>JAEEGL010384588.1_pt1 | contig 17512 bp, 13 predicted proteins | sample 9134231 | NCBI WGS metagenome assembly JAEEGL01 (sample SAMN16246548, study PRJNA631951) | gut metagenome | biome: gut microbiome; feature: rumen; material: fiber-attached | host: Bos | place: Iran: Karaj | collected 2018-10 | reverse complement strand
TGGATGGCGGAGAATATGGCCACCGACCAGGCGACAGACGGCACACCGGTTACCTGTGATGCCAATACTGACCCGGAAGATGGCGATACTGATTTTGTAGAAAAATACGGCTGCCTTTATACCTGGGAAGATGCCATGAAAGTGTGTCCATCTGGTTGGCATTTACCAACGCTGGATGAACTTTTTCTTACTTATATGGGGGAAGACGATTATTCCACAATAGCTGAGAACTTGCGGGCCACTACTTGGGCGAACGGTGCCGATAAATATGGCTTTTCCGCACTCCCTGCTGGAGACTACTACAACGGCAATTACTGCGGTTTCGGGGAGTTCGCCATCTTCTGGTCGTCCACGGAGGGCGAGGGCGAGGGCTATAACAACCGCGCCTTCTACCTGACAATTGATAGCGGTGTGGATACGGAACTCGCCGTTAAGACGGGCCACTTCTCGGTGCGCTGCATAAAGAACTAAAGCTGAGCAGCACCTCACCTGGCGCTCACGCGCCACCCTCTCCCCTAGACGGCGGAGAGGGTAAATTACCATATAATTTCAAATAATTATCCTGCTAAAAGGAAAATATTAGTGCTATCATTTAGCCAATGAAATATATGTAAATTCAAATAGCTAGGCCCTCTTTATTTGTAAAAATAAAGAGGGCGAAATGTAATAATTTTCGCTGCTTGTGGGGTGAGGGCCATTTTTTACAAATTGAGAGGACAAGATGCCAATAAATTCCACTAGTTGTCTTAGTGAGGAAATAAGCGCCTCTAGCCGCCGACCTCGGCCTTTACAAAATTCCCCTGTTTTCATAAAACACTTTTGGCTCTTTGGCGGAGTTACATTGTGAACATCTTTCTCATTTTGGCTTTTTTGTTCTTCATCGGCTCACTTTGCGGTTATGTGCTGGAGCTCTTTTACCGGCGCTTTTTTTCTTCGGCCAACCCCAGCCGCCGCTGGATCAACCCGGGCTTTTGCGTGGGGCCCTATATTCCCCTTTATGGCGAAGGGCTTTGCCTTTTGTACTTGGTAGCTTCACTGGAAGCGCATGGTTTTATTCATGATCCACTTTGGAACAAGCTGGCTCTTTTTGCTCTCATGGCGCTTCTCATGACAGCTATTGAATACATAGCCGGGCTCTTTACCATAAAATGCTTTAAAGTGCGCCTTTGGGATTATAGCACTGAGTGGGGCAACATAAATGGCATCATTTGCCCCAAGTTTTCCCTCTTTTGGGCATTTTTGGGCGCCGGATATTACTTTTTAATCCACCCGCATATTTTGGAGGCGCTCGCTTGGCTCTCGGCCAATTTGGCTTTTTCCTTTTTTATCGGCATGTTTTTTGGCTTTTTTACTGTTGACGTGGTCTATTCCTCCAACCTCATCTTAAAGCTCAAGAAGTTTGCTGCCGAAAACAACCTGGTGGTAAAATCAGAACACTTCAAAGCCTATATTCGCCAGTTGCACGAAGAGCGGCAGCAAAAAATCCATTTTATATTTGCCTATGCTTCCGATAACAGCCTGCCGGAATTACTAACCCACTATGGCAACCATTTAAGAGAAAAAGCCAAAAGATTAAAAAAGTAGCCATCTAATATACTTCAATGCGTACTTATAAATAATTACAACCACTTTAAATTTTTAGCATTTCCGCCGCTCACATAGCAAAGGCCAGCGCTATAGGCGCCGGCGGCAAAAAATTGCACAAAACTGCCGCAAACGGCATTTTTGTGCAGTGGTGTCCGGTAGGTTTACTTGTAACCAAGAAATTTTTTCAATTTCTCATTGGGCAGAAGATCTTCTTTATCTAAGCCAAAAGCTCCCGGAACTATCTCCAGATAGCGGTCTAAAAATTCCTCATAAGTTTTAGCTTCAAAGCAGTAAGGCGTAATAAAGAATTCTCTGCTGCCGCCGGTCATCCGGTCTCCGGCCGTTACACTTACCTTGTAGTCACCGGTTTTAAGCTTATAAATAACATATTTTTCCAGATTCCACCCATGAAGATCAACATGACCAAACGGCACATCATACTTAGCCGCCACCGGATTTGCCTGGAGTGCTGCTTCCTGATATTCATTCTCCACATATTCTATAAATCTATCCGCCGGGCTGCAATCAAACACATGAAATTCGTTATCGTTTCTGAATCTTCTGGCAAATTTCCATTCGCCGTCCACTTGTATTATCGCAAATTTACAGTGTTTTCGGAGCATGTTTTTATTAATCCAAGAACACTCCTTTTTAACCTTTTCATAGGCCTTTTCCAGATATACCTCAATGTCCGTACCATATTTAAATTTAGTTTCTGGATTGGAATTCTGCACAGTTTCTCGCGCATAATCACAGAGGAAATCAATAAACTCTTCAGCGGTATTGCCATCTTTCCATTCCCAAACTATCTGCCGGCCCATAAACGTCCCACGGTCCTGGCCGAAAATATACTGCCCGTGACGCGGAACAATAACGTAGTTCGGCTGTCTCTTTTTCATCTGCCTAAGTGTGGCCCAAGGATATTCCCGGCGCAGCTTTTCCAGCGCTTTTTCGTAGTAAACGTTTATATCTGTGCCATATTTGAATTTATTGGGATCAGCCGAAGGATTCCTGTTCAGCTCCTCCTCTTTTAATCTCGCTCTTTCCGCTGCCTCTTCGCGCTCAAAGATCTCGTCGGCGCTTAAAGGCGTCCAGGCCCACACTTTCTTCATGCTGTGGCTGGCAAGAGCCGAGGCATAGATAAACTGCCCGTTTTTCTCGCTCAGCTTATTCCATCTTCCGGCCGCTAATCGCCCATCTTTTAAGATGAGAAGACAAAATTGCTCTTTTTTGGGAAAATCGCCGTCTTTAAATACCTTAAACCCCGTAATCTCAAAATAGTAGTCGCCACTATTTTCATCCTTTAAATTTATGCGCTTTAGCTCTTTATCTTCCAATAAAGGCGTGAGGTCATAGCCTTCTAGGCTGTGCCATTTCGCTACTTCATCTACCTCAACACTATCCGCCGTTCCACGGCCAAAGCTCCCGGCAATGCTACTATGGTCATTATAATCCTTTGGATACCATTGCCCGGCAGTGTGGCGGCCATCTTTTAATTCGAGAAGGCAGTAATCCCCATAATCAGGCATATCGCCCGCTTTAACATCGTGAAATTCATAAAAACACAGCTTTAGACTTTTATAGTCGCACTTAAACATGGCTTCTTCTTGCGCCTCTCAAGCAAAACTGGTTAATCATTAAGCCAGAGGCCTGTGCTGATTTTTATATAGCCAAAGCTAAAAAGCCAAGTGAGAATATGCAGTAGAGCCCGGCATTTTTTGTGGGGTTTCTTGGGCCGATATGTCAAAAAAGCGGCACTTTTTGTATAAAGATATGTCGAAAAAGCGGCATTTTTTGTATAAAGATATGTCAAAAAAGCGGCATTTTTCACAAAAACATCTTGATTTATATAATGAATCTGTGCTAATGATGTTTTGGTCTTTTGTGAAAGGACTTTTTGATGCTCAAAAGAAAGATATACGACGAACTTTTAGCTTGGAAAACATCGCGGGAAAATAAGAGTCTTCTGCTTAAAGGTGCTCGGCAGGTCGGCAAGACGTTTATTATCGATCTGTTTGGCCGCCGTGAATTTAAAAGCTATATTTATTTGAATTTTTTAAAAAATGAAAAATTGAAGGAGATTTTTGCCACAAGTCTTGAACCGGAAGATATTTATAAACAAATCTCTCTGCGCGTGCCGGGTGCTCGCTTTATTTTAAACGACACTTTGATATTTTTCGACGAAATCCAGGCCTGCCCCAAAGCGCGGACAGCTTTAAAATTTCTCAGTATCGACGGCCGCTATCGCATCATCGCCTCCGGTTCGCTCCTGGGCATAAAATACAAAGAACGCGACGAAGAATCTTTTTCCGTCCCGGTGGGCTATGAAAAAGATATAGAGATGTTTTCGCTTGATTTTGAGGAATATCTCTGGGCGCGCGGAGTGACGGCAGAAGCTATAACAGCCCTCAAAGATTATTTTTTAAGCCATAAGAAAGTGCCGGATGATATTAATGCGCTTTATCTCAATTATTTTAAGGAATATATCTGCATCGGCGGCATGCCGGAGGTGGTAAATACTTTTATCGCCAGCAATAATTTTCAGGAAGCACATAAAAAGCAAAGCGAGATTCTAAAAAATTACCACGACGACATTATGCACTACGCCCAAAGCAGCATGAAGCAAAAAATAACCGCTTGCTATAACTCCATTCCGGCCCAGTTTTCCAAGGAATACACCAAATTTCAATACAGCATAGTAGAGCACAAAGGCACCGCCAAAAAATACGAAAGCGCCGTCGATTGGCTTTTGGATGCCGGGCTGGTAAAAAAATGCCGCAATGTCTCTACTCCCCTCTTTCCCCTTAAAGGCTACGAAAAAGCCAATGAATTTAAGCTGTATCTTACCGATATCGGGCTTTTAACCGCTATGTTCGGTTTTAATACCCAAGCCGCTATTATGTCCGATGAGCTAAAAACCACCGCCAAGGGGGGGATTTTTGAAAATGCGGCATTTGCCTGCCTCATGGGGCGCTTTGACTCGCTGCATTATTTTAAAAATGCCAATAATACTCAGGAAATAGAATTTATCTTCGAGCGTTCCGGCGGTGCCGAAGTCATCCCATTGGAAGTTAAAGCCAAAAACGGGCAAGCCATTTCGCTCAACAATTTTATAGAAACATATAAGCCGACTGTGGCTTACAAAGTAATCAGCGGGAATAGCGGCCTTATGGGCATAAAATACACCATTCCTTTCTACATGCTGCTCTTTGCGGAATAGGCCGGCTGTTTTCCTATTTTCGCTGGTTAAGCGCCAATTTTTTTGGCTCAATATGCCTAGAGCGCTTCGCGCTTTTTTCCCTAACCCCATTATTGAACTGTACCCCATTTGGTAGACACATTCCTCAGAGGGGTTAGGTGAGGTCGAAAAGAAGCAGCTAAATTTTATAGAGAATTTATGGCATTTAGCGGCTTTTTTTCTCAGCCTTTTTTACACACTTATCCATAGCTTCGTTGGCTTCTTTATCCCAAACCGTTCTCTCCGGGCCGAGAGTGCCATACATCGTATTTTCAAATGAATACGTCATTTGGGCTGACTTAATTAGCCTTTCGTTTTCCACGTCATCACTGAAGGTGCCCAGACGGCCGTATATATCCTGCGTAATCTCGTAATTGTACTGCTCCCGCCCCTCACGGCTGGTGTAGATGATCTCCGCAAAGTAGCGTTTTGTATCGGGGTCATAGTAGGCTGTCCAGTTATTGCCCTGTTTTTTAGTTTTCATTTTCTCCTCCGTTTAGCGCCCCTAGGCTTTTTGCTTTATTTAGTTCATTCCCACACCCGGAGCGTTTTGCTCCCGTGCTTTTTAACACACTTTTTCAGCAAATTCACCCAGCTAAGGCAACGATCAATCAAAACCAGTTACTTTTCAAGCCAAAACCCCGGCCAATAACAATCCTTATATTCTTTATCTGCCGGGCCAGCTGATAGTATTCTCAGCAAGACCGTATTCCCGTTATCTTTCAGATTTGACATTTTTAATTCATAGTTTTTTCAGGTCGGAGAGCATATCATAAGCTGTGTCATAACCGGCATTTGCCGAACGCCGCAGCCAGCCCATGGCCTCGTCTCTATTCTTTTCAAAATCTTTTGAAAGAAGGATCTTGGCAACGTTGTACATCGCCTCCGGAACATCCTGCTCCGCCGCTTGCAAAAACCATTTGAGCGCTTCATCCTGATTAGGTTTGGTTCCTCTGCCAGACCAGTACATAAAGCCTAAGGTAAATTGTGAAATAGCATCTCCGTTCTCCGAGGCCACCGTCAGATAACGCAGGGCGCGGTCAAGATCCTGCGGTACGTTCCAGCCGTAATAAAACTCTTTCCCGAGAAATGCGCACATTTCCGGGTCACCCTCCTCGCATAATTCGATACAAGCTTTAAGCTTTTCGTCCATTGTAGGTTCCATAATATTGCGTCTCCTTCATTTCGTTCAAGCGTGATTGTTGGCGCGCTCGGCAAAACGGAAAATGATTGCAGAACAAACTGCCCATATCGTATCGTCCGCCCAGCGTAGTAATGTAACAGAATTTGTAGGAGCAGAAAAGCTACTCATTTTTACTTGATCCATAAAAAAAACTATTGACAACCGCTTAAAACCATGTAAAGTGCACTTCGCCTGAAGGGGCGTAGACAAATGGCTAAGTCACTGGTTTTTGGTACCAGCATTTCTAGGTTCGAATCCTAGCGCCCCTGCCACTTCTCTTCTTTTTGAGGAGGCCCCATGCCTGGTGACCAACTTAAGGTCTTTGCCGGTAGTTCCAATAAAAAATTAGCAGCAGCCATTTGCGGGGAGCTCGGTATAGAGCTTGGCGATTGCCTCATCACCCAATTTGCCGACGGGGAAATCCGCGTGGAAATCGGCGAGATGGTACGCAATTCCGATATTTATATAGTTGAGCCCACCTCAGCGCCGGCTAATGACAATTTAATGGAACTGCTCATCATGATCGATGCCATGAAGCGCGCTTCGGCCAAATCCATCTGTGCGGTGATTCCCTATTTTGGCTATGCCCGGCAAGATCGCAAAGTCTATTCGCGCTCGCCCATTACCGCCAAATTGGTGGCCGATCTTTTGATGACCGCCGGCGCTACCAGAGTTATCTCCATGGATCTGCACGCCGGCCAAATACAGGGCTTTTTTAATATCCCGGTGGATCACATCTTTGCCATGCCGGTAATGCTGGCCGATATTCGCGCTCACCATAATCCGGAAGAATTGGTCATTGTCTCACCCGATGCTGGCGGCGTGGAGCGGGCCCGGGCCTATTCCAAACGCCTTAGCTGCTCTCTCGCCATCATCGACAAGCGCCGGCCGGAAGTCAATGTCTGCGAAGTGATGCACGTCATCGGCGAGGTTAAAGGCAAAAAAGCCATTTTGGTTGACGATATGGTCGATACTGCCGGCACCATTATCAAAGCGGCCGAAGCACTGGTAAAAGCCGGCGCTACCGAGGTCTATGCTTATGCCACTCATCCTGTTCTAAGCGCTGATGCGGCACACCGCCTATATACATCACCAATCAGAGAGTTTGTCTCCACTGACACTATTCCCATTGGTTCAAAAATAGATAAATGCCCCTCAATGCGCATAGTCTCGGTGGCGCCGCTCCTGGCCAAAGCCATCGAGCGCATCCACACCGGCGAATCGATATCCAACCTGTTTATTTAATTAATAAACTATGGCTTAGAGGCCGCTTAAGACAAGTTGCACGCGGGTCAAAATATCTTCTTGCTTTAAATCGGCCATGGGGTCGAGGGTCATTTCCACCATAGCATCAAGCTGGGTATCGCGGCCCCAGGCTTTGGAGAGGCAGGAAATAGCGGCGGCAAATTCCTGGCGCCCCTCCATACGCGGTAATTGCATAGCTTTTTGGAGATGCGCAGCCGCCTCGGTCAAAACATTACGATCATGCTCCACCAGAATTTCGCGGTGGTTAATAACCTCCAGAGCTTCCAAGAAACGCACCGTTCCCTCAATGGGCTCGTGAAAATCACGGCCTTTGGCATTGGGGTCATCGAGAGTATCTCTTAAAGCTTTTCTAAACTGAATTATCTCCCTTTTATCAAAAGCTCTAAGCCAACCAAAAGCCGGGCCGTAAACAAAATTGTCGATTAAACCATAAATTTCTTCGGCAATACTGCGCCACTGCTCTTTAGGCAGAGCGTCCATTTTTTGACGCACCACCCGCACTTGGTCGCGGAGCTCAAAAATAAGCCGCCTAAGCTCCAGAGAAAAAGCCAGTTCGCTCCTAAAGCCGGGAATGACCTCATCGCGGCTAACAGAGGAAAAAGCGCTGCAAACACCCATAGTCAGGGCATCAAGGCCTTTAGAGAGCTTGTGACAGGTCTCTTGCAATTCCGAGAGCAGATTCCAGCGGTCCATCATCACATGCGACTGGCGCATACGCGAGCCAAAGCGCATAATTTCATCTTTCAGCATAAAAGAGATGGCCCATGCCGTATTGGCCAGGCGCAGGCGCAAATCACTGCCGCTTTCGGTCTTGGCATTGCCGGTAACCGGGGCTTCGGTAGCGGCAGCGGCCGCCGGGGCAGCAAAAGCCTCTTCGCTGAAAGCATCGTCAAAGTCACTAAAGGCTTCATCTATACGCTTATCGTCGATGGGCGAATCTTCCTGCGGCTCCGGGGCCAAAATAGCCAAAAATTGCAAAGTGCTGGAAACAGCGCCGATAGCCGAGCCAAATTGCGGAGCCAGCTTTTGCCATATTTCCAGCCCTTCATAATCCACATTGGTACCGCTATAGGGCCGCAAATTAATGGCCGAAAGGCGTTGCCGGGCATTGATGGTGCGCGCTAAAAGCTCGGCAACATCTTTTCTGAGATCCTCGTCTGCAATATCACTAACAATATCGGTTATTTGTGATTCATTGAGCAGAGTAGCCTGTGTGGCATTCACACTACTTGTTACCGGCCTAGATTCTAAAAACATGTCAGACATTTTATAAACCATGCCTCCCCACTGGCAGAAAACCATTTATCACAGCTCTCCGGTGTTGCCAAGGGGCTCTAAATAGATTAGGAAGATTAAAGGCGCTAAAGCCTGATTGGAGGATTTTTATGAGAGAAGCGTTAGAGACCGGCCTGGCAAAAAATTGTGCCAATACCTTAAGATTTTTAGCTGTGGACATGATCCAAAAGGCTAATAGCGGCCATCCAGGGGCCCCGATGGGGCTGGCCGATGCCATGGTGGTGCTCTTTTTCGAATATATGAAATTTGATCCTAAAGACGCTAAGTGGCTGGGGCGCGATCGTTTTGTCCTCTCCAACGGCCACGCTTCAAGTATGTTATATTCCATATTGCATCTTTGCGGCTATGGGCTAACTATAGACGATTTAAAAGAATTTCGGCAACTCGGCAGTAAAACCCCAGGGCACCCGGAATATGGCCTGACAGCCGGCGTGGAAACGACAACCGGCCCCTTGGGCCAGGGCCTGGCTACTGCCGTCGGTATGGCTATTGCAAGTAAAATGCTGGCGGCCCGCTTGCCGGATTCTGGCGATCTTTTCAGCGGCAAATGCTATGTGGTGGCTGGTGACGGTTGCCTCATGGAAGGCGTGACAGCCGAGGCGGCCTCGCTCGCCGGCCGCTATAAACTGGATAACCTCATTTGCCTCTATGACAGCAACGGCATCACCATTGAGGGCTCAACCAATATCAGCTTTACCGAAGATGTGGCGGCCCGCTACCGCGCTTATGGCTGGCGAGTAATAGAAAATGTCGATGCTTATGACCATGCCGCTGTTTCCAAAGCTTTAAAAGCGGCCGGCGAGAGCAGCGGAGAGCCGGTACTCATCGAGTTAAAGACAGTTATCGGCTACGGCAGCCCGCACATGCACGGCACCGCCAAAGTGCACGGCTCGCCGCTTGGGGCCGAAGAGATAGCCCTCACCAAAGAGGCCCTCGGCTTCCCGGCCGATAAGAGCTTTTTTGTGCCAGAAGAAGTGGCCGGCGCCTTTGCTAAATTGCAAGAAAAAGCAGCTAAAGAGCGGGCCGCCTGGAATGAAAAATTGGCCGCCTGGCTGGCTGATGGCGCACATAAAGCCGTCTATGATAAATTTACCAAGCGGCCCAGCGCTGCCGAGCTTTTGGCTATTTGTGAGAAAGCTATAGCCGCCGCCGGCGACAAGCCGGCCGCTACCCGCTCGATAAGCGGCAAGATTTTGAACGAACTGGCCAAAGATCTCCCCTGGCTGGTGGGTGGCTCAGCCGATTTGGCCCCCTCCACCAACACTTACTTAAACGGCTATGCCGATGTCACCGAGGATTTTGCCGGCCGCAACCTGCGTTTTGGTATTCGCGAATTTGCCATGGCCGCTATTGTAAACGGCATTACCTTGAGCGATATTTTCACCGCTTATGGGGCCACTTTTATGGTCTTTAGCGACTATTTGCGGCCGGCGGTGCGCCTCGCTGCGCTTTCGCATATTCCCTCCATCGAGCTTTTGACGCACGATAGCATCTTTTTGGGCGAAGATGGCCCCACCCACCAGCCGGTGGAACATATTGCCTCTTTGCGCCTCATTCCTAATCTCTTGGTTTTGCGCCCGGCCGATGCCACCGAGGTGGCTCTCTCCTGGTATATCGCTCTCACTAACAGGCGGCGGCCCACTGTCATGGCTCTTTCCAGGCAAAATGTCTCTCCGCTAAAAAGAGATGCCGCTTTTAAAGCCGAAGATGTCTTAAAGGGCGCTTATGTTCTGTGCTCCGCTAAGGAAGCTAAAGGCACCATCATCGCCAGCGGCTCCGAAGTGGAACTAGCCGTTAAAGTAGCTGAAAATCTTGCTGCAGAAGGCCTTAATTTCCGCGTAGTTTCCATGCCTTCCATGGAGCTTTTTGCCGCTCAGGATAAAGCCTATAAAGCGGAAATTCTGGGCAGCGGCCTGAAAGTTTCCATCGAGGCGGGGGCCACCATGCCCTGGCGCGCTCTTTTGGGCGAAAGCCTGAATATCGGCATTGATACCTTTGGTGCCTCGGCTCCGGCCGGCAAACTGGCCGAGCACTTCGGCCTCACCGTTCCGGCTATAGCAGAGCGCATTAAAGCCGCGCTTAATGGCTAAAATTTCTATTAAATAACGGCTATTAGCCAAAAAAAAGGAGTAAAATATGGCTCAAGATGTTCCTGCCCAATTTTTAGCCCCGGAATACAAGCGGCGGCGCACCCAAAACTGGATGATCATCGGTCTCCTCTACGCTTTCTTCTACATGACCCGCTACAATTTTGCCGCTATGGCGCCCGACCTCATGGCCGCCTTTGGCTGGACAAAGACCGAAGTGGGTCATTTTGAATTTCTCTTGCCTCTCGTCTATGGTATTGCCGTCTTTTTAAATGGCCCCATCGCCGAAAAACTGGGCGGGCGCAAGGCTTTTCTCTTAGGTTCGGCCGGCGTCATCGTCATGAATATGCTCTTCGGCCTCTCCTTCTCGTTAATTACCACCGCCCCCGTCACCCACATGGACGGCAATAAACTGATAGTCGATCAAACAGCCGGGCTCGCCGGCGGTATCTCCATGCCGGTTTTGGTATGGACTCTCGCCATTATTTGGGCCATTAACGGCTATTTCCAATCCTTCGGCGCCCTTTCGATTGTTAAAATCAATTCCCAATGGTTCCACACCAGAGAGCGCGGCACTTTCTCGGCCATTTTCGGCGTACTCATTCGCTTTGGCATTATTTTGGCTTTTTCCGTCACCCCGCTTTTGGGCGCCTGGTTCGGCACCCGCTGGGCCTTCTTTATCCCGGCAATATGCGTAGCCATTCTCTTTGTTCTCGTGCTCTTTGGCGTCAAAGATAACCCCGCCCAGGCCGGCTTCAAAGATATGGATACCGGCGACGGTTGCGGTGCGGCCGAAGCTAACGAAAAATTCGACATGGTGGAAGTGCTAAAAAAGGTTTTTGCCAATAAAACCATGTGGATAATAGCTCTCGGTGCCATGATGCTGGGCATTGCCCGCCGCTCTATAGTCGATTCCTGGTGGCCCCTTTACTTTACCGAGAATTTCGGCGTCACCAAAACCGATATTTTATACCACGTTACCTCGTGGGGCGTAGCTATTGTCGGCATTATCGGCGGTTTTGCTTTCGGCATTTTCTCCGATCGCAAAATTCAGGGCCGCCGCGCTCCTATGGTCGTTATCGGCTTTGTCGGCATTATCGTGTTACTGGCTTCCTTCTGGCTCTTTGAGGATGTCATGGGCATCAAAACACCCATTTTGGGCTGCGTGATGATTTGCCTCATGGGCTTTTTTGTCAACGGTGCGCACGGCATGGTAGGCGGCGCTTCGGCTATGGATTTCGGCGGGCGGAAAGCTGCGGCCACTGCCGCCGGCCTCATCGACGGCGCTCAATATCTGGCGAGTGCCATTGTCGGCCCGGCTGTGCCTTATATTGTACAGCACATGGGTTGGAATATCTGGAAAGTCTGGCCCATTCCCTTTGCCATAATCGGTGCTATTGTCATGGCTACTCTCTGGAATGCCACTCCTAAAGGCGGGCTCAAAAAAGCTCCGGAAAAGAAAGCCTAATAATTTCCGCCAGGCAAAGCTGCTCCTCTTAAAGCATATTTTTGCTTAAGCTCTTAGCTACCTCTTGAAGATTTTTCATAATTCGTATATCATTGCACGCCGTTTGAATCTTCCGGAGGTTTACCATGGAGATCCAAGAAATAGAACGCCTGGCCGCACTTTTAAAACCGAGCGGCACCATTGAACGGGGCGATACCAAAAACATAGAACAAAGAGGCCCGGGAATTGCCTTGCGCTCACAAATGCAAGGTGCTGATATTATAAAACAATCTTTAGAATTACCTGGGCTTTCCCTCACTTTGAATTCCGCTAACGACACCATTGAGATTCTGCTTGGCGGCAACCCGCCCACCCCAGATGAGCGGTCCGAAGCTCTGCGCAATGCCGCCCATTTTTTGCGCCATATTCAAAGCCGTGACCAATTATCACAAAATTTGCTCCGCAAAATAGAGGCCCACTTGGCCACCCTGATTGACGATGACCAGGAACGCACCATTATGGGCACCGGGCAATTGGATTTAAATGCCATCCGCGCCGGAGTGCAGAATAACAGCGATTCCACAATTGTTTCCGCCACTCCTCAATATGCCATGATGGAGCGCACGACAATTGAATCATTCGCCCCCAAAGATTTGGAACAAAAGCGCCACCTGCCGCTCCCCATGTGGAGCCTCATTGCTCTGGCTGCTCTTTTCGTGATAGTAACTGTTGTTATCGTGGTTATAGTATTATGAAATATCAACGACTTGCTATTGCTTGCCTTAGCGCTTTTATGGCCGTTGCCGGTTTAACTGCCTGCGAAAAGCCGGTTACTTTTAACGATTTTTTAAATGAGGAGATAACACCCTCTATCTCCCTGCCGCAAATTCTTTCCAATTCCGAAGTGCAACCGGCTATTGTCCTCTCTATAAAGCAAAATACAGTTTATTTGGGCAAAACAGCCGTGGCTCTTAAGTCCAATTTAACCGCCCCGGACAGTTACGGCGGCCGCGGACTCGTGGCCAGCCTTTATACTTCTCTTTATAATGCCAGTCAGCAATGGACCAACCTCATCTCCGGCACTGCGCATAAAATGCGCGATTTAAGCCTCCTTGGTTTCAATCAGGTGCCGGCGGAAATCACCAAAGCCAATATTGATACTTATTTAAACCCGCCGCTGCTCATTGCCAGCGATGCCCGCCTTACTTTAAACGAATTGATTGCCATCATGGCCACCGCCGGCCAGGCCGGTATTACCGATTTTCGCATTATGGTTATTAATCGCGCAACAGGTTTGCCCTCGCAAGAAGAAATTCTGCCGCCCGCAAAAGAGCGCAAAGCGCGTTCATTTGCCACTTCCGCTCCTTCTATCAATTTTGCCGTGCGCGTTAAAAGTTCCATTTTGGAAATTGTTGACAGCCAAAATATTCTCGTTGGTCCCACCGGTGCTCCCTCAATGACCTTGGCGAGAAGAGCTACCGGCCTTTTTGAAACTCCGGAGCTGGAAACTTATCTGCGCTCTATAAAGCAGCAATTTCCGGCCACTACCGAAGCGCATATCGGCGGCGACAAAAATATCGACCTGGCGGTTATAACCGAATTGCTTTCCAGCCTGCGGTGCAACAGAAATTCCACCGGTTCCTGCCAAAACGGTTATTTTCCGGATATTTATATCTGGCCTAAGGATTACGAAGCTTATATGCTTGGCCCGATTATTGTTCCCGGTGTAGCAAATTAAAATCTAAACGAGCTTACATAGCTTAAAAACCTATTAAGGAGCCCTAAAATGAGCCAATTACTTTTTACCTGGCTGCTTTCTTCCTGTTTGACAGCGGCTACTCCGGCCCCCTTAACCGTTGATGCTTTTTTTGAAGTAAGTTGGCTGCGCGAGGCCCAGATTTCACCGGACGGCCGCTATGTCGCCATCACCGTGGCTAAACATAACGAAAAAGCCAACAAAACGCCAAAAGCAATATATATCTATGATATTAAAAGCAAAAAAACTAAGGGGCTTACAGCGGGTGCCAGTGCTTCCATGGCCACCTGGGGCCCCGATGCCAAAGAATTATATTACATTGCCACCCCGGACGGCGCCAGTGACAGTCAGCTTCTCGCTATAAGCCCGGAAGGCGGCAATCCCAGAGTATTAACAAATTCCTGCGCCGCGCTCTCTGCTCCCCTGGTTGCGCCGGATGCAAGTTCCGTAGCTATGGTGGCCGAACTTTACCCCACTTGCCAGGATATGGCCTGTAATTGCGCAAAACTCGCCGAAAAAGCAGCTTCTAAAAGCAGCGGCCAGGTTTACGATGATCTTTTATTCCGCTTTTGGAATAGTTGGCGCGATGAGCGGCGCAGTCACCTAGTGCTCTTTGATATGAAAAATCAGCAACTTAGAGACCTCACCCCCGGCTCTTACGATGTACCGCCGCTTGATTTGGGCGGCGTGCAAGATATAGCCTTTTCACCCGATGGCCAATATATCGCTTATGTTTCCAACCATGACGAAACTGTGGCTTTAAGCACCAATAATGATATTTTTATTGCCAGTATTAAGGATGGCAAGGTCTTTTCCTTCCCGCAAGGCAAAGGTAGCGACCACAGCCCCAAATTTTCGCCAAACGGAGAAAAAATCGCCTATTTATCCATGGAGCGAGCCGGTTTTGAAGCCGATTTACCGCGCCTCATGGTTTATAGCTTCAAAACCAAAATGGTGACCAAACTTGCCGCCTCTTTAGACCGCCCCATAAGAGAATATGTTTGGGCTCCTGACGGCGAGGGCCTCTACTTTATCGCTTATCACCATGGCAAAAAACCGCTTTATTACTTTTCATTAAAGAGCGGAGAAACTACCGTTATCGCCGATGAGCTCACCTATAGCCACCTTTCCATCGCCAAAGACGGCACCATAGCCATGATTGGCGAAGCTTTAAATCAGCCCCCGGAGCTGGTTGTCTTAAGTGCCGGCAATCATAAAGAAATTGCCCGCAGTGAGTTTAATAAAGCCTGGCGCGAAAAGGTCATACTTAAAGCCCCCGAGGAGCTCTGGTTTAAGGGCGCCAAAAATGAAAATGTGCAGCTATACTATTTGCCGCCGGCTACAGCTAAAGAGGGCCAAAAAGTGCCTCTTGTTCTCCTCATCCACGGCGGCCCGCAAGGTGTCTTCGGCGATGATTTTCACCCGCGCTGGAATGCCCAAATGTATGCAGCCAAAGGCTACGGCGTAGCGATGATCAACTTCCACGGCAGCATCGGTTACGGCCAAAAATTCACCGATGCCATCTCCCGGCACTGGGGCGATATTCCATACAATGATATTATGAAAGGGCTTGATTTTATATTAGAAAAGCATTCCGAGCTTGATAAAGACAAAGTTTGTGCCTCCGGCGGCTCATACGGCGGCTATATGGTCAACTGGCTGGCCGGCCACACCAGCCGCTTTGCCTGTCTCATTTCCCATGCCGGCGTTTATAATTTAACCGCCAAATACGGCTCTACCGAGGAACTTTGGTTTCCCGAATGGGAATTTGGCGGCAATCCTTATGATAATCCAGCACTTTACAAAAAATGGTCGCCGCATAATTTTGCCAAAAAATTTAAAACACCCACCCTGGTCATTCATGGGGTTAATGATTTTCGCGTACCGCTGGAGCAGGGGCTTGGGATGTACACTGCCCTAAAGCGCCGGGGAGTACCAGCCAGGCTACTCATTTTTACCGATGAAGATCACTTTGTACAAAAGCCGCAAAATATCCGCCTCTGGTGGGATACTATCCATGACTGGCTAAACAGGTATCTTAATTGAATCTATGACTAACCCGTTCCTTGACAACTCCCCGATAATTGACTAGCTCTTGTCTATGGTTGCCCCGTAGGCCGGGCCCTGCCGTTATGGAGAAAAAGGTGAGTTTTAACGATTATCTTACTGCCGCAAAATATATGAATGAAGGGCTTATCCGCCCAGAAGATCAGGTGGAAAAAAGTTCCCTTACACCCAAAGAGTGGATGGTGCGCTTTTTGGAGCTCATCGGCAACCCGCAAAAGGCTTATCCGGCCATCCATATAGCCGGCACCTCCGGCAAGGGCTCTATTGCCACTATGATTGCCCATATTTTAAAAGCAGCCGGTCTCAAGGTGGGCCTACATACTTCGCCCTATTTGCAATCCATGACCGAAAAAACTTGGGTAAACGGCCGTTATATAGATAGCGATGATTTCACCGCCATCGTCAATTGGCTAAAACCGTATATCGAAAGTTTTAAAACGCCGGAAATTCCCATTCACGGCCTGGCTTCGCTCGCTCTCTCTTTGGAACATTTCAAGCGCCAGGAAGTGGATATTGCCGTTATCGAAACCGGAGTCGGCGGGCGCGATGATGTAACCAACGTTTTAAACAGCGTGGCCACAGTGGTGGGCGCCATCGGTTTTGACCATGAAAAGAGCCTGGGCAACACTTTGGAGGAAATTGCCCGCCACAAATTCGGCATTGCCAAAAAAGATGTGCCTCTGATTTTTGTTGACGGCGAATTTACAAAAATCGCCGAGGAAGTTGCCGCCGCCACCGGCGCCCGTTTAGAGCCGCTTTATCTAAATCGTTCATTTGAGCGCTTAACTGATGACCCGCAAGATAACCGCTTTAATTATCATGGTATTTTATCCTTAAACAGCCTCTTTCCCGCTCTCGATGGCTCTTTTCAATCAGTAAATGCCGCCCTCGCTGTTTCAGCTTGTGAACAAGCCATGTTGATGCTGGGGCAGAGTATTGGCGAAAAAGCCATCCGCGACGGTCTTTGGGATGCCAGGCTCCCGGCCCGCCTGGAAGTTATGAAACGGCGCCCCAGAGTTATTTTAGACGGCGCTCATAATCCGCAAAAGATGGCGGCCACTCTTAAAGTGCTCTGCGCCGACCGTTTCCGCGGCAAGCTCATTGCCGTTATCGGTATGTTAGCTTCCAAAAATGCCGAAGCTGTAGCCGATATTTTGGCCGAATATTCTAAAGATGCCATTGTCACCGCCCCCATAGTTTACGGCAAAAAAGCACTACCTCCCGAGGAGCTGGCGGCTATTTTGGAAAAACGCGGCGTTATGGTGCGCGTAGTACCAGACCCTGATGAAGCCTTGGAAAATGCCATTGCCTATTCGCACGGCGACGATCGCATTTTAGTCACCGGCTCGCTCTACCTCGCCGGCCAGCTCCGGAATCACTACTACGCGCTTGATAAGATTGTGGATAATTGCACTTCCTGGCCGCGGTAAAGCGGTTAAATGGACTTTTATTTTTGCATGATTTCTTGACCAGAGGGCCAGATGATATTATTAAGTGTCTTGGTTTCTTTCACCTCTACTTGAGAGAGTTATAATGAAGCTGAAAATCGAAGTATATGGTAAAAGTGATGTGGGCATGGTTAGAG
>JAEEGL012131491.1_pt1 | contig 17513 bp, 7 predicted proteins | sample 9134231 | NCBI WGS metagenome assembly JAEEGL01 (sample SAMN16246548, study PRJNA631951) | gut metagenome | biome: gut microbiome; feature: rumen; material: fiber-attached | host: Bos | place: Iran: Karaj | collected 2018-10 | reverse complement strand
CCGAGGAGCTGGCGGAGGAAGCCCAGTACATGTATGAGGACCACCCGGAGTACTACCCCTCCCCGGAGGCCGCGCTGGTGGGGGGCGTGAACGAGTTCATCGCCTCCGTCTACGGGGAATACTGCGGCGCGGAAGAGTATATGGAGATGGCGCAGTACAAGCGGACCATTCTGGAAAACGCCGTCGCCTGCCCGGAGATGTATCCCGGGTATACCCCGCCCGAGGGAGGGGAAAGCTATACCGCCGTGCTGGTCCTGCCCCTGGACGCGGCTGCCCGGAGCGGGGGCCTCACCCTTGCTTCCGACGCCTTTGCCGCCTGCGTGCCCCTGTCGGTCCGGACGCCGGCGCTGGCAGGGCGCTTTGACCCCTACACCGGCGTCTATTCCGACGCGAACGCGGACGCTTACGTCTATCTGGTGACGGGCTCCGCCGCCGTGCCCGCGGCCATCGACACGGCCCCGGGCTACGGCTACGGCTACGATTACGGCTATGACGACGAATACCCCGACGAGGATCCCTTCGGGGATCCGGGGGGAGAGTCGGGCGGACGGCTCACGGGCCTGGTCCCCTCCGGGGAATTCCGGCTCGCCCCCGGGACGTACTGCGTCTGCGTCAGCGCGGACGCGGGGCTCACGGAGAGCGGCGACGCCCTGCTGGACTGGGAGACCGTCACCCTCGCCGCCCCCGGCGGCAGCGCGGATCTCGCCGCGGGCCGCAGCCTGAGCCGGGTGAAGGCAGCCGGGGGCAGCCTGGGCACGGGCTATGCCCTCAGCGGTCTGAGCGTGGATGTTTCCGTTCCCGGCATCCCCCAGGCCCAGCTTTCCGCCGACCTGTTTGCCTCCTCCACGGATATGTACGGCTATGAGGAAGATCCGGAGCTGCACGATCTGATGCTGAAAACCGGCAGCTGCGGGGACATGGCCTTCTCCCTGAGCGGCGCCCGGAGCGACGCCGCCATGGACATGCTCAGCGCGGAATGGCTGCTCCCGGGTCCCGTGGCCGTGAACGGCAGCCGGACCCTGACCCTGCCCGCCCTCTCCCCCTCCGTGACGGAATACAGCGTCAGCCTTGTCTTTGCCGCTGAGGCCGACGGCAGCGCCGCCCCCTTCAGTCCCGGCGAGGCGCTGATCGGCGAGCTGAGCATCCGGGCCGGGGACTACCGGCTCATGAGCGCTTCCGCCGTCCACATGGAGATCGGCACCGGCGGCGATTACGCCTACCACGCGGCCATGCTTGTCACCACGGCCGCCTATGAGGACGGGGGCAGCATCACCCCGGCGGGGGGCTCTCCCCTCACCCGCTTCGCCCTGACCGCCCCCTCCGTCTCCCGGCGGGTGACCGCCAGGGCGGCCATGTCCGGAGACGGCTTCCCCACTCTGGATTTCAGCGCCTCCGCCCTGCTGGCCGTGGGGGCCGGAGCCGACGTGACGCCCCCCGCCGTCCCTGCCGGACTGCTGGGCAGCGCCGAAGGGGAAGCCCTGCGCTTCACCTGGACCGGGAATACGGATCCCGACCTGGCGGGGTACCGGCTGTACCGCACGGACAGCACGGGCAGCAGCGCCGTTCTGCTGGCCAGCCCCGGCAAGGAGGATACCGCAAGCACCGTGAGCATCGACCGGAGCGCCTGGGGGGACAGCCCCTGGTTCTTCTCCCTCAGCGCCCTGGATGAAAGCGGCAACGAATCCGCCCGCTGCGCGCCCCTGCGCATGGCGGACCCCGCCCTGCCCCTGGAGGGGGACGGGTCCTGGAGCGTGGAGACCGGGTCTCTGCGGGACGGGGTCCTGTACCTGACGGAGTCCGGGGCGGGCAGCCTGCGCCTGGGCTTTGCGCCCAAGGCGGGGACGGACCCGGCGGATCTTCCGGCAAAGCTCACCGCCGTGCTCACCTACCGGGATCTCACCGGCGCGTCCAGGGACGCCGCCGGGGAGCTGGCCCTCAGCGGCGGCAGCTATACCGGCAGCCTGAGTCTCGGGCGGGACGCCGCCCGGCTGGAGCAGATCGCCTTCCGGGCGGGCTCCGGTCTGCTGGATACCCTGGACCTGGAGCGCATCCCCGTGGCCGCCATGCTGACGGTCACCCTCCCGGATCCGGGGGTCTATGCCCTGGCGGACGACTTCTCCGGAGCGTATGTCCGGAGCATGCTGGCGGGACAGTACCCCCTGGAGAGCGCTTCCGGCGGCTTTAAGGGCTACGTGCTCCGGGATCTGTACCGGGGCGCCTCCCTCACCCTGGAAATGGGCTCCATGCCCTTCACCCTCACCGGCTCCCTCAGCAGTCTGGGGACTGCGGCGGACGCGCTGACCCTGGGCGTCGGCGCCATGCCGGACGTGATGCGCCTCCGGGTCACGCAGGACAAGTCCTGGTGCGGCGTATTCTGCTATTCCACCTTCCCCGGGGACGAATACGCCATGGTGACCGACGTTCCCGGCGAGGGCCGGACAGACTTCTATATCTGGCGGGAGGATCCCGCCGTGACCACGGTGACGGTCAAGCTCCTGCCGGACGACGACCTGTACGAGCTGACGCCCCTCTCCGGCGGCGAGGTGCTGGTGGAGGCAGGGACGGACTTCGTGCGGGGCGGCGACTATTCCGTCAGCGTGGGGCTCAGCATCCGGGACCTGGAGAAGTACATGTACCTGGACCTGCGCTGCGGCAGGGACGGCACGGGCATCCCCGCCGCCGACATCAAGCTGCAGCTCACGGATGCGGAGGGGCAGAGCTTCCTCTGCAACTGGTATTCCGCCCTGGGCGTGCTGGATACCTCGGCTCTGGAGGCCGGGAAGCAGTACAGGGTGGAGGTGGACCCGCAGCTCAGCACCGCCTTCCGCGCCGATGAGCTGACCATCACCGCCATCCGGGACGGCTCAAATGAGCTTGCCGTCCATCCGCTGCTCACCCTCCACGAGCTGGCGGCGGTGGGCTTCAGCGCCTGCTTCCTCTCGGACGAGCTGGGCGTGCCCGGCAGCGCCGCCGGGGCCGTCCCCATCGTGCCGGAATTCGACGTATATTACAGGAACAAGGCGACCCGGGAGTGGACGCAGCTCCAGGGGGTCACCTCCTACCGGGACGGCTCCATCCGGAACCGGGACGAGGGCATATACGTGAGCTTTATCGCCGTGGGTCTGGACCCGAACACGCTGGATACGGACGCCGGTCTGAAGCTGGTGTTCACCGGGAAAGCCCGGGTCTGCACCGTCAGCACCGTCGGCACCTACGGCTGGTTCATCCAGGGCGAGTCCGTGCGCCTGAAGAGCGGCCAGGTCTTTTACACGGTCCCCGCCTCCGGGGACAGCGGCGGCATCGTCTCCTCGGATCTGGTGAGTTCGGTGACGGATCACGGCACCGGCGAATTTGACGAGGACTATATGAGCGGCGGCTCCGCCGGCACCGGGCATTTCCCCGCCATCCTGCAGTGGGTGATCTCCAGCGCCAGCGACGTGACCGACGGCGGCTGCGTCATCCGCGGCCTGCAGCTGGCGGAGGAGCCGAAGCTCAGCCTGCGCGCCGGCAGGACCGCCCCCGCCACGGATCTCACCCTGCTGCTGCGGGATGCGTCGGCGGGGACGGTATACCGCTATCCCCTGTATATGGAGCTCACCTCGGCGGGCAGCACCCGGGAATTCGGGCTCCCCGATCTGCCTGCGGGGAGCTACGATCTGCTGCTGTACCTGGGGGACAGCCTGGAGGCGGATCAGCTCCAGCGGCAGTTCAGCGCCGGAGCCGCCGTGACGGTCCCCATGACCGTCAGCGGCGTCACCCGGAGCGGGGTCGCGGTGACGGAGGACGACCCCGTCATCCGTCTGGATCTGCCCGCCGCCCTACCCGAGGCGGGGATCCCCGGCATCCAGGGCCTGTCCGTCCTGGCGGACCGGGATACCGCCCTGACCGGCGAGCGGGTCCGCTTCACCGTCCATCTCAACTGCGCGCCCGGCGGCACGGCGGCGGAGCGCACCCTGCATATCGCGGCCTCCGGCGACCGGTTCCTGCCCGAGGGCTATACCTGCGTATTCACCAGGGCCGACGGCAGCCGGATCAGCCCCCAGCAGCTGGGCGACGGCGTATACCTCTTCCCGGAGGACGGTCAGGTCATCCGGGGCAGCGTCACGGTGACGGGTCTGGTGACGGAGGGGGTCAACTCCCACGCCGTGCTGGAGGTCTGGGAGGGCGACCGGACCTACGGCCACAGCCAGGGCCAGTGCTGGATACAGCCCTTCCTGGCCGTCATTCCCGAAAGCATCCAGTCCGGCAGCGCAGCGTTGAGCGGCCGGGGCGGCGGCGCCGGAGCGGTGCTTACCCTGCGGGCGGTCTCCCGGGAGCACCCGGGGGACCTCCACGAGCAGACCGTCACCGTTTCCCGGTACGGCTACTGGAAGGGGATGCTGGAATATCCCCTCTGCGGCACCGGCGAGGCGGAGACCTTCGACGTGCAGGTCCTCTCCGCCCTGGGAGAGGTCCTGGCGGAGGGCGTCAGCGCCTATGCGGGGGCGGCGGAGGACGTGCTGCCCTCCATGATCCGGATCACCTATATCTCCAACGGCGTGAGCTCCGTGGTCACCGGGTATCCCGGCGAAAAGAAGGACTTTGCCGCCCTGAACACCGCCATCATCACCTTCGGCGGGGACTACGGCATGAACCCGGTCCGGCTGGAGATGGAATTCGACGACTCCGCCCCGGACGAATGGGGCCTCACGGACGCCCGGCGGGTCTACGCCCCGGTGGTCTCCCTCCGGGCAAACCGCAGAGCCCAGCCCACGTACTTCCAGTTCTACCCTGTGGAGGACAGGACCTTTACCCTGAACGCGGAGGAATACGGCCTCCTGCTGGAGGACGTGCCCTACGCCTCCGCCTATTATGCGGAATTGCCCGACTACTATCTCTACATGGGCGCTCTGGTGGGCTTCTGCTATGAGGTGAGCCCCGGCCGTGAGGAGCGGCTGGCCGCTGCGCCGGAGGCGGAGGATTTTATCACCTACAGCCGCCGGGAGCTGAACCGGACGGATGCGGAGATCCGGCGCATCAGCGAGGCGTTTGCCAACATTGAGACCGCCCTCACCGCCGCGGACGGTCCTGTGGTGGGGAGCAGCAGCTATGACGGCGTCCTGGAGGGGATCACCCTGAATGGCATCAAGTGCGGCGATATGGCGCCGGAAGCCCTGAAGGCGGGCGCGGACCCGGAGGATTACGTGTTCGAGCCCGTCACGGACGGCGCGCTGCCCCTGCACTGGGAGCAGACCATCCGGCTGGAGACCCTGGACGAGGCCGCCGCCGTCTCCGGAGGCGAGGATCACTTTTCCGCCGGAGGCGCAGGACTTTCGTATTCCTGGACGGCGAAGGACCCGGACAGCTTCGTGAAGCAGCTTCGGGTGGAGAACACCGCCCGGCTGATCCCCACGGCGGAGGGCGTCACCCTGCGCATGGAGAGCACCCTGCGCGCTGTGGTGGACGTGCATCTGATGGAGGGACCCGCGGCTGAGCTTCTCTCCGCCCGGCTGCAGGAATCCGGCGCGGGCTATTACGTGGACCTGGCCCTGAACACCCTTTCCGATATTGCCGGAGCCGGGGTGGATACCCTGGTGGGCGAGGGCGGAGCCTTCAGAGCCGCGAACGAGGCCGTGGCCAAGGACCTGGACACCATCTCCGATGGATCGGGCAAGCTGCTGGCCGCTGCGGGGACGATCAAGACCGCCTATGATGAGGCGGGCAAGGAATACAGCGGCGAAGCCAAGGCCACGATCCAGAAATACAAGGACCAGCTGAGCAGGCTCCGGGCGCAGCTCAGCAGACTGTGCAACTGCAATTCCCAGGAGGCCAGGGACGCCTCCGAGGCGCTGGACGCCCTGGACCGGGAGGCCCAGGCCAAGCTGGATGAGATCGCCCTGGATCTGGACGCCGACAACATCTGGGTCCGGGAGGTCGTGGTCGCCGGCAATGCTCTCGCCGCCACGGGCGTTCCCCTGCTGAGCACGGCAGCCGGGTATATCATCGACTCCACCCTCAACGGGGAAAAGGACTTTGAGAACTTCAACACGCTGAAAAGCTGCGAGCAGATCGCCATGGAATATGAGGTGAAGTACCGGCAGGCCGTGGCGCGCTGCGATAATTCCAAGTGCGAGAAGAAGGACGTGCCCCTGCGCATCGGCGACTACATCACCAGCTGGGATGACTTCCCCGAGGCCCATGCGGAGGTACAGCCCAAGAAGATCCTGGACCCCTCCGGCGTGGTGTACGAGGGCATGCTGGCCAACCCCCTGGAGGGAGTGACCTGCAGCATCGAATACTGGGACGAGGACGCCGGAAGCTGGAAGCTCTGGACCGAAGCCGGGGAGTTCAACGACCAGAGCCCCACCTGGATCACCGGCGCCAGCGGCTATTACCACTGGGACGTGCCGGAGGGCAAATGGCGGGTGAAGTATCACAAGGAGGGCTACAACGAAGGCGAGACCCTGATCTCCGGGGAGATGGACGTACCTCCCGTGTGGCTGGATGTGAACCAGCCCATGACCTGCGCTGATCCCTTCACCGCCTCCGCATGGCTCACTCAGTCCGGCGTCAGCCTGCGTTTTACCCGGCCCGTCCTGGCCGCCGAGGTGCCGGAGACCGTGACCCTGTACAAAAACGGCGCGGCGGTGGACTGCGCCTTTACCCCCGGCCTTGAGGAGGACGGGCTGGCTCAGAGCTTCACCGCGGTGCTGGAGCCCGACCCTGCCGCCGCCTATGAGGTGACGGTGACGGGGCTCCGGTCCTATGCGGGCACGGCGGCCTCCTTCACGGTGCCGGTGGACGCCTCGGACCTTGCGGACCCCACCCGCTGCCCCGTCGTCACAGCGGACGCTGCCAGCGGCAGCACCCTGGCCGGCGGCAGCGCCGTGACCCTCAGCTGCGCCCTGGAGGACGCGGAGATCTGGTACACCACGGACGGGAGCTGTCCCTGCGTGGTATCCAATCCCGCCAGGACCCGCTATACCGGACCCATCACCCTTGCGGAGGATACCTATATCATCGCCTATGCCGTAAAGGAAGGGCTGACGGATTCCCCCACCCGGGCGTTCATCTACTTCAGCGCCGCCCCGGGCGAGACCATCCTGGGCCGGGCCAGCGCGGACGCCCACAGCGTCACCGCCGCCGTCTGGGCGGACCTCCGCGGCGTGACCGGGTACTGCGACGTGGTGCTCGTCTGCTACAGCGGAGGCAGATACGCCGGCATGTGCCGGGAAAACGGCGTCAACGCGGACAGGCAGGACAGCGTGAGCATCTGCAAGCGCTTCGTCACCGCCGCCGACCTGGCGGACGTGACCGTGAAGGTCATGGTGCTGCGCAGCGGCCAGTGGCTGCCCCTGCTCCCTGCGGCGACCCTGCTGCCGTAAAAGACGGCAAGGACAGAAGATCCCCGGCGGGCTCTGCGATGGGCAGGGCCCGCCGGGGTCTTTTTTCTCTGTTCAGTCGGCTTTCCGGAACCGGAGCTCCCGGGTCGGGCCGTCGCAGATGAATACCTGCGCAAGGATCACATTCCCCTCCAGGGTCATGCGGCCGAACATCCCCAGGCCGCGCACCGCCGGGTCCCGGTCCCGGAGCTCCGCCGTGCTCATGGGGTCCCCCCTGGTCCGGAGGAGAATGACGGGTGTGCCCTGCTCCCCCAGGCCTTCCGGATGGAAATACAGCCTGCCGTTCCGGATGCGGAATCCCATGTCCGCCTCGTCGCAGCGCCACTCCCCCTCCAGCAGGGGCAGCAGCTCGTCCGCCGGGTCCGCGTTCCCGTAGCGGCTGTTCCGGGTGGGCTGCAGGACCTCGCTGCTCTCGCCGGTGATGGGAAAGTCCTCCAGCACCGTGAGGGCCCCGTTTTCCAGCCAGACAGCCTTCACCCGGGCATAGTCTTTCTCCGAGCCGGCATAGCGCAGGCCGTCCCGCTCCAGCAGCAGAAGCAGCTTTTCCCCCTCCCGCCGGGTGCGGAAGCGGGTCTCCAGCACCGGCGCGGCCTGCCAGAGCTGGGTGTATGTGTCGCCGGCGATCTCCACCCGGGGGCCGTAATGCCCCGGCTCCCAGGCGCCCTGCAGATCCCGCAGCTCCGGGGGGAGCTCCTGCCCGCCAGCCTGGGCGCAGCCGCCGCAGTCGGCGCAGTCGCCGCAGCAGCCGCCCTTTTTCCGTTTCCGGTTCAGCACCGCCAGCACCAGCGCCGCCGCCACCAGAGCGATGATGAGGATATCCCAGATATTCATTCTCTCAACCTCCCAGCAGGATCAGCACGGCCCGGACGACCAGGGCTGCCAGCCAGGCCACGACGCACTGCCACAGCGCCACCCCCAGGGCCCAGGTCCGCCCCAGCTCCCGCCGGATGGCCGCCACCGCCGCAACGCAGGGGGTATACAGCAGGGAAAAGACCAGCATGGCCGCGGCGGCGAGGCTGGTCATCGCCCCCGCCGCGTTCCCGCCGAACAGGATCTCCATGGTGGATACCACGCTCTCCTTGGCGGTGAAGCCGCAGATGAGGGAGACGCAGATGCGCCAGTCCCCCAGGCCCAGGGGCCGCATGAGGGGCGTCAGCACCCCCGCGATCATGGCCAGGATGCTGTTCCGGGAATCCTGCACCAGATCGAAGTGCAGATCGAAGCTCTGGAGGAACCAGATCACCACCGTGGCGATGAGGATGACGGTGAAGGCCCGCTGCAGGAAATCCTTCGCCTTCTCCCACAGGAGGCGCAGCACGTTCTTTGCCCCGGGGAGCCGGTAATTGGGCAGCTCCATCACAAAGGGCACGGCCTCCCCCCGGAACATGGTCCCCTTGTACAGGAAGGCGGCCAGGACCCCCAGAAGGATGGCCAGAAGGTACAGCCCCACCATGATGAGCCCGCCCCGGCCGGGGAAAAAGGCGCTGACGAAAAAGGCATAGATGGGCACCTTGGCGCTGCAGCTCATGAAGGGGGTGAGCAGGATGGTCATCCGCCGGTCCCGCTCGCTGGGCAGCGTGCGGGTGGCCATCACCGCGGGAACGGTGCAGCCGAAGCCGATGAGCATGGGCACGATGCTCCGTCCCGAAAGGCCGATGCGCCGCAGGAGCTTATCCATGAAGAAGGCCACCCGGGCGATATACCCGCTGTCCTCCAGCAGGGACAGGAAGAAGAACAGGGTCACGATGATGGGCAGGAAGCTGAGCACGCTGCCCACCCCGGTGAAGACGCCGTCGATCACCAGACCGTGGACCACGGGATTGACGTGAGCCGCGGTGAGGAGCCGGTCCATAAGCTCCGTCAGGGCGCCGATGCCCAGCTCCATCAGGCTCTGGAGCCAGGCGCCGACGACGTTGAAGGTGAGCCAGAACACCAGGCCCATGATGAGGATGAACACGGGGATCGCGGTATACTTCCCCGTGAGGATCCGGTCCATCTTCTCGCTGCGGCGCTTTTCCCGGGATTCTCCGGGCTTTGTGACGGTCTCCCGGCAGGTCTCGCGGATGAAGCGGAAGCGCATGTCCGCAATGGCGGCGCTCCGGTCCAGGCCCCGCTCCGCCTCCATCTGCAGGATGATATGCTCCACCATGTCCCGCTCGTTCCCGTCCAGCTCCAGCTGCTCCAGAATGAGCGGGTCCCCCTCGATGACCTTGGAGGCGGCAAAGCGGATGGGCAGCTCCGCCCGGCGCGCGTGATCCTCGATGAGGTGGCTGATGGCGTGGAGGCAGCGGTGCACCGCGCCGCCGTTGTCGTCCTCCCCGCAGAAATCCTGCCGCAGCGGCTTTTCCTGATAATGGGCGATATGCACGGCGTGGTCCACCAGCTCATCCACACCGGCGTTTTTCGCGGCGGAGATGGCCACCACCGGCACCCCCAGGAGCTGCTCCATCCGGTTCAGGTCTATGCTGCCCCCGTTTGCCGTGACCTCGTCCATCATGTTCAGGGCCACCACCATGGGCACGTCCATTTCCAGGAGCTGCATGGTCAGGTACAGGTTCCGCTCAATATTCGTGGCGTCCAGGATATTGATGATCGCCCTGGGCTTATCCCGCAGCACGAAGTTCCGGGATACGATCTCCTCGCTGCTGTAGGGGGACATGGAATAGATGCCCGGCAGGTCCGTCACCAGGGTGTCCGGATGGCCCTTGATCCGGCCGTCCTTCCGGTCCACGGTCACGCCGGGGAAATTGCCCACGTGCTGATTGGAGCCGGTGAGCTGATTGAACAGGGTGGTCTTGCCGCAGTTCTGATTGCCCACCAGGGCGAAGGTGAGCAGCGTCCCCTCCGGCAGAGGGTCGCCGCTGCCCTTGGGGTGGAATTCGCCTCCCTCGCCCAGGCCGGGGTGCAGGCTTTTGTCTGCGGGGCGCCGCCGCTCCGGCTCGGTCCGCTCCCCTTCCACGGGCTCCACCAGGATCTTCTCCGCGTCCGCCAGGCGCAGGGTCAGGGAGTAGCCGTGGATCATCAGCTCCATGGGATCCCCCATGGGGGCGTATTTCACCACCGTGACCTCCGCCCCGGGGAGTACGCCCATATCCAGAAGATGCTGCCGCAGCGCCCCTTCCCCGCCGACGGCGGTGACCAGGGCGCTTTTGCCGATCTTCAACTCCCGCAGTGTCATGCTGCTGCTTTCCATGCCGGCTTACAGACCGAGATAGGCGGCCAGAAGGTCATGGGTGGCCCGGAGCCCGTCCATATGGGTGCGCTCATAGCCGTGGCTGTTGGCGGTCCCGGGGCCGACGGCTCCATGGCGCACGTCGTAGCCCGCGGTGATCACCGGGTCGCAGTCCGTGCCGTAATGGGGGGTGAAAATATCCATCACATAGTCGATCCCCGCCCGGACGGCAGCCTCCCGCAGCTCGTTGGTCAGGCCCCAGTGGTAGGGATAGCGGGAATCCTTGGCAAAGATGGAGACCTTCCGCTCGTCGGAATTCTGGTCCGGGCCGGTGGGGGCGATATCCACGGCCAGCATGTCCTCCACGTCTTCCGGCAGCACCACGGTGCCGTGGCCGATCTCCTCATACATGGCGAAGTAGACGTACACCTTCCGCCCCAGGGGCCTGCCCTTCATGCCCTTCATCAGGGCCAGCAGCAGCGCGGCGCAGGCCTTATCGTCAATGAAGCGGCTCTTGATATAGCCGTTTGCCATCGTCATGCGGGGCTCCAGGGCGATGATATCTCCGGTGGCCACCCCCAGGGCGGCGGCGTCCCCGGCGCTGCGCACGTGTTCATCCAGCACCACGCATACGTTCTTCCGGAAGTCCGGCAGGGTCTCCCGCAGCTCCTCCTCCGTCACGTGGATGGAGTTGGGGGTCCGGCAGACGGCGCCGGTATACACCCGGCCGTCCCGGGTATACACCCGCACGTTCTCCCCGACGCAGTAAAAGGGATACAGTCCCCCCACGCTGCAGACGTTCAGGGTGCCGTCGGCATTCACATGCCGGACCATCAGGCCGATATCGTCCACATGGGCGGTGATGCACAGGGCGTTCCCCTCTCCCCCCAGGTCCGCGATGACGCCCCCCTTGCGGATGCAGGAGCAGGGGATCTCCAGCTCCTCCAGCATGCGCCCGAGCAGCGCCTGGATCTCCTCATACTGGCCGGTGGTGCTGTCCACGGCCAGGAGGCGGCGGAAGGTATCGATACAGTAAGCTTCATCAAATGCGATCATTGGCCGCACCTCCCCGGCAAGCTTTAGCTAACGCCGGGGCATTATACACCCATACCGGGCGCCGATGCAAGTCAAACCCGCCGGGAAGGGGATCAGATCTTGCTCATGAGGCCGTTCAGCACCTGTTCGATGAGCAGCAGCGCCCCGTTGACGCCCAGGTGGGTCTTGGGCACCAGGTCCACGTACCCCATGCTGGGCATTCTGGCCTCGATGCCGCAGAAGCCGCGGTTTTTCAGCATGAGCTCCGCAATGACGTTGGCGTCGGAGAACACCAGTTCCGCCTCCTCCGGTCCGGCGGGCGCCATGCCCAGATAGTCCCGCAGGAAGGCGGTATAGGCCTTGTCCGCCGTCTCCCCCACGTCCGTCCAGAATTTCACCCCCCGGGGCTTGCCGTAGCTCTGCTCCATATCCCGGAGCTTGTACCAGCACAGAGCCCGGGCTCGCTCGCTCTCCTCCCGCAGGGCGGCGTCGGAGGTCCCCAGGCGGGCGCACAGCTCCCGGAACGCCCTCTCCGTGGCCTTGAAGCCCAGGGGCAGCGGCGGGCAGTACATGGGCACCCCCCATTCCCGCTCCAGCCAGCGGGCGCATTCCAGGCCCAGCTCCGGATACAGCACCAGGTCCAGGTCCGCGTCCGGCATACGCTCCAGCTCCTCTATCCCGGCGTCCGCGCAGAGCACCGCGTTCACCCCGATGCCGCACAGCTCCAGGAGCCGCCGCAGCTCCCGCACGTCCCCCTCCTGGTACCGCTGCCACAGGGACACCCCCAGCAGGTTCACCGTGGGTCTGCCGGGACGCGGCGAGCCGCTGCGCAGCCTTGCCCCGTGGCGCAGGAGCTCCAGGCAGGCGGCGCTGTGCCCCGCCTCCCAGGTCTCCGAAAGGCCCGGGGATTCCAGCAGGATCACCCGCCGGTCCCCCAGGATCTCCCTGGCGGGCTCCAGCAGAGCGTCCCCGATGAGGGTCGCGCCTGGGGCGTTGACGATGGCCAGCAGATCGAAGGCCACGTGGTCCCGGATATAGGCGAGGGCCCGGCGCACCTTGTCCAGGGTGCCGTAGACGAAATCATCCCCGTCCAGCCAGGTGCAGGGCACCCGCTCCTGGCGGAAGAACCATTCGTTGAGGGTGTTGTAGTCCACGTACCGTCCCTCGCCCCCCTCCTGCTCCGGCAGGGTCAGCAGGGGGCGGACGGACAGGAAGCGGGAGGTGGTGCTGTGGTAAAAGCGGCAGCCCATGGGGCCGTTCAGCAGCACGACGCTGTTCTTCACCCCCTCCAGGGCAAAGATGGCGCCGGTGATGCAGTCAGGCATAATACTTGCCGAACAGTTCTCCGTCATGGATCCATTCCCCCTCTCCCGTTTCTTTCTCCAGCGTCACCCAGCGCCGCAGGACCTCCAGCCCGGAGCGGAAGCCGATGGGCTGGGTCATGGGCAGGGCGTCCGTCAGATAGTCTCCCTCCGGCAGTCCGGCGGTATAATTGGTGAGCACCAGGTCCGGCTGCAGCTCCCGGATGCGTTCCGCAAGGGGCCCGAAGCCGGTTATCTCCTCGATCCGCAGCTTCCGGTCCCGCCGGTCCGTGATATGCAGCTCCCGGCGCAGATAGTTCAGCACGCCCACCCAGACAAACTCCACCCCGCAGTCCTCCGCCGCGTCCAGGAGCCAGTCCAGATTCGTATTGATGGCGGTCATCATGACCCGCTTGCCCTGGAGCAGGGGCCGGAGCCGCTGCAGCTCCTCCCGGCAGCTCTCCTCCTCCCGGCGGATCAGGGCCTCCGCCTCCTTCTCCCGGCCGAAGAACCGGCCTATGCGCAGAAGGAAGTCCCGGGTCTCCCGGAAGCCCACGGGCAGGACACCCTCCAGAAAGACGCAGCCGTATTCCCTTTCCAGCCAGCTTTTCAGTCTGCGGTTATCCTCGCTGTCCGCCGCGAGCAGGTTCAGGGGCGCGGCGCACAGATCCCGCAGCTCCTCCACCGTGCAGTCCCCCAGGAAGCGGCAGCCCACCCGGATGCCCATTCCCCCCAGCAGGCGGGTCAGGGTCAGGTAGTCCACCGCGTTATTGTAGTTCACCCCCACCTCGCCGATGAGGTTCACCGTATCGGGCTTTTTTTCCGCGTCCCGGCGCACCAGCCGTTCCGCCAGGGTCTGGAGGCAGAGGCGGATGCCCTCCATATAATCCCCGCCCATGACCCCGTCCGCCGGGACGGCGATCACCGGGGTATCCGGGGTGGACATGGCCTCCAGGCTCCTGATATCGTCCCCGATGATGCCGCTGACGCAGGCGCTCACGATCACCACCGCGCCGGGGCGGCGCTCCAGAGCCCGCTCCACCTGCGTCCGGAGCTTTTCCAGGCCGCCGAACACCGCCTCGGCATGGCCCAGGTCCGTGCTCTCATAGTGCGGGCTGATGGCGGAGGGCATGAGGATGCCCCGGTTATACAGGTTTTTCCGGCCCGGGGAGCTGATGTTCTGCCAGGTATAGAAGGCGCAGGCCCGGGGAGAATGGGCGATCACCACCGCGTCCGTCAGGTGTATGGCGGTGGTGGAGGCGCCGTTGAAGGCGCAGCCGTACAGGGGCCGGCGCACGCTCTCCCGGTCCCGGGGGCGGGCAGGCGCAGGCAGTGCCCCGGGCTCCGGCAGGGCGGTCTCCGCTTCTTCGCTCTTCCGCTCCGGCAGGGGCGATCCGGGAAAAACGCCCCGCAGGACGCAGTCCTCCAGCTCCTCGTCCTCCAGCGGCCGGGCGGGGTACAGCTCCATTCCCCGGTCTATCCTCTCCGCCAGGTCCCGGAACACCTGCTTTTCCGCCTCCCAGCCCTCCAGGGCCATGACGGTGCGCTTTGCCTCCTCCCCCCGGGAGAAGGCCTCGCTCCGGGGTACCCGGGCGCAGATGGGCAGACCCACGGCCTTGGCAAAGCGCTCCACCCGGAGCCCCTCTCCCGCCAGACGGCGCTCGTTGAACACGATCCCCGCCACCCGGCTGTGGGTATCCCCGTCAAAATTCCGTATGCCGCGGAGGATATTGTTCGCCGCGTACAGGGCCATGTATTCCCCGCTGGTCACAAGAAAGATGACCTGGGCATATTCCCGGCGGATGGGCACGGCGAAGCCGCCGCAGACCACATCCCCCAGCACGTCGTACAGGACAAGGTCGTAATCTGCCTTGGCCCCGGTCTTTTCCAGAAACTCAAAGGCGGTGATGATGCCCCGTCCGGCGCAGCCCACGCCGGGACGGGGGCCCCCCGCCTCCACGCAGCCGACGCCCAGGTAGCCCTCCCGCAGCACGTCCTCCGGTTTTGCCCCGTCCCCGGGGACCCGGCGGAGGTAATCCAGCACCGTGGGGATCTGTCCGTCCCCCAGGAGCAGCCGGGTGGAGTCGTGCTTCGGGTCGCAGCCGATCTGCAGGACCCGTCTGCCCCTCTCCGCCAGGGCGGCGGAGAGATTCGCGCTGACGGTGGATTTGCCGATGCCGCCCTTGCCGTACAGCGCCAGCTCCAGTCTCTTGTCCATCATGCCCGGTCCCTCTCTTTCCTCCCCGCAAAAGGGCGGGGATAGATTTTGATTGTATGCGATTTTTTCTTTCGGCACAAGACCCCGCTTGTGCATTTTCGGGGAGTCGGGTATAATAGGCGGAAATGGGAGGAAACGGGAGGGAAACGGGAATGGCAAACAGGAAAAAACGGCTGCTGCGGACCCTGCTGTGTGCGCTGGCGCTCCTGCTCCTTCTGTCCCTGCTGCCTTTGGGGATCGTCAGCCTCTGCGCCCGGGGCCGGGTGCTGGATGAGGCTTCGGCCGTTCTTCCGGAGGCGGACTGCATCCTTGTGCTGGGGGCGGGCCTCCTGCCGGACGGCAGCCCCGGACCCATGCTGCTGGAGCGGATCGATACCGGCGTCCGCCTGTATCAGGCGGGCCGGGCCCCCAAGCTTCTCATGAGCGGGGACCACGGCACCCCGGGGCACGACGAGGTCAACGCCATGAAGGACGCCGCCCTGGCGGCGGGCGTCCCCTCGGCGGACGTGTTCATGGACCACGCCGGCTTCTGCACCTATGACAGCATCTACCGGGCGAAGGCCGTATTCGGCGCGGAAAGGGTCATCATCGTCACCCAGGCCTACCATCTTCCCCGGGCCCTGTACATCGCCCGGCGCATGGGGCTGGAGGCCGTGGGGGCAGTATGCGATACCCGGCGATGGCCGGGTCAGCTCTACCGGGATATCCGGGAGCTGCTGGCCAGGGACAAGGATTTTTACCAGTGCATCGTCCTGCCGGAGCCCAGGTACCTGGGTGACGCCATCCCCCTCAGCGGCAGCGGCGACGCCACGAACGACAGGACGGCGGCATAGAAGGGAGCAGCAGATCTTGGATAACGTTTTTGAGCTGATCCGGACCCGGCGCAGCGTCCGGACCTTTGACGGCAGGCCCCTCAGCCCGGAGCATCGGGCCATGCTGGAGGCATACGCGGCGCGCATCTCCACCCCCTGGGGCGTCACGCCGGAATTCCGCCTGCTGGAGGCGGCGGAGCACGGACTTTCCAGCCCGGTGATCACCGGGGAGAGCCTGTATATCGCCGCGAAGCTCCCGGCGGGCCCCCATATGGAGGAGGCGTACGGCTATGCCTTTGAGGAGCTGGTCCTGTATGCCTGGTCCCTGGGGATCGGCACCGTCCTGCTGGGCGGCACCCTGAACCGGGACGCCTTCCAGCAGGCCATGGACCTGCAGCCCGGGGAGCTGATGCCCTGCGCCAGCCCCCTGGGATACCCGGCAAAAAAGCTCTCCCTGCGGGAGAGCCTGATGCGGAAGGGAGTCAAGGCGGACACCCGCCTGGATTTCAGCGAGCTGTTTTTTGACGGGGACCCCTCCCGGCCCCTCGCCCCGGAGGCGGCGGGAGACCTGGCCGGACCCCTGGAGGCGGTGCGCCTTGCCCCCTCCGCCGTGAACAAGCAGCCCTGGCGGGCCGTGGTCGCCGGCGGACAGGTCCATTTTTACGTCAAGCACGGCAAAGGCTTCATCAACGCCTCCACCGGGGACCTGCAGAAGATCGACCTGGGCATCGGCCTGTGCCACTTCGCCCTGGCGGCCCGGGAAGCCGGACTTTCCCTCCGCTTTTCTCTAGCGGATCCCGGTCTGCGCCTGCCGGGGGATATGGAGTATATCGCCTCATACGTCCCGGAGGGGACCGGGGCATGAAATACCTGGTCCTGGGAGCGGGAGGCACCGGCGGAGCCCTGGGGGCGCATCTGGCCCGGGGCGGCTGCGACGTGAGCCTGATCGCCAGGGGCGCGCAGCTCCGGGCGCTCCGGGAGCGGGGGCTGGAGGTGGCAAAGCCCGGCGAGCGCTTCACCGTCCGGCCCGAGGCCTGGGATACGGAGACCTACTCCGGCAGCCCGGATGCGGTCTTTCTCTGCGTCAAGGGCTATTCCCTGGCGGAGACCGTCCCCTTCCTCCGGCGCATCTGCCGCCGGGACACGGTCGTCATCCCCATCCTGAACCTGCCGGAGACCGGCAGGCAGCTCCAGGCCCTCCTGCCGGATACGCCGGTGCTGGACGGATGCATCTACATCGCCTCGGAGCTCTCCGCCCCCGGGCAGATCCTCATGCGGGGCAGCATCCTGCGGGTGTTCTTCGGTCCCCGCAGCCCGGAGGATATGCAGCCGGAGCTGGAGGAGATCCGGGCAGACCTTCAGCGCTCCGGCGTGGACGGGGTGCTCAGCCGGGATATCCGCCGGGACTGCCTGCGGAAATTCTCCTATGTCTCCCCCCAGGGGGCCTGCGGCCTGTATTACGGCGTGAGCGCCGGGGCCATGCAGAAGCCCGGGGAGGCGCGGGACTGCTTCGCCGCCCTGGCGGCGGAGATCGGCCTTCTGGCCTCGGCCATGGGCGCGGACCTGGGCGGCGATCTGGTATCCCGGAATCTG
>JAEEGL011751687.1_pt1 | contig 17513 bp, 8 predicted proteins | sample 9134231 | NCBI WGS metagenome assembly JAEEGL01 (sample SAMN16246548, study PRJNA631951) | gut metagenome | biome: gut microbiome; feature: rumen; material: fiber-attached | host: Bos | place: Iran: Karaj | collected 2018-10 | reverse complement strand
TGTAAATTTTTTGAAATTAAACCAATAGAAATTTCATTTGAACATTTTGAAATAATAAAAAAAGAATCAGCTAATCTTAAAGCAGAAGCTTTCATAGTAATTCCATATTGAAAATAATTAATTTCCTTATTTTCATTTTTACAAAAAGAATACATAATACTATTAAATTCAATAAAATTCATTCCTTTACCATCATCTTTAATACAAATATAAATTTCATTCTCATTATAATTTTTACTTTCTATAAAAATATTTTTACTTTCAACATAATCTTTTAAACTATTCATAATAAAATTTCCAATACAACCAATTCCCCATTCATTATATTCACTTATTTTAGTTAAAAAATTCCAAGTAATTAAATTATTAACATAATTTTTTTTTAATTCATTAAAAGAATAAAAATCCATATTAATTAAATCATCAGTATCTAAAGAAACATCATTCATAATAACATTTTTTTTTCCTTTCCCATATTCATTATCTTCCATATCAATACCTTTATTTTTTTTATTAATATTTTTATTATTATTATCACCATTTTCTAATTTTTTATTATTATTATCAATACTTAAAATAACTAAAGAATCCAAAGTAACTTCAGCATTTTGCATTCCTCCATAAATTGCTAAAGTATCACCAAAAATTATACTAGAATGACAAAATCTTCCTTCGAATTTTTCATGTCCATTTAAATTAACTTGAATATAACATTTATTCTCAATATCATATAACCAAATATCATCTAAAGGAATTTTTTTTTCTCCTTCACCACCAATTATAATTAAATATTTATTATCATAATTAACACAAGAATGACTAGATCTTCCTTTTGGTAAAGGTGAATTATCTTTTATAATTTCTTTTTTAAAAACAGCTTTATAAATTTTTTTCTCTTCATTAATATCAAAATTTAAAGTATACATATCATTATATAATTCATCATTAGGAGCTTGACCACCAAAAATAAAAATAGTTTCATTAACTTTAGTAGAAGATTGAGAATCTCTTTTAGGAATTTCATCCCCTTCATTCTGACATAAAATCCAATAATTATTTCTTAAATCTAATAAATTTGTACTTGAAATGACTTCATCAAGTGAATTTAAACCAGAATAAATCATCATATAATTATTATCAATTACTGAACATAAATGACCATCTCTTGCACAAGGATTTTCTCCTATTGTTTCTACTTTAGTCCATCTTTTATCATTAAAATTAAATGACCAAATATCATTTAATTTATTTCCACTTCCACTTCCACCAAAAATTATCATTTCATTATTGTATGTTATTGCACTGTGTGAATCACGTGCTGGAGGAGATATTCCTATTTGTTCTATTTTTAACCATGTTAATGATGTGAAGTCTAAGGAATATATGTTTGATAATGAACGCTGACTGTGACGACCTCCAAATATTATCATTTGATTTTTGTGAATTATTACACTGTGACCCCAACGCTTTGATGGATGCTCAGAATTACGATGAGTTTTACGTGTTGATTGAGATATTAAGGTTATTCTGGGAAGAGGCATTTTTTTATTTTTTATTTTAATTTTTAATTTTTTATTTTATTTTTATTTTTTTTATTATTTTGTTTTTATTTTTTTTTATTAATTTTTTGGTTTTAATAAAAAATATTGTAAATCTATTTATTTATTATTTTTTTGTAATAAGAAGTTTAATTATATTAAATTTATAATGTTTTAATCTAAAAAAATATAATTTTTTTAATATAATATTAATTATGGGTGAAGCTAATTGTAAAAATTGTAGGTGTAACAAAGATGAAAATGATTTAGAAAAACATGAAATAAATACATCGAATGAAAATAAAACAAATAAAAATAATATAAATGAAATGAATCATAATATAACACCAGTAAATAATATTATAAATGATAATTTAATAAATAATGATAAAAAAATTCTAGATAATAATAATTCAAATAGTAATTTTCAAAATACAAATATTTTAGAAAATATAAATATTACAAATACAAATTTAAATCCAGAAGATAATATTTTAACAGAAGAAAAAATAAAAGTAGATATTAATGATGATAATATTAATTTAAAAAATATAAATAATTCAAGTAAATTTAATAATATTCAAAATAAAACTCCTTTAATAATAGATGATAATTGTTTAGATATATCAAATCCAGAAAATACAAAATTTAATATTAAAAATTCTCAAATGTCTCTAAATATATCAGATATAAATAAATCAAAAACATTATCATCTAATATAAATAAATCAAATTTTAAAAATAAAAGTACTATTTATAACAAAAAAATTTTTACAAATAAACAAAAAAATAATATAATTCATAAATCAAACACTCAAAATAACTCTCTTATATTTAATGATTCATTTCATAAAAATATTAAAAAATATGAGATAAACAAAATAGATTTCGGAATAAATGAGGAAGAAAAAAATAATTTAAGTGAAAGTGAAACAAAAGTATTAGAAGAAGCACAAAAGAATTTAAATCATTTTTACCCAATTGAAGAAACAGAAATTAATAATTTAGAAAAAAAATTATCTAAAATCTCATTAAGAAATATTTTACCATTAGGAGAAAAAAATATTACAGATAATGATGAAATTATTTTTCATAGTGATTTAAAAAAATTAATCAATTTTAAAATAAATTCTTATACCCAAATGTATTCAAATAGATTTTGTGTAGTAACTTCAAAATCTTTTATTTATTATAAAAGTAAAGAACAATTATTAAGAAAATTAAAACCAATTTCTGTAATTCCATTTGAAAGTATTTTAAGAATTAATTTATCAAAAATTAAAAAAGATTCTAATAAACTTGATCATATTATAATTTGTAATAAAATGGGATTTAATAAAAAGAGAAATTCAAGTATTTTAGGAAGTTTTTCTGAATCTGTAGATATTAATAATAATAGTAATTATATTAATGATAATTATGAAAGTTTATTAATTTTTATGGATGAAGATGAAAATTTAATTTATAAATGGTATTTGTTATTACAATATATTTTAATAAAGGTAAAAGAAAGAGAAGATAAAAAAAAATTAAATTTATAAACTATTTCTTTATTTACATAGTTTTGTTAAAATAATATTTAAAATATTTATTTATTTATTAAAACTATATTTTAAAACATAATGTTAATTATTCTTCAATATAATATTCCTATTATAATATTATTTATAATCAATATCTACTCTTTTATTATCAGCTTTTATGTTCAATAGTTTATTTACTGATTTTAAAGAAGTAAATATATCTTTAGGAATAATTGCAAGCATTCTTTTAGTTTGATAAATAATATTATTTAAACTATCCACATATCTTATCCATATTAAAATATATAACATTGAAAAATATACAATTATAATAATACTCATTGTATATGTTAAAATTTTTATAGTATTTAAATGATGACGAATTGATTCATTTAAATGATCCCTTAATTGAATTAATAAAGGTATTAATAAATTTTCTGATATTATTTCAATTTCTTTCATTTCATGGTCATTAAATAATGTTAAAGGTGAATATTTTTTATATAAAAATTTTTTATTTTCATCTGAAAAAGAATCTTCTGAAGTATAAAATTTAGTACCATATAATGTTAAATTATATGTTAAATTATTTTTATTCCAAATTTCAATATATTTTTCAAATTTACCTTTTATTAATCTTAATTCCTCAAAAACATTTGTTATAACAACAGATAAACCATATTTTAAAGCACCGTTTAAAATTGAATAACAATTATAAGTATTATTATTAGGATAAAATTCATTAAAAAATTCTTGAGTATAATTACATAAATCACAATGAAAAAATGAAAATCTATAATTTGTATAATCACGTCTAAATTTATTTTGAAATTTAAATATTTTTAATTCAATTGTATTTTTATATATAAGATATTTTTTAAAAATATCATTTATAATATTTTTAACCATATACATTTGAACATATGTATTAATATCAAAAATATATTCTCTTACATAATTATATAATAAAATAATATTTGTTTGTAATTTTGATTCATTTGAAAATATTATAATATAAACTTTTACCCTTTCTAAAAAGTTAAATAGTATTAAAATAATTATTAAAACATAAATTACTAGAAAAATTTGATTTAAGAAAAAAATTATGTTTATTATTAATATTATTGGAGACATTTTTGTATCAGATTCATTCTTATTAATGATATTAGTATTATCATTTTTATTTATTTTTGCATTATTTATGTTTTGGTTATTCGATTCATTACTTTCATCATTTAATAACATTTCATTTTCATTTAAACTTTGAATTTTTTTTGCAAAAAATTCACATTTATTTAAATAATTTAGAATAATATCTCCTTTAATTTCAAAAAATACTTCAAGATATGAATTTTTTGTAGTTTGTACTTCCATAAAAATATTATAAATAACATAAAATGTAGACAAAAGAACAAAAGAAGAAACAATATAAATCATTATAAACATTTTTTTTTTACTATTAATAACATCATTAAGTTCATCAATATAAGTATCTTGAGCAACTTCAATATCAATTAAAATACCATTTAAAGTATTTCTCATAAAGAAATAAATATTATTATTTAAAGGAATTAATTTTTCATCAGATAATTTAGAAATAGCATATAAACTAGTAATTGATTTTGTAAGACTAGAAATAAAATTAATATTATATATTGTAATTGAATAATCAAAATTAAGAAAATAAGTTGGTAAAAATGTTTCAAAAATAATATCATAATTAGTTTTACCTAAATTAGAAGTTTTAACAGATAAATCATAAATAAAATTATTTGTTTTTATATATAAATCAATTAATTTATTTGTATAATTTGTTTTATAATCTTCTTTATTCCTATAAAAATTATCATATTCAGGAAAAGATAATAAAGTTATTTCTCTAACCAATTTTATACCATGAATACATTCAGTATGAATTTCTAAAATATGTCTTATATTTTCATATTTTTCATCTAATAATTTATAAAGTTTAATTATTAAGAACAGGAAAAGGAATCCATATGAAATAATAATTATAAAAATTAAAAAACTTATTATTTTTAATTTTATAATACATAAAGGAACTTCTACTTTTAAAAGAGAATCAGTAATTTGTTGAAATAAAATTTCATCTTTTTTAATTTCATCTTCTTTATTAATTTCTTTATATTGAATTGTATTATTTACATTTTGTTTATCTTGATTTTTCTCTACTTCTACATTGTTATTATTTATACCTTTTTCAATAATTTGTTCTACTTTTGATTTTTTTTCAAAATATGTTTCTTCAAATCTATTATTTGTAAAATTATAAATTTGAAGATTCATTTTTTTATAAGAAATATGATAATAATCATCATTGTTTTCATCGTTTTTTTCATTTTGATTAGTTTTAGAAAATTCTTTTCTATAATTATGATCAATATAATCATTTGAATTTGAATCACTTGAATAATAACTTGATTCTTCAGAAATTTTTGATTTATTATCTTCTGTATTATTACTAAATTCATTTTCTATATCTTTTATTTTTTTTAAAGCTTTTTCTTTTAAATATTGTTTTTTTTCTTTTGGTTTTTCTACTAATTTATAACAAATATTTTTAGGTATAAATTCAATTCCTTTTTTATTAGGAATTAATGGTATAAATTCTGAATCAACTAAATCAGGAATTTTATTACCAATTTCAGATAAAATTTTTTTTTCTTTTTTATAAAATATTTCACTATCTTCAATATTATTAATATTTGAAGAAGATTTTTTTCTTAATTTTTGAAAATAGTGTGGATTATTAATACGATTTTTAGGTGTATCATAATTTTCAATATGATGATTTGGATTTTTTGATTCAAATTCAAAAATATATCCTTCTAATTTATCATTAAAATTTAATTCTTGAACTAATAATTTTAATGATTCTTTTTTTTTTCCAATTTCTTCACAATTTTGAATTGTTCTTACCCAAGTTATTTCAGTTAAATTTTCATAATTTACTTTAATTATTTTTCTTTTTAATTTTAATCTGTCTTCATAAGATGAAATATCATTTTCTACAGTTAATCTTAAATATTCTTCATGAAATTCTTTTATAAATGAAGTAATATCACATGAATTAATTAAATTAGAAAAATTTGTCCCAAAAAGTTTTATACAATTACTTGTAAAATTTTGAATAATAAAATTATTATTTGTTAAAACTATATATGGAATAATCCCGTGTGAATTATCTTTTGTTGAAAAATAACTTGTAAATTTTAAAACTTTTAATATCCATAAAAATTGACTTGAATCAGTTTGAATAAAAGTTGGTTTAAAATTAAAAGGAATTAAATACCTTGATTTAGTTATTGCAAAAGCACCTCTTTTTTTATATTTAGTATTATTAAAAATAAATTCTTTTTTTTTTTCTATATTCTCTCTAGTTTTTTCATAAATAAACTTATCATGAGTTTTATGTAAAATATCAGGAATTAAAATATTAATAGAATTTCCTATTAATTCTTTTTGTGTATAACCTAATATTGAACATATGTCATTTGATACATTTGTTATTTTTCCAAAATTATTTAAATTTGCATTAAAAATTAAATAAAAATGCTTATTATCAGACATTAAATTATTTATATCAAAAAAATCTTTATTTATATTCAATTTTTCATTATTTGGATTTAGTTTAATTGTTTCTATTTCTTTATGAATTTCTGAACTTTGTTTATAATCTGACATAATTTGATATTGGAATTCATAATATAATTCTAATAATTCTAAATCATTATTTTTTATTTTTTTTAATTTTAAATATAAATTATTAATTTCTAAATTTAAATTGTTTATTTGACTTCCATATTTACTTAATAAATAAAAATCATGTTGATTTTCTAAATAATTTTTATATAATAAACTCCAAAATTCAACATATAAAATAGATATTTTTGATATTAAAGTTTCAAATGTTTTAAATTTATTTTTAAATAAAATAAAATTTCCAATTTCTTCAATTTCATTATGAAAATTAAAATCACAATTAAATTCAAATTGTTTTTTATGTCTATAAATAATAAATTCCTCTTCTAAAGTTTTTTCAGATAATTTTTCACAAATTTCTAATTGTTCAGCAGCTTTTATTTTATTATTCATTTTTGAAATTAAAAAGAAAATATAATTAATTCTTAAAGAAACATCTTTAGGAAATTTTGTTAAAGCCAATAAAAAAAGAGTTTCAATATATTCAGTTAAACAAATAATAGATTTATTAATATCATTTTTATTATATAAAAACAATTTTAAAGGACAATGATGATATGGGCATGTATTTTCTATTTTTAACGCATAACTTACTAATATTAATTGAGAATCTCTATTTTTATATTTTTCAATTTGAACTATTAAAAATCTTATTCTTTGAATAAAATCTTTTGATGAAAATAATTTAGAAGGTTCTACTAATAACATTGATAATGGTGATGAAAATTTATAATATGTAACTATTATTATAAATGGCCAACCAAGGAAAAAAATTATTACACCTGAGTTAAATTTTACAAAAGAATTTATTATTTTAATTGACATTAAACAAAAAGAATTCCAAAAAAAAATTCCATTTTTTAATAATTTCAATTTTAAAATTTCATCATTATAATCTGGTAATTCTGATAAATAATAAAATAAATGCCAAAATGAAAGGAAAAAAAGAGTAAAAAGTAAAGTCCATTGACTTCCATTACTATAAAAGGTAAAAATAAAAACAATTATTAATTTAACCCAAAAAGTAGAAATATCAGTTTTATTTGTTGTTTTTCCAATTGCAGATTTTTGATGATATGATGTTTCAATGAAAGTATAAATAAAAAAATAAACACCACTTAAATAAATTATAGTTACTATTAGAATTATTATAATATGAAAACAATGAATTCCTTTATAACATTTTACTGATGAAGCATATTTTAAATGATTATCTTTACATTTAAAAATTGATAATAAGATATCTATATTATTAAAATTTATATTTTATCTTACTTAATATTGGAATGAAAAGAATTTGAGAAATTAAATGCCCAAATATAAAATATATTTTTATCAAATATATTATTATAGTATTTTGAGTTTCTCCATAAAACATTAAATAAATGTTTAAAGAAAGTTCAAAGATTATTAATAAAATGATTAAATAAAAGAATAAAAAATACATTTTTTCATTATCCACAAAAAATTCTATTAAATTAAAATACCTAAAAGTAGGTGCAAAAAAATGATATAATTTTTTTGGTCTATATAAATTTTCAAACTAATATATTATTAAAATAATTATACTTTTTCATAAAATGAATATGATAATAATTGAAATAATAAAATTGGAATTGAAATAATTTCATATGATAATGATGACCTATAATATTTTAAACCTAAATATTGAACATTGAATAATTTTAATTTTATATTCAGTAAAAGTTTTTTAAATTTTGGATTTTCATTCTGATCTTGGAAATTTAAGTTTTCGAGTTTACATTCTTGCATTTATTTCAACCTGATAACAAATTAAATGTAATAAAAAATTGTTTAATTAAATTCTTTTTTATCCCAAAAATTATTTATAAAAAAATCACTATAAAGAATTTATATAAAATATGGATGAATATTATAAAGAAATTTATAAAATTTACATGGAGGAAAAATCATTATAATTAATTATTATAAAAAAATAAAAAAAATATTCTAAACAATAAAATAAAAAAATAAAGAAAAATTATATATACAAATAAAAACTTTTAAATAAATATTTTAAATTATAATAAATACATAAATCATTTATATATATTAATAAATATTTTAAAAACCAATTAAAACAAAAATTAATAATCAACATAATAAAACCAGCAATTAAATCTTCTATAACATTCCATCAATCCATAAAGAATATAAAACATAAGATAAATAGGTTGACAAATAATTCCAGCAATAATTAAAAGAACAATAACAAGTTTACTTTTTTTATTTTCATCTTCTTCATGATAATTATTATTATTATTATTTTCATGACTATTTTCATTATTATTATATTCTAAATCCATACCATAAAAATCTAAAGGACTATCAAATTCATCATCATCATCATCAATAGTTTTTTTTTTAGTATAACATTTAACAAATTCATAAGCACAACCAAATAATAAATAAAAAACAATAATTAAAATTACTGCTAAAAATCCAATTAAACAACTAAATAAATACCATAAAAATTTCAAACAAGGATTTTTTCTCCATTTATAACCAGAATCACTTTCATATCTCATTCCAGGACATCCACTCACATTATACATTGCATAATGATTTTGAGTATAATGTTTTAAACATAACCAACAAAAATCATATCCACAATTAATACAATGCATTTGATTACAACCTTCATTTTTTTCTATTATAATATGACATTTTGGACATTGTTTATAATTATTTCCATTTTTATTTTTATTATGTATTTCTTCTAATAATAATACTTCATCATTTAAACATTTTCCTTTTTCATGTTTTCCTAATTTATGACATTTATAGCAGAAAATATGATGATTATTACATTCTACAAAATCACTTTCTGGATTAGTACAATCTACTATTTCTTCACAATCTGGAAAAGGACAATTAATATAAATTTTATTTGGATTACATAATTTAATTTGTATATTTCTAAACTTTTTATATTTTTTAAATATTTCTTCTGTTACATTTGCTTGTATTTCTTCATCATTATAACGTTTTGGGCATCCTCCTAATAAACATTTAATATCTAAAACTTGACCATTCATTATTTTATTTGTTAAATATGTTTTTATACAATTATCGCAAAAAAAATGACCACATGATATTTGTGCTATATTTTGAGGATTTACTTGATTTGAAAAACATATTCTACATACATTTGGTGATTCAAATAATTCTAATGTTTCTTTTGGAATTTCTATTTTACCAAAATCTAATTTTTTTTTCCTTTCTGATTGACTTGATGATGATATTAAATTATTTGATGTTGAAACATTTAAATTTTTATCATTTTGATTCTTTGATTGTAGTAAATTATTTATATTGTTATTTTGAATTAATGGTGTTTGGGAAAATTCATTATTTGTTTGAGTATTTAATTTTGAACTTACTGAAATATTATTATTTTTTATATCTTTTGATGGTTTTTTTGATATATTATTACTATTAAAATTATTTGCATTTGAATTATTATTATTATTTGCTATTGTATTTGAATCATTTTGTATTTCATTTTTTTCAATTTGAATATTATTTTTATTATTATTATTTATTTCATTATCTAAATCATCTTCATTTATATGTTCATTTTTTTTTCCTTGACAAATTAAACAAGGTTCACTTATTATATTTAATTTACTATTTACTTTTGGATTATAATATTTATGATTATATAAATGAGTATCTGGATCTTTACTTAATAAATTTAATGCTTCATCCACATTTGTAAATGGATGAATTTTTATTAACATCATTAAAATATCTATATCATATCCTAATTCAATTAAATCTTGAGCAACTTCATTTCTTAATCCATTTTTTTTTATTGCTGTTTTACTTAATTCACTATTTTCATTATGATGATGTTTTTTTTTATTAGCTTGCTCTAAATTATAACTTACAGAAAATTTATTTAAAAGAGACATTATGGTTTATTTTATTTAGAAAATTTATTAAATATTAATATTATTTCTTCTATTTTAATTTTTACTCAAAATATTTTTTTATAAAATAACAAAGTATTTTATTAAATTATATAAATTAAAATAATTTATACCTAATTATAAAATATCTATTATTCATTAATATGAAAAACTTAAATTATAAATAAAGTATTTAACATAACCAAATATAATAATAATAAATTTTCTTTTCAAAATATATTACAACAAGAATTTTTTGAGATGAATTCATTATTATCATTATTAAACTTATTCATATAATTATTATAACTATTAAACTTTTTATATGATTGAATTAAAGTGATATTAGCTAAAGGGGCATTACTAATTTTATCAATAAATTTAACTTTCTTTTTATGTTTATTTTCATTATGATTTAAAGAATTAACTTTTGAGAATATACTTTTATGAAATGAATCTTCATTATTAAAATTTTTTGTTTCTTTTTTTTTTAATGAAGGTAAAGTAATTTTACTTGAATTTCTAATATTTGAATATAGTGAACTATTAGTGGAAATATCTAAAGAACATGAACATGAGGGATTTTGATTATTTTTATTTTTTTTATTTTTATTTTCAGTTATAATTTTTTTTTTCAATTCATCATTATCTAATATAAATTTAATATTTTGTATTTTTAATAATAAATTTCTTGGAAGTAATAAATTATTTAATATAGTTAAATAAATTGAACTATGTCTTGGTAATTCAAATTTTTTCATAATATTTTTAATTAAAAGATTAGGTTCTAATTCAGTTGTAGAAGGTAAATTATTAATTTTATTTTTCATATAAGTTATTGCTTGCATTTCTAAATTATTAATTTTTAATACTGAAATTACTTTATCTTCACTTTGAATTATTATAATACTTCCACAATATTCTTTTGATACAAAATTATATGATATTTCATTATATAAATTAATTATTTCAACTTTAATTTCTAAAAAAGAATTAATTTTTCCCTTTTTAAGTATTGGATTCTCATAATTTAAATTAAATTTATTAAATATACTTTTTGTTTTTTCTCTACTTAATGAAAATTTATTTAAATTTTCTTGATTATTTATAATATATGAAAAAGTAAGATATTTATTTTCATTTTTAGATAAAATTGATTCTGGATTTCCTATATAAAAACCAACCAAAGTAACATGACTTAATAAATGAATAAATGGAATTATTAATTCTTTTGGAATTTTTTCTACTTCATCTAACCATAAATTTGCAATTTCATATATTGTGTCTGTTATTTTGTTATAATTTTTTAACTGATCTAAATCTTCTTTATTTTCAAATATTATTGTTTCATATTTATTTAAACTTATTATCCAATTTTTGTATTTTAAATCAAATGATATTTGAATACAATATTCACTTAATATTTTATATTGATAAATAAATGTAGTTTTAATTTGGTTTGATAAATAAAGTTCTGATAAAAAAGAAAATAATTCATCTTTAAATAATTTAGTTTCATTTCTTTTTATTTTAGTAAATTCATAAATATAAGGTAAACCTCTTTTTAAAATTTTGATATTTTTTTCATTTTCTTTTTCTTCATTTATTGTTAATCCATTTCTTAAAATATTACCTAAATATGTTTGAAATAAAGCAAAATCTCCTTTTTTTTGTATTAAAAAATATGAATACGTATTATTATAATTTGGATTTAAAGTAATAACTTCTCTTTTCTACTTAAAGTTAAAAAATTTTTTTACTGAAAGTATATTAGAATTTTCATTCAACATGTTCATTAATATTTTAATATTTTTTAATATTTCATTATCATTATTATTATCTTCAATAGTTTGTGATATGTCCATTTTTATTTTATAAATTGTTAAAAGGAATAAAATAACATAAAAAAATTTAATTATTTTTAATAATTTGTATTCTATATGTAAATCATATTTATTTAATTTTACATCATTATGAATTATTGTATGTAATTTCCTTTTATATTGCTTTTTTATATTCATTTATGATATATACAAACCTCTTTTTTAATAATTCTTATAGAACTAAACTTTTTTGTTGAAAATATAAATCAAAGTTTTATTTCTTTTAAATACATTTTTTTTCTTATTTCAAATGATGAATTTAAAATTGAATTTTAATCATTTAAATAATATATTTAATATTCATTTATCATTTAATTATTTTAATTTTAATTTTTTATTATTTCAAGTAATATTTAAAATGAATTCAAATGATATTGAAGAAAAACTTGAAAGAGATAATTTAACAATTAAAGAACAGATTTTGAATTTACAAAATACAATAAAAAAATTAAAAAAAGATATGCTTTCATCAAAAGAGTCAAAACAATTTCAAGAAGATGAAAATAAATATCAAAAAATAATAACTAATTCAAATATAAATTCAAACACAAATAATATAATAGATGATGAAAATGAAAATGAAAAAGAAAGGGAAAGAGAAAGAGAAAGAGAAAGAGAAAGACAATTAAAATTTTCTTTTAATAATAGAATGTTTCAACAAGAAAATAAAAATAATATTAATGAAGATAATAATAATTTTAATAATGAAAATGAAGAAATTGGAAATATAAATTATAGAGATAGCAATTTTAGTTATAAAAACAGTGAAGAAACTTACGGAAAAGAATATTTAAATAATAAAAAAATAATAGAATACAATAATGAAGAAGATTATAAAGGAACATTTGGACATGAAAATAATATTTATAAGAATAATAATTATAAACCAAAATTAATAAATAATGAAAATGAAAATATAAAAAAGAATTTTTATCAAGAAAACATAGAAAAAATGAAAAAAGAAAAAGAGTTAATAGAAGAAATGTCAAAAATAAAAAAGAAAATAAATTCAAAAGTAATAGATATGACAGAAAGTTTAACAGATAGTGAAGAAATAGAAAACTTAGTTTTACCAAATAATAATAAAAAATATATTAAAGAACCAAATAGTGATTTATATGATTTAAAAATAAATAGAAGAGAAACCGAAGGTATTAATGATGAAGAATTACAAATTGAAGATTTATCAAAAGATTCAAATCAGAAAAAAATGAAAAGTGAAAGTAATTTTCAATTTAAAAAGTTTTATAATAAATTAAAAGATGATTCTTTTGATAATTCGGATAAATCTTTAGATGAAAAAATTAAAAAATTACAAAAGAAAAAATTTCAAGTTGATAATTTCACTCCATTAAATAAAAATATAAAAAAAGAAACTTCAACTTCTAAAAATAATTTAAGTAAAAAAAAAATTTTACAAAGACCAAAATCTTCACAAAGATTTAATAATATTCATAGTTCAACTTTATCTTCTAATAGGAAAAATAATTTAAATAATTTAACAAAAGGAAGTGCGAATGGAAGTAAACATACAATTAATTCTAATAATGATAATTATAATAATAATATTAGATTAAATGAAATTAAATCTTATAAAAATGAAATTAATAATTTAAAAGAAATGATAAATAAATTAAAAAATGAAAATGAAAAATTGAAAAGAAATTTAAAAAAAGAAAGAGAACAAAATGAAAAATATAGAAAATTAACTGAAGAAATTATTAAACATTATGAAAAAACTAAAAAATTTAAATAATTAATATAATATATTTCTTAAATATATTTACAATTTATTATTATTTAATATTATTTTATTATTAAAAAAAATCTTTTTAATTTAAAATAAATTTAAATATTCAAAAAAAAACAAACAAAAAAATAAATTAAAATTTAAAAAAAAAATCTTATATAACCAAAAAATAAATAAAAAAATTCATATAAATAAAAAAATTCTTGAATCAAAAAAAAAAAATGCAAAATCAAAAATCAAAAAATGAAAAAGGTGATAAAAATGTTAAAAAAAACACAGAAAACACAACAGAAAGTGGATATGGAGAAATGATATATATGGAGCCAGGAATAAACCAAATGATGTCTCCAATAACCTCAGGTCGTCAAACTAGAATTCAAAATAGAAGTTCAATAGAATCTGCATATAATAGAAATCAAAACAACAAAAATGAAAAAATAGAAAATCCAAAAATAACAAAATCAAATAGACAAAATTTAGAAAATGAAAGAGAAAAAAGTCCAAATTCAAATATAAATGAACAAAGAGAGAAAGATGATTATAACATTAGAACATTAAATGAGAGAAAAAGTCCAAAAGGCGCAATTTATCAAACATATACAAATTTACCAGAAAATATAAATAATTCAATAGAAGGTCAAATTATATATAATAATGAGAGTAATTCATATCAAGTTGGTAATGATTCAAATATTGTAATTACAACAATGGGAGGTCAATTTAGACAAAGTCCAACTTATCAAAATACTAGTAAAGATGTTGCTTATATTATGAATCCTAGAGAAGGAAATAATATATCAATGAGTAAAATGAGTCCTACTCAAAATATTGATGATTTTAATTCAAGTGGTGAAAAAGGTTATGAAGGAAATGTACAATTAAGTAATCTTAAAAATGTTTTAGGTAATAAATTAAAATATCGTGGTCATACTACTAATGATTTAAGTCAAGTTAATGAACTTTTAAATTCAAAACCTACTATTTCAAGAGAAAATTTAATGGATATTAATGATAATATGAAATATAATTCTAGTACTTATTATAATCATATGACTATGGGAGATGTTAAAAAAATTGTAAAGAGATTTACTCAAGTTTATGATCCTAAAAAAACAAAAGAAGGTTCTTTAATTAATGAAAAACAAATTATTTTACCTGGAGCTAATGATGATGTTTTTAATGGTAGATATCGAGTTTTACAAAAAATGAATAGATTAAGTAATATTTTACTTGCTAAAAATAGAAATTCTTCTTTTCAAGATAGTTATGATGTTAATACTTCAATTGAAGATAATAGAAAAACTTTTGATAGACATACTTTAAATAGAAATACTTTAAATAGAAGTAGAATGAGTATGAGAAATAGAAATCGTTCACCAGAAAATAAATTTTTATATGTATCACTTGCTATGATATCATCAAAAGGAAGAAATGCAGAAGATAGAATAATATTTAGAAATATGAGATTTGAAAAAGGAGGTGTTGTTGATTTAGCACAAGAAGATAGAAAAAAGAATAAAGCACAATATAAAATTAAAAAAGCTAAAAGAAGAGCAGTTGGTACTTCAGAAAATTTAAGAAATGCTAATCCAAAATATAGAGAACAAGCTGCAAAATTAATTCAAGCTTGGTGGAGAGAATTAAAAGAATTATATAAAGAGAGATTAAATATGATTATTAAAATACAAAGTTTTTGGAGAGGAAGATGGGTTAGAAAATATATGTATGATATTTTATATTTAAGTTTTATGTATCAGAGTTTTTGTCAAATTATACAAAAAGTTTTAGTTAAATATATTAGACCAATTGTTTTTGATATTTTAATGGCTAAATATAAAAAAGGAAGAAATATTTTAAAATCACTTTTATTAAGAGATGAGCATTGGAAATTATTAAAATTAAAACCTTTTTGGGATAGATGGAGAGATTTAATTAGAGCTTATAGGAGAAAAAGTGAAAAAGGAAGAAAATTAATTGATTTGAGAAATACACAAGATAAGAAAAAAAGAGATTTAACTAAATTTTTTAGTAAATGGGCTTTTTTATCTAAGTTTAGTAAATTACAAGGAAATCATAATATTATTGAAATTGCACAAGTTAAAAAAAAAGGTATGGATAAAATTATTAATGGAAGTAAAAAATTAATGAAAAAAGAATCTTTTAAAAATATTAAACCAAAATTAAAACAATTTTTACAAAAATTAGGTAAAATTGAAGGATTAAAATTAGTAAGTAATTATCCAGAAAAAACAAAAGAAAGATTATTAAAAAAATATTTAGATAAATGGTTAAAAAATTCAATGGGAAAAGGATTTGATGATTTTAAAGTAAATTTATTTGAAAAATTATTATCAAATATATTAAAAAAATTATCTCGTTCAAATAGAAGAAGTTTTATGAATAAATTAATAAAAAATAACATAAAAAAAGAATTTATAGAAAGAATAGTAATTCAAGAAAAAAAAGTAGAAGTTAAAAAAAAATTAAATGAAATTTTCCTTGATACAAATATTCTTTCAGCAGCCGAAACTTTGCAAAGAGCATTGTGGAGGTTTTCATATAAAGATCCTTTAAATGCAATTTCTAATAAATTAAATGATATCAATTTATTAAATAAATTAAGAGAACTTCTTAAAATTAGAGAAGCATTTATTAAAAGAATTTTAAAACATATAATTAAAAAATGGAATACTCCTTTAATTCAAAATGAAAGTGATTTAATTAGTCAAATTTTAGGAAAGTTAATTAGAAATATTTTAAATAAAAGAATTAATAGAATTTTAATTAGTAAATTAAATAAATGGAGAAATAGTGTTATTATTAGAGGAGATACTGTTTATAAACAAAAAGAAGATTTTGAAAAAGCTGGTAATTTAATAAGAAAAAATTCTTTAAAAAAAGTACTGGATGAAAAACCATTTTTTGAAAATTTAAAGAATACAAGAAGTGAAAAAGTATATAATAATATTTTAAAAAGATTATTTGATATTTATTTTAATAAAGATGAACATTTATTAAGATATTGTATTAATAAATGGAGAGATCAATGTAGAAAAGATGAAATAAGAAATTTAATAAATAAATTATTAAAGAGTTTAATAATGAAAAATTATTCAGAAAATATGAAATTATTATTAAATAGAGCATTTCATAAATGGTTA
>JAEEGL010255911.1_pt1 | contig 17513 bp, 11 predicted proteins | sample 9134231 | NCBI WGS metagenome assembly JAEEGL01 (sample SAMN16246548, study PRJNA631951) | gut metagenome | biome: gut microbiome; feature: rumen; material: fiber-attached | host: Bos | place: Iran: Karaj | collected 2018-10 | reverse complement strand
TCGGCGTCAAAGCCGTCCAGGTTGCCCAGGCAGTAGCGGGCGGTGTTGCGGAACTTCAGGTAGTTCTGGCTCAGCTGCTTGAAGATCTCCTTGGAGCAGCGCACGTCGGCGTGGTAGTCGGCGGAGGCGGCCCAGAGGCGGAGCAGGTCCGCGCCGAAGTCCTTGACGATGTCGGCGGGATCCACGCCGTTGCCCAGGCTCTTGTGCATGGCCCGGCCCTCGCCGTCCACGGTCCAGCCGTGGGTGATGCAGGTCCGGAACGGGGAGCCCTGTCCCGTGGCGCCCACGGAGACCAGGAGGCTGGACTGGAACCAGCCGCGGTACTGGTCGGCGCCTTCGATGTAGACGTCGGCGGGCCAGTTGTCGGGGTTGTCCCGTTTCAGGAAGGAGATGTGGGTGGAGCCGGAGTCGAACCAGCCGTCGAGGGTGTCCGTCTCCTTGTCGAAGGCCGTTCCGCCGCAGTGCGGGCAGACAAAGCCCTCGGGGATCAGCTCCATGGCGTCCTTTTCGAACCAGATGTTGGAGCCGTGGTCCAGGAAGAGGTCGGAGATCCGGCGGATGGTCTCAGGGGTGCAGACGGGCTTGCCGCAGCCCCTGCAGTAGAACACCGGGATCGGCAGGCCCCAGCGGCGCTGCCGGGAGATGCACCAGTCGTTGCGCTCGCGGATCATGGCGTTGAGCCGATCCTTGCCCCAGGCGGGGAGCCAGCGGACCGCCTCGGCGGCGGCGCAGGCCTCATCCTTGAAGGAGTCCACGGAGCAGAACCACTGCGGCGTGGCCCGGAAGATGATGGGGCTCTTGCAGCGCCAGCAATGGGGGTAGGAGTGGATGACGTCCTCGGAGGCCAGGAGCATGCCGCTTTCCTTCATGTCCGCCAGAATGATGGGGTTGGATTCCTCCGTTTTGAGTCCGGCGTACTTGCCGGCATAGTCGGTGTGGCGGCCCTGGTCGTCCACGGGCACCACCAGGTCCATGCCGTAGCGCATGCAGGTCTGGTAGTCGTCGGCGCCGAAGCCGGGGGCGGTGTGGACGCAGCCCGTGCCGGAGTCCATGGTGACGTACTCGGCGTTGAGCAGGCGGGAGGTCTTGTCGAGGAAGGGGTGCTTGGCCAGCATGTTCTCAAAGAAGCTGCCGGGATGGGTCTCCAGCACCTCCCAGGTCTTGAAGCCGGCGACGGTCATGACCTTTTCGATCAGGGCCTCGGCCATGACATACATCTCGCCGTTGGGGGCCTTCACCACGGCGTAGCGCTCTCTCGGATGGAGGGAGATGCCCATGTTGCCGGGCAGGGTCCAGATGGTGGTGGTCCAAATCACGAAAAAGAGCTTGCTGTGGTCCAGGTGGCCAAGCTTGCCCAGATCGTCGTGCATGGGGAACTTGACGTAGACCGTGGTACAGGGATCGTCCTGGTACTCGATCTCGGCCTCGGCCAGAGCGGTCTCGTCCTTGGCACACCAGTAGACGGGCTTCAGCCCCTTGTAGATGTAGCCCTTGCGGAACATCTCACCGAAGACCTTGACCTCTTCGGCCTCAAATTCCTTGTCCATGGTGAGGTAGGGCCTGTCCCAGTCGGCGATGACACCCAGACGCTGGAAGCCCTTGCGCTGCCGGTCCACATACTCCAGGGCAAAGTCCCGGCAGGCGGAACGGAAGTCGGGCACGGACATGGCCTTGCGGTTGAGCTTGTTCTTCTTGATGATGGCGGACTCAATGGGCATGCCGTGGTTGTCCCAGCCGGGGACGTAGGGGGTGTCGAAGCCCCGCATGGCCCAGGAGCGGACGATAAAATCCTTGAGGGTCTTGTTCAGGGCGTGGCCCATGTGGATATCGCCGTTGGAGAAGGGGGGGCCGTCGTGCAGCACAAACCGGGGCTTGCCGGCGTTCTTCTTCCGCAGCTCGGCATAGATGTCGATCTTGTTCCATTCGGCGAGCATGCCCGGCTCCCGCTGGGGCAGCCCGCCCCGCATGGGAAAGTCGGTCTTCGGGGTGATGATGGTGTTTTTGTAGTCCATAGTGTTAACTCCTTGTTCGGATTAATTTTTATAAATGAAGCCGCTTTGCCAATGAAGCCGCTCCCTGGCGGTCGCTAATGAAGCTCGGCTCACGGCCTGAATGAAGCTCGCGCTTCGCGCTGAATGAAGCCGCTTCGCTAATGGATGTATTTTCAAATATGAATATTTGAAAATGATAATAAATTATTAGATTTCGTTTTGCAATCAGCAAATTGCAAAACACCACAATTAGCCCCGCAGGGGCGGCTTCATTAGGGGCGACAGGCCCGGCTTCATTAACGAGCGAAGCGAGTGACTTCATTCAGAGGAAGAACGCCCCCGTCTCGTTAAGAGACAGGGGCGTTCTTCCTCTGCGGTACCACTCTTATTGCCATGGCAGTGCCATGGCCGCTCGGCATGGTGTAACGCCCATGAAACGCCCCGGTCTACGCAGGCAAAGCCCTTCGGCGGGGTGCTCGGGGAGGATCCGCAGCGCGCCTTCACGCCGCCTTACACCGACCGGCGGCTCTCTGTGCATCGGTACGCTCTGCACGTTCCCTTCAAAGCAGGATATTCAGTTCACGGTCCGGGCGTCCTTCGCGGCGCCCGGGACTGGGCCCCTGCGGCGTCGTACAGACAAATCCGCGACCCCCGTCTCCTATCGCCTGTTGCCTTTTGCCTGAATTACGGCTGATAATTCTTGCCGAACTTGAGGTTGGCAAACTTGGCCGTGGTGCGCTCGTCCAGGTCAATGGGGGGCATCACCCGGGTGGCAGCCTTGGCTTCGTCCCGGGGCAGGTCCCCGGTGATCCGGCCCACGTTCTGCTCGATCTCGGCGGCGATGTCCTCGGCGTCGGTCTTGAGCGGATCCTTCTCCTGCTCGTAGTCATAGGCGCGGCGGGCGGTCTTTTCCTTGGGCAGATCCATGCTCTTGAGGACCTCCAGCGCTTCCTGCTGGCGGGCGATCTGGGCCTCCACGGCGGTGATGAACTCGGCGGTGGCCTCCTTGGCGCGGAGCAGGCGCTCGGCCTCGGTGGCGACGGCGGAGTCGATGTCTCTGGTCTTGCTCTGGGCGTCGTCCTGGGCCTGCTTCACGAGCTCTTCGCTCTTGCGCTTGGCCTCGGCGATCATATTGTCACAGGTGCGCTGGGTCTCTTCCACGGCGGCCTTCATGCGGGCTTCGCCTGCACGGTAATCCTCCAGCCGCTCCACCAGCAGCCGCATCTTGCTCTTGAGCACGGCGTTTTCCTTGTAGAGAGCCACATAGTCGTCCATCAGGGGGGCGAGGAACTCATCTACCTCGGTCTTCACATAACCGCCGAACTTGGCGGATTGGAAGCCGACTTCCTGCAGGTCTTGAGGTGTCAGCATTGACAGACATTTCCTTTCTGTATGTATTTGGGCGGAAAGTCTCGAAGCTTAGAAGTAGATGCCGTTGTTTTCCAGCTCCTCCACCAGATCGCCCACAATCTCCACGTTGTAGGGCGTGAGGATGTAGGTGGAAATGGCGACCTTCTTGATCTTGCCGTCCAGCGCGTAGGCCACGCCGGAGAGGAAGTCCACGAGCCGGCGGGCGACGTCCTTGTTGGTGGACTCCAGGTTCAGCACGATGGACTTCTTGTCGCGCAGATGGTCGGCGATCTCGGAGACGGTGTCGAACCGGTCGGGCTTGACCAGGATCACCTGCATGGCGGAGTTGTTGTTCAGGTTGACCACTTTGGCGGGACCGCTGCGGCGGGTCTCCTTGGGCTCGGGGGCGGTATAGGCGGAACGCCTGGAGGACGAGGGGGCCGGCGCGGCGGGGGCGGGAGCGGGCTCCACGTCCTCTTCCTCGTCGTAATCGTAATCGTCCATGTCTTCTTCGTTGTAGGGGCGGGTCAGTTTCTTGAGTTCATCCATCAATCCCATGGTGCAACCTCCTGTATCTATCTGTAAATTTGATTTTTATGTGTAGTGTCTGGCGCCGAAAATGGCAGTGCCGATGCGGATCATGGTGCTGCCCTCGGCGATGGCGTCCTCGAAATCGTCGGTCATTCCCATAGAGAGGCATACCATAGATACATTATCGTATTTTTTCCCGCTAATGTCAACAAAAAGATTTCTCATTTTCGCAAAATATTTACAGTTGTCGCCTTTTTTCTCACTCACGGGGGGGATGGCCATCAGCCCGCACAGCCGCACGCCGGGCCAGTCGCCCATCCGGGCGGCCAGGGCCAGGGCCTCCTCGGGGGTGAAGCCGCCCTTCTGGGGCTCCTCGCCGATGTTGATCTCAAACAGGATGTCCTGCCGCAGGCCCAGGCGCAGGGCGGCGCGGTTCACGGCCTCCAGCAGCTCCATCCGGTCCACGGACTCGATGAGGTCCACCTTGCCGACCACCTTGTTGACCTTGTTGGTCTGCAGGTGCCCGATGAAGTGGATGGGCTTTCCCTCGTAGGCGCCCAGGGGCAGCTTCTGGACCAGCTCCTGGACCCGGTTCTCGCCGCAGGCGTCCACCCCGGCGGCCACGGCCTCCCTGACGCGCTCGGCGTCGTTCATCTTGGTGGCGGCCAGCAGTCTGATCCCGGCGGGATCTCTGCCGGCGGCGGCCGCCGCGGCGTTCATCCTTGCGCGGATGGCGGCGACGTTTTCAGCAATGCTCATTTGATCATGACCTTTCCTTCAAAGAGTTCTTCCGTGGTCAGGATGATCTCGTCCTCGGGCCACAGGTTTTTTGTTGAGGATTTGTCCAGCGCCACCACGAAGCTCTCGCCGTTGTCGTAGAGGATCGTGACGGGCTTGAAGCGGGCCTCCGCGCCCTCCAGCACATAGACGCCGCTCTCGCCGTCCACCACGTAGATGGCGGTCTTGGGCACCCGCAGGCCGGATTTGGTGTCAAAGATCAGGTCCGCGGACTGCCGGCGGGTGGTCACCGCGTTTTGGATGTACTGGTCGCTGGAGAGCACCAGCAGGCAGTTGTCTCCCTCCGCGCGGCTGATGCGCTCCACCCGCATCCGGATGGTGGAGGGGAAGTCGTAGGCAAAGCTCACTTCCACCCGATCCCCCTCCCGCAGGTTCCGCAGGCTGTCGGTCTGCACCACGCAGGCATAGTACCATTTGATCGAGGTGACCAGCTTGCCCACCGCGCCGGTGTCGGCCAGGGGCCTGTTCTCATAGGCCTGAAACTGGCCCGGCATGGCATTCATCAGGAAATCCGGGGTCAGCTCCTCCTCCAGCCCGTCGGTGACGGAGGAGAAGTAGCCGGCGGTCTGGGCCTTGATGCTGCCGGACTCGGCCTTGGCCTCGGCGTAGAGGGTGTTGAGGGTGCTGCGGGTGTCGGAGATCCGGGCCCAGAGCGTCTCTGCGTCCTCGCTGGTGATGAAGCGGCGCAGGATATAGGGCTTGAGCTGCTCCGAGGCGCCGTCGGCAAAGCTGTATTCCCGGCGGGCGGCGTAGACCGAGACCTCGTGGATGAGGCGCTGGATGTCGGAGTCCAGGGTGGCGGAGTCGGAGTCCGAGGAGGAATAGGAGTAGGCGTACTCCATCTGGCTCAGATCCTTTTCCAGCTCGTCGATCCTGGCCTGGCGCTCTCTGGCGGCGGCGTCCTTGAAGGTGGAGGCCACGTTCTGGCCCTTGCCCACCCGCTCGCCCTCGGAGCGGGTGATGACCACGATGTCGCCGCTGCGATCCTCCACGGGGACCTCGGAACGCACGACGAAGCCGGAGGTGGTGATCCCATCGCCGACTTCATATCGCACTGCCTTATAGGTCGTAAAGCTGCTCTCCGATCGGGTGGTCACGGAGAAGACAAGGTAGCTGGCCACCACGACGCAGATCGTGATGATGACCGCCTTCAGAAATTTTTCCCCTCGCATAGGAGCCTCCTTCACGCACGCTCCTCCGGGGGACCCGGTCGTCCGCTGCAGCCGGGTGGGGCTGCGGCGGGCGCGGCGCGGCGTGCGCCCTACGGGCTGAATCGCACCGGCTTGGCCGGCACCACGGTGGAGATCGCGTGCTTGTAGATCATTTGCTGCCGGCCTTCGGAGACCAGGCAGACCACGAAGCTGTCAAAGCCCGTGACCACACCCTTCATCTGAAAGCCGTTCATGAGAAAAACAGTGATCAGCTGATGTTCTTTGCGGAGTTCGTTCAGGAACTGGTCCTGAAGGGTTTCGTTTGCTGCCATAGGATTTCCCTCGTTTCTATGTAATCTGCGGCAAAAGCCGCGATCCTATGGTAGCAGACAGCGGGTGTCGAAAGCAGTTGAACGCTGACGGGACGAAAAGAACTAACGGTCCTCCGCCAGGATCCGCAGCGCTTCCGCCGCGGGGTCCTTCGTCTCGTCCATGTAGATCCACCGGATCTTTTCGTTCCGGCGGAACCAGGTGAGCTGGCGCTTGGCGTAGCGGCGGGAGGCCTGCTTGATCTGCTCCAGGGCCTGCTCCACGGTGCATTCGCCCCGGATGGCCTGGGCCATCTCCTTGTAGCCGATGGCCTGCATGGCGGTGGTTTTGGGATCCACCCCCCGGTCAAGCAGGGCGCGGACCTCTCCTTCCAGGCCGAGCTTCGCCATCTCGTCCACCCGTCGGTCGATGCGGGCGTAAAGCTTGTTCCGGTCCCGGAAGCTCAGACCGATCCACGCGGGCTCGTACTTCGGCGCCTGGAGCCTGGACTGGGCGCTGTGCCAGGACAGCGGCTGCCCGGTGATCAGAAAGACCTCCATGGCCCGGATGATCCGCTTCCGGTCGGACAGATGGAGCCGCTCCGCGGTCTCGGGGTCGGCGTCCTTCAGCATGTCATAGACGTATTCGATGCCGTGCTTTTCCGCGATGCCCTCCACATATTCCCGCTGGGCCGGCCGGGTAGGGGCTGCAAAGGCCCTGCCCTTTACCAGGCTGTCCATATACAGACCGGTGCCGCCGCAGACAATGGCGGTTTTGCCCCGGCCGTGGATGTCCCGGATGGCGGCGTCCGCCAGCTCCACGTAGCGGCTGACGGAAAAATCCTCTCCAGGGTCGGCCACGTCGATGAGGTGGTGGGGGACCCCAAGGGTCTCCGCGGCGGTGGGCTTGGCGGTGCCCACGTCCATGCCGCGGTAGATCTGCATGGAATCGCAGGAGACCACCTCGCCCTCCAGCTTTTTTGCCAGCTCCACGGCCAGCCCGGTCTTCCCGGAGGCCGTCGGCCCGCAAATACAAATCATATCCTTCATTATACGATCCTCTTGAACTGTTTTTCCAGCTGCTTTTTCGTCAGCACCACGCAGATGGGACGGCCATGGGGACAGTATTTGAGATCCTCCCGGCCCAGGACCTGGGCGGCCAGATGCCGCAGCTCGGCGGGATCGGTCAGGTAACCGGCCTTGATGGCGGCCTTGCAGGCGATGGTGTGCAGGGCCTCGTCCCGCAGGGAGGCGGGGTCCAGCCTGCCGTTTTGCAGATGGCCCGCGATCTCGGACAGGGTGGCCTCCGCGTCGGAGATCCGGATGTCCGAGGGGATCTGCCGCAGCAGCAGGTCGCCCTCCCCCAGATCGTCCAGATCGTAGCCCAGGCTCAGAAGCAGCTCCCTGCTCTGGAGCAGGGCCGCCGCCTCCTCCCGGTCCAGCCGGCAGGTCAGGGGCGTCAGCAGGGTCTGGGCCTCCACGGTCCCGCCCTGGGCGCGCAGCCGCTCAAAGTTGATACGCTCATGGGCGGCGTGCTTGTCGATGAGCAGCAGCTCCTCGCCCTGCTCCACCAGGATGTAGGTGCGAAAGGCCTCGCCGATGAGCCGGAAGTCCGGCGCCGGGTCCAGGCCCTCCAGGGGCAGGGTCGCGCTCTGCTCCGGCTCGGCGTCCGGAGCGGACGGGGACGTGGACGGTCCGGCAGGGGCGCCGGTCTGTACGGGATCCTGCTGCCTCATCGGACGCCCCTCATCCGCCCCAGTGTGCGCACTGGGGCACCTTCCCCCAAGGGGGAAGGCGTTTTCTGTCTCCTGTTCCCTGTTCCCGGTTCCCTGCTCCCGATCGTCTGCGTCGTCCCGGGGCAGCTGCACGGCGCTGTGCAGCGCCGGGGCGCGGAGGGCCGCCTCAAAGGCGGGGCTGGGCTCGGGCTTGGGGCCCTTTTCCAGGGCCTTTGCCATCTGCTCGTATTCCCAGCGGGTCACGGTGTGGACCTGGGGCCTGGAAGGGGAGGCGGGTCTGCCGCCTTTGTCGGCCGCCCGGTATTCCTCCGCGCTCATGCTGCGGTAGAAGCCGGGGTCGGGCTTCACGGTCATGCGCTGGGGCGCGGCGGAGGTCCCGGGAGCGTCGACAGTCAGCCCGCCATCGGGACGCCCCTCATCCGTCACGGCTCCGCCGTGCCACCTTCCCCCGAGGGGGAAGGCATTGTCTTCTGCCTGCGGAATCGGGCGGGGAGATCCGTTCCCCGCGCGGCCCTCGTCCCCTGTTCCCGGTTCCCGGTTCCCTGTTCCCTCGAACCGGAGCTCCACCTGACCCGGCGCCCGGCTCAGGGCGCCCTTGACGCCGTAGTGGACGCAGTCGAAGACCTCCCGCTCGTTGAGGAACTTGACCTCGGTCTTGGCGGGATGGACGTTCACATCCACAGCCGACAGAGGCATGGTGATGTTGAGCACGCAGCTGGGGAAGCGGCCGGCCATGATCTGGTTGCGGTAGGCCTCCTCCAGGGCGGCGGTGAGGGTCTTGGAGCGGATGTAGCGGTTGTTGACGAAGAAATGCTGGTAGGCCCGGGTGCCCCGGGTGGCGGTGGGCTTCGAGACGAAGCCGGTGACGGAGAGCTTCTCCCAGCTGCTCTGCACGGGGATCATCTCCCCGGCGCTCTGCCGCCCGAGGACGGCGTAGACTGCGGACAGCAGCTCCCCGTCGCCGGGAGTGAGCAGCTGCTGCTCCCCGTCCTTGATCAGGCGGAAGGAGATCTCCGGGTGGGCCAGGGCCTGCTTCTGCACGGCGCCGGCCACGGCGGAGGCCTCCACGGAGTCCCTTTTCATGAATTTCATCCGGGCGGGGGTGTTGTAGAACAGGTCCCGTACCACGATGTTGGTGCCCGCGGGGCAGCCGGCGGGCTCGCATTCCAGCAGCTTGCCGGCCTCCAGGTGCAGACGGGTGCCCTCGTCCTCGCCGTCGGTGCGGGTGAGCAGGTCGATCCGGCTCACGGCGGCGGTGGCGGCCAGGGCCTCGCCCCGGAAGCCCAGGGTGCCGATGGCCTCCAGATCCTCTTTGCGGCGGAGCTTGGAGGTGGCGTGGCGGAGGAAGGCGGTTTTGGCGTCTTCCCGGGACATGCCGCAGCCGTCGTCCCGGACCCGGAGCAGGGTCATGCCCCCGTTCTGGATCTCCACGGTGACGGTCTTCGCGCCGGCGTCGATGGAATTTTCCACCAGCTCCTTGACCACGGAGGCGGGGCGTTCCACCACCTCGCCCGCGGCGATGAGGTTGGCAAGATGGGGATCCAGCTGTATGATCTTTTGCACGGGATCACTCCTTTGAAACATACGGATTCAGCCCTCCGGACCGATCCTCATTCCATGAGGCCCTGCAGGAGCAGGGACAGCAGGTTGATGGTGCTGTGCAGGAGGATGGAGGTCCAGATGGTGCCGCTGCGCTCGTAGGCCCGGGCCAGGACGTAGCCGGCCGGCAGGTAGAGCAGCAGACTCAGAAGGCTCACGCCCAGGCTCTGGCCGAAGGCGGAGGCGTAGACATGGATCAGGGAGAAGGCCAGCATGGAGGCGGCGTAGGCCCAGAACCGGGAGCGCCGGTAGAGCCCGCAGAAGATCAGGCCGCGGCAGAGCAGCTCCTCCGCCGGCGGGGCCAGCACGCAGACCATCAGAACGCTGGCCCAGGGCACGGCCGTCAGGGCGTCCTGGACGGCCTCCTGGTTGGCGTTGGTATAGGTGACGCGGAGCAGCAGGGCCAGGAAGGTCACCGCCATGCTCACAGCGTAGGACAGACAGAAATAAATGAAATAATGCTTTATGACGTCGATGAACAGCCGCCAGCCCCGCAGAAGCAGGACGCGGAATTGATCCCGCAGGTAGCGGAAGAAGATCGCCGTGAGGCAGACCAGGTTGATGGCCTCGAAGGCGAAATTGAGCCGCACGCCTCCCGGGTCCTGCTCCAGGCCCAGGGCCCGGAGCAGCAGGACAGCCAGGATCTGGCTTCCCAGCAGGTACATGGGCCAGTACAGCAGACCGCCGACGATCTCGCCCTTCCGCAGTCTGCCCAGCTCGAATCCTTCCATGGCAGCTCCTTATTCCGTCAGCTTTTTCAGCTCGTAGAGAATGTTCAGCGCCTCCAGGGGCGTGACGGTGTCCACGTTCAGCGCTTCGATCCTGGCGCGCAGGTCTTCGTCCACGGGGTCCTTCAGAAGGGTCTGCCCCATGGGCAGCTGCCCCTCGAAACCGCTCCTGGAGGGCACGACGATGCGGGTCGGGCCCTTCTCCTCCAGCTCCTTCAGAAGCTGCTTGGCGCGGCGGATGACCTTGTCGGGCAGCCCCGCGATCTTGGCCACCTCCACGCCGTAGCTGCCGTCGGCCACGCCGGGGACGATCTTGCGCAGGAAGACGATGTCGTCCTTGCGGCGCTTGACGGAGATGTTGTAGTTCCGCATCTCGGGGTGGGAGTCGGCCAGGGAGGTGAGCTCGTGGTAATGGGTGGCAAATAGGGTCTTGCAGCCCAGCCGGTTCTCGCCGGCCACGTATTCCAGCACGGCTCTGGCGATGGCCATGCCGTCGTAGGTGGCGGTGCCGCGGCCGATCTCGTCGAGGATGAGCAGGCTCCTGGGGGTGGCGTTTTTGAGGATGTCCGCCACCTCGGACATCTCCACCAGGAAGGTGGACTGGCCCGCGGCCAGGTCGTCCGCCGCGCCGATGCGGGTGAAGAGCTTGTCCACCACGCCGATCCGGGCGGAGCGGGCGGGGACGAAGCTTCCCATCTGGGCCATGAGGACGATGAGGGCCACCTGGCGCATGTAGGTGGATTTGCCGGCCATGTTGGGGCCGGTGATGATGCTGACCGTCTCGCGTTTACCGTCGATGGCGGTGTCGTTGGGGACGAAGAGGCTGCCGGGCAGGACCTTCTCCACCACGGGGTGGCGGCCGTCCTTGATCTCGATGGCGGGGGAGAGGTCCACCTCGGGCATGCAGTAGTTGTTCTGCACGGCCAGCTCCGCGAAGCAGCAGAGCACGTCCGCCGCCGCCACGGCCCGGGAGCTTGTCTGGATCCGGGGCGCGGCCTCGGCCAGCTGCTGGCGCAGGGCGGTGAAGAGGTCGTATTCCAAAGCGGTGAGCCGGTCCTTGGCGCCGAGGATGGTGTTTTCCAGCTCCTTGAGCTCCTGGGTGATGTATCGCTCCCCGTTGACCAGGGTCTGCTTGCGGATATAGGTATCGGGCACCAGGCCCACCTGGCCCTTGGCCACCTCGATGTAATAGCCGAAGACCCGGTTGTAGCCCACCCGGAGGTTCTTGATGCCGGTCTTTTCCTTTTCTCTGGCCTCGATTGAGGCCAGGGTCCCCTTGCCGCCGGACATGATGTCCCGCAGCCGGTCCACCTCCTCGTGGAAGCCGGGGCGGATCAGACCGCCCTCCCGGACCGAAAAGGGAGGCTCGTCGGCAATGGCGTCACCCACGGCCTTCCTGAGGTCGGACAGATCGTCCAGCTCCCCGTACACCCGCCGCAGCAGGGGGGCCTTGAACTCGGAGAGCTTCTGCTTCAGGGCAGGCAGTCCCGCGCAGCCCTGGGCCAGCTGGACCAGGTCCCGGGCGTTGGCGGTGCCGGTGACGATGCGGGCGGTGACGCGCTCGAGATCCGTGACGGTCTTCAGCGCGTCGAGCAGCGCCTGCCGGGGCAGGGTCCTGTCCCTGAGCTCCTTCACCGCGTCCAGCCGGGGCTGGATCTCGTTGGGGTTGCGCAGGGGCTTTTCCATCCAGGCCCGGAGCATCCGGGAGCCCATGGCGGTCTTGGTCTTGTCCATGACCCACAGCAGGCTCCCCCGCTTTTCCTTGCCGCGGAGGGTCTGGGTCAGCTCCAGATTCCGCCGGGCGCTCTGATCCAGCTCCAGGTAGCGGCCGGAGCGGTAGAATTCCAGGCGGTGGATGTGGCTGAGGTCCCCCTTCTGCAGGTCCTTGAGGGTCTGCAGCAGGGCGTTCAGGGCGCAGGCCGTGGGCTCCGGCAGCTCGGACAGATCCTGGTCGAACTGCTGCGGGAGGCGGACGCCCGCTTCCGCGGGGTCATAGAGGCTGTCGCGCCCCACGTTGACGGCGCAGCGCAGCCTTGTCTGGACGTCCATGGCGAAGCGGGGAGAGGTGGCCAGCGCCTCGTTCACCAGCAGCTCCTTGGGCTCAAAGCGGCCCAGCTCCGAAAAGGCCTTGTCCCGGGCGTCCGCGCCCTCGGACAGGGTGGCCAGGGTCTCGCCGGTGGAGATGTCGCACAGGGCCACGCCGATCTGCTCCCCCGTCAGGAAGAGGGAGGCGTAGTAGTTGTTGCTGCTCTCGTCGAGCATGGAGCTCTCCACCACCGTGGCGGGGGTGATGATGCGGATGATGTCCCGGTCCACCAGCCCCTTGGCGGTGGCGGGATCCTCCATCTGCTCGCAGATGGCCACCTTGAAGCCCCTGCTGACCAGCCGGGCGATGTAGCCCTCGGCGGAGTGATAGGGCACGCCGCACATGGGCGTCTGCTCCTCGGCGGCCTTGCCCCGGTCCCGGGTGGTGAGAGTGAGATCCAGCTCCTTGGAGGCGACTCTGGCGTCCTCGTCGAACATCTCGTAGAAGTCGCCCAGCCGGAAGAACAGCAGACAATCCGGATGCTGCGCGTGGATCTCTTTATATTGTTTCATCATAGGAGTCAGTTCAGCCATGATGTCGTTACTCCTTGCAGTATAGGAATGAAGCTCTGATGAAGCCGGGCTTGGCTGCCCTAATGAAGCCGGCCGTTGGCCTAATGAAGCCCGCACTTCATGAACGAGCGAAGCGAGTGGCTTCATTCTTCCTTTCGTCCAACCAGCGACCAGGTGGTGGCGCCTGTAATCGTTACGTTGACGAATCGACCGATCAGCCCGTCCGGGCCCTCCAGCCGCACCAGCCGGCCGCCGTCGGTCCGCGCCGTCAGCAGCTCGCCGTCCCTGCCGTCCACCAGCACCCGCAGGGTCTTGCCCACATAAGCCCGGTGCCTTTCCTCGGAGATGGCGTTCTGCACCGCCAGCAGCCGGTCGAAGCGGCGGTTTTTCTCCTCCTTGGGCGTGGGGTCCGGCAGCTTGGCCGCGGGCGTGCCCGGTCTGGGGGAGTAGATGAAGGTGAACAGGGCGTCGTAGCGGACCTGCTCAATGAGGCTGACGGTCTCCTCGAATTCGGCCTCGGTCTCGCCGGGGAAGCCCACGATCACGTCAGAGGTGAAGACCAGCTCCGGCATCCGCTTTCTGCCGTATTCGATGAGCTCCAGATACTGCGCTCTGTTGTAGTGGCGGTTCATGGCCTTCAGGACCCGGTCGCTGCCGGACTGGAAGGGCAGGTGGAACTGCTTGGCGATCTTCTCGTGGCTCGCCATGACGTCGAAAAGCTTGTGACTGGCGTCTCTGGGGTGGGAGGTCATGAAGCGGAGGACGAAATCCCCGTCCAGCTCGGCGATCTTTGCAAGAAGATCCGCAAAGTCCACACCCAGACCCAGGTCCTTGCCGTAGGAGTTGACGTTCTGGCCCAGCAGGGTAATCTCCCGGTAGCCCGCGGCGATGAGACCGCGGCACTCGTCCAGAATGTCCTCCGGCAGACGGCTCCGCTCCCGGCCCCGCACGTAGGGGACGATGCAGTAGGAGCAGAAGTTGTTGCAGCCGTACATGATGCTGACCCAGGCTTTGATTTTGTTGGTGCGCACCACGGGCAGACCCTCGGCGATGGCACCGTCGGAGTCGGCCACGGCGAAAGCCTTCCTGTGGCGGATCAGCACCCGGTAGAGGTGCTCCGGCAGCTGCCACAGGTGGTGGGGGGAGAAGATCCCGTCCACATGGGGATAGGAGTTCTTCATCCGGCCGGAGATTTCGGGGTTGCCCATCATGCAGCCGCAGACGAAGATCTTCTGGCCCGGATGGCGGCGCTTGGTGTGGACCAGGGCGCCCACGTTGCCGAAGACCCGCTGCACCGCGTGGTCGCGGATGGCGCAGGTGTTGATGACGATCAGGTCCGCCTCGTCCGGCCCGTCTGTAAAGCCGTAGCCGCAGCGCTCCAGCATGCCGCGGATCTGCTCAGAGTCGGCTTCGTTCTGCTGGCAGCCGTAGGTGTCCACCCAGGCCACAGGGGTGCGGCCCTGGCTCTGCCACCAGCCTTTGATATAGTCGCTGATCTCCGCCTGGCGGCGCAGGTCCTCCTGCGGGATCAGAGGTGTTTTCCGTTCCAAATCGGTGCCCTCCAGAGATAAGATGATACTACTCCACATTAATTCAAGATATTATACCATTTTTCCGCCCGGATTGCAAGGTTTTTTCCGGATCGCGTCCCCCGTCCGTTTTCCGGATCGCGTCCCCCGTCCGTCATTTCGACCAAGCCTTGCCCTGAGCGAAGCCGAAGGGGGAGAAATCCGCGTCCCCTGTTCCCCGTTGCCCGTTGCCTGTTGCCTGTTGCCTGTTGCCTTCGGCGGGCAAATTGCCCGCGCTGCATCGTTGTTCGGACGTGTACCGATCAAGGGCCGATGTGGTCATACTTCGTGACTCTAAAGAGTTCGGCCCCTACGGCGTTGTACGAATTGCATTGCGTCACTTGTCACCTGCCACTTGCCCCCGTTGCCTGTTGCCCGTTGCCCGTTGCCTCCTCCCCGTCTCCGCCCAATCGTTATGGAAACTCCCGCGCAACCGCTCCGGCGGCGGCGCGGGGGATTTTTCCACGTTTCGGCCCCTCTGTGGAAAACGCACAAAAATTTTCCGGAAAGCCCGATATTTCGACGGTTTTCGCGGTGGGAAAACCGGCCGGCAGGTGGAAAACCCGGTGGAAAATGTGGACAAGTCCGCGTTTTCGCCGCTGCCCGCCCTGTTTATTTTGGGGGATTATGTTGACTGAAATCTACCTGTTGTGGTCCCGGAAAAAGAAATGACGAATTGTAAGAACTCCGTAAAAATGCCGAAGACGAAAATTTTTTCCGTCTTCGATTTCCGCGATTGGTATGGAAATTTCGGAACACATCTGTTATAATATCATTCCCAACCATGTTTTTTACCTGTGAGGTTTCGATATATGCTGGAATTATTATCCCCCGCCGGCTCCATGGACGCCCTGCGCGCCGCGGTACAGAACGGGGCCAACGCGGTCTATCTGGGCTCCGGCCCCTTCAACGCCCGGCAGAGCGCCAAGAACTTTACCCTTGACGAGCTGCCGGACGCCGTGCGCTACTGCCATGTCCGGGGCGTCAGCGTCCACCTGACCCTCAACACCCTGGTTACCGACCGGGAGCTGGAGCAGGTGGGCAGGACCATCGCCGCCGCCGTCCGCGCCGGGGTGGACGCCTTCATCGTCCAGGACCTGGGCATCGTGACCCTCCTGCGGCAGATGGCCCCCGAGGTGCCGATCCACGCCTCCACCCAGATGAGCATCCACTCTCTCGAGGGCGTGCAGCAGGCCGCCGCCATGGGCGTGAGCCGAGTGGTGCTTGCCCGGGAGCTCAGCCGGGAGGACATCGCCTTCATCTGCCGCAACAGCCCCATCGAGATTGAGGTCTTCGTCCACGGGGCCCTGTGCATGTGCTATTCCGGCCAGTGCTATTTCTCCTCAGTGGTGGGCACCCGCTCCGGCAACCGGGGCCAGTGCGCCCAGCCCTGCCGGCTCAGCTACGGCTACGGCCGCTACGAGGAGAAGTATCCCCTGAGCCTCAAGGACAACTGCCTCATCCCCTGGATGGGCGAGCTGGAGCGTCTGGGCGTGGCCTCGGTGAAGATCGAGGGCCGGATGAAGCGGCCGGAATACGTGGCCGTGGCCACCCGGCTCTACCGCGCCGCCATCGACGGACAGGTCATTTCTCCCGCCGACATGAAGGACCTGCGGGACGTCTTCTCCCGCCAGGGCTTCACCCAGGGCTACTATATCGGACAGACCGGGCCGGACATGTTCGGCGTCCGGCAGCGGGAGCGGGAGAACAGGACCCTGCTGCAGCAGGCCCGGGCGGGCTATGAGAACAGCGAGGCGCCTTTGGTGGGCGTGAACTTCTACGCCATCGTCGCCCGGGGCCAGAACGCCATGCTGGCGGTCCAGGACGAGCTGGGCAACATCTGCAAGACCGAAGGCCCTCTGCCCCAGCCGGCGGAGAACCGGGCCCTGACCCGGGAGGAGCTGCACCAGCGCCTGGCCAAGACCGGGGGCACCCCCTACCGCTGCGAGGCGGTCAAGAGCGTGGTGGAGCCCGGCCTCAGCCTGTCCGCCGCGGCCATCAACGCCATGCGCCGGGAGGTGCTGGCCCATCTCACCGCCATCCGCGGCCGCCAGGAGGACAGCCGGGAGCTCAACAGCTTCCCCCGGGCCCAGGTCTTCCCCGGCTTCACCAAGATCCCAAAGCTCACCGTGGGCGTGCTCAGCCCCGAGCAGCTGACCCCCCGTCTGCTGGCGGCAAAGCCCGCGCGGCTGTACGTGCCTCTGACCATGTTCAAAAAGAGCGCGGCCTGGCTCTCCGGCGTCAAGCCCGAGACCCAGGTGGTGGCGGTGCTGCCCCGGGTCATCCGGGACGGGGAGACCGAGCAGGTCCGCCAGGCCCTGGACCGGGCCTACGGCTTCGGTGTCCGCCAGGTGCTCTGCGGCAATCTGGGCCACATCGGCCTGGCCCGCTCCCGGGGCTTCGCGGTCTGCGGGGACTTCGGGCTGAACCTCTTCAACTCCCGGGCCATGAACGCGGCCCAGCACTTAGGGCTGGAGAGCCTGACGGTGAGCTTCGAGCTCACCCTGCCCCAGATCCGGGACCTGTCCAAGCCCCTGCCCACGGAGATGCTGGTCTACGGGCGGCTGCCGCTGATGCTGACGGAGAACTGCGTCATCAAAAACCGGACCGGTCAGTGCGCCTGCGGCTCCGGCCAGACCAAGCTGATGGACCGCAAGGGCGAGGAGTTCCGGGTCCTGCGGGACCAGGACAGCTGCCGCAGCGTCATCTACAACGGCAAGAAGCTCTATCTGCTGGATAAACAGCCGGAGCTGCGGAACCTGGGTCTCTGGGCCCTGCGGCTGCAGTTCACCACGGAGAATCCCCTGGAGGTGGACAGCATCCTCTCCGCCTTCCGCGGCAGCGCCGTGTTCGACCCCGGCTCCTGCACCCGCGGCCTGTATTACCGCGGCGTTGAATAGGCGGCTTTGTACGGACGCGCTCCGCCCCTGTCATTTCGACCGGGCCTTGCTCTGAGCGGAGCCGAAGGGGCCGGAGGCCGCGCGGAGAAATCCGCGTTCCCCGTCCCCTGCTGCCTGTTGCCCGGTGCCTGTTGCCTTCGCTCATTCAACCAAAGAGGACACTGATATGGAACTGATACTGGGCTCCCAGTCGCCGAGAAGGCGGGAGCTTCTGGAGCGGATGGGCCTGGGGTTCCGGGTCCTGACCGCCGAGAT
>JAEEGL014058612.1_pt1 | contig 17514 bp, 16 predicted proteins | sample 9134231 | NCBI WGS metagenome assembly JAEEGL01 (sample SAMN16246548, study PRJNA631951) | gut metagenome | biome: gut microbiome; feature: rumen; material: fiber-attached | host: Bos | place: Iran: Karaj | collected 2018-10 | reverse complement strand
GTTCCGGAAAGGAAGCAAAGATGGCAACAAGAAAGATTGTAAAAATCGGAGATGATACCCTTAGGAAGGTGTGCAGGAAACAGGAAAAGTTTGACCTCAGGCTGGCCATTCTGCTCAAGGATATGGCGGATACCATGTACAAGGCGGAAGGAGTGGGCCTTGCCGGCCCGCAGGTCGGGATCCTGCGCCGCGTGGCTGTAGTGGATGTGACGGAGGACCACAGCGGACTGCTGGAGCTGGTAAACCCGGAGATCATTGAACGGGAGGGATCCCAGACCGGCCGGGAAGGATGCCTCAGCGTGCCCGGACGGCAGGGCGTTGTAACCCGGCCGATGCGGGTCAAAGTCCGGTACCAGACACGGAAAGGCCAGTGGATGGAGCTCGAGACAGAAGGATTTGAAGCCCGGGCAGTCTGCCATGAGCTGGATCACCTGGACGGGCGCCTCTATATCGATGTGATGGACCGGGAGCTGACCCAGGAAGAGATTGAAGGCCACATTCCGGAAGATGACCAGCCGGAGGATGATGCGGAGTGAGAATTGTATTTATGGGCACCCCGGAGTTTTCGGTTCCGCCGCTGAAAGCGCTTCTGGATGCGGACGGGCTGGAAGTCGTAGGAGTTTTCACCCAGCCGGACCGTCCGAAGGGGCGCGGAAACAAGGTTGTTCCGGGGCCGGTAAAGATTTTGGCTGAATCCGCTGGGGTTCCGGTTTTCCAGCCGGAAAAGATCCGGAAAACAGGTGTGGATGATCTGCGCGCTTTGCGGCCGGATCTGTGCGTTACAGCGGCCTTCGGCCAGATCCTGAGCAAGGAGATTCTGGCGATTCCACGGCTGGGGAATATCAACGTTCATGCGTCGCTGCTGCCCCGCCACCGGGGCTCTGCGCCGATTGCCCATGCAATCATGGCCGGGGATATAAAAGCCGGGGTAACCACCATGATGATGGATGAAGGCATAGATACCGGGGATATGCTGCTGAGCGCGGAGACAGAGATTGGCCCCACGGAGACATGCGGAGAGCTGACTGAACGGTTGAGCATCATTGGGGCGGATCTCCTGATCCGCACCATCCGGGAAATGCAGGACGGTAACCTGAAACCCGTTCCCCAGGATGAGCGCCGGATGACCTATGATCCGATGCTGAAAAAGGAAATGGGTTTTCCGGATTTCACTGCTTCTGCGGAGAGCATACGGGGGTTGATAAACGGGCTGAACCCATGGCCGTGTGTTTCCGTACTGACAGAAGGAGGACGGCTGAAACTGCTGCGGGCGGAAACAGCGGAAGGCTGCGGAGAACCAGGCACCGTGCTGAAGGCGGATCCTAAGGCCGGGCTGGTGATCGCCTGCGGAACAGGGGCTGTCCGGGTTCTGGAAGTTCAGGCTCCGGGCGGAAAGAAAATGCGGGCGGAAGATTACCTGCGCGGACACGGGATGGATGCCGGAACCGTTCTGAAATCATAATGCCGGATTATTCACCTGAACGACGATGCTGCTTTGATATACGGCAGGGTATGGATATGGAACGTAAAAAGAGTTTGGACAGAAAACCGGGGAACAGGAATCAGAACAGGCAGGGAAACAGAGGCGGGCTGCAGCATGGTTCCGGCAGAGCGCCCCAAACGGGACGCAGCCGTGCGGAGCGGCCGTCGGCTCCGATGAACAGGAAACCAGGGGAGGAGGGGATGCCGTCTCGGCGGATTGCGCTCAAGGTTATCCGGCAGGTGACCGAACAGGGCGCATATGCATCGCTTTGCTTGGATACGGCGCTGAACGGATGCGGACTGATTGCCGCCGACCGGAGGCTTGTATCCCGTCTGGTGTATGATACGCTGGACCATCTCATTTACTTGGATTATGTACTGAGCCAGGTGATGGCACGGGAGGATACGGATATCAGGCTGCGGAATATTCTGCGGCTGGGTGCCTGCCAGATTCTGATCGAGGACCGCATTCCGGAGAGCGCAGCCACCAACACCTGCGTACAGCTGTGCACGGAGCTGGGAATGGAAGGCCTGAAGGGCGTGTGCAACGGCATTCTGCGCAATCTGGTGCGAAAAAAGGACGAGTTGGTGTTCCCGGACCCGGAAACAGAACCGGATCAGGCGGCAGCGATCCGCTACAGCCTGCCGGAATGGCTGTGGATACGCCTGAAAGACAGCTACGGAGATGAAGAAGCCCGGAAGATTGCTTCCTTCCGTACGGCGGAGGAGGGGTGGACGATCCGCCCGAATCTGACACGGCTGGATGACGCGGAGATGGAAGCATTGCTGGGAAAGAAAACCTGGGAGAAGAGCCGGATCGATCTGCCGCATGCCTGGCGAATCCGGGGAGCCATGGATATCGGACGCGATGCGGATTTCCTGGCCGGTAATTTTTCCATTATGACTCCGGGAAGCATGATGGCCTGCCTGGCCATGGATGCCAGACGGGGACAGCAGATACTGGACTGCTGTGCGGCTCCGGGAGGCAAGACCTGCTATCTGGCCGAGATCATGAACGGTACCGGCCGCGTACAGGCATGGGACATTCATGAACACCGGACGGCGCTGATTGAGGCACAGGCCCGCCGGCTGGGGCTGGAAAATATCCGCCCGATGGTCCGGGACGCAGGGAAATTACGCGAGGATCTTTTCCGGAGCATGGACGCAGTGCTTCTCGATGCGCCCTGCACCGGTCTGGGGATGCTTGCGGAGAAGCCGGATATCAAACTGCGTGTAACAGAGAAAAGCACGGCGGAACTGGCGGCGCTGCAGGCAAAACTGCTGGACACGGTCTGTGAATATGTCAAGGCGGGCGGTACGCTGGTTTATTCCACATGCTCCGTTTTACAGGAGGAGAATGAAGATCAGATTGAGGCTTTCCTGGCGCGGCATCCGGAATTTGAGGCCTGCGACCTGCCGGATACGATTCCGGAGAAATACCGCAGGCACCGGAAGCTCGGCCTGCAGCTGCTGGAACACCGGGACGGCACGGAAGGATTCTATGTGTGCCGGATGAAGAGAAAGGAATGAACATGACAGAGCTGACGGGGATGACCCCGGCGGAAATCACGGCCTGGATGCAGGAGGCGGGTTATCCTGCCTTCCGGGGGAAGCAGGTATTCCGGTGGATTCACCAGGGTGCTGACTTTGATGGCATGACGAACCTGTCCAAATCGATGCGGGACGAGCTGAAGGCAAAGGCAGTAGCCCAGCCGGTTACGGTCCGCCTGAGCCGGAAAAGCACACTGGACGATACGGTTAAACTCCTTTTCGCCCTGCGGGACGGCAATTGTGTGGAGGGTGTGCTGATGCGGTATCATTACGGTGTCAGCCTTTGTATTTCCACACAGGTGGGCTGCCGGATGGGCTGCCGGTTCTGTGCGTCCACGCTGGAAGGCAGAATAAGGGATCTTACGGCGGGCGAGATGCTTGGTGAGATCCTGGCAGCCAACCGGTACCTGCATGACGAAGAAGGAACGGAGGATAAGGTCAGCCATGTCGTACTGATGGGAAGCGGGGAACCGCTGGATAATTACGACCAGGTGACCCGGTTTCTGCGGCTGCTTCGTGAAGAGGAGGGGATTCGGATCAGCCTGCGGAACGTCTCCCTTTCCACATGCGGCATCGTGCCGAAAATGTATGAACTGGCTGAAGAGAAACTTCCGGTCACGCTGTGCGTATCGCTTCACGCGCCGAACGATGAGATCCGCCGGCAGACCATGCCCGTTGCGGAAAGGTGGACCGTCAGCGAGATACTGGAAGCATGCCGGAATTATATCCGTAAAACCGGACGGCGCGTGATATTTGAATATGCGTTGGTGGATGGGCAGAATGCCGGGGAAACAGAGGCATGCGAGCTTGCTGAACGGCTGCGCGGGATGCAATGCCATGTCAACCTGATTCCGCTCAATGAAGTGAAGGAACGGAACCTGAAAGGCGTCAGCGAGGACACAGTCAGGCGCTTTATGAAAACACTGGAGGATCATCATATCTCCGTGACACGGAGACGCGAGATGGGAGACGATATTGACGGCGCATGCGGACAGCTGCGCCGGAAAACCCTGGAATCAGTAAGGAGCGAAGAATCATGCGAAAGTTTAACCTGAAAGGGAAAGCCGCGGAACGGATGAAGAATCCGGAGGGCCCCTCCGCTGCGGCAGGGCAGGCTGCTGCCCAGGCAACCCTTTCCGCCGGGCAGACAGATCATCAGCCCGGGATCCGTGTGGTCTGGCGGACTGATGTGGGACGGGTGCGGCAAACCAATCAGGATGCCGTTATCCTCGGTTATGGGCTGGCCGGTGTGGCAGATGGAATGGGCGGACACAACGGCGGTGAAATCGCCTCCGCCGGTCTTCGTGACGGGCTTTTGCGGGAAATCTGCGGCAAACAGCCGGATATCGCCATTCTGGATGAAGCTGTACGCAAGATCAATCTGGAACTATGGGAAAGACAGGAGCACGATGCATCGCTGACCGGTATGGGTACCACGCTGACAGCTGTCTGGCCCGCAGAAGATGAAATGCTGATTGCCCAGGTCGGCGACAGCCGCGCCTATCTGATCCGCGGCGGGGAGATGCGGCAGATAACTTCCGACCACTCGATGGTGGCGGATATGGTTCGCAGGGGGGTGCTGACAGAAGAACAGGCAGCATGCCATCCCATGCGCAATTACATTACGCGTGCGGTTGGAACGGAGGATACCATTGAGGTGGATATGTACCGTGAAAACCGGGAGGCAGGTGATCGTTGGCTGATCTGTTCAGACGGACTATACGGGCAGATGAGCCGGGAAACGCTGGCCGAACTCGCAGCCGCCGAACCGGCGGAAGATGCTGCGGAAATGCTGATGCAGACTGCGCTTAATAACGGCGGAAAGGATAATATCACCCTGATCCTTCTGATGGATGATGCCGGGCCAAAGGCCGGGAAAAATGCTCCTGCCGGGGAGACGGACGGACAGGAGGGAACTGAACAATGACCGAGAAGATACTTGCAAACCGTTACCGCCTGACGGAACAAATTGGCATGGGCGGTATGGCGATTGTGTACCGCGCTGTGGATCTTCGAACCGGTCACAACGTTGCAGTGAAGGTACTCCGCCCGGAGTTCAACGAAGACAGGGAATTTATCGGCAGGTTTCAGCGGGAAGCCGAGGCCGCCAGCAAAATGACCCACCATAATATTGTCAATCTGCTGGACGTGGGCATGGACGGGGAAAACCGCTACCTTGTCATGGAATATGTCCAGGGGAAAACCCTGAAGGATGTGATTCATGAACGGGGGAAGCTCAGCGCGCCCCTGGCAAGCCAGATCACGATCCGGATCCTCAGCGCCTTGGAACATGCGCACCGTAACGGCATCGTTCACCGGGATATTAAACCTCAGAATATCCTTGTACACGCAGACGGCCATATTAAAGTAGCGGATTTCGGCATTGCCCGGATTGCGGACAGCGCTACGCTGACCCGCGGTGACAATGTGATGGGATCGGTCCATTATTTTTCGCCGGAACAGGCGAGAGGTGAGGGAGCCACCGCTGCCAGTGATATATACTCTACAGGCATCGTGCTGGATGAGATGCTCACCGGGCGGGTCCCCTATGACGGAGACAATCCCGTTGCGGTCGCGATGCAGCACCTGCATGCAGCTCCCGTTCCGATCCAGAACCTTGCCCCGGATGTGCCGGCCTCCGTGATCCGCGTATGCATGAAAGCCATCGAAAAGAATCCGGCCAGGCGGTATCAGAGCGCCAGGGAGATGGCGGCCGATCTGCGCGCTGCCCTGGAGGAAAGAGGCGAAAGAATACCGCCGATTGAAAGTGAATCGGAAATCCATCAGCCTAAGCCTCAGGTTCAGCTGCCTGTTGAAAAAACCGAGACGCCTGCTGCACAGAATTCAGTCCTGGCTTTTCTGGCGAGCAAGCGTTTTCTGCGGATCGCCCTCGATGCGGTTGCTGCGCTTGCGATCTGTCTTGCGCTGTTTTTCGGCGGCCGGGCAATCTACCGCCAGATCCTGACCACTGCAAAAGTCCCGAATGTGATCGGGATGGATATCAGTGAGGCGGAGCTGACGCTGAGCCGTGAAGGGTTGACGGTTAATACGGAAAAACTGGTTACCGTATCCAGCGATGAGTATCCGGCCAATGCCGTAACCATGCAGAATCCGCTCCCGGATTCCACTGCGCGGAAAGGGGACAATGTGATTCTGAGCATATCCAGCGGGCCGGTTGCCTTTGATATGCCTGATCTGAGCGGAAAAACACTGGAAGAAGCAACGGAAACGATCGAAAAGGTATATCTGCATCTCGGCAGAACAGATTACTCGCCGAGTTCAGATATTCAGGCAGGACTTGTTATCAGCCAGAATCCGGTTGCAGGAGACAAGGTTACAAAGGATACGGCGGTTACGATCACCATCAGCGGCGGAATGGCGGTCATTCCGAATCTGAAGGATGCAACGCTTGCGGAAGCGGAGGAAATGCTGCAGAAAAGCAACCTGACGCTGCAGCCGTCCCTGCAATACAAGGAAACGGATGATCCGCAGATGCACGGCCGTGTCGCTGAGCAATCACTGGAAGCGGAAAGCCGTGTGGCAGAGAATACTGTAGTCGGACTGAAACTGTATGAATACCCGGAGAAGATGAAGGAAATCTCTGTTACCGTGACGGTTCCGGAAAGCGAACAGAGCATGACCATCCGAATCGCTGTTCAGGCAAACGGTTCCAATATTGAAATTGATTCCCAGACGTTTGTGCTCCAGCCTGAGGATGAAAGGAGCATACCGGTCAGGCTGAAGGTGCCGGATGAAAGGGCATATTATTATCTTGTATATGTCGAAAAATCCCTGAAAGCGCAGAAGCAGCTGAATCCTGAGGCGTTTCCGGCCGAAGAGACCGCAGTATCCGGGGAGAACGGCAACCCATGAGCGAAGAAAAAGGACAGTTTCTGCGGGGTACGCTGATTCGCGGAATCGGAAGCTTTTATACTGCCAGGGATGCGGAAGGAACGGATTACACGCTGCGGTGCAAGAAAAAATTCCGCCGCCGCCAAATGGTGCCGCTGACCGGCGACGAAGTCCTGTTCAGTCCCGGAACGGGTGAAGAGCATGGCTGGATCGAGGAAATCCTTCCCCGAAAAACCGAGTGCCTCCGGCCGCCGGTGGCCAATGTGACTCGTCTCGTAGTCGTACTGGCTCCTGTTCCAGAACCGGATCTGCTTCTGGCCGACCGGATTATCACACGGGCGGAAGCCCAGGGAATGGAAATCGTGATAGCTGTCAACAAATCCGACCTGGACAGCGGGCTTTCCGGGACGGTCAGGAGGCAGTATTCTGCTGCGGGTATTCCTGTTTTTCCGGTCAGCGCCATCACGCGGGAAGGACTGGAAGAGCTGAAGGAAGCCATGCGCGGCCCGCTCTGCTGCCTCACCGGGCAGAGCGGAGCCGGAAAAAGCACGCTGCTGAATACGCTGCTGGACCTCCGGCTGGAAACGGGAGAGATTTCACACAGGATATCCAGGGGGAAAAATACCACCCGCCAGTCGGAACTGATTGAGAAGGATGGGCTTCGGGTAATGGACACAGCGGGATTTAACCTGCTGGAAACGGAAAGGAACCTGGAGCCGGAAAAACTGAAGGAACGGTATCCGGAATTCCGCCCGTATGAAGGGAAGTGCCGCTTCAGGGAATGCCTGCACGACCGGGAACCCGGATGCGCCGTGCGGGAAGCGTCGGAAGCCGGAATAATCAGCGCGGAACGGCTGGAGAGATACCGCCGGCTTCTGGCGGAAACCAGAGAAGAATGGAGGACGCGATATGATTAAGGTGGCACCGAGTATTCTGGCGGCGGATCCGCTGAATCTGGAACGGGATGCACGGCGTGCCGTTGAATCCGGATGCGACTGGCTGCATGTGGATGTCATGGACGCGCACTTTGTTCCGAACCTTGCTTATACGCCGGATGCCGTACGGAGACTGAAGGAATCTTTTTCCGTACCGCTGGATGTTCATCTGATGATGGATCAGCCCGAAACACTGCTGGACGCCTTTATTGAAGGAGGCGCGGATATTCTGACTATCCATGCTGAGATTGGCGCCAAGGCCATCCCGATGCTGGAAGAAATACGAAAACACGGTATTCTTGCCGGCCTGGCGGTGCGCCCCGGAACACCGTTTTCCGCCATCCGTACATGGACAGGCATGGCGGATCTTGTGCTGGCAATGACGGTGGAACCGGGATTCGGCGGCCAGCAGCTGGATGAATCGGTGACGGATAAAATACAGGAGCTGCGGGACAGCGGCTACCGGGGATATATTGAGGCGGACGGGGGGATCCGTGAGGATAACCTGCAGCGCCTGATCGACTGCGGACTGACGGTGGCAGTTATGGGTACCGCCCTGTTCCGGAATGCCGATATGGCATCCGCCATCCGCCGTATCCATAAAATGGAACCGCAGAGGTGAAATGCATCATGCCTGAAGATACGATTGCCGCGATCGCTACTGCCCCGGGAATGGGCGGTATCGGTATCATCCGGATCAGCGGGCCGGAAGCAGAGAATATTCTCAACCGTATTTTTATGCCCGCCGGAAACGGAGGCATTCCCCTGGAAAACCGCCGGATGACATATGGCAGGATAGTCAGCCGCGGTGAGACTGTGGATGAATGCATGGCGGTGCTGATGCGCGCACCGGGGAGCTATACCCGGGAGGATGTGGCCGAAATCCAGAGCCATGGCGGTACTCAGGTACTTAACCGGGTATTGGAACTGTGTATCGAATCCGGTGCGCGGATAGCGGCCCCGGGCGAATTCACACGGCGCGCTTTCCTGAACGGCCGCATTGACCTGAGCCGTGCCGAGGCAGTCATGAACCTGATTTCCGCCCGGGGAGAACAGGAATACCGCTCTGCGGTGCGTCAGATGGAAGGAGAAACAGCCGGATTCATCCGGGAGGTATCGGATGAGCTGTACCGGCTTCAGGCCGGTCTGGCGGCGTGCATTGATTATCCGGAAGAAATCAGCGATGAGGAAGGGACCGGAATGCTCCGGCCGGGACTGGAGAAATTGATCCGGAAGCTCAGCGAATGCCTGGATGAACGAGCCTCACGCCTGATCCACGACGGGCTGCGGGTGACGCTGTACGGTATGCCGAACGCAGGGAAAAGCAGCCTTCTGAACGCCCTGCTGGGTCAGGAACGGGCGATTGTGACGGATATTCCCGGGACGACGCGCGACACGGTGGAAGGCGAAATCACCCTGGACGGGATCCGGGTTATTCTGACAGACACCGCCGGCCTTCGGGAAACGGATGATCCCATTGAAAAAATCGGAGTGGAGCGGTCTGAAAAGGCAATGCGCAGCGCCGATCTTAATGTGCTTGTCCTGGATGGATCCCGCGGGCTGACGAAGGAAGAAACAGACCGGATTCTGAATCTGTCAGAGCGCGATATCGCTGTCATCAACAAAAATGACCTGCCGGAGGCCCTGACGGAAGAAACGGTGCATGCCATCCGGCCGGAAGCGCGATGCGTCTCCCTGTCCGCGCTGGATAGCGAGTCTCTGCGGCCGTTGAAAGAGATTCTTCGGAAATACGCCGCGGTTACGGATAATCTGGTACTGACCCAGCCGCGTCATCTGGACGCGGCACGGCGGGCCATACGTTTTCTTCGGGACGCAATGGACACGCTGGACTGCATGACACCGGACATGGCTGCAACCGACCTTCAGGCGGCGCAGGCTGCGCTTGGGGAAATCACCGGTGACCGGGCGGACGAAAAACTGCTGGACAGTATTTTTGCACAATTCTGTGTCGGGAAATAAGGAGGCGGATTATGGTCCAGAAAGTAATGCGGGGCCGCGGAGAACTGCGGGATATCGTCAAAATGACGGAACAGCTGAAGATCCGCCGGCCCATGATCGTCGGTACCGGACCGCTCCCCGGAATGCTGCTGCGGAAAGCCCCGCAGCTTCTGGACTGCCCGGTGTTTTCGGAATTTCATCCCAATCCGGACCTGGCAGACGCCTGTTCCGGAGTCCGGCTTTTCCGGGAACAGGAATGCGACGGACTGATTTCGGTCGGAGGAGGGTCCAGCATCGATACCGCCAAAGCAGTCAAGGCGCTGATGTATGCGGATACGCCGGAGAACGCTGCCGGCGGAGCCCTTCCGGAAAAGATGCCGCTGAAGCATATTGCGGTTCCGGCTACAGCCGGAACAGGATCCGAGGCTACTCAGACTGCTGTCGTATATATGGATGGCAGAAAACTGAGCCTGAACCATGCCGGCCTTCTTCCGGACGGCGTTGTTCTGGACGCGTCCCTTCTGGACACGCTGCCGTTATACCATAAAAAATCATGCGCACTGGACGCATTGGCCCAGGGGATTGAAAGCTACTGGTGCCGGAGCGCAAACGACGACAGCAGAGTACATGCCTATCTGGCGATTCTCGGAGTACTGGACAACCTGAAGGCCTATCTGGATGGAGATCCTCATGCCGCAGATGAAATGCTCGACGCATCATACCAAAGCGGGAAAGCAATCCAGATTACCCGTACAACCGCGGCACATGCCATGTCCTATATGCTGACAAAAACCATGGGATATGCTCACGGACATGCGGTCATGCTCACGCTTCCCGCCCTGTGGGACATGATGGCGGAGCAGGAGGATATGAAAGGCGTGCTGGCAGAAATCACCAGCATCATGCGCCTGGGCGATCCGCGCATGGTATCCCGCATGCTGCGGGGAATTCTCTACAGCCTGGATATGGAAATCCCCGCGATGCCCGGAAACGAGGAACTTGCCTTCCTGGCAGATTCCGTGAACACTGAACGGCTCGGCAATCATCCGGTACAGATGGGCCCGGATGATGTCCGGGAAGCATACCGCCTGGCTTTCACGCCGGTATGCGACGCTGAAAAGCAGGCCTGCATTGATATATGGAAGTATTACGGCACCTGAAACGGAAGGGGGCTCGGAAGCATGGACAGGCAACAAACCGCCGGGATGGATCCGGATCAGCAGAGAGAACAGTATCTGAACACGGACGGGGAGAATAACCCGGTATTGAACGAAACAGCGCAGCCGGCGGTGCAGGAGGAATCCGCGAATCCGCATAAGGGGCACCGGGACAAGCTTCGCGCCAGGTTTATTCAGGAGAACGGGTTTGAGCATTTCCAGGACCACCAGATTCTGGAACTGTTGCTGTTCTATGCCATTCCGCGCGGCGATACCAATCCGATTGCCCATGCCCTGCTGGATGAGTTCGGCAGCCTGAAGAACGTACTGGAAGCACGGCCGGAGATGCTGATGACTGTCAACGGTGTCGGAGACCGGGCCGCTACGCTGATCTCCATGGTGGTCCCCCTGACCCGGGTATGGAACCGGTGTGCCATGAAGGTCCCTCAGCGGATCGGCAACAGCCGGGAAGCGGAAAAATACTGTTTGTCCATTCTGGCCGGATATCGAACGGAGCGCTTTTATGTGGTTGCGCTGAATGCCCAGTGCAACATAGTCGGGGAGCGGAAAATCTCCGACGGATCACTGAGTGAAGTCAGCGCATATCCGCGGATGGTAATGGAAACGGCATTGAATTATAATGCCCACAGTGTACTGCTTTGCCACAACCATCCGGGCGGCACCTGCGCACCGTCCCAGGAGGATATATCCTCTACGCTGCAGCTTCAACGGCTTCTGAACGGTGTAGGCATTCTTGTACTGGACCATATCATTGTAGCCGGCAGCCATACATACAGCATGATTGAGCACGGGGATATCGATTATCGGGTGCGGAGCCGTCCGTAACACAACGGAGGAACAACATGGGAAGAAAGAGGGAGCACAAAACAGTGTCGGTGGTATTGAAGGTTATACTTTGTATTATTCTGGCAGGCACTGCTTTGTTCGGCGGAGTTCTTGCTATGGTATGCGTACAGGAGGGAAAGACGCCCAAAGAGCTGAATTCCGATATGGAATATGACGCGGTTATCATTCTCGGCGCTCAGGTCAAACCGGACGGCACACCCAGCGTCCAGCTGACGTGGCGGCTGGATGCCGCGAAAGACGCCTGGGATATGCGTAATGTGCCGATTGTCGTTTGCGGTGCGCAGGGCCGTGATGAGCCTATGACTGAAGCAGACGCTATGGAAATATACCTTTCTGCACGCGGCGTACCGGAAGAAATGATTTTGAAGGATCCGGACTCATTTAATACCGTCCAGAACCTGAAAAACGCAAAAAGGTTACTGGATGATTATCCCGAAGTCCGGAATGTCCTGATCGTGACCAGTGACTACCATGTACCCAGATCCCTGGCAATTGCCGGAGACCTGGGTTATGCTGCAACCGGGCTGGGAAGTCCGTGCCTGCCCGATTACTGGATTAAGAATCATGCCCGTGAAACGCTGGCGTGGTGCAAGTACTGGGCGGTTAAATACCTGCATCTGCCGCTGGATTAGCACCGGAGGGAAACATGTGCGACATACGTGAACAACTGATCCGGAACGGGATTCCGTTTCCGGAGGAGCTTCCGGCGCAGCTGGATTTATATCTGAACCTTCTGAAAGAATGGAATACGCGTATGGACCTCATTGCTCCTGCGGAGGACGCTGAGATTATTGACCGGCATTTCATTGACAGCCTGTGTGTCCTGAAAACAGGATTGATACCGGAAGGCGCCCGGTTCATCGATGTCGGTACCGGGGCGGGTTTCCCGGGCCTGGTGATGGCAATGGCCCGGCCGGATCTTCGCATTACGCTGATGGACGCCCAGCGGAAACGGATTTCATTCCTGGAGGAAACAGTACGGCAGACCGGAATCCGGAATACTGAAATAATCCATTCCCGCGCGGAAGATGCCGCAAGGAAAAAAGAATATCGTGAACAATTTGACATTGCCGCGGCCAGGGCGGTGGCGCCGCTCAATACCCTGTGCGAATACCTTCTGCCTTTTGTCCGCATCGGCGGACTGGCGTTATGCTGGAAAGGACCGGCGGTAAACAATGAACTGGAGTGCGGACGGCGGGCGGCCCATCTGCTTGGCGGACGGCTTGAAATGCCGGTCCGGTGCCCGGTAGAGGGACGGGAATGGGATCATTTGATTCTGCCGGTCCGTAAGACGGAGAAGACGGCGGCGGGTTATCCGCGGCGGTCGGGATTGCCCAAGGCGGCTCCCCTGGCCAGTAAATAGGCGCCCGTGATCCCGCTTTCTGTTCCGAGCGCGGGCTCCACAATACAGTTTTCCAGATTGCCCAGGAGTTGAACCGGAATATAGCCGTTCAGCAACTCCAGGGTTTTTTTGCGTATCAGGGGGAAGAGGAACTTTTGCTGCATGACGCCCCCTCCCAGGATAATCTTTTCCGGAGAAAAGAAAAGCAGGGCTGTGGCGCACAGCTGTGCAAGATAGTATACCTCCAGCTCCCAGGCCGGATGGTCTGCCGGAAGATGCCTGGCGGATTGCCCCCAGCGCTTTTCAATGGCCGGGCCGGCGGCAAGGCCTTCCAGGCAGTGACGATGGTATGGGCAGAATCCGTCCGGTGCAGGATCGTCCGGGGAGGGAACGATTGAAATGTGCCCAATTTCAGGATGCATCAGCCCGTGAACCGGGGTGCCGTTCAGAATCAGCCCGCCGCCGATGCCGGTACCCACCGTAACATACAGGCTGACCGAGGAGCCCCGGGCCGCACCGAGCTCTGCTTCCGCCAGCGCAGCACCGTTAACATCCGTATCGATAGCGACAGAAATCCCGAGTTTTCGGCTGAACTCCCGATATATCGGATAATTCCGCCACGGAAGCTTCGGCGTCATGGTGATGAAGCCGAAAGTATCCGAACGCGGATTCAGGTCCAGCGGGCCGAAGCAGCCGATCCCGAGCGCCGCCAGGTCCCACACCCTGAAAAAATCAATCATCGCAGGCATGGTTTCCTCCGGTGACCGGGTCGGAATGGAAACGCGCGATTCGGTTTTTCCGCTGTCATTCATGACGGCCAGCACCATTTTGGTTCCTCCGGCCTCCAAAGCTCCGTAATACATGGATACCCCCCTTTTTATTCATTATACCAAACAAGTCAGCATTTTTACATGTGATTTTAATCTGATTCTCATGTGCGAATAAACTGTTTCTCAAGCAAGAGGATTGAAACGGTGCTATGATACGGGCGTCGGGCGGCAGAACCCGGCAGAAAGAAGGAGGAAGAAACAAATGGCAAGTTATTCGATGGAGGATATTGAGCTGATCCGCCGCAAGAGCGACGTAAGCTATGAGGAAGCGGTAACCATGCTGGATTACCACAGCGGCAACGTTGCCCGGGTTCTGGATGACCTGGAACGGAGCGGCAGAATGAAGAAGGAAAGCAAGGGGAACCCCGTTCAGGGAAAAGAAAGGAGCAAGTTTATGAATTTTGTTTCTCAGCTGTACAGGACCCGGGTCAAGGTTAAGAAGGACGATACTGTGATCATTAACCTCTCCGTCATCTTCATGGTACTGGCTGTCCTGATGCTCAGTCCGCATCTCGTACTGGTGGGCCTTCTGCTCGGCCTGGTATTCGGATACCGGATCTCCATTGACAAGGACGATGAAGCGTTCCGGAGCGACAGCGTGGAGAGCCTGGTTCACAGCGCTGCAGATAACGTGAAGAACGCAGTAAACGGTATTTCCCGGGAGATTAATCATGCCGTGGAAAAGAAGCAGGCCAGGAAGGAAGAAAAAAAAGCGGATGAGGCTGCTGCAAATCCTGTTAACGAATCTGTAAATGATTCAGCGGATATGAAAACAGACATGGCGGAGAATACCAAAGCAGAAGAAAAGGCGGAAGCGGAAATCACCGTCGAGGCAGAAAACGAAACGATGCCCCTGTCCACCCGGATGCCTGATCTGAACGCCGGAATCGTGCGGGATCTCGAAAAGGACGTGGAAGGTTCCGGAGTGCCCCGGATTCAGATCCCGGTGCGCGTGGAGAGCAACGAGGGCACTGTGGAAGTTGAAACGGGAGACGACGGTTACCAGACAGCCACGATCGGATAAATGGTTTCCCCCGGCGCGGGACTGTGATACAATATTCCCGGAGGTGGAATAAGGCATGAGCAGGATACTCGTCGTGGAGGATGAGCGTAAAATCGCCCGTTTTCTGGAGCTTGAACTCCGGCACGAAGGATATGACGTGGAAACGGCAGGAGACGGGCGAACCGGACTTGAACGCTCTTTGGAAGGCGCACCGGACCTGCTGATTCTGGATCTGATGCTGCCGGAACTCAGCGGTATCGAAGTATGCAGAAGGCTCCGGCACGAGAGTGATGTTCCGATTATCATGCTGACCGCCAAAGATGATGTATCTGACAAGGTGATGGGGCTGGATATCGGCGCGGATGACTATATGACCAAGCCGTTTGCCATCGAGGAACTGCTGGCCCGTATCCGCGTCGCCCTGCGAAAGCCGCGCGCTGCGCGCCGGACGGAGGAGGTGAAGCCGGATATCTGCCAGGTCGGTGAACTGAGCGTGAATCCGGCAAATTATGAAGTAAGGTTTGGCGGTGAACAGCTGCAGCTGACCAAAAAAGAATACGACCTGCTCTATTACCTGGTGACACACCGTGGGCGTGCTGTAACGCGGGACGAGCTGCTGGAAAAAATCTGGGGATATGAGTATACCGGGGACACCAATGTGGTGGATGTGTATATCCGGTATCTGCGGCATAAAATTGATGACCGTTTCGGGGTCAAGACGATCCAGACAATCCGGTCAGTGGGGTATATATTCATCTATGAGTAATACAGGAAAACCTGCCAGGACAGAACGGGAAGTCCGGTCGTACAACCAGGCGTCGGAAACCGTGCATGCCGGCCTGGGGCGGATCAGCTCCAGGATCCGGCTTTCTCTGTCGTTGCGGATAGCGGCGCACTACTGCGCCAGGCTGATCCGCACCAGCCTGGCAACCATGATCATCATGACGATGGCACTGACAGCAGGATGCATTCCATCCGTGCTGTCCCTGGCACATCGTGTTACTGCCCGGGAGCCGGATATGGCGGAAGGACGTTACAGCCAGATGATTGTGCAGGATGCCCGCGCAGAAGCTGTCCTGATTATGCGCGATAAGCCGAAGAACTTCGGTGAATATGCTGGCGAATGGATTCATACCTTCTTTTCCGGAGGGAAGGTATGGGCCCCGGTGCTCCTGATTGAATCAGACCACGGGGAAAACGGCAATGCGGTACTTCTGACACTGGATCTGAAGGAAGCCGGGTTCATCTGGTTCGCAGTGCTGGGAGGCGTTGTACTCACCGATATTCTGCGGATGCTTTCATTCCTGCGGCGGAGAAAGGTTCTGGACCGGAAAGTATTGTCTCCTATCCGGGAGATGACGGAGATGGCCCGGACACTGTCCGCTGCGAACCTGTCCAACCGCATCAACGTGGCAGGAATGAAGAATGAGCTGCAGGACCTGGCTGAAGTGATTAATTCCATGCTGGATCGGATCGAACGCAGCTATATCAGCCAGAAACAGTTTGTTTCGGATGCGTCCCATGAACTGCGTACCCCCATAGCTGTGATTCAGGGGTATACGGATATGCTTCGCCGGTGGGGCAAGGATGATCCGGAGGTGCTGAATGAAGGTATCGAGGCTATTTCCCAGGAAACTGTCGCAATGAAGGAACTGGTGGAAAATCTGCTGTTTCTTGCCAGGCATGACAAGAATACCCTGATGCTTGAGGTCAGCCGCTTCGATGCAGCCGAACCTTTGAAGGAAGTTTTCCAGGAAGCCTCCATGGTCAGCGCTGACCATCGGTTTGAAATAAAACAATGCGAAAACGCGGAAATCAAGGCGGACCGGGGTATGGTAAAGCAGGTCCTGCGGATTCTGGTGGATAACGCGATCAAATATGCGCCGAAGGAAAGCGTTATCGAGCTGGGGGTTCGCCGGGCAGGGGATGGTTGTATCCTGACAGTGACCGATCATGGATGCGGAATCGAAGAGGCGGAGCTTCCGAAAATTTTCGAACGGTTTTACCGGTCCGACGCCGCGCGCAATTCCGAGACCGGAGGCCATGGGCTCGGGTTGTCCATTGCCCGTATTATTGTGGTGGCGCACGGAGGGAAAATACGCGTGCGTTCCAAACCGGGCGAGGGAACGACGTTTGAAATCGAGCTGCCCGGCATCCGGAATAACCTTGAGAACAATGAAGAAAGGATCAGCTGAAGCTATGATGACTGTGCGGAACAGCAGTATTACGGTAGCCGCGGACGGAAGCGGAGATTTTTGCAGCCTGCAGGCAGCCGTTGATTCCATTCCGGAAAACGGGACAGGATTTGTGAATATCCTGGTCCGGCGTGGAGTGTATCACGAAAAGGTCACCGTACACCGGAACTATATACGCATTGCCGGCGAGGACAGGGATATGTCCGTTCTTGCATGGAGCGGCTGCGCAAAAGACCGGGGACCGGACGGAGAGGAAAAGGGAACATTTCTTTCCTCCACCCTGATGACTACCGGCCACCATGTGGTAGTCGAAAATATGACTGTCCGCAATGACGCCGGCG
>JAEEGL010547776.1_pt1 | contig 17514 bp, 13 predicted proteins | sample 9134231 | NCBI WGS metagenome assembly JAEEGL01 (sample SAMN16246548, study PRJNA631951) | gut metagenome | biome: gut microbiome; feature: rumen; material: fiber-attached | host: Bos | place: Iran: Karaj | collected 2018-10 | reverse complement strand
TTCGACCTCCAGTACATGACCTTCGACAGGCACGTGCTCGTCTGGGTCACGGGCTAGCCCCTACCTCAACCAGTCTTCAGGATCCTGCGGGTCCTTGCCGTCCCAGAGCTGGAAATGCACCTGGGTCTCTCCCGCTATGGTATCCACCTTGCCGAGGACCTGTCCGGTCGTGACCTTGTCCCCGGCCTTGACGGAGACCTTGCCCAGCTTGCAATAGAAGGTGAAGTAACTGCCGTGCTGCACCAGGACGCACTGGTTGTAACCGGGCATGACTATGACCTGACTGACAGTGCCGTCGAATACGGCCTTGACGTCCGTTCCCGGCTGGACAGCAACGGTCACGCCGTTGTTGAACGGAAGGAGGACGGTCGTATAGACGGGATGGTAGTGCTGGCCGAAATGATCCACGATGGCCCCTTCCGCTGGCCACGGGAGTTTGCCCCGGTTCGCCGCAAATTCCCCGGACAGTTTCACGTCCGCCGGCTTGCGGGACGAAGTGGTGCTCCTGCGTGACGAGGCTATTATGCGGCTGATTTCCTTGTTCAGGGCCTCGACCTGCCTGCGCTTGTCGGCGAGCTGCTTCTGATAGCGGTTCTTGTCTCTCTTCAGCTGGCTGACCACCTTCGCCGATTCGGCTTCCTCCCGGCTCAGGTTCTTGAATTCGGCGGTGCGGGCGGTGCGGAGCACATTGGCTTCGGTCCTGAGCACTTCCAGGCGAGACCTGTCGGCCGACAGCGAATCCTTCATCGCGATGATTTCGGTGGCCTGGCTGTTCAAGGCCGAGGAAAGCCTCCGCAGATAGGCATACCTGCGCGTGGCCTGGGGAAGGCTGCCGCTCGAGAGCAGATAGACTGCCCATAGCTGCGGGTCCCGGTTGCGGTAGGCGTTGCGCACGAGGGTATGGTAGCGGACCGTCATCGTGTCCAGTTTGGCTTCAAGGATGGCAATCTTTGTTTCCTTGTCCATTATGGAGCCGGAAAGCTCGGCTATCTCCTTGTCGCTCTCCTTGATAAGGGCCCTGCGGGCCTCGACCTTCTTGCGGGTAAGGGTGAGCTTCGAGAGGGCCGAGGCGCTGCGGGCCGCATTGTCCTTGAGCTGGCGGTCGAGGATGGCTATTTCCTTCTCGAGCCTGGCCTTGCGGGATTTCTGCCTGGAGGCATCGTCCTGCGCCGAGGCGGGAAGCGCCGCCAGGATGCACGCCAGCATAAGCGTAAGAATGGCTGTCACGTTCCTCATTTCTTGGTCCTCCCTGCCTGGGATTCATAGTATCTGGCCAGATCCTCTTCGCCAAGGGCGCGCAGCACCTCGGCGTAATGGCCCAGGATGACGGCACTGTCGGACCCTCCGTAGACTATGGCCCTTTTGAAGTGGATCTTTGCCTCCGCATCCCTTCCGAGCAGATGCAGTATCCAGCCGTAGGTGTCGAGGTATGTCGGATTGTCCGTATCCTTTTCGACCGTAATGCGGCTCATTTTCTCCGCCTTGCGAAGCTTTCTCCGCTGCAGGCTGAGGTAATAGGCGTAGTTGTTCAGGACGGGCAGGTGCTCCGGGTCGAGCTTCAGCACCTGCTCGTAGATCTTGTAGGCCGAAGCCGTGTCCCCGAGGAGATGGTAGCTGTCGCCCAGCACGGAAAGTACGGTGACGCGGTCCTTCCCTTCGACGAAGCCCAGCATGCGCTTGCATTCGCCGATCACTTCCCGGGTCTTCCCTTCTTCGGAAAGGATCTGGATATTGATCATGTTCGCCGCCATGTCTTCCGGCCAGGCCTGCTGGAGACGGCGGAAATACTCCCGCCCCTTTTCCTTGCGCTCCGTACCGTAGTACCATTGCCCGGCGAGTTTCAGAAGCGTCGAGTCGGTCGGGGCGGAGCGCACCCCGGCGTCCACAAGAGAATCAAGTTGTGCCCCCCAGCCACGATACAGGCGGGCGTCGACGTGCCTGAGAAGGTTGTCGAGATAATGGGCCTTCGCAGCCGGAATGATGTTCGTGTCGCGGACGAATCCGTCCACGCAGACAAAGAACGAAGGATAGTTGCCCCTCATCCTGTAGATTTCGGCCTTCCCGAGGACGGCGGGCGCATAGCCGGGCTCCATCTCGAGGGCCTTGTCGTAGCAGGAAAGGGCGCTGGAGTCCCTCCAGGCATGCAGTTCCTTGTCTCCCAGTATGGTATAGGTGTAGGGCGAGGCGAACTTCGAGGGGTCCCTGCGCATAAGGTCCACGTAGATATCGGCGGACTTGGAATTCTCCCCCTTTGCGGAATAGACGGAGGCGAGGGCTTCCTTGTACCAGAGATTGGCCGTGTCGATGGAGGCAGCTTTCGATATGGAGCTTTCCGCCTCGTCCAGCTTGCCTTCCTGCATGCTGCAGATCCCGAGATAATAGTGGACCGCATCGTCTCCCGGGGCTTCCTTGCGGAGGAGTTCCAGCAGCTTCCGGGCCGTCGCGACATCCCCGGCTTCAAGGATGCTGACGGCATCCACGACAAGGTTCTCGACACTCGTCGGACTCCTTTTCGGCTGGGCCGAAAGGGTCATGCACAGGAGCATCGCCGCGTATGTCAGGATTTTCCTCACCTTCAGAATCCATGTATCTACAAAAATAGTGCATTTTCGATGAAATTTGATTACTTTCGTACTATAGTTTTATAAGAGCGCGATGCAACTTTTGGGTAACAAAAGGCATCTTAACACTCGGGTAAAGGAATCCCGGCAAGGCGGACACGTCGACTGGGCGCCGCTTGTGGAGAACTGCAGGAAAGGCGACAGACGCAGCCAGAAAGCCGTTTACGACCTCCTGTCCGGAAAGATGTTCGCAGTTTGCCTGCGGTACATGGGGGACAGGGAGGCCGCGGAGGATATCCTCCAGGACGGATTCGTGACTTTGTTCACCAAGCTGGACAGCTTCTCGGGAGAAGGTTCTTTCGAAGGCTGGGCCCGCAAGATCTTTGTCAACACTGCACTGATGAGCCTCAGGAAGAATGACGTGCTCAGGCAGACCGAAGACGTGGACTCGGCCTGGAACATCACGACGGACGCGCCGTCGGCGATAGAGAACATCGGATACAAGGACCTGATGAAGATGATCGCCTCGATGCCTCCGGGTTTCAGGACGGTATTCAACATGTATATATTGGAAGGATACTCCCACAAGGAAATAGCGGAAAGCCTGGGTATATCGGAGGCTACTTCACGTTCGCAGCTCCAGAGGGCGCGGACGCTGTTGCAGAACAAGATAAAGAAAGTTTAAGATGCAGGACGGAGAATTACAGGATTTCGATCTCAAACTGAGGTCGATGCTCGCGGACGCGGAGGTGAAGGCACCCTCGCGGCTGTGGAGCGGGATATCCGCACGGCTGGATGCAGCCGGCGCGGCCGCCCGTCCCGTAATCGCCCCCGTGTGGAAATGGACGGGAATAGCCTTCGCCGCAGCCGCAGCGCTTGCAGCCGCATTCCTGCTGACCGGCACGGCCGACCGTTCTTCAAAGATTGGCGGCGACGCGCTTGCCGTCGTCACCCCCGTTACCGCCGAAGACAAGGATCTCGCTGGGCGCCAGGGCGCGGTCGTTGCCGCTTCCCCCGCCACTCCTTCATCCCCTTCCGCTTCGAACGGGAAGGCCCGCTCATCCGCCGGCCGCACATCCATCGGCGCCGCCGCGGCTTCCGTTGCGCCGGTCGCAGGAGGTGACGAGGCTTCGAAGGCCGCTCCGGAAGAAACCGTTCCTGCCGGGGCCGCCGCATCCGAAGTGTCCGCTTCCGCAGATGCCGTTCCCTCCGATGCGTCCGCTTCCGGGAAAACCGTTTCTGCCGGTGTCGCTGCAGGGGACACCTCTGGGGACGCTGCAGGGGACACTGCCGTCTCCGCTCAGGAATGGACAGACCCCTTCGCCGCCCTTGAGAAAGAAGATACGCGCCGTGCTTCCGCCGGGCCGGTGTCCCTGTATGTCAACAGTTCGATAGGAGGCAATGATTCCGAATTCGGAGAGGTATCGGTCCTGAGAAGCCGGTCTTCCGCATCAGCGACCGTCCCGACCGGCACCAGCATACGCGAAAAGAGCGTTTCCCTCTACGGCGTGCCCCTGACCTTCGGAGCCGGAATACGCATTCCCGTACTTCCGTCGCTTTCAGTGGGCACCGGACTGAGCTGGTCGATGCTTACCCGCTCCTTCCAGGGAACATATACCGAAGTCGCCCCCGGCGGCACCGTAACCGCCACCTTCGATGCCGACGTGCTCCATACCATGCATTACATCGGGATTCCCATCAATATCTACTATGGTATAATAAATGCCAAGTCGATGAAATTCTACGTCTGGGGCGGAGGAATGGCCGAAGGCTGCCTTTCCAACAAATACACGGTCCGCAACACTCCGAAGGATATCATCTACAGGGAGAACGTGGATAAGATGCAGCTGTCCGCCGGCCTCGGCCTCGGAGTGGAATTCCGCCTTGCCGACAAGCTGGGCCTGTACCTGGATCCCAGCGCGAGGTACTACTTCCGCAGCAACCAGCCCAAGAACATCCACACCGAGAAGCCCTTCATGGTCAGCTTCGAAGCCGGCCTGCGCTTCAGCCTCTAAAAGCCCCCCGGACATCCCCAACTCCCTCCCGTGAGTGAGAAGGGCCCTTCTGCACACCGAAGCCCTCCAGAACACGCTCCCGTGAGTAAAAGGGGCAGTTTTACTCACCAAGACCCTCCAGAACATGCCACCGTGAGTGAGAAGGGTGGTTTTACTCACCGAGGCCCTCCAGAACATGCCACCGTGAGTGAAATGAGACATTCTGCTCACCGAGCCCCTCCAAAACATATCCCCGTGAGTAAAAGGGGCTATTCTGCTCACCAGGACCCTCCGAAACACGTCCTCGTGAGTGAGAAGGGTGGTTTTACTCACCGGGAGCACGATGCCAGATGTCAAAAACGTAAAAAACTATCAGAAAGAAGTATTTCTTTTTTATGGTGTTTGTTTTCCACGGACAATTTCATATGTTCGACAAAAAAATGAATCTGCGTTATATAGACTCAGAAAGGAACTGTGAGTGCCGCTTCAATGAGATTGTGACAAAGTATGGCCGTATCTGGCATGTATGTACTCCGGGAAATCTGCAGGAAATAATCAATGTTTCTGAAGAGGACTTCAAGTTCGCCGTTTCAAACACAGCCATAAGTGCTGCTGAGACGGGTATCAGGATACTGACGGACGCCCAGATGGACAATCATATCCACGTTCTGATGGCCGGCTCCGCAGAAGGCTGCCAACTGTTTATACAGGCATATAGATACAGGTTGGGCAAGTACTTGGAAAACAAGGGGCGCCATATAAGCCTAAAGCATTTCGGCTGTGACTCCCCCATCCCGGTCGATACTCTGGAAATGGCACGGAATGAGATAGCGTACATTAACAGGAACGGCTTTGTGGCAGACAGGAAATGGACTCCCTTTACATATCCATGGGGCAGCGGATATCTGTATTTCAACCCTTCGGCGCAAAGCATCAAGGGGACCTGTTACAACAACCTTCCCTTTCTCGAGAAAAGAGCTTTATCCTATAGGAGAATTGCATCCATGCCTGATTGTTATACCGTATTTGATGGCATGGTATTGCCTTCAGGATATGCTGACGTAAAATCAGGCGAAACTCTTTTCAGGGACGCCCATCACTATATGGTTGCCGTGACGAGGAATTTCGAAGCCTATAGTGAAGAGGCTAAACGTCTAGGGGACAGAATGATAGTGGATGACGAAGAGTTATACAACGTTGTGAAGATGATAGGAGAGAAAGAATATAGGATGACGCAACCGTCACTTCTCTCACCTTCGGCCAAAATTGAAGTTGCAAAGAAACTGCATTCCGATTATAATGCCACCAATGTGCAAATCCGAAGAATCTTGAAACTTCCGCTCGAAACAGTTGACGCCCTTTTCCCCCTGAATAAGTCCACCCCGTGAGTAAAAAGGGCAGTTCTGCTCACCAAGGCCATCAGAAATACGCCCCCGTGAGTAAAAGGGGCCATTCTGCTCACCAAGACCCTCTAAAACATGCCTCCGTGAGTGAAAAGGGCTATTCTGCTCACCGAGGCCCTCCAGAACACGCTCCCGTGAGTGAAAGGGGCAGTTTTACTCACCAAGACCCTCCGAAACATGCCCCCGTGAGTGAAAAGGGCTATTCTACTCCCCAAGGCCCCTCCGAAACACGCCCCCGTGAGTAAAAAGGGCCATTCTGCTCACCAGGACCCTCCGAAACACGCCCCCGTGAGTAAAAAGGGCCTTTCCACTCACCAAATGTCTCCCGGAAAGGGGGAAAACCGGGAGAGGCATGGTCAATCCAACTTGAGCACCGCCATGAAGGCGCTCTGGGGGACCTGCACGGTGCCGATCTGGCGCATGCGCTTCTTGCCTTCCTTCTGCTTTTCGAGAAGTTTGCGCTTGCGCGTGACGTCGCCGCCGTAGCACTTCGCGATAACGTCCTTGCGCACCTGCTTGACGGTTTCGCGGGCTATGATCTTCGCCCCTATGGCCGCCTGGATGGGAATGTCGAACTGCTGGCGCGGGATGAGTTCCTTGAGCTTCTCGCACATCTTTCGCCCGAAGGTGTAGGCGTTGTCCTCGTGGATAAGCGTCGAAAGGGCGTCGGCGGGATCCCCGTTCAGCAGGATGTCCAGCTTGACGAGCTTCGCCGGGCGGTAACCCGTGATATGGTAGTCGAAGGAAGCGTAGCCGCGCGAGATAGTCTTCAGCTTGTCGTAGAAATCGAAAACTATCTCGCTGAGGGGCATGTCGTAATTCAGCTCCACCCGGTCAGCGGTGATGTAATGTTGGCTTACCAGGGTCCCCCGCCGGTCGAGGCACAACTTCATGATGGGCCCGAAATACTCGCTCTTGGAGATTATCTGCGCCCTGATGTACGGCTCCTCGATATGGTCGATGAGGGTCGGGGCGGGAAGGCCGGAAGGGTTGTGGACCTCGATGACCTCGCCCTGGGTGGTATAGACCTTATACTGGACGTTCGGGACCGTGGTGATCACGTCCATGTCGAACTCCCGGAACAGCCTTTCCTGGACTATCTCAAGGTGCAGAAGGCCCAGGAAACCGCAGCGGAAACCGGACCCGAGGGCTAGCGAGGATTCGGGTTCATAGACAAAGGACGCGTCGTTCAGCTGGAACTTCTCCAGCACGGCGCGCAGCTCTTCGAACTTATCCGCCTGCACCGGGTACATTCCGGCGAACACCATGGGTTTGACCTCCTCGAAGCCGGCGATCGCCGTCGCGCATGGGTTCGCCACCGAGGTGATCGTATCGCCGACCTTGACCTCCGTGGCGCTCTTGATGCCCGTGATCATGTATCCGACATCGCCGCAGCCGACCGAAGCCTCGGGGATGAGTTTCATCTTCAAGGCCCCCACCTCCTCTATCTCATACTCCTTTCCTGTGGCGAAGAATTTGACTTTCTCACCCTTTCGGACGCTGCCGTTGCTGATCTTGAAATAGGCGATCACCCCCCGGAAGGGATTGAACACGGAATCGAAGACAAGGGCCTGCAGGGGCGCCGAGGCATCTCCCGCCGGAGCCGGAATCTTCTCGACTATCGCATCAAGGATGGGGGGAACTCCCTCCCCCGTGCGCGCCGAAACCTTGAACACATCCTCCGGATCGCAGCCGAGAAGGTCGCAGATCTCGTCAGTGACTATCTCCGGCTGGGCGGAATCCATGTCTATCTTGTTCAAGACGGGGATGATTTCCAGCCCGTGGTCTATGGCCATGTAGAGATTGGAGATGGTCTGCGCCTGCACTCCCTGGGAAGCGTCCACGACGAGAAGGGCCCCTTCGCAGGAAGCGATGGAACGGGAAACCTCGTAGCTGAAGTCCACGTGGCCCGGGGTATCGATAAGGTTCAGGCGGTAAGTCTCCCCCCTGTATGTATGCATCATCTGGATGGCGTGGCTCTTGATGGTGATGCCCTTTTCCTTCTCGAGATCCATGTCGTCGAGGACCTGGTTCTCCATGTCCCGCTCGGACAGGGTCTGGGTGAGTTCGAGGAGCCGGTCGGCCAGGGTGCTCTTCCCGTGGTCGATATGCGCGATGATGCAAAAGTTGCGGATATTCTTCATTTCCATAGACAGATGCAAAGATAAGCCATTTTTTTCTTAACTTTGCCTATTCTGAATACCAGTATCATTATGAAGATAGAAGAACTTTCAAACATCTCCACCCAGGTACGCCGCGACATCATCCGCATGGTCACGGCGGCCAAATCCGGCCACCCGGGCGGATCAATGGGCATCGCAGACGTGATGACTGCCCTGTATTTCGAAGAGATGAAGCATGACCCCGCGACCTGGACGCGCAGCGCCCACGGACAGGACGTGTTCATCCTTTCCGCAGGTCACCTTGCCCCCGTGTATTACTCAGTGCTCGCACGCTGCGGCTACTTCCCCGTGAGTGAGCTCGGGACCCTCCGCAAGTTCGGTTCCCGCCTCCAGGGACATCCCTGCATCACCGACTCGCTGCCCGGCGTGTTCAAGCCCAGCGGCTCCCTCGGCCAGGGCCTGTCCGTCGCGGCCGGAATAGCTCTCGGCAAGAAGATCGACGGGGATCCCACCCGCGTATTCTGCCTCTGCGGAGACGGTGAAAGCGAAGAAGGAGAAATATGGGAGGCCGGAATGTGGGCCGTCCACCACAAGGTGGACAACCTCGTAGCCTTCACGGACTGGAACGGCCAGCAGATCGACGGCCCGACCACGACTATCACCGGAATCGAAGACCTCAGCGAGAAATGGGGAGCCTTCGGATGGGACGTGATCATCGCCGACGGCCACGATTTCGCCAGCATCCTCGACGCTTTCAAGGTTGCGCGCAACGCCGACGGGAAGCCGAAGATGATACTCTTCAAGACCGAAATGGGGCACGGCGTGGACTTCATGGCCGGCACCCACGAATGGCACGGAAAGGCCCCTTCCGCCGAGCAGTGCGAGAAGGCCCTTCAGCAGTTGAAAGAAACCTTAGGAGACTACTAGTATGAAGAAATATATCGACACAGGCAAGATCGATACCCGCAGCGGTTTCGGTGAGGGGCTCGTCATCGCGGGCCGCGAAAACGACAAGGTCCTCGCCCTCACGGCGGACCTGAAGGGTTCCCTCAAGATGGGCGCCTTCGCCAAGGAATTCCCCGACAGATTCATCCAGTGCGGCATCGCCGAGGCCAACATGGTCGGAGTGGCCGCCGGACTTGCGATCACGGGCAAGATTCCCTTCATCGGCTCATTCGCCGAGTTCGTCACCGGACGCGTCTATGACCAGCTCCGCCAGGAGGTAGCCTACGGCCACACCAACGTCAAGATCGCTTCTTCCCACGCCGGGATCACCCTCGGGGAAGACGGAGCCACCCACCAGACGATGGAAGACATCGCCCTGATGCGCGCCCTGCCCGGAATGACCGTGATAGTCCCCTGCGACTACAACCAGACGAAGAACGCCACCATCGCCGCCGCGAAGATGGACGGCCCCGTGTACCTTCGCTTCGGCCGGCCCTCGGTGCCCAACTTCACCGGAGCCGACGAGCCCTTCGAAATCGGCAAGATCTACAATCTCAACCCCGGCAAGGACGTCACCATAGTCGCCTGCGGCCATCTCGTATGGGAAGCCCTCGGAGCAGCCGAGATGCTCGAGGCTGAAGGCATCAGCGCCGAGGTGCTGAACGTGGCGACGGTTAAGCCGCTCGACGAAAAGGCCCTTCTCGGGAGCATCGCGAAGACCGGCTGCGTAGTCGTGGCCGAGGAGCACAACATGGCCGGAGGTCTCGGAGAGGCCGTTTCCGGAGTGCTTGCAGCAAACAAACCCGCGCCCGTCGAGTTCATCAACGGAGGCGACCGTTTCGGCCAGTCCGGCACTCCCGCCGAGCTGATGAAGGCATACGGGCTCGACGCCCCGACCCTTGCCGCCGCGGCAAAGCGGGCCATCGCAAGGAAATAGCCCTTAACCCTATGGCACACAATCTTTTCAAGACAGCCCTGGCAGTGCTGGGGGCTGTCTTGTGTTTTATCGTGGCCCCGGATGCCACGGCCCGGACGGACAACCGTCTGTTTGAAGGACTCTTCGCCTCCTGCTCCGGCCGGGATTCGCTTTTCCGCGCCGGTACTGCTTCGTCCTGGATGCCCTACCCCGCATGGTCCGACAGGAAGGGCTGGGAAGAAATGATTCCGGAAAAAAGGCGGAACGAACTGATCCACAAGGGTGAAGAACTTCTCAGCTACGAATGGCAGACCCTGTACGCAAGCGACTATCTCGAGTATGAGAAAACAGGCGACAGGGCCATTATGAAAAAAGAATCAGGCAACCGCAGCGTCCTGAACGCCCTTATAGTCGCCGAACTGGCCGAGGGCAAGGGAAGGTTCCTGCCGAAGATTGCCGACGGAATGTGGTTCGAGACCCAGCGCCATTCATGGGACCATGCCCAGCATACCACGCGCCAGTCTTCCCACCGCACGCTGCCCGGCTATGACGAGAAGTTCATAACCCTCCACAGCGCGAACAACGCAGCCACGCTTGCAGCCGGCCTGTACTTCTTCAAGGAGGAACTGGACAAGATGGAACCGACGATATGCCGGACCGTGTACCGCGCCCTCGAAGAACACACCTTCAAGCCCTTCCTGGACGAGAGCCTGGATGCCGGTCCGCACGCCTTCTTCGGCTTCGTGGACAAGGGACAGATAATCAACAACTGGGACCCCTACTGCTGCCTATACACAACCTTCGCCTTCCTTCTGGCCGACCGCGACCAGGACAGGCTGGACCGCGCCATGGCCCGTTCTTTCAAGGCCATGGATGCATATCTCAGCTACATAACGCAGGACGGAGCCTGCGACGAAGGACCTTCTTACTGGCGCATGGCCTTCGGCAAGGTCTATGAATACGCCCGCATGATCTCGGACGCGACGGCGGGACGGATGAACGCGCTCACGGATCCCTTCCTGCTCAGGATGGGCGAATTCAAGATGAAAACCGACCTGGGCGACAACTGGCTGATGAACTTCGGGGACGCTGAAGGCCGGGCTTTCAGCGGAGCGCAGATGCTGACCTGGCGCTTCGCCGACGGAATCGGCAGCCGGGCCCTCAAGGACTACGCCACCTGCAAGCTGATCGACAAGGAGCGCAACAAGTTCAACGACTTCAAGTTCACCTGCTCCGAGATATTCACCGCCCTCGAGGACCTGCGCTTCGGGAATGCACTGAAGGAATACTGCCGGCAGGCCATGGAGAGGTGCGGCGGCGACCCCGCGGCATTCCTTGAGGCCACTGAAAAGTCCGTCGCTTCAGAATGGTATCCGGAAACCCAGCAAGCCGTCCTCAGGAACGGCGAAGGCTGGGTCCTCGCGGCAAAAGGCGGCCACAACAACGAAAGCCACAACCACAACGACACCGGTTCCGGCATACTCTTCATCGACGGCATACCGGTCATCGTCGATCCCGGCACGGGGACATACGGGAAAGACACGTTCGGTCCGAACCGCTACTCCATCTGGTACATAGGATCACATTGGCACAATGTGCCCGTCGTCCGCCATCCGCAGCTGCCCGGCGCCGGATACAGGGCTTCGATGTGCGAATGCGATACCGAAGCCGGTACCTTCACGACCGAATTCTCCGCGGCATACGGGCCCGACACCGGATGCTCCCTTCTGGAGCGCAGATGGGTACTGGGGAAAGACCGTCTCACCCTCAGCGACAGCTATGTCTTCACGACCGGCAAGATAGCCCGCATCGGTGAGAACTTCGTCACTCCGGGAAGGGTTTTCACGGCAGGGGACGTCGTCGGCGGCCGCAAGTTGAAAAAGAACGAACTGGTCATCGAAACGAAGAGTTTCGACAAACGAAGGACCATGTCCGTACTCGTGAAGATCCCTTCAGGATGGAGGGCCATCGTGATGAGCGAGGAGATGAAGGACGAAAGGCTCTCCAGGATCTGGGGCCCCTGGCTGTCCCGCATCATAATCTCGCCTCCCGCAAAATCCGCCCCGAAAGGAGTCTTCACGGCGGAATTTACCCGTCTCTAGAACTTGAAATCAGCGCCTATCTTCAAAGCGAAGTTGGCGGTTCTCATACGGCGCAGAACCTTTTCTTCCAGGTCGGTCCTCCGGACCGGCCCGGTTTCTTCTATGACCATCCTTTCATCCCTGTGGGTTATGCGCCAGAATGCGTCCACGCGCAAGACCTTGAAGATGTTGCTTATCCCGGCGCCCAGTTCGACGTAAGGGACGCGGCCAAGGGACGAAGTACCGTTGGGAAAGAGCATGGGGGATTCGATCTCACTGAAAGCCAGTTTCGTAAGGTCACCGTTGTTCTTGTCCGAGAGCCAGCCCCAGGTGGCCTTTGCGGAGACCTCTTCCCGAAGGCCCAGACGGCGTATCAACGGAATCTTACCGAAGAAGAAGCCGTTGAAGCAGTGATTGTAGAAAAGGGTCACCCAGCTGTCCGAGACGAACTCCATGAAATCCATGCACGAAAAGGAAAAACGGTCGTACAGATAGGTGCTGTTGCCCTCGTGGATGTGCAGCAGTGGATAGGGAACCCGCCCCACGACAGTACCGGCGTTGAAATACAACTTGGATGTCCCTATCGGAGGGAAACGGGGATTCCAGCGCATGGTCAGTTCCGGGCGGAGATAACCCCAGTCCCCCTCGCGCAGTCCGGGCACGGAGCCGGCGAGGCTGAGGGTCACCGCCGGGTAACGGGAATGGACATATTTCTTGATGAAATGGCCCCTGTTCACCGTCTCGTCCTTGGAAAAACGCAGGGAGACGTAAAGCTCGTTCGCCGCTACGGACGGAACCGCGGTCGAATCGGGCGCGTACATGGGCACATGGTACTTCTGCCCTATCCAGGGCTGCTCGCTGGGATAGAAACGTTTGAAATCCACCCCGGCCTCGGCGTTCAGGGACATCGAGAACTCATGCTTGTAGTTCGCCGAGAAAGAGGACATCATGGTCAGCCTGTTCTTCTTGCTGCCGCCAAAGATGCTGGCGAGGATATTCCCTTCGGATATCTTGCTCTGCCCGCTTCCGAGCTGGAACACGTCGTAACTTCCGGACACTGTCAGTTTCTTCTCGGGAACGCGGCTGAAAAGATGCTCCCAGCTGCCACCGCCCTTGAACTGGCGGTCGAGGGTCCCCCATGCGCCATAAACGGTGAACCTGTCCTTCCTGCTGAAATCCTTCGAAGTGCGCAGCCCGATCTGCGGGCGGAAACCTTCCAGGCTGTTGAAACTGATCAGCTTGAAATACGGGCCGATGCCTATCTTCCCCCAGTCGTAGTATCCGTTCACGACCGTATAGACCACGTCGTAGAGGCTCTTGTACAGGGGAACGGTCTTGACCCTGTCCACCATTTCATATACGGCCTGCTCCTTCCTGGAAAGGGGCTCGGGACGGGCCGCCGCCCAGAAAGCATCGTCCTTCGAATTGGCATCATCCTCCACCGCCACGATTCCCTTGCGGAGATCAGGCGTGCCTGCCGGACTCAGGTCAACCTTGTCATACACCATCTCCCGGCGTCCGATGAAGGAAAGCATCTTCGAAGAGTCCCGCAAGGACAGCGAAAGGTCGGCGTACAACTTGTCGGACTTGTAGAACCACGTCGAATCTGCCAGCCTCTGGTATTCAGCGTCCAGGACCAGGTCCCTCATCCAGTTGACGTTGGTGGTGTTCTTCATGTTGGCGTGGATGCTGCGCAAGGCGAAGTCCTCCACGTCTATGTGCATCTCCCCGTCGAAGGACGGGGTGGACACCAGGGACTTCGGATGATAACGCACGAGCAGGGTCTTCCGCCCGTCAGTCACGAGGGTGTCTATGATGTAGTAATTGTAATAGAGCAGGCCCGACTCCTGGATCGGGGAGGGGAACTGCATGTCGAACGCATCGATGAACGGCCGGTAGAAATTGGTTTTAAGGTGCATTGAGCCGGTGAACTGGCTCAGCAGGTTGTTCCCGTCCGGATTGATGCCGGAGACGCGGTTGGCGCGGACAGTCTCGGTGTCGAAGGCGGGGGAAGAAGAATGCCTGCGGGACGCCACGGTCTCCGAAATCATCACCGGCAGGTACGGCACCCCTGACACGGAAGATGTGTCCACGTAGTCGAACACGAAGCCGAACTCGCGGCGGAAGGATTTCGCAGTCAGCTGCTCCTCCGGATGGGTCATGTCCAGTTCTATCTTGCTGTACACCTCGCAGCCGTATTCCGGATGGTTGTCGGGATCGTTGCGGTCCCTGTGCTTCTGGATGTTCGCGAGAAGCTCGCGGGCCTTCTTGTTGTCAGCCTTGACATGGGCCCCGCTGAGGCGGTTGTCCGTCAGGGCGAGAGTAAAATTGACGGTGATGAAATGTCCGGGGACTATCTTCTTTTCCACCGTGTCGTAACCCAGCAGCTGGGCCACGAGGACGCTGTCTGCGGTATTCCTGTTCTCGAGATTGTAGTATCCGTCCAGATCGGTCGTTATACCCGTAGTCGTACCCTTGAAGTACACGGCGGCGAACGGGATTCCCTCGCCCTCACCATCGATGACACGACCCCTGATTTTGGTCGTCTGTCCAAGTAGTTCAAGGCAGGTTACCACCAGCAATACGCAGGTAAAAACTCTTCTTCCGATCGCACACATGCCGCAAATTTACTCATATTTGCAACAAGTATTTAAACTTTGACCCGGTTTTTGCTTCAAAGTATGACATGAACGGAAGGGAAGAATTGTTCAATACCCTAGTCAGGGACTACAGCGAGCGTCTTTACTGGCACGTCCGCTCCCTTGTCGATTCCCACGAGGATGCTGACGACCTCATGCAGGAGGTTTTCCTCAAGGTCTGGCGCGCCCTGCCCTCCTTCCGCGGGGACAGCGCCCCGTTCACCTGGCTCTGGAGAATCGCGACCAACGAGGCCCTGGGCTTCCTCCGGAAACGCAGGCTGCAGTCCATATTCGAGGGACTTGGAGGGGACGCGCAGGCAGTCGCCGCTGCGGAAGGCATCCACGACGGGGACAAGGCGGAGGGGCGTCTTCGCAATGCGATAAAAGCCCTTCCCGACAAGCAGCGCACCGTGTTCTGCATGCGTTATTTCGAGGAACTGCCCTATGAGACCATCTCCGGTATCACGGGCACATCGGTCGGCGCGCTGAAGGCTTCATACCACTTCGCCGCGGAGAAACTGAAAGACCTTTTATCCGATGATTAAACTTCCGGCATCCCTATCCATCTAAACAAACGGTTATGAGAAAGAAACTACCATACTCGGTTCCCGAAGGATATTTCGAATCCCTTTCCGCGAGACTCTCGGCGATTCCCGCGAAGGAAGCTCCCCGTACCCGGTCCTTCCGGCATGTAGCCGGAGCCCTCGCCATTGCGGCCAGCCTTGCGGCCGGCGTGCTGATCGGGACAAACATCTCCCGGCAGAAGGATGCGGCAAGCACCTTCCAGGACGACATTATCGCCTACCTCATCGATTCGGGAACCACGCTCGACCAGATTGGATATTCCTTAGATTTATAGGTTATGAAAAAGATTCTGATCCTTGTTGCATCCGCAGCGCTGGCAGTGCTGCCCATGCAGGCACAGCAGCCCCAGGGGCCGCAACGCAGCCACGAAAAAAGCGGCTGGTCAGAAAGGGTGCAGGCTGAAAAGATAGCCTTCCTGACCCAGTACGTAGGACTCACCGAAGCAGAAGCCCAGTCCTTCTGGCCCGTATACAACGCGATGGAGGCCGAAGGCCGCGAGTACGCGAAAGCCGAAAGGGACGCCTTCAAGGCCCTTAACAAGGCCATCGCCGAAAAGGCCGAAGCGGCCGAGATAAGCAAGCTCACGAAGGCTTACATCGAGGCATCCGGCAAGGGAGTGGACAAGCAGAAGTACTTCGCGAAGTTCTCCAAGATCCTCGCCCCCGAGAAGGTTGCCAAGGTGTTCCTTTCCGAAGAGCGTTTCCGCAGGCAGCAGATTTCCCAGTTGCGCGGTGGAGAAGGGCATCATGGCGGCCCGCAGGGCGGCCGCCCCGGCGGCCAGAAGGGTCCCCGTCCGGAAGGACAGGGCCAGAGGGCTCCGAAAACCGGAGAAACCACTCTGTAAAGACTGTCCTTTCATGTGAAAAGCGGGAGCCGGACAAGATCCGGCCCCCGCTTTTCACATCACCAAGGCGTCATTTCTTCGGCCCGTAGGCACTGTAGGCGGCCTTGAGTACATAGGCCCCGGTGGAAGTGTTGAAGCTCTCGAACGGATCCTCGGAGAGTTTGGTCATCGTGTTTCCGTCGGGTTTCACCTTGGAGTTCGAATGCGCCTTCAGCCAGTTCTTGCCGTCGACAAGTCCGTAGACTATGTTTCCGTCGACATCGACCTCGGATGCATCCTGCCCCTCACCGTAGCATATCATGAGGTAGGTTCCGGCGGAGGAAGAAGGATCGGCCCAGAAGACATTGCCCCTTATCGCAACGGACGCCGCCTGGTAGAACTTCACGTAGGAGTTCGCCGAAGGGCAATTGTAGAATATGTTGTCCTTCACCGAGATCGTTCCGTCCCAGGGCGAGCCGGTCTGGGCGACGTTCTGGTCGTAGTTGAACAACTGCACGGTCTGGCAGGTGGAGTTGTAGACCACGTTGTTCTCGAATGCGATTGTCTTGTAGACATGCAGCGCGGAAGACTTGTAGAAGTTGAACAGCTGGATGTTTCCGGTAGTGTGGACCATCTGGAAACTGCTGCCGCGGACCACAAGGCTCTTTATCCCTGTCGTGGCGACGCTGAGGTACATGACAGGCTTCTGGATTCCCGTCACGGTGCAGTCCTCGATGTGCAGCTTCTCGGCATCGGAGGTGGAACTCGCGTTGTTGAGCGCGTAAGTGGCATTGGAGCCGCCGTTGATATTGACGAGATCGTAATGGATGTTCTTCATGACGAGGGAAGCCCCCTGAAGCAGGTACCAGCACATAGTCGGACGTATGGTGACCGGCTTGTCGGCATAACGGCTTATCAGCAAGACCTGCTCGGAGATGCGGGTGATCGAAGGCGTGATCGAAGGCGGGTCCGAAGGCGTGAGCGAATACGTGGCGAAGGCGCATCCGTCGTTCTGCTCGAGGAAAAAGACGCCGGAAGTCTGATTAATCCATGTACGCAGGTTTTCCTCCTGCTCGTCGGCGAGCAGGAGCGTTCCCGCCCCATTCGTTGCCTTGTTGTAAGTCACACCGCAGATCACGATGTCCTTACCGTCCTGCCAGGCCTGCCAATAGTCATTGATCGCGGCAGCCTTGGTCGAGAACACCAGCTTGGAGACTGTTCCCAGCGTGGTCCCGTTCAGGGGAAGCACGTAGAGGGTGTATTCGCTGCCCTCCTCGAGGCCTGTCAGCGATCCGGCGGTCCCGGCGCCGGCGGTGCCGGATTCATTGATGAACTCGGCGGAAGGAGCGGCCTCGGAAGACTTGCGGACGATGTATTTCCATGAATCCGCGTCGGAAAGGGCCACAGTGAAGCCGAATCCGGTCTCCGTGGCCTCACCCGGGGT
>JAEEGL016301228.1_pt1 | contig 17515 bp, 11 predicted proteins | sample 9134231 | NCBI WGS metagenome assembly JAEEGL01 (sample SAMN16246548, study PRJNA631951) | gut metagenome | biome: gut microbiome; feature: rumen; material: fiber-attached | host: Bos | place: Iran: Karaj | collected 2018-10 | reverse complement strand
GTTCCTCTCCCGGGCTGTCCGTCCTCTTGCTGCCGGACTTCTGCACGGCCATCTGTTCCTCTCCCGGGCTGTCCGTCCGTCAGCGCCCTCATGACGGCGTACAGCAGAGTCATTGCAAATCCCCCGATAAAGCCCGTGATCTTCCCGAAGAATGAGAAACACAGCAGGATGTTCAGAGGCACTGCGGCTTTCCTGTCTCCCCTGTCGTAAAGCACGAGAGACAGGGTTATCAGAAACAGGATGTAATTGTCCGTCCAGGATTCGTGGAAGGAGCAGGCATAGAAAAGAAATGCCAGCACAAGGGCAGTGACAGATACCCTGCGTTCCCTGACGGCCCTGAACAATCTGAAAAACAGAAACGCGTGGATCAGGAAGAGAGCGCCCCAGATCGCAAGCCCGGCTGCGTAGGTGCCCGGGTTATCCGCGTTCATGAGGTAATACACAAACCCGAGGGGCCCGTAGGAAAAGAAAACGTCCCTGCCAAACACGATGTCCTTCCCGTGAGCGATGTTCAGGAACCATCTCCAGGATGGGTCCAGACTCACCCCGAGGAGCCTGCTCACTATATCCGGGATCGACATCAGGTACCAGACTGCCAGGATCGCTGCGGTCACCACGCCTGTGGCGGTATCATCCGGAAAAGCCTCACAGGCCCGCGTCCGGCCGGCCAAACATCTCAAAAGCGTAAATGAAAGGACCATTGACAGGAGCGTGGAAAACAGGATCACCCACCGGGAGGGTTCCCTGGGATAGCCGCAGCCCAGATAGATGCTGCGATCCATGGCTGTCTCTTCAACGGTTTCGCCCCTGCTTACGGAAAAGCCCGAAAGTCCCGGGACGCTTACAACATCTCCCGTCAGCACAAGGCTTGGGTACTGATCCCCCGGGCAGCCGTCAACGTTCATGGACACGCAGTATATCTCACTTTTATCCACCCAGAGAGGATAGCCGGAAACCCTTACCCTGTCTTCATAGAGCACGGCGTTTCCCACCTCAGTGAGTTTCCTTTCAGACCGCCAAAGCACCCGCCCCTTACTATCCGAAATGCTCACATGGAGCGCCGCATCCTGCGGGTCCCCCGGCACCGCGACGATATAGTATGAAAGTGAAGCTATATGACTCCTTTGGGGATAGAAATACTGCACCGCCGTGACCCCGGGCGACAGCTCGCGGGTCTCAGTATCCCGGGCCTCCGGGATCAGCGTGTCGGGCTGATGATAGTGATAATAAAAACTCCCCCGGATCCCCAGAAAAAAAAGGGGAGACAGGGCTATCAGGGCAGCCAGGATGATCACAGCGATTTTGACCGGAATCTTATTGTTCATGACAAATGATACCCTGCAGGTTCCGCCGCCCCGGAAGAGACGATCCCTTCGGGCGTGATCCCCCGGTTCTGCCACGCTTTTGCTGACCGATCAACGTACACGGCCGCCCACTCAATCCCGTATTCCGGCGGGATCAATGAACCCGGACGAAAAACTCTGCTCAACTCTGCCACACTGCAGGGGAAGCATCCGTGGGCATCCGCAGATCCCCTCTGGGCGAGAGGGCGCAGGAGCCGACCTTCGGCCCGTCAGGTATGCAGGAACGCTTGAACTGCTGGGAGAAGAACCGTCTGATAAAGGTATCGAGCCATTTTTTGATGATCCCGGGCTCATACTCTCCTTCAAATGAGCGCTCCGCTATCCTGAGTATCTTTGAAGGGGCGAATCCCCATCTCACAAAATAATAAAGAAAAAAATCGTGAAGCTCGTAAGGTCCGATAATATCTTCCGTCTTCTGCTGAATGTTCCCGTCCTTGTCGGGAGGCAGGAGTTCGGGACTCACCGGGGTGTCCAGAATGTCCAGGAGCACATCCCTAAGTTCCCCATTGTCGGAGGTTTCAGCCGCATATCTCACCAGATGCCTTACCAGAGTCTTCGGCACCCCGGCGTTTACGCCGTACATGGACATATGATCCCCGTTGTAGGTCGCCCAGCCGAGAGCCAGTTCCGACATGTCCCCGGTTCCGACCACAAGTCCGCCCTCCGCGTTGGCGATATCCATCAGCACCTGAGTCCTCTCCCTGGCCTGAGCGTTTTCGTAGGCAACGGACCTGTCCTCCGGACTCAGTCCGATATCCTTCAGATGAACCTTTACCGCTTCCCCTATATCCACCGTTCTGAAGGAAGTCCCGAGAGCGGCGGCCAGTTTTTCCGCGTTGCTCCTGGTCCTGTCCGTGGTGCCGAAGCAGGGCATGGTAACGGAAATGATACCCTTCCTGGAAAGCCCGAGAGAGTCAAAGGCTCTCACGGTCACAAGAAGGGCCAAAGTCGAATCGAGGCCTCCCGAAAGCCCGAGCAGGGCCTTTTCCGAATGTGTATGTGACATGCGCTTTGACAGGGCATCGCTCTGAATGGACAGGATATCCTCGCATCTCTCGCTCTTTTCATCATCCGACTCAGGCACAAAGGGATGCCTGAAGAACTCTCTTGTGAGTGCCGTCTCTGCCTGGTCCGGCATCCATTCCACATTAAGGCAGTGACCTGTGCCGCGGAAGGTGTTCATCTTCTGTCTCTCATAGAGGAGCCTCTTCACATCTATCTCGGAGGAAATGATACCCTTTCTCTCCCGTCCCGCCTCCGAGAGCAAAGCGCCGTTCTCCGCGATGAGCCGGTATCCGCTGAACAGGACGTCCTGGGTGGACTCACCTGCCCCCGCCCCCGCATATACATATCCCGCCACCAGTTTCGCGCTGGAGACGCATATGAGGTTTCGGAGAAAGGCTCTCTTTGAAACCAGTTCATCGGAAGCGGACAGGTTCACCAGGATAGTGGCCCCGTCCAGAGCCTGCCTCACTCCGGGGCTGTCGGGGACCCAAAGGTCCTCGCAGATCTCACAGCCCACCTTCAGTTCCGGAATATTGGAGGCGGAGAATATGATGTCGCGCCCCATGGGGACCCGAAAGCCCGCAAAGCCCACGCATACAGGCTCCCCCATCCCCGGGAGGAAATGTCTCTTTTCATAAAATTCGGAGTATTCGGGAAGGTTTTCCTTGGTCACAAGCGCCAGAAGCTTCCCGCGGTGGATCGCTGCAGCGCAGTTGTAAAGACCCGCCCCGTGCCTCACGGGCGTCCCGATGAAAATAAGGGCGTCTGAGAAGGCGGTCTCCTTCGTTATCCTTTCGACGGCGGCCTCCGCCGCATCCGTAAGCGCCCGGTGCAAAAACAGGTCGCCGCAGGAATAGCCGGTGACGCAGAGTTCCGGCAGGACTATCACCTTGGAGCCCTGTTCCGCAGCCTCACGTATGGCTTTTATTATCTCTTCCGCATTACTGCGGGGATCCGCCACCGTCACCTCCGGGGTGCAGGCGCTGACCTTTATGAATCCGTCTTTCATTTATCGTTCCTCGCTAAATTTTATGTCTGTCCGCGATTTCCCTGTCCGGTACCCCTCAGACCGCCGTCACTCCCGCCGCCACCAGGAAACTCAAAAGCGCCATAATCACACCGGCGAGGGCCACGCCGCACATCACGGCTATAACGCTCTTTTTGAAATCCATATCCAGAATGGAGGCCGCAAGGGTCCCGGTCCAGGCGCCGGTCCCGGGAAGGGGTATCCCGACGAAGATCATAAGCGCGTAATACAGGCCCGGGCCTGCGGTGTTCTTGAGTTTCTCGCCGCCCTTGTGTCCCTTCTCGAGGCAGAACCTGAAAAAGCCCCCGATAACAGGTTTGTCCTGTCCCCACTCAAGGACCCGTCTTGCGAAAAAGAAAATGATCGGCACCGGCAGCATATTGCCGATCGCGATGACAACATAGGCGATCACCATGTTGAATTCCGGGTCAGACACCTTTATGGCCTGAGCCACGGGGATCGCCCCCCTGAGTTCCACCAGGGGCACCATGGAAATAAGAAAAATGTAAATGTATTTTTTAAGCATCATCCCTCTTTTCCCGCCCGAACAATGCGTTCAGCGACAACATTCCGATCATTATATCATATTACGAGGCCGGTAGCATTTTTCCCGATGAACGGGCTTTTAGGGACCTGTCCCGGGGCAGCGCCCCTGCTGCCGCGGGGGTATTTGCATTCTCAGGCCTTCCTCGACCCAAGTATCTCCAGGATCCCGTCCCAGTCCATCCGGGACAGCTTCTCCTCAATGGCGCGGAAACGTTCGGCGTCCTCCGGGGGAAGCCTGTACTCCTTTACGGATCCCATGACCATCCTGGTGAGATCGTAGTCCTTTGCATGGGAGAATTCCTCGACCGCAGCGTAGGCGTCCTCCAGAGTGTCCTCCGTGATCTCCGGAAGTCCTTCGTCCTCCCGGGCCAGCGGCGACAGGATCCCGGAAAACGATCTGTACTCATCCAGAAGTTCCCCTGTCTTCTCCCGGATGACATCCGTTCTGCCTTCATTTCCGGCCTCCTCCAGGAGCCTTGCCATTTCTGACAGTTTTCCCGCCCCTATTATCCTGGCGGAGGATTTAAGGGCATGGACCCTGACAGTATAATTCCTGATGTCGTCCTCCCGCAGATATCCCTCTATCTCATCCGCTTTTCCGGGGATAGTCGAATAAAAGCCCTCGAGTACATCCAGGTATTCCTCCGCTCCTCCGCAATTCCTGACTCCCGCTTTCACATCCAGTTCCCCGCATTGTAAAAGCCATCCGGGAAGAGTTGCGTTCATCCCGTCCCCCGGGTCCTGCGAAGCGCCGGCTTCCTCTGAACCGGTCTCCCCCGGGGAGGTGCCGGAGGTGATACGCACCTTTTCGGGCGGAAGATACCGGATGAGCAACTCCTCCAGCCTGTCGGCGTCAATGGGTTTTGTCAGATAGTCGTCGAAACCCGCGGAGAGGTATTTCTCCCGGGCTCCCGATATGGCGTTCGCCGTAAGGCACACCACGGGAGTGCGGATATTTGGACCCTCCTCCTGCTGCCTCAGTTCGTGGAGCGTCTCTATCCCGTCCTTGTCGGGCATCATATGGTCCAGGAAGATCAGATCGTATCTGTCTTTGGCGGAAAGTTCCAGACACTCGTTCCCGCTCCCCGCCGTATCGATCCTAAGAAGGGTCCTTTTCAGGAGGCTCCTGAACACCTTCAGGTTCATTTCCGTATCGTCCGTCACCAGGATCCGGGCGTCCGGAGCGGTGAACTTTTCACGGTACTTCCTGTGTTTGGCAGCGGCCGAGCGGAATGAGGCCTCGTAGTCCCCGACAGGCTCCCACCTGACTACCCTCTGCGCGAGTTTAAATGAGAATGTGGAGCCCTCTCCGTAAACGCTCTCCACCTGAAGAGATGAATCCATCATCTCCAGAAGGTTCACGATAATGCTGATCCCGAGACCCGTGCCCTCCACCGAGCGGTTCCGTTTCTCCTCGATCCGGTCAAATCTGGAAAATAGCCTGTTCATATCCTCTTTTTTGATCCCCATGCCCGTATCCTTCACGGCCACACAGAGGATCACCCTGTCAGGCAGGTCCTCCTGCCTCTCAAATCCCACGGAAAACGTCACCGTGCCCTCTTCCGTATACTTCACGGCGTTGGTCAGGATGTTCGTGATCACCTGTTTGATCCTGACCTCATCGCCGTACAGATACCTGGGAGTGCCGCCGTCGATATCAAGAGAGAGCGTGAGCCCCTTGTCTTCCGCCCTTGTATGGATCATGTTCACCAGATCGTTTATGACGGAGGAAAGATCGTATTCCACCGGGATTATCTCCATCTTTCCGGCTTCGATCCTGGAGAAATCCAGGATATCATTTACAAGGCTGAGCAGGGTTGATCCCGCAGTTCTTATGTTCTCTGCGTATTCGAGCACCGCCTCCTCGCTGCTCTCCCTCAGTATCATCTCGTTCATGCCCAGAACGGCGTTGATGGGGGTCCGTATCTCATGGGACATATTTGAGAGAAATGAGGACTTGGCTTCGTTTGCCGCCACGGCCCGTTCGGACATGTCTATCAGCCTCTCCCGGTCCCTCTTTTCCTTGTCGATATCCTCGGAAAGCCAGAGGACGCGGATGATCTTTCCGTCCGGATCCCTGTTGACCACGATGATCCTGCAGCGCCTCCACTGTTTCTCGAGATTCATCACCTCTTTCGTCCACACGTCCGTATCCCTCATCCTCTCACTGATGGTGGGGATGTCCACGCCCTCCATCAGATCCAGGTCTATGGAAGACGGATCGACAGTCTTTTTGATCAACATGTATATTATCTGCTGAACATCAACCTTTTTGCTTTCATCCAGGTCATCAACAGATGAGTTTTCGGCTCTGAGCTCGCGGAAGGTTTCATTCTCCAGATCCAGTTCATACATGGAATTGTAAATTCCCACGATGGAAGAGATTATCTCCATCTGCTCCTTCAGCTTCCGCTGGTCATTTCTGAGCTCCGCATCCCGCTCCTGCAGCATCCGCTCATTTTCCCTGAGCTTTTCATACTGTTCGGAAAGGGTATTATACTGTTCGTACACGTCCTCGGACATCCTGCACAGGGACTTGTACAGTTCTTCCACCTCATCATCGGTGCGGATGTTCAGATTCCGTATCATTCTGACCTTTTTCTCCAGAGACCCGGGATCGTCCGCATTCTGTTTAAAGCTTTTTGCGCATTCGGTCATGCTGCTTATGGGATAGAACAGATAGTATTCGGACAGCCACAGGCCGGAAGCTATGATCAGCACGAAAAGTCCTGAAAATATGAGGATCGTCCTGACCAGGAATCCCACTACATAGTCGGACAGATAGTCCATGGAGACGTCGGCGCAGGCGTAGCAGACCGTATTCCCCGCTTCATCCTTTACCGGTTCGTAGAGAGTGAGGAGCCATTCGATGCCGTCATCAGATTCGACAGGCGGTATATCCTCTCCCTCAAAGAGCCAGGGCAGAGACTGTTCAAAGACTTTGTCCGGCCCCATCAGTTCTCCCGGGGGACAGGGTTCGTACGGCGTTCCAAGCCCCACATCAAAGACCATCCGGCATTCGTTATCCCTTACCTGCACAACATAGAGATACCGGACGCCGTTTGAATTATCCAGGATATCGTAAAGCATGCCCTCCGTTTCAATATAGCCGGGAACGCTTCTTCCGTGCTCGACATACTGATCCACCCTGTGGGGATCTATCACCCTGGAGGCAAACCGGGCTGCGTTCCGGGCATTTTCCGTATACTGGGCCTTCACGTTTCTGTTGTAGAGCACAATGCTGATCCCCCCCAGTGCGACGGCCAGGATAAGGCCCACCGACACAAGGGTTACGCTGACCCTGCGGAAAAGGGAATGTCTTATCCGGCTCTTTTTCAGGGCATCCTTCTCCTCATCTGTAAGGGGAGTCTGTTTCCAGGGACTGATCCTTAACCTTTCCTTAAGCCCCGCGGGTGTCAGCCGATAGATCAGGAGAGCAATGAGCACCGACACGCCCTTGTCTGCCAGATTGAGTCCCGTACCCTTCAGGAATCCCGAAAATAAAGGATATCCCCCGGTCTCTGCGGTCACCGCCAAAGCGTCCCCAAAGGATCCGGGCCGGGTCCCCGCGTTCAGCAGATGGTCAAACAGATCCCCTGCCACGCCTCCTGTAAGGGCGAGGATGAAAATAAAGACGATGACCAAAGGCAACTTCCCCGCCCGGTCCCGCTTTTCATAACGGCGGATAAACGATCCGGAGATGATGGCCGTCATAGCGTTGATAAGAGAATAATAAACGGAATACGGATCGAAAACTGAGCAGAGCACATTCCCGATCACGGCTGTGACGATCCCGGGAAATATCCCCGCGATCATGGATACGCTTATGGTCCCGATAGTGTCTAAATAAACGGGCAGGCCGGTCCTGAAGGAAATAAAACTGAAGACAAAATTTACAGCCACACCCAGAACAATGGCTATCTCCGGTCCAAACCATCTTTTAGAAGTCGATCCCTTTTGACCGTTCATCTGCTCACCTCGCGGGAGGATCACCCATTTCCGGAGAACAATTTTATTTTACGGGATGCTCGAGGAAATACTTGTTGAGGGTGTCCAAAAGGCCTTGCTTTTCTATGGTCTTCAGGAGATATCCGGCGGGTTTCAGGGCCAGCACCTTTAGGATACTCTCCTTTTCCCCGTTACCCGTGAGAAAAAAGACGGGAATGCCCGCGGTATTGGGCTCCGACTTGATCATTTCCAGAACCTGGGGGCCGGTGGTGACGGGCATCTCATAGTCGAGGAGGATCAGATCCACGTGACTCGTCGCAAGCGTGGTTATGGCCTGCATGCCGGAATTGGCCATTAAGACGCGGTATTTATCCTTGAGCCAGTCCATGATCATGCCCATGTACTGCACGTCATCATCGACGATAAGCACGCTTTTCCGGCGCACCTGCTTCTTCACGTCCTGATAGAAGCTTTCTATGGTATCAAGGAATCGTTCCGTATCAAGGGGCCTATCGCAGTGAGCGAGTATCCGATCCCGAGGGATCCACTTAAGGACAGTTTCATACTCCGCCCTGGTCCCTATCACGATGATCCTGCCTCCCCTGAAGGAAGTGATATCCGCCAGATACTCCATCGTCTGTCTGGAGTCCTCCAGCGCTTCGTCCATATAAAGGATGATAAGGTCTATGGCGACAGCCTTTTCCTCAACCTCTTTTCTCTCCGGGGAGGAATAAACCGGATTCGCGCCGATCCCCTTAAGTTTCGCCTCGATCCCCTTCACGATGAAGGTCTCGGAACCGCTGATAAATAATATGTTATGACCCATTTTTTCTCACCTTAAACTGTATTTTGCTCACTTTGCAGGTATGGACGCAGGATATCCGGAAACGGTCCGCGCCGCGGAAAAGGAGCGCCTCAGCCCGCGTACCCTCTGAGGAAATCAAGCAGAACGTCCATCTGCCCGTCCGTTCCTACGGTCACCCGGAGACGTTCTCCGGTCCGTTCCCCGGGGAAATACCTGACAAATATGCCTTCCTCCCTGAGAGCGCGGAACAAAGGCTCTGCAGAAACCCCCTCCCTCCCGCAGAAAAGGAAATTGGTGAGGGAGTCTGTCATGGCAAAGCCCATTTCCCTGAGGGCTCCGGATGTGCGCTCTCTGGTCTTTATTATCATACCCGTGTTCTTTTCAAGAGTGTCCCTGTCCCGCACCGCCGCCGCGCCGCAGAGGATAGCCGCCCGGTTCAGGGTATAGGAGTTAAAGGAATTCCTGACGTCGTTAAGATACTTTATCAGTTTTTCATTTCCGAAGGCCCAGCCCACTCTCATGCCCGCCATTGCCCTGGACTTGGACATGGTCTGCACCACCAGGAGATTGTCGTATTTTTCCGTAAGGGGGAGAGCGCTCTCCCCGCCGAAATCGATGTAGGCCTCATCGCAGATGACCACACAGTCAGGGTGGCTTCCCACCAGAACCTCCACATTTTCAAGCCCCATGTAAATTCCGGTGGGGGCGTTGGGATTCGGGAACACGATCCCGCCGCAGGGTCCCTCATAATCGGAGACGTCTATGTTCAGTCCGCCGTCCAGCGGCACCTTCCTGCAGGGCACTCCGTGAAGCTCGGCCCACACCTCGTAAAAGGAGTATGTGACATCGGGAAAGAGGACCGGAAGACTGCCATGAAAGAAGGTCATGAAAGCCATGGAAAGCACATCGTCGGAGCCCACTCCCACGAATATCCTCTCCCGCGGCACCCCGTAGACCTCAGACAGAGCATCTTTCAGTTCTACGGCCTCGGGATCGGGATAAAGCCTCATATCTCCGGGAGGCATTTCCCTGAGTATCCGCGAAACTTCAGGAGAAGGGGGATAGGGGCACTCATTTGTGTTGAGTTTGATCAGTCTCCCCGTGACCCTGGGCTGTTCTCCGGGAACATAGGGAGTCACACGCCTGATATTATCTTCCCAGCTCATGCCATCCTGCCCGAAAAAAGATCCGCCCTTTCCCTGCAGAATTCCACTATGCGGAGGGAAAGGAAGGGTTCAAAGTCGACGGCGCCGTTCCTGTACCATTCCGCCGCCAGTTTGTCATTGCCCCGCTCTTCGTAATAGAGGCCCATCTCATAACAGGCTTCGGAACACATGCCGTTGGTGAGGGCGGCAACGGAAAAGGTCAGGAAATCCGTGTTGTCCCGTCTGAGCCTGGCGGAATGCATGGCCACGCAGGCCGCCTCCAGCCTCCTGTCGGCGGGAAGCTCCGTGGTCAGCGCGATCATCGAGAAATAAGGACCCGCTGCGGTGAAATCCTCATCCGTGCCGGAAATGTAGAGTTCCTGTGAATATATATGCTCAAGTCTCGCGGAAAGCCTGCCCTTTGAGGCCAGCTTCCTGAGAGCGATGAGATCTCTTGAGGCGTGACTGGAAGCGGGTCTGTGTATGATCTCGATATCGCTGTCGAACACCACGGGGTCCAGTCTCACCGTTTCATGCAGATCCTCGATCCAGGTAAAGATCCTCAGCCTCCTGAATAGCTTGGGCCTGAGTTCCCTGTCGTAATTGTAGATGCTGCCGTTCTCCAGCTGGTTCACGTAATACATCTGCACTATCTCTATCTCGGGAAGGAGTTCGTCCTTCAGGACCCTGAACCTCTCCCTGTTCTCTTCGTCCAGCTCCTCATCCGCATCCGCGGTATAAATATACTCCTTTGTGGCTTTTGAAAAGGAATAGTTCCTTGCATCGGAAAAACTGCCGGTCCATTCAAAATCATAGATCCTGTCGGTGAACTTTGAGGCGATCTCCTTCGTCCTGTCCGTGGAACCGGTGTCCACGATATTGATCTCATCCACCAGCCCTTCAAGGCTCTTAAGACACCTCTCCAGCCTCTCTTCTTCGTTTTTCACAATCATGCAAAGTGATATCTCGGCCATGTTCTCCCCTTTCTCAAGTATGCGCATCAGATCTTCTCAAGGTCGCCATCCGCCCGGCAGCCGCGCTGTCACTCCGGGGCAGGTGAGAAGCCCTCTGCCCGCGGCAACGCTGCCGTCCGCCTCCGGACTTCGTATCCCGGTGTGCTGCAGCAGTCAAAGTCCCCCTGCGAACAGATCCGCGGATGAGACCCCGGCTCGTTGTCACTTAAAACACCGAAAGGGACAGGAGAAAACTCTCCCATCCCCTCCTGATCAGATTTCACTTCATTCCGCAAGAACCTCAGACGGCGGTATTGAGCTCCGTGCCTTTCACCTCTTCGGTCTTTGCGGAGGCTCCGGAGGCATTGTAGGTGGAGAGCAGTTTGTCAAGAGTTCCGTTCTTCTCATACTTTGTGAGATCATCCGACGAAGTCCTGCCGCTGTCCGATGCCTTTTCCGAAACCGATCCGGTCTCAGCCTTTGTCTTCGCATAATACTTGGTCATCAGCTTGCCGTAGCTGCCGTTCTTTATCGAAGCGTAATCAGCGATCGAATACCCTCCGAAAAGGGAAGAATCGTCAACTGTAGGCAAGAGAGAGTTGGCCAACGAAGATTTCTGGCTGATTGAATTCTGCTGTCTCACCGACAACATCGAATTCGATGCCAATTTGGAAACATTCATGGATGACATATGCTACCTCCCGGCTTCCCTGCCTGTAACAAAATCCTTTTTATAGTTAGATTCATAGTAATCCATCGATTGTCAAATGTCAATACCCCATTCAGCCGATAACGCCCTTCTTTGAGTTCTGGAGAACGGGGATCTCATCGTCACTCCTGTCGGTGATATGGGAGCCTGCATATCTGGAAGTCTCCTTTGCCACCACTCCCGAAAGCAGCAGCACCGCTATAACGTTGGGAATGGCCATGAGTCCGTTCAGCAGGTCCGCCAGATTCCACAGGAGGTTCAGCTCCAGGACAGATCCCACGAACACTCCGATCACCCACAGTATCTTATAGCCGATGATGACCTTCTCGCCGAACAGATAAACGGCGCAGCGCTCCCCGTAATAGTACCAGCCGAGTATGGTGGAGAAAGCGAAGGTGATGAGTCCCACCGTGAGGACGGGCACGCCGATGTAGGGGATCATGCTGAATGCCATTGCCGTAAGCTCGCCCCCGTTTCCGGACAGGCCGTCGATGGCGTCATATTTAAGGATGCAGGATACGAGCACCAGTCCCGTCATAAGGCAGATGACCACCGTATCCCAGAAGGTTCCGGTCATTGACACGAGAGCCTGATATTTGGAGTTGGGGGTCTTTGCGGCGCTGGCCACCAGAGGGGCGGAACCCATGCCGGACTCATTTGAAAAAAGTCCTCTGGCAAAACCGTATCTGCAGGCCAGCATCACGGTGGTCCCAATAAACCCGCCTGAAGCAGCCTTTGCGGTAAATGCGGAACTCACTATGACGGAGATGGTCTCTCCCAGATAGTGGCCGTTTATTATCAGTATCGCTATGCAGCCAAGCACATAGGCCACCGCCATAAAGGGCACCAGCATCTCGGACACCTTTGTTATGGACTTGATCCCGCCTATGACCACCATAGCCACGAGCACTGCAAGCACCAGTCCTATGACCACCGAGGGGACGTGGAAGTTATTTGTGATGTTCGTTGCTACGGCGTTCGCCTGAACGGTACAGCCTATCCCGAAGGCGCATATGGCAGCCAGGAAGGCGAAGACTATTCCGGCCCACCTTGCCTTAAGCCCTCTTTCAAGGGCATACATGGCGCCGCCTATCATGGTGCCGTTCTCACTCTTGACCCTGTATTTAACGGCTATCAGGGTCTCGGCATATTTTGTGGCCATGCCGAAGATACCCGTGAGCCACATCCAGAGCACCGCTCCCGGTCCTCCGCAGGCTATGGCTGTTCCCACGCCTATGATGTTACCGGTACCGATGGTGGAAGACAGAGCGGCAGTAAGTGCCCCGAAATTGGACACATCGCCCTCCGACTCGGGATTCTTTGCCACGGAGAGCCTGATCCCCTTTAACACCTCTTTCTGGATAAAGCCGGTACGGATCGTCATGAATATGTGGGTCCCGAAGAGCAGTATTATCAATGGCCATCCCCACAGGAACGAATCGAGCTTGTCAATGATATCAGCAAACATACAGAACTCCTTTCACTACACTACAGCTACCGTATCGCGCGCAAGAGGTCTCACACGCTGCCGCCTGTCAGGAAACGGCAGGCGGTTGTGAAGGGACGGCTGCCTGGGATCTTATATCTATCACAGGACCGCCTTTCCCCTCGATATAATCCCGGGTGATGGTGACTCTCCCGATATTATTATCCTTAGGTATCTCATACATGATGTCGAGCATAAATTCTTCGATTATGGATCTGAGCGCTCTGGCGCCGGTATCCTGCTCCCGGGCCTTCTCGGCGATGGCCTCGAGTGCGCCGTCGTCGAACCTGAGATCGACCTCGTCAAGTTCCAGAAGCTTCTTGTACTGCTTGAGGATGGCGTTTCTGGGTTCCTTCAGTATCTTCAGGAGCATATCCTTATCCAGCGCGTCCATGGTGCAGACCACCGGAAGCCGTCCCAGAAATTCGGGTATCATGCCGTATTTTCTGAGGTCCTCATTTTTCACTTCCCGGAGAATGTTCCCTTCATTTTCCTTTTCGTCAGGCAGATGCGCGCTGTATCCGATGGAGGTCTCCTTGTGCAGCCGCCTTTTGATTATGTCGGAAAGCTCCGGAAACGCTCCCCCGCAAATGAAGAGAATGTTTCTGGTATTGACCGTGGTCAGGGGCACCATGGCGTTTTTCGAGGTGGCTCCCACGGGCACCTCGATATCCGCCCCCTCAAGGAGTTTCAGCATCCCCTGCTGAACGGACTCGCCGCTCACGTCACGGTGATTCGTGTCCTTTTTCTTCGCTATCTTGTCTATCTCGTCAATAAAGACTATGCCTGACTCTGCCCGTTCCACATCATTGTCGGTGGCCATGAGGAGCTTGGAGATGATGCTTTCGATGTCATCCCCGATATATCCGGCCTCCGTGAGGGACGTGGCGTCGGCTATGGCAAGCGGGACATCCAGTATCCTGGCCAGGGTCTTCACCAGATACGTCTTGCCGCAGCCGGTGGGGCCCAGAAGGAGGATGTTTGATTTTTCTATCTCTATATCATCCATGCTTCCGGTGATGACCCTTTTGTAATGGTTGTACACAGCCACGGAGATCACCTTTTTGGCGTGCTCCTGGCCGATCACGTATTCATCGAGAGAGGCCTTTATAACGTGAGGGGACGGAACCTTTTTGATGGCCGGCTCCTTTTTTTCTCCCGCCTTCTCTTTCTTTTTGACCTTCTGCTTGTTGGGGATCCCACCCTGTCCCTGCATGTCCGAGAGATTCACAAAACTGATCCCCGGGAAGCTTCCGTTGTTCAGCATCCCGTTGTAATCGAACTGGCTGAGCTGATCCATGGTCCTGTGCATGCAGTCTTCACAGATGGATATGTTGTTGGGCAGATGGAACATCTTTCCCGCCCTGCTCTCGGGTCTCCGGCAAATGAAGCACACATCTTCAAAGCCGCCGTTCTCTTTATCGTTTTTATTATCGTTTTCGGAGGATGAGCTTTCTTTTGAGGCTTTTTCGGGGGGTTCCCCGCTTTCGCGCCTCTCCTCGTCCCTCACGTCGTCATTTTCCTGCATTTTCTTTCTCCAACCTCTTCTGTGTTTTCCAGAAATAAGGGTTGTCCGTGCACCTCAGGATCACCGGGAGAGGCAAAATATTATACCTCTTCCCGAGGAAAAAGGCGGCGTATCTCACCGCGCACCTGAAGATAAAGGGCAGGACGCTGAAGACATGGCCGGAAGCCGCAAGCTTTCCGGTCACTCTCATCACGTACTTCACGCCCTCTCCCTCCGACGATATGTCGCCGAAGACCTCCGGATGCATCCTCTGGGACGCGGCCAGATCAAAGTTCCTGCGGAACAGCCTTCCAACGCTGTAATCATGCGAATGATAAACCCGCGCATCCGCCCTGTAGGAAATGCTTTTCCCGCTTTCAAGGACGGAGCGGGCGTAAACCATGTCCTCATTGAATACCGCGGGAGCGCTGAATCCACCCAACTGCACAAAGGCGTCCCTGTCGTAGGCCGCGCACACATTTGAACAGAAAAAGGCTTTTATTCCCAATGACGGGATATCCTCCGCGGTCCTGACGGAAGACACTTCAGGATAATTAAACCCGCGGGTCAGTTTTTCGGTAAAGGAGGAGGACCTGTACGCCAGCTGTCTCCCGTAGGATACGGCTGCGCCGTCCTCCAGGATCCCTTTCATGAGATTCTCTATCAGATGCCTGTCCGCGGGCACCGCGTCCTGGGTCATCATTATGAAATATGGCGATTCCGAATAGGCGGCCCCGAGATTTCTGGTGCCTGCGTGATCATAGCCCCGGCGGGGCAGGGTGTAGACCTCGCACCCCTCCGGCACAAACAACCGGCTGTCGCCCCTGTCAAGAGTGAGCATGATGATGATCCTGCCGGGAGCCACTGTCTGTTCTTCAAGTCTTTTCACAAGAAAACGGAGCCTGATGTCAGGCCTGTATACAGGGATGATCACATCGGGTTTTACGGCCGGTTTATTTCGTCCCAACATACTTCTGCGTATCCGCCTGTATCTTTGCGCTGCAGTCCGCCACAGCGGAGGAAGCCGTATAGGCTGCGTCATTGAACAGATAGCCGTGGAGCCATGTGACATTATCCTTAAGATCCAGAGGCACCACGCAGGAACCCTTGGATCCGATGGTGCCTGTCTTCAGGGCGTCCTGCTGAGGGAAGCCGTCGCTTCCCACTATCCTGTAGCTTTTGGCATTCTGGAGCATTTCCGTCATATCCGAGAGATTGATGGAAGTGACGATCTCCTTCTTTGACACCAGGTTATTTGCCAGAGTCGCAAGCTCACTTGCGTCTGCGGTATACATCTTTTCCATAACGGCGGCGAGCACGTTTCTCTGCCTCTCCGCCCGGCCGAAGTCATTGCCGACATAACGGATGCGGCAGTATGCGGTGGCCTGCAGGCCGGACAGAGTCTGGCTTCCCGCGTGAGTCACCTCCACGATATTGTTGTTCAGTTTCCCGGGGTTGCCCTTGTCTCCTTCGTCCACCCACATGCTCCGCTGGTAATTGTTCAGATGTACGATCTCATTTTCCTGAACATCTATGGTGACTCCGCCCAGGGCGTCTATGGTGTCGATAAGGCCCTGGAAGCCCACGGTGACAAAATCCGAGATGTTCATATCCAGGTTCAGGTTTAGCATATTGATGGCCTGCTCCGGTCCTCCCTTCGCGTAGGCCGTGTTACACTTGTTGTAGCTGTCATTTCCAAGGTTCAGATAAGTATCCCTGTAGACCGAGACCAGCTTCACCTCTCCCGTATCCTGATTTATGGAAGCGATCATTATGGTGTCGCTCCTGCCTCTGGTATTCTGGTCGATGGTCTTCGTACGTGAATCAAGTCCGAAAAGGGCGATGTTCCTGTAGCCCTTCATGCTTCCGGTCTCTTCCTTCTCCTTGACCTCTTCATTCACCAGGATGGCGTCATCCTCCAGCCTCACTATGGTCACGGCGTTTGCGGTCTTGTAGATCTTGTACATAACGCCTACCGCAATGACCAGGACGAGGATCTCGATCACGAAGAGGATAACATGGGTCTTCTTACTGCCGCGGCCCCGGGACTTCTTCCTGCCGGAGCCCGAGGAACGTCCGCGGGATCTGCCTCCGGAGGATCTCCTGTCATAGTAGTCATCCTCATAACCGCCATCATAACCGTCGTCATAATCCTCATAATAGCCGTCGTCATAACCGTCTTCATAAGGATCGTCATATTCGCCGTCATCCTCATCATATCTGCTGTCATAACGGCTGTCATAGCGATCGTCGTACCGATCATCATACCGCTCGTCATAGCGGTCCGAACGGCTTGAGCGGCCGGAGCGGGAACTCCTGCCTCTGCCGTACCCGTCATAATCATCATAACGATCGTCGTATCTTTTTCTTCCCAATTCCAGTCTCCCCTTTGCGCTTTACGAACGGCCCGGGACCGCCTGAGATGCCTTTGAAGCACCGAAACATCGCGGTTCCGTAGCGCCGTAAGCATGCATTATGGTCGTCATTTTCAGATAAACAGAACAATCAAATGGTGATTATACTATATAACCCATCATTCTTGCAAGCCACAGTCCGTTCGCGGCCGGGGGCCGGGGGCTGCGCTTCGGCAGGGGGCTGCGCCTTCAACCGGGGGCTGCGCTTCGGCCGGGGGCTGCGCTTCTGTATCGGCCCCACCGCCCGGCCTGTCCGCTTTTCTACATTTTACATGAAATACGGCGCAGCGCCCCGATAAAAACCGAAGTAATGCCGATTTTATCGGGCGTGCCAAAAAACAAAAGAGCCCGCCCGTTCCGGGCGGTGTATTTGACGCTAAAAAAGTCGGGCAGGATATTGGAATGCGTCGCTTTGGCTTCTCCGGGCCGCAGCCGTCTCCACGAAAAACCCGGAAATATAGGATAAAACTGCGGAATCTGACCGTTTTATCCTCTCCATATAGTCAAGTGTTTTTTCAGTAAAATCAATACTTCGTTAAGTCCACATAAAGAACGAACTACGGTTATGGAGTGATCTCTACCTCATACAGGGCAGATATATAGTGT
>JAEEGL013309707.1_pt1 | contig 17515 bp, 8 predicted proteins | sample 9134231 | NCBI WGS metagenome assembly JAEEGL01 (sample SAMN16246548, study PRJNA631951) | gut metagenome | biome: gut microbiome; feature: rumen; material: fiber-attached | host: Bos | place: Iran: Karaj | collected 2018-10 | reverse complement strand
CTCCAATTTTGAATTACGCAACCGGACCCCATCTTTTTCTCATTGCCATTCAATCTATTGGGTGACACGAACACGGAGGCTCAACCTGCTTAAACCGAACGCCGCAATAAGAGGATGGCTGACAGTCTTTGATTCGGACACATACGCCCAAGAAATGCGAATTCAGCCAGTTGCTCCTCTTATTGTAGCTAAGGCATGAGATGGAAAGAAGCCCAGCTGGATGCTGGACTTCCAACCGCTCTTATTGTAATAGAAGAACGCATACCGGCAAATGACGAATTATTGATTGAAAGAAGAGGCCCGAACAATTATAATATAGTGGGGGTTGGTGCTGTTCTGTGGATACCGACTCAGCATACGGATGACGGAATCTCATTTCCCTGAAGTTGTGAGGAGAACCCATGGCGAGATTGGAAGACCTGACTGTCGGAAGCATGGTCAATGGTTTGGTAAAAAGTGAAACCGTACAGGTGATTGCCTGTAAGTGGCCGGCCGGAAATGTTCTGGAAGTGATATATAAGACCGGCGACGGCAAGCTTGCCAGCCAACTGCTCTACCGGGAGGATGAGAGCCATCTTGAGGTGCAGGCTGATCATCTTCCCTGGAGCTTTGATGCTGACGGCGATATGATTCGCCTTGCTTCAGAGGCATACCGTATCAATCTGGCACACATTTTCGATCCTTATCTCGCGGTTCATACGTCTTCTATTGAACCTCTTCCGCACCAGATCACAGCGGTATATCAGGAAATGCTTCCAAGACTGCCGCTCAGGTATATACTTGCAGACGACCCCGGAGCCGGCAAGACCATCATGACCGGTCTTCTGATGAAAGAGCTTATTATCCGCGGGGATCTGAAACGGTGCCTGATCGTTTCACCGGGGAGTCTGTCTGAGCAATGGCAGGATGAGCTTTATAGCAAATTCCATCTCCGCTTTGAGATCCTTACCAATGACCGTTATGAGTCGGCGGTAAGCGGCAATGTTTTCGCAGAGACAAATCTTTGCATCGCTCGTTTGGACAAGCTCTCCCGAAACGAACAGCTTCAGGAAAAGCTCCGCGCCACCGAATGGGATCTGATCGTTGTAGACGAAGCGCATAAGATGTCTGCAACGGTTTGGGGCAGTGAGATCAAGTATACCAAGAGATATCTGCTTGGCCGTCTGCTTTCTGAGATCACCCGGCACTTCTTATTGCTGACAGCTACGCCGCATAATGGAAAGGATGAGGATTTTCACCTTTTCCTGTCCCTCATTGACCAGGATCGGTTTGGAGGCACGGCCAAGACGGGTGCCAAGGCTATTGATGTATCTGACGTCATGCGGAGACTGGTCAAGGAGGATCTGCTGAAGTTCGACGGAACTCCGCTGTTCCCTGATCGCCGGGCATATACCGTGAACTATGACTTGTCTCCCCAGGAGGCAAAGCTTTATAAAGAAGTCACCGATTATGTCCGGGAGGAGTTCGACCGAGCAGATAATCTGTCCTCTGAGCGAAAAAACACCGTTGGCTTTGCTCTGACGATTTTGCAGAGGCGCTTGGCATCATCACCGGAAGCGATCTATCAATCCCTCCGCAGGCGGCGTGAGCGATTGGAAAATCGCTTGAATGAGGAACGGCTGGGGAAACGGGCGGAGGATTATCGCTCCAAGATCGACCTGGATGCGGACTATGACGAAGAGGATTACTCTGCTGCCGAATTGGAGCAGGAGGAGGAAAATGTAGCGGATCAAGCCTCTGCCTCCCGAACAGTCAGAGAACTGGAAGCTGAAATCGTCACACTGAAGCGGTTGGAAGGTTTGGCCAATACGGTCCGGCTCAGCGGAGAAGACCGCAAATGGGATGAGCTTTCCAGCCTTCTACAGGATAACGCCTGTATGTTTACAGCGGAGGGCGGCAGGGAAAAGCTCATCATCTTTACTGAACATAAGGATACCCTGCGGTATTTGTCTGATAAGATCCGCACTTTATTGGGAAACGAGGAAGCCGTGGTTACCATCCACGGCGGCATGCTCCGGGACGAACGCAGAAAAGCGGAGGAGCGGTTCCGTCAGGATAGAGAGGTCCGCGTCCTTATTGCGACAGATGCCGCGGGCGAGGGTATCAATCTCCAACGAGCACACCTGATGATCAACTACGATCTCCCATGGAATCCAAACCGGCTGGAGCAGCGATTCGGGCGAATCCATCGCATCGGCCAGACCGAGGTCTGCCATCTGTGGAACCTGGTTGCGAAGGAGACCAGGGAGGGCATGGTTTTCCAGTGTCTGTTCCGCAAGCTGGAAGAGGAACGGCAAGCCTTGGGCGGAAAGGTCTTCGACATTCTCGGGGATGTGACCTTCGACAACCGAAGACTGCGTGACCTCCTCATCGAAGCAATCCGAAGCGGCGATGATCCGTCGGTGCGGCAGCGTATGCAGCAGGTGGTGGATCGAGCGATGGATACGGATAAATTCCGGGAACTGATCCAAGAGAACGCACTCACCGAAGACACCATGGATGTTTCCAAGGTCATGGAGATCCGCGCTGACATGGAGCGTATGGAAGCCCACCGGCTCCAGCCTCATTTCGTTGAAGCCTTTTTTGTCCAGGCATTCAGAAGCCTGGGAGGCAGGATCAACAAGCGCGAGCATGGCAGGTATGAAATCACCTTTGTACCTTTTTCCATTCGCAGTCGGGACATGCAGATCGGCTTTGGAGGCTCCGTGCTGAAGAGCTACGAACGGATTTGTTTTGATAAGGATGACTGCAACGTCCCGGGTCTGGCACCTGCCGTGCTGATCTGTCCGGGCCATCCGCTGCTGGAGGCGGTGGGGAGTCTTGTCCGGGAGCAAAGCGCCGATGCCATGAAGCGCGGCACGGTTTTTGTGGACGAAAACGATTACGGAAAGGAACCCAGGCTGCTGTTTTACATTGAAGACGCCATTCAAGATGGGGTTGTTTTGTCCGGAGGAGGAAAACGGATCATCTCCAAAAACGTCCACTTTGTCGAGCTTAAAGAGGACGGCACTGCGGTCAATGCCGGTTATGCTCCGTATCTGGACTACCGCGCATTGACGGAGGAAGAGTTTCCGATCGTCAGAGATTTTATACAAACGCAGAGCTGGTTGACCCAGGGCGTGGAGGAGCAGGCACAGAGCTATGCCATTTCTCAGCTTATCCCGGCCCACTATTCCGAGGTCAAGACGCATCGAACAAAGATGCTGGACAAAATCGCCAAAGCGGTAAAGGAGCGGATGACCGCAGAGATTCGATACTGGGACCTACAAGCCATTGAGCTGCGCCAGAAAGAAGAGGCGGGCAAGGGAAATCAGCGGCTTACCTCCGCCAATGCCGCCAGACGGGCGGAGGAACTGGAGGCAAGAATGCACAAGCGTCTGTCGGAGATCGACGAGGAACGCATGATCTCCGCCATGCCTCCCGTCATCGTAGGCGGTTCCCTCGTGGTACCCAAGGGACTGCTGCACAGCCTGATGCCGCATTCTGCACCTGCTGCCTTCGGCCAGGGAGACAGGCAGGCTGTGGAGTTTGCAGCGATGAAGGCCGTCATGGAAATCGAACGCAGTCTGGGATATCGGCCAACGGACGTCAGCGCACAGAAGAAGGGGTATGATGTTGAATCAGAGGTCCCCGAAGAGCGCAAAGCTTCAGAGGGCTGTCTGCGGTTCATTGAGGTCAAGGGACGTACCTGCGGAGCGACAACGGTGACCGTTTCCCGAAATGAAATTCAAACTGGCCTGAACAAGCCGGAGGAATACATCCTGGCAATCGTTGAGGTGGACGGGGAAACAACCCGAACCGTATACTTGAAAAAGCCCTTCAAGAAAGCGCCGGATTTCTCCGCAACCAGCGTGAATTATGATATTATGGACTTGATTCATAGCGCGGAGATTGATTATCAGGAGTAAGAACAGGAGAAAACTTGCATGATTACATCGGAAGACCTCCGCGACCTTCTGAAATATGGTGAGCGGCTTACGCTGGAATGCAAAAGGGCTGAAAACAATCTCCCCAACTCGGTTTGGGAGACATATTCAGCTTTTGCAAATACGGTCGGAGGAACGATTCTGTTCGGGATAGAGGAAAATCGCAAAGAAAAGGATCCGGAAAAGCGCTTTACCATTGGGAATATTGAGAATCCGAAGATTCGGTTGAAAGAGTTTTGGGATATTATCAATAACAGCAACAAAGTGAATATCAGCATTCTGCGTGATTCGGACGTCGGTACCTGTGTGATCGAAGGCAAGACTATAATCTGGATTGAGGTTCCCCAGGCAGACTATACTCAAAGGCCAATCTATATCAACGGAAATCCCATCAGCGGCACATTTAAGAGGAATTATGAAGGCGATTATCACTGCAAAGAGCCAGAAGTCAGGGCGATGTTTCGTGACTCGAAAGACGATGGGAACGACGGAGGTTTGTTGGAGGGGTACTCCATGGATGATATTGATCCGGAGACGCTAAAGGCTTATCGCATGCGGTTTACAACGTGGAATCCGGATCATGTCTGGAATAAAGATGAAGACAAGCAGTTCCTGAAGAATCTGGGCGGCTATACCGTAAATAGGAGAACAAAGGAAGAAGGGTTAACGCCCGCCGGCTTATTGATGTTTGGAAAGGGTCTCGCAATCCGAGAGTGTTTCGATAACATCCGTATGGATTTCATAGATAAGACAGGCATAGATGGTGATGCACGCTGGAGTGATCGCCTCACCTATGACGGAACGTGGGAGAATAATCTGTGCAGTTTCCTTTGGATGGTGATGCCCAAGCTTACCAGGGACATCAAACGGCCGTTCAGGTTGGAGGGAATGACCCGGATAGATGACACCCCAGTCCATAAAGCGATTCGTGAGAGCATGATCAATATGCTGATTCATTCAGATTACATGATCTCTGGTGTGTTGAAGGTTGTGAAAGAAGATAACGGCTTTCTGTTTTCTAATCCCGGCAGTCTGAAGCTACCGATTCGCAGAATATATGAGGGCGGCAATTCCAAGGCCCGTAACCCCAGGATTCAAACTATGTTGCGTATGATAGGTTACGGCGACAATGCCGGCTCAGGTTTTCCCACCATCCTGGATGCTTGGCGCGGAGAGAAATGGCGTGAGCCGGATCTTTACGAGGATGCTGAACTCCAGCAGGTGGATCTGAGACTGTTTACCCTCTCTTTGATGCCGGAAGAGTGTACGTTATTTCTGTCTGATTTGATCGGAACAAAAGCCTATCAGCAATTGACATCAGAGGAACAGATCATTCTGGGAACAGCATATCTGGAAGGTTCAGTCTCCAATCAGCGGCTGCAGCAGATGCTGGATCTGCATCCGACAGATATTGGAAGGATCTTGGGCGGCCTCGTAGAAAAGAGAATGCTGGTTTCCGAGAGCAAGGGGCGATGGACAACGTATACAGTCAACAACGACTATAAACAGCCTGCGGAACAGCTTGATTTTTCAGATATTCAGGCAGCAGAGATAGAATTCAAAAACGAGACTGACCGAGTAATATACAACTACATCAGGGAAAATGGCTTTATTACGACGAAGCAGATTATTGCCAATACAAAAGTGAATACACAACAAGGTGCATCTGCAGCGACGAAACGTCTGATAAGTAGAGGATTGGTTGTAAAACAAGGAACCGGACATAACATCCATTACATTCTTGCCAAAGGATAATAAAACCGCCCACCCACAACCACTTATACAACTGTTGTACAACCGCTTTTGTGGGAACAGTTGTGGGAGCAGTTGTTAAACCGTTTTGAAGACGGGAATTGTTGAGGAAGCAGTATGAACAAAAAGCTGATCGAGGTGGCGCTGCCGCTGGAAAAGATCAACGCGGAATCAGCGCGGGAGAAGTCTATCCGGCATGGGCATCCCTCAACTCTGCATCTCTGGTGGGCGCGGCGGCCGCTGGCGGCGGCTCGAGCGGTGATCTGGTCCTCTCTGGTGGACGACCCTTCCTCTCACCCGGAGCTGTTCCCCACGGAGGAAGCGCAGAACCAGGAACGGGAACGGCTATTCCGCATTCTGGAGGAACTTGTCGTTTGGGAGAACTCCAATAACCCGCTGGTCCTGGAGCAGGCCAAGGCGGAGATAATGAAGTACACCGACAACCGGCCGTCCGCGCTGCTGGACCCCTTCGCCGGCGGCGGCGCGATCCCGCTGGAGGCGCAGCGTCTGGGGCTGGAGGCCCACGCCCACGACCTGAACCCCGTGGCGGTGATGATCAACAAGGCCATGATCGAGATCCCGCCCCGCTTTGCCGGAAAGACTCCCGTGAATCCGGAGGGCCGGATTAAGACGGCGGGCTGGAGCGGCGCGCAGGGGCTGGCGGAGGACGTGCGCTATTACGGTCAATGGATGAAGCAGGAAGCATATAAGCGCATCGGCCACCTCTATCCCAAGGTGAAGGTACCCCAGGCCCAGGGCGGCGGAGAGGCCACGGTGATCGCATGGATATGGGCAAGAACAGTGAAATGCCCAAACCCGGCCTGCGGCTGTGATATGCCGCTGGCCAGCAGTTTTGTGCTGTCCAAGAAAAAGGGGCACGAAGCTGTTGTTTTGCCACAATACGACTCTGAGAAAAATGAAATTCATTTCAAAGTAGTTGCAGATACGAAAAATGCTCCTGAAAGCGGGAAGACATCCCGGGGTGCAAAGTTCAAGTGCATTATCTGCGGCGAGTCAGTTTCCGATGAATACATCAAAAAGGAATCCACCGAAGGCCGTGTAGGAGCAGCTCTGATGGCGGTGGTCGCGGAGGGCAAAAAGAGTCGTTTATACATAACTCCCGATGAAATGCAGCGAATGTCCGCTACCTGTCCCAAACCGGATGCATTTCCGGATCAGGCTTTGCCATATGACCCACGAAATATCTGGTGTGTAAACTATGGTCTGGATACATATGACAAGCTGTTCACCAACCGCCAGCTTACAGCGCTTACCACCTTCAGTGACTTGGTAGCGGAAGCTCAGGCTAAAGCCGAGCGGGATGCCATAACTGCCGGGCTGCGCAACGACCATATCCCCCTGTCCGAGGGCGGAAATGGAGCTAAAGCCTATGGGCAGGCGGTGGGGAGTTATTTGGCGTTGGTTATTAGCAAATTGGCTGACAGAGGTTCTTCAATATGCAGTTGGGATTCTAGCCGTGACGGTTTGCGAAATACTTTTGGCCGTCAGGCAATCCCTATGGTCTGGGATTATGCGGAAGGCAATCCGTTTTCCAATTCTTCCGGTTGTTTTGATAATTCTACGGAATGGGTATACAAGTGCTTGAATGAGATCCCAGCGTCGATTTCCGGATATGTGGAGCAAGTGGATGCTCAAAGTGACTGCGGTCTGCGCGGACTTATGATCTCCACCGACCCGCCATACTACGATAACATTGGCTATGCAGACCTTTCGGATTTCTTCTATGTCTGGATGCGGCGCAGTCTGCGGGACACCTTCCCGAAGCTGTTCAGCACTCTGTTGGTACCCAAGGCAGAAGAACTGATCGCCACGCCTTACCGCCATGAAGGAAATATGGATAAGGCAAAAGTCTTTTTTGAAGAAGGCATGGTGACCGCATGCGAACAGATCCGGAAATCTGCCAGTGAGACGGTACCAGTCACCATCTATTATGCATATAAACAGAGCGATGCGGGTATAACGGAGGAAGGTCAGGCATCCTCCGGCTGGGAAACCATGCTGACCGCGATCATCCGCGCAGGCTTTGCCATTACCGGTACCTGGCCCATGCGGACGGAAATGGCAAATCGGTCCATTGCATTCGGCACCAACGCCCTTGCTTCCTCCATCGTCCTGGTCTGCCGCAAGCGGCCCGAGGACGCGCCGAAGACGACCCGGCGCAATTTCATCAATGAGTTGAAACGGGAGCTGCGGCCCGCCTTGCAGAAGCTCCAGAGCAGCAACATCGCCCCGGTAGACCTGGCCCAGTCCGCCATAGGCCCGGGCATGGGCGTTTACTCCAAATATGCCCAGGTGCTGGAGGCGGACGGCACCCCCATGACCGTCCGCAGCGCCTTGAAGATCATCAACCAGGAACTGGACCTGTATTTCAATGAGCAGGACAGCGACCTGGACAGCGAGAGCCGCTTCTGCGTGGACCTCTATTCCCTCTCGGCCTTCAACGACATCAAATTCGGGGACGCGAATACCCTCGCCACCGCCAAGGGCACCGCCGTGGCCATCCTGGCCTCCCACGGCACCGTCCACGCCCAGAAGGGCGTCGTCCATCTGACGGAGCGCCCGGAGCTGCCGGAAACCATTCGGGAGAACAGCTCCAGCCTCTGGCTGCTCTGCCAGCAGCTCACCTACCTCATGGAGAAGGCGGGGGTGGAGGGCTGCGCCAGGGCTGTGGCGGAGATGTTCGGCTCCGCCCCGGAGCGGGCAAAGGACCTGGCTTACCGGCTGTATACCATCGCGGAGCGAAAGAAGTGGGCAAAGGAAGCTTATGCCTACAACGCCCTGGTGGTCTCCTGGCCGGAGATCCGCTCCCGGGCCGCCCAGATCAAGGCGGAAACGCCGGAGCAAATGACCATGTATGAGTAAGGAGGATGCGATATGGCGATCAAGGCGATCGAAGTGAGCAATGTTTTGGTTTTCCGCCAGAATAATGACCACGGCAGCACAGCCGTCAAGACAGAAGAAAGCGAAGCAGACCGGGAGGGCACGTTCCGACTAGACTTCTGTGACGGGATCAATGTACTGATCGGTGAGAATGGCGTCGGCAAATCTTCCCTGCTGAAAATGATTTATGCAGCCGCACAATGGAGCAAAAGAGAGACATTTCAGGAATTTCAATTCCGGTTTATGAATTACTTCTCCAATCACCTGAATGACGAAACAAGTATACACAATGCGTATGAGCAGGGATCTGATTGCGTATTCAGCGTCTATTGTGATGAAGAGGAATTCATTTATCGTCCAGGCAAGAACCAACCACATGACGAGATGCGGCTTTCGGATGGATGGGACCAGCTTGCGCTTTCAGCCGTACTGATCCCTACGACAGAAATGCTGACTCATGCAAAAGGCTTTCTTGCCATGTACGAGAAGTACAAGATGCCTTTTGACCGAACCCAGGCCGATATTATCGTCAACGCATCGCTTCCGGAAACAAAAAGAGTGACACCCTTGATGAAGCGCATTCTGGAACAACTCAGCGATGTGATCGACGGAACGGTCGAACAAAAAGACGATGTATTCTATGTGGTAAAGAGAGATGGGAGGAAAGTGGATTTCTCCCTGGAAGCCGAAGGCTTTCGCAAACTGGGCCTGCTGTGGAAGCTCATCCGCAACGGCCTGCTGGAAGACGGCGCTATCCTGCTTTGGGATGAGCCGGAAGCTAACCTGAATCCGGAGATATACGAGCTTGTGGCCGAAATCCTGCTGGAGCTGCAGCAAGGCGGTGTGCAGGTTTTTGTGGCTACCCATAGTTATAACTTCGCCAAGTATCTTGAAATCCGAAGGACTTCTGCGGAGCAGGTGCGATTCCATAATCTGTATTGGGAAAAAAACGCCGAATCCGATGCGGATAAGCGAGTCCTGGAGCACGGCACAGTGTGCGGCGTTTCTGCGTCAACGCTGGAAGAACTGTCATTCAATCACATCATGATGGCGGATGAACGGCTACTCAACGAGGTCTATCGTTTTCGAGGTGGCGTATGAGCACGATCATCCCGGAAGAAAACGGAGTATATGGTCTGAACTGCTCCAAAGCTGTTTGGGCAACCGGAGCGGTAAATGAATCCTATCATGCTGCGGGTCTGTCTATCCTGAAGGACGCGGACTTTGTTATTGAAACCGCAGAAGAGTTGCTGATTGTGGAATACAAAAACGCCAAGATACCCAACGCCGCCAATCCCGACGCCTTTCGGCCAGCTGAGGACAGGACCATCGACAGTGTGGCCAGGAAGTACTATGATACCCTGCATTACCTATCCTTAACCGGCAAACAGGGACCAAAGCGATACATATTTGTCGTCGAGGCACCGAACAGCGACTCCGTTATGCGGGCCAGATGCAAGGAGAAACTAGCCAGCAAGCTTCCTTTTCGGCTCCAGCAGCAGTTAAACACCAGCATCCGCCTGATCGAAAGTGTGGATGTGCTTTCCATGCAGGAATGGAATCAGCATGAACGATATGGAGATTATCCCTTTGAAGCGTTGAGCAATGATGAGCAAGTCGACGACCCCCGATGAAGACGCCTCAAGCAAGTTTCAAGCAAGTTTCAAGCAAGTCTAAGCAAGTCTAAGCAAGTCTAAGCAAGTGATGTGCCGGAGATAAACCATGCCCAAAAAGAAGCTGATCGAGACTGTGATGCCGGTCTCCCAAATCAATATGGAGGCGGAGCGGGAAAAGATCACGCGAAGCGGCATGCCCTCCAGCATCCACCTCTGGTGGTCCCGCCGCAGCATGGCGGCAGCCAGAAGCACCCTCTTCGCTTCGCTGGTGGACGACCCTTCGGAGCATCCCGAGCTTTTTCCCACGGAGACAGCACAGGAGCAGGAGCGTCAGCGCCTTTTGGAGCTGACCGAAAAGCTGGCGGCTGTGGAGGCCATGACGGATACAGACCTGTTGAAGGCCGCAGAAGCAGCGCTCCGCAGGCATACGGCAGGACCGCTGCCCTTGATCCTGGACCCGTTTTCCGGCGGCGGATCTATTCCGGTGGAAGCACATCGGCTGGGACTATCCACAGAATCCGCCGACCTGAATCCGGTTGCCGCGCTGATCACCATGGCAGTTACAGATATTCCGTGCCGGTTTGCCGACCACATTCCCGTCCACCCAAGAGAGGACATGCTGGATGATATGCCGCTTCCCGGAGCACAGGCACTTGCAGAGGATGTGCTTTGGTATGGGAAATGGATGCTGGATGAAGCACGAAACCGCATCGGCAGCCTGTTTCCGACCGCAAGAGAGCCGGTCACCGGGAGAGAACTGCCGGTATCTGCGTGGCTCTGGGCGCGAACGGTGAAATGCCCGAATCCCACCTGCGGCTGTAATATCCCTTTGTCCTCTAGCTATGACCTTGCAAAGAAAAAAGGCTGTGAAGCCTGGGTCGAACCCATCGCAGAGGACGGAAGCGTCGCGTTCCGGGTCCATCATGGGCCGAGACCTGCGGAAAAAAGGCGGCCAAAGGTGGCGCAATCCGCGGTGTTTCAATGCCCCGTCTGCAGCGAGATCACTACGGATGCCTATGTGAAGGAATGTGGAAAAGCCCATCAATTCCACAGCCAGCTGATCGCCATTGCAGCAGATAATGGCAATCGAAGGATTTACCTTTCTCCGACGATAGAACAGTTCTCCGCCGCTGAGGTCTCGCGGCCCGAGAAGGTTCCCCACGGGGACTTACCGAATTATCCCACCAGGTTTACCCCACCATCCTTTGGCCTCGCGGATTATGCTGATTTATTCACCAACCGTCAACTTATTTTCTTGACCACGATGCTGGAGCTTGCGGAAAAAGTCCAGTGCATGGCGGAGGAGAACGCTCGGGAAAAAGGATATGAGGCAGACGGCCGAGCCTTTCGAGAAGGCGGAGCGGGGGCACTTGCCTACGGGCAAGCGATCCGAATCATTCTGGTGCTGACGATCAGCAAGCTTCTTGACATCTATTCCGGCATTTGCGGGTGGAACTCCAGCGGAGGCGGCTCCCTGCGAAATGTGTTTTCCCGTGCTGCAATCCCGATGGTTTGGGATTATGCGGAGGGGAATCCCTTTGAAAAAGGCCCCAGCAGCTTTACTTATACGCTGGAGCGGACCTGTAAATCCCTGGCCATGCTGCCAACATCGGGAACAAGTACAACCCTTGCGGTTGACGCTGCTGCGGGTTCCCATACGGCTGGAGCTGTGATCTCCACGGAACTGCCTTATTATGACCGGGTGGATTATGCAGAGTTATCGGATTTCTTTTATGTGTGGCTGAGGCTTGGCGTCAGTGATCTGTTTCCGCAATGGTTCTCCCCAGAGCTTTCACCAAAGAAGGAGGAGTTGACCTCTTTTGCTCACCGTTGGGGCGGCAGTAAGGTCCAGGCAGAGGCTGCATATGCAGAGGGGTTGACGGAGGCGCTGAGAAACCTGTGCCGATCTGCATCATCGGAGTACCCTTCTTCCCTGGCTTATATCTATGATGGTGGGACCTGCGGGGTCGACAACGATCTTACGCATTGGGAAGTATTTCTTACTGCGCTTTATGAGGCCGGCTTTGTGATCACCGCCTCATGGCCAGTGGGTATGGAGCGGACGGAGCTCCTCAGAACGGCCGGCGAACGGGCGGTCCCTGTTACCGTCATCCTGCGCAAGCAGCCGGAAGATGCGCCGCATACGACCAGGCGCGCTTTCGTTGCCTTAGTAAAGCGGGAACTGCCGGAAATATTAAAAGCCTGTCGAGGGCACGTTGGGGACTCGGAGCTGCGTGCTTCCGTGATCGGACCGGCGCTCAAGCTGTTCATGCAATACCGAAAGGTTTTGGATGCGGACGGTTCAGAGATGAAGCCGTATATGGCTTCCCGCATCATTGAACAGGAATTGGATATGCTTCTTTCTTCACAATGAACGATGGAAACAGAAGCAATCGAGGAGGAAAGAGAAATGGCGGAAAATGTTGATTATGTCCAGAGAGGATTTCGCGTCCTCCACCCGCTGATGGCAGCCTATATCGCTCAGGAGATGAGCCGGGAATATAAGGACTCCTGGTGGCAGGAGGTGCTGACCACGCTCAGCGATCAAACGCGGGATCTGCCTGCCGGTGGAGACTGGAGCGTTTTGGTGGATTCCCTGGACGTACTGAACTGCCTCCGGCTTCTGGACCGTCAGTGGGGCGCGCTTTTCCGCAAGCGCATGAACCGGGACCGGCGCGCATGGGCCAACGAGCTGATGGGCGTCAGGAACGACGTTTCCCACCTGGGTTCTCAGGATATGAACAAGGATGATGCAGAGCGTGCCTTGGATACCATGGCAAGACTTTGTGAGGATTTTGATCTGCAGGGTTCTGATGAGATACGCGCCCTTTTGCGGGAACTGCGTTATGGCAGCAGCTTGGGCTCGACCTCTGTCACGGAGGTGAGCTCCGTGGAGGTATCGCCCAAAAAGGCGGCCGATTCCGGCGTTCTGACCTACGTTTCCGGCGCGATGCTTCCCAGTTGGCGGGAGATTATTGAGCCACATCCGGATGTGGCTCGGGGGCAGTATCTCAACGCGGAATTCGCCGCAGATCTGTCGCAGGTTGCCCGCGGGGAGGGCGCATACGAATACCGCGATCCTGTGGAATTCTTTGCCCGCACCTATGTTACAGAGGGCATGAAGGGCTTACTGCTCCAGGCGCTGAAACGCTTCAGCGGTCGGGACGGAGAGCCGGTCCTGCAATTAAAAACTGCCTTTGGCGGCGGCAAGACACACAGCTTGCTGGCTCTGTACCACATGGCCAGGGGTGGCTTCTCTATGGACCGGGTACCGAATCTCCAGGCACTGTTGGAACAGGCTGAACTAACAGAACTGCCGAAGGCCAGGGTCGCTGTGCTGGTGGGAACGGCAATGGACCCTGCCCGCTCCAAACGGCCGGTGACGCTGCCAGGTGTGACAGTTAATACGATCTGGGGAGAAATGGCCGCTCAGCTTGCCATCGCCGCCGGGGATCCGAGTCTCTATGACCATGTGAAGGATGCAGATAAAAAGGGCGTATCCCCCGGCAGCGTTGCAATGAAGGACCTTTTTGATGCCTGCGGGCCTTGCCTGATCCTGATGGACGAGCTGGTGGCTTACGGCAAAAAAATCTATGAAAAAAAGGATTTGCCGGCAGGCTCCTTTGACAATTTCATTGCTTTCGTTCAGGAGATCACGGAGGCTGCCAGTGCGAGCAAAAACAGCATGGTGGTGGCGTCCATTCCGGAATCCGCAATAGAGATCGGGGGAGATGCCGGGCAAAAAACCCTTGAAGCCATTGAGCACACTTTTGGTCGAAAGGAATCCATCTGGAAGCCAGTGGCAGCCAATGAAGGCTTTGAGGTCGTGCGCCGAAGGCTGTTCCTCGACTGCAAAAATGAGGCAGAGCGGGATCGCATCTGCGCTGCTTTCAGTCAGATGTACCAGGATAATCAGGAGGATTTCCCCATAGATGCACGTGAAGTGGAATACCGCAACCGACTGCGCTCCTGTTATCCGATCCATCCGGAGATATTCGATCGGCTTTATGAAGAATGGGCAACCATGGAGCGTTTTCAGCGGACAAGGGGCGTACTGCGCCTTATGGCCGCAGTGATCCATGAATTGTGGATGGAAAATGACGCCAGCTCAATGATCATGCCGGGTTCCCTTCCTTTGAATGTTCCCAATGTCAAGGATGAACTCGTCCGCTACCTGCCGGAAACCTGGAATGCTATCGTGGACGCGGAGGTAGACGGAAGAAGCTCTGTACCATTCTTGCTGGAATCGGTTACTGCGCGCTATGGTAAAAATATGGCTGCAAGGCGGGTAGCCAGGACGATCATGCTGGGCAGCGCCCCGACGAACCGAGCACAAAACATCCGAGGGATCGAGGCCTCCAGAATCCGGCTTGGAACGATTCAGCCGGGGGAAAGCATTGCAAACTTCAATGATGCGCTGAATACGTTGAGAGGTTCCCTTTCCTACCTGTATTCTGATCCGGCAGGGAATCGGTTTTGGTATGATACGCGACCGACGCTGAGAAAAACAGCGTCAGACCGGGCTTCCCAAGTTCCGGCTGAGGATGTGGAGGCGGAAATTGAGCGGCATCTGAGGGAACTCAGAAAGGAAATTCCGTTTGCCGGGCTCCATATTTGTCCTGCCGCATCCGGGGATGTTTCCGACGAACAAGCTGCCAGATTGGTCATTCTTCGTCCGAGAGACACTTATAAGCCCAATCGCTCTGACGATTCCGCTCTGAAAAAGGCGGAAGAAATACTGAACAATCGAGGTACCGCTCCCCGCACTTATCGAAACATGTTGGCTTTTGTAGCGCCAGATCACAATTTGCTCCCTAACCTTGAATCTGCAATAAGAGAGCTTTTGGCGTGGCAGTCTATCTGGGATGACCGAGAGCGTCTTAATCTGGATGCCGTACAAAACAATGAAACCAGCAACAACATCAACGGTTGCAATCGTACAGTTCGGGACCGTCTCCAGGAGGTCTATTGTTGGCTGTTGGTTCCGAGCATCGACTGTAGCACGGATATGAAAACGATTCAGTGGGAATCTGATCGCCTGGCGGGTATGGAACCCATTGTATCGAAAGCAGCTGCGAGGATGCTTCAAAATGAACAGATCATTGTCAAATGGGCACCTGCGCTCTTGAAAATGGAACTGGATAACCTTCTCTGGAAAAATGACGATCACATCCAAATCAAAAAGCTATGGGAGTACCTCACTACATATTGCTATCTTCCCCGATTGGCCAAGTTCAGCGTACTGGAAGAAACGATCAAAGCTGGTGTTGCCAGCGACGGCGCTTTTGCCCTAGCAGCTTCCTTTGATGGAAACCGATATGCTGGTTTGAAATACGCGGAAACTTTATTAGATGTATACCCCAGTGATCTGTTGGTAAAAGAAATAGTCGCGCTGAAGCAGCGCGACCAGGAGCGAAAAGCCTTGTCACAGGCAGGAAATGAAGAGAACAGCCGGACCGGCACGGAAATCAACGGGGAAAACGGTAATACCGGAACGCACGGAAGCGGAGCCTCTCAAGGTGAGAGAAGTGGGCAAAGGGAGCCTGTCGAGGCCAGAGAAACCCGCTTTTTCATGAGCGTAAAGCTGGACAATACTCGCGTGATCCGTGACCTTCAAAAATACCTGGAGGAAGTAATTACGCACGTATCCTCTGCGGAAAGCTGTGAAGTAGAGATGTCGCTTGAGGTCAATGCACAGGCTATGAATGGCTTTGATCCCAGCATAATCAGAACCGTACTGGAGAACTGCCGGACACTGAAGGTAGATAGTTTTGGCTTTGATCGATGAGTTTATTTATAAACCATCATTCCGGCCATATGGAGTTGGTTAACCATTTAGAGACGAATCTTTTCAGCATCTGAAACTTCATGAACAGCTTAAAGCTTGCGCTTAATAACTGTGGAAGTCGATAATTGACATCCACAAAACGGCTTCGCCCAAGTAAGTGAGCATCACACCCAACGATATGGTAGTTATTTGAAATGAACCGTGCATCAATGTGGAAGTGCTGGCAAGATCTGCCTTATGTCTGACTTTGCTCTGGATGGTATTGTTGGAATGCTGCCGGATAATGAATGATAGGGGAATAGTTATGACTGATCAACAAATCACAACACTTATCAATGCGTTGCGCTACGCAGACATGATCACACCGCTTCAGAAAGATATCCTTGACACCTGGGATGCGCTCCAGAAGAAACCGTTTGATGCAGAAGTTGCACATAAGCAAATAGTTTCTAATAATGTGCACCATCCAGAATTGTTTGTTGCGATTAGCGCAATGCCCGGCGTTATTCAAAAGTCATTCGATCGGGTAACTCAAGAGGATATGATTTTTAACCTGCAATGTCAGCTTGATGGCCTTGCGGCAAAGGAAATTGAGACCATTATAAATGGCGACCGTACATGAACTGATTGCGAAGATAGAGAAAGTTCTTTTGCAACTGATAATGCCTGGTTGCTCACACAGTCTGGATTTACGCAAGGCGAGGTTGGTATACCATACGCATGCATATACATGATTCTTTAGCCTGATTCATAGCCTGACTGGGTTAAAATGAGCAGATATTCGCGGTTATCTGGCAAAACGGTGATATCGCAGAAAGCATAATAGCATGGGCCTTTTCGGCATCAGGAGAGATGAGGCAAAACATCCCCTCGGGCTGTTCGAATCCCTCCTTCTCCGCCACTGAAAACCGGGCTGAAAAGTTCGGTTTTCTTTTATTTTCTGTGGTTTTTGGTCGTTTGCTGGCCCAAAAAGTTACGGGTTGAACCTGGCTTATTGGCTTACTACCCCTAACTTTACCCCTACCAGCTCCAAAAGGGGCAAAAATACCCCCCTGCCGGGTACTTCCGACAAGGGGGATTTTTCATGCCTGTTTGCCGAGGTCGAGGGAATCAAAATAGCCCTGCATTCTGTCGGCAAGGTCTTTTTTCATCGCCGCCGATGAATGGGCGTAAACTCCAAGTGTGAAGCTGGCGGTTGCGTGACCCAAAAGCTCTTGAACCGATTTCAAATCCGCCCCAGCGGCCGGGGCGATTGTTGCGGCGCTGTGTCTGAGGTCGTGGGGCCGGAGGTCTGGCCGCCCGATGGATTCCGCAATCTTTTTGAAGTGTGCATACAAGGCGTTTGAAAAAGTGTATTATTCCTTATTGTTTCCATTGAAAAAGTGCATGCTACGTTCTCACTATTTGAAGTCATTTGTGAAAAGGGCTCTCTTCCCAACCACACAGGAGTATCGAATGTTAGCATCTCAAAAGACTTATGGATCAATAAGGATTAGTAAAACCAGATCACATGGTCGTTGATGGGCATATGG
>JAEEGL011763228.1_pt1 | contig 17515 bp, 14 predicted proteins | sample 9134231 | NCBI WGS metagenome assembly JAEEGL01 (sample SAMN16246548, study PRJNA631951) | gut metagenome | biome: gut microbiome; feature: rumen; material: fiber-attached | host: Bos | place: Iran: Karaj | collected 2018-10 | reverse complement strand
CTTAAGGAATCTTGCATCATTCTCATACAACAGTCTCATATCATCTATCTCATACTTAAGTAAAGCAATACGCTCAAGTCCGATTCCAAAAGCAAATCCGCTGTACTGTTCGGGATCGATCTTGCTCATCTTAAGCACGTTGGGATGAACCATACCGCATCCGAGTATCTCGATCCAACCGGTTCCCTTACAGAATCTGCAGCCTGATCCGCCGCACTTAAAGCAGCTCACATCCATCTCCGCCGAAGGCTCCGTAAAGTTAAAATGATGAGGTCTGAATCTCACCCTTGTATCCTGTCCGAAAAGCTCCTTGGCAAATTCGCCGAGTGTACCCTTAAGATCGGCAAAAGTGATGTGCTTATCTATCACGAGTCCCTCTATCTGATGGAAGCTCGGAGAATGCGTAGCATCAACTTCATCCGAACGGAACACTCTTCCGGGAGCTATCATCCTGATGGGAAGCTTACCCTTTTCCATTACATGAACCTGAGTGCCGGAAGTCTGAGTACGAAGAAGATACTCTCCGTTGATATAGAATGTATCCTGTTCGTCCTTGGCAGGATGATCCGCAGGAATATTAAGCGCTTCAAAGTTGTAGTAATCAGTCTCGATCTCGGGGCCTTCCACAACCTCATAACCCATGCCGATAAAGATATTCTCTACCTCTTCTCTTGCTATCGTATTGGGATGTCTGTGACCCACTTCAGCACGCTTGGCAGGGAGCGTGACATCTATCACCTCGCTCTTAAGCTGCGCGTCACGAAGCACTTTCTCAAGTTTCTTCTGTGCCTCATCAAAGACTTTTTCTATCTCCGCTCTTGTCTCATTGACAAGCTGACCCACCTTCGGTCTGTCTTCGGGCGCAACATCCTTCATGCTCTTAAGTATGTCTGTCAGCTGACCTTTCTTACCAAGGAATCTGACCCTGATCTCCGAAAGTGCATCGACCTCATTGCAGGCACCTACCTGAGACAGCACCTCATTTTTAATCTGTTCCAGCTTTTCTTTCATCTGCTATTTCCTTTCCTTTTTTATAGAATACCTTTATCAAAGGCTTGAAATATCTGTTAAGATTGGCTCCGATAAGCAGCAAATACATGCTGGTATAAAGCCACATCATACCGATCACGATGGTGGATAAGCTTCCGTATACGCTCATTCCTCCGAAATAGTCCACATATATCGAAAATCCCAACGCCAGTATCTGCCAGGCTATCGCACAAAGTGCAGCTCCGGGTATCTGGTATATGAGCCTAAGCTTCATATTGGGTATGAATGTATATATAAGTGTAAACAATACGGTAAGTACCGCCCAGCCAAGCAGGAATCTGTACCTCACAAACGTATGCGTGACATCTAAAAGATGAGGTGCAAAATTGCCGACATATTTGACCAGTGTCTTACCAAGCATCGAAAGGCCGAATGTCATGAGCAATGATGCCATAATCACAAGCGTATAAAAACTTGCCTGCAGTCTGATCATCACAAAATTACGGTCTTCTACGACTCCGTGCGTGACATTGAGCCCCATCTGAAGTCCCATTACTCCCTTGCCTGCAGACCATATAGCTACCAAAACGGCAAGTGGCAGGATCGTATGAGCCTTGTCATAGATCTGATTCACAAAAGTGGTCATCGATCCGCCCAAAGATGCAGGTATCACGCCCTTGGCCGCTTCTAAAAGCGCCTCCTTGGATAAAGGCGTAAACGTAACAATGGTAGATAACACAAGCAGTATGGGTACTATTGAAAGAAAAAAGAAAAAAGCAGTGCTGGACGCATACGCAGAGATATTGTCACGCACAAGCTGTTTTCCGAATTCCCTGAATATCAGATAGAGTTTTCTCAACAAAGTTCTCCCATCTTAGGCGACGACACGTCTGCCTGCGCCCCTGTGGTGTATCTGCGATAAAAAAGCAACCATTAAGGCTGCTTAGGTATGGCCTGAAACAAGGCTCCTGTATTTTGACTCCTAGCTATCGGCTAGGTGGGTGACCGCAACTTAAGCGCCTGTCTTCCACTGCTTATGGATCGCTCCACGGAGGCCTGACATCTTCTTAAGCAATATAGGAATCCCGTTTAAAGTAAATGTAGGTTCAAAACATCAGGTAGACCTTATAACAGGTTAGTTATATTTTACCATACGTTCACATATCGCACAATAGCCTGTCAAAAGATCATGCGATATTATTGCCTGTATATAACTGATAATATTTGCCGCGTTCTTCAAGGAGCTGCTCATGTGTTCCACGCTCTATGATACGGCCTTTTTCAAGTACCATTATACAGTCACTGTTTCTGACTGTAGACAATCTGTGGGCTATGACAAAAGTCGTACGCCCCTTCATAAGGCTGTCCATGCCCTGTTGGACTATTCTCTCGGTTCTGGTATCTATGCTCGACGTAGCCTCGTCAAGTATAAGCACGGGAGGATTCATGATAGCGGCTCTTGCGATGGCAAGAAGCTGTCTCTGACCCTGGCTTAAGTTACCTCCGTCGCCTTTAAGCATCGTATCATAACCCTGCGGAAGCCTTCTTATAAATCCGTCCGCATTGGCAAGTTTTGCCGCGGCGATGACCTCATCCATAGTCGCATCTTTTTTTCCGTATCTGATATTGTCAGCGACGGTCCCCGAAAACAAATGCGTATCCTGAAGCACCATACCAAGGCTCTTTCTGAGATCCGCCTTACGTATCTTGCCTATATTGATACCGTCATATCTGATTTTGCCGTCCTGAATATCATAGAACCGGTTGATAAGATTGGTGATCGTAGTCTTGCCGGCGCCTGTAGATCCGACAAAAGCGATCTTCTGTCCGGGCTTGGCAAAGAGTTCCACATCATGCAAAACCATCTTATCATCGGTGTATCCGAAGTCCACGCCGTCGAAAGTTACATTGCCTTCCCAGTTTTTATATTCTACCTCTCCGGTCTCTTTATGTGTATGTTTCCACATCCATTTACCGGTCTGCTCTTCGGTCTCCACATATTTGCCGTCTTTTTCCACAGCATTTACAAGTACAACATACCCCTCATCCGCCTCAGGCTCTTCATCCATAAGTTTGAATATCCTGTCGGCTCCTGCAAGCGCCATTACGATAGAACTTAACTGCATACTTATCTGGCTTATGGGCATATTGAAGCTTCGGTTAAATGTAAGAAAACTTGCCAGCGCACCAAGCGTAAGCCCGGTGACACCGTTAAGTGCAAGCAGTCCTCCGCACACTGCACATACCACATAACTTATATTGCCGATCTGTGCATTGATGGGACCAAGTATATTGGAATACTTATTGGCATTGTTGGCCGAGTCAAAAAGTTCCTCATTGAGTTTATTAAAGCCTTCTGTCGATGCCTGTTCGTGGCAGAACACCTTTACGACCTTCATGCCGCCTATCATCTCTTCTATATATCCGTTGGCCGCTCCTATATTCTTCTGTTGCTTGACAAAGAACTTGCCCGAAGCACTTCCGGCTTTCTTGGCAGCGAAAAGCGATATTCCGACCATTACAAGCGTAACCGCCGTAAGCGGAACACTTAATACAAACATGCTGATAAGCACGCTTACAACCGTAAACGCACTGTTTATAAACTGCGGCAACGTCTGACTTACGATCTGGCGAAGCGTATCCACATCATTGGTATATATACTCATGATATCGCCATGACTGTGGGTATCAAAATACCTGATCGGAAGCTTCTCCATATGCGAAAACAGATCATTTCGCAGGTTCCTCTGAACGCCCTGTGAGATCACGATCATTGTCTTGTTCTGTATGAAATTGGCAAGCACTCCCATGCCGTAGAATACGGCGACACGGGCCATCGCCTGAATAAGCGGAGTATAATTGGGTGTATCGGTATCAAGCAAAAAAGGAGTGATATAATCATCAATAAGGCTCTTGGTAAACATCGTACCCTGAACGCTTGCAAGCACTGATATCACTATCATTAAAAATACAAAAGCAAAATGAATACCGTAGTCCTTAAATATATATCCTAGAAGTCTTTTTATTATCTGTTTGGGATTGTCTACCATGGGCTTGACGCCCCTTACACCCCTGTTCATCGGTCCGGGCATATCTTTCTCCTGTCTGTGATCATACTGCGCGACAATCTTATCCTTACTTGGGTTCGTCGAAATCTCCGCCGCCCGAAGTCTGAGATTCGTATACCTCACGATATATCTCATTATTCTTAAGAAGATTTTCATGTGTATCAAAACCGTTGATACGGCCGTCTTCCATGACTATTATCCTGTCGCAGTCCATAACGGAGCTTACACGCTGAGCTATTATAAGTTTTGTAGTATCAGGAATCTCCTCCCTGAATGCCTTCTTTATCTTGGCATCCGTAGCGGTATCCACTGCAGATGTACTGTCATCCAGAATAAGAATCTTCGGCTTTTTAAGCAAAGCCCTGGCAATACACAGTCTCTGCTTCTGTCCGCCGGATACATTGGTACCACCCTGTTCTATATGGGTATTATACCCTTCAGGGAAATGATCTATGAATTCATCCGCGCATGCAAGCGCACACGCTTTTTTGCATTCCTCATCGGTGGCATCCGGATCACCCCAACGTAAGTTGTCATATATCGAACCGGAGAACAATGTATTGGACTGTAATACGACAGATACAGCGTTGCGTAACGTCTCTATATCATATTCCCTTACATCTCTTCCACCCACCTTGACGCTTCCGTCGCAGACATCATACAGTCGGCTGATAAGATTGACAAGCGAAGTCTTGGCACTTCCCGTGGAACCGATTATTCCTATGGTCTCTCCATTTGATATGTGCAGATCGATATCCTTAAGCACCATCTCTTTTGCCTCAGGATTATAAGCAAAGGATACATGGTCAAAATCTATGCTTCCGTCACTGATCTCATATACGGGATCAGTCGGGTTATCAATGGTGCTCTTTTCTTCAAGTACATCGTATATACGCTGTATGCTGGCTGAACCCATGGAAAGCATGATGAAGATAAAAGACAGCATCATAAGACTCATAAGTATGTTCATGCAATAAGCAAGCAAACTCATAAGTTGTCCGGTAGATAAGCTTCCGGCCACTATCATCCTGGCCCCCGTATAGCTGATCAAAAGGATACAGCTGTATACGGTAAGCATCATCGCGGGCCCCTGATAAACCGTAGCGCCCTCTGCTTTGCTGAATATGTCATATATCGCCTGAGATGCTTTCTTAAACTTGCTTATCTCCACATCTTCAGTCACATATGCTTTTACGACTCTTATGGCCGATACATTCTCCTGCACAGATTCATTGAGTGCATCATACTTGGGGAATGCCTGCTTGAAGAATCCCATGGCCCTTCTGATGATAAGGAACAATACGATCGAAAGCAAAATAACGGCAATTAAATAAATCAATGCAATACGCGCGCTTATGATAAATGACATGACAAGTGCTACGATCATGGATGCAGGCGCTCTCATCATCATTCGCAGGCACATCTGGCAGCCCATCTGAAGCGTATTGACATCAGTCGTAAGTCTGGTCACAAGTCCTGCCGTAGAGAACTTGTCAATATTGGCAAAAGAAAACGTCTGAATATGCTCAAACATCGTCTTTCTTAAGTTCTTGGCAAATCCGGTCGACGCCTTGGCAGCAAACACACCGCCAAGCAATCCGCCGATAAGGCCGATCGCAGCGATCACCACCATATAGCCGCCCATCTTAAGGATATGATCCATATCGCCGGTATTTACACCATCATCTATAATGGATGCCATTAAGTACGGGATGAGCATCTCTGCAATAACCTCTATGACCATGCATAAAGGGGTGGCAATAAACTGAGGCTTATATTCTTTTACTTCTCTTAAAATACGTCTGACCATCTGTATTCTTTCCTAAATACGCTCCGTAACTTCTGCGCTCTGATTAAATATTATATATCCAAATCACGATTCGGACAATAATCAACAGTGCGCCGCGTTGACTCAATCAGTCATCGCCCGTTCGAATACTTCATTCGAACGATTCTGGTATTCTTTAAGCCACTGCTTCTCCTTATCATCAAGTAATGAATAGTCTATGAGTTCTTCATCAATCGGGACCCAAGTCAGATTCTCAAATCCAAGATATGTATCGCCGTCGTTTTCAAATCTCTTCACAACAAGCATCGTATTTTCGGTACGGATACCATATCTTCCTTCCATATAAACGCCGGGTTCATTGGTCACTATCATGCCAGGATGAAGTACAGCCTCTGAAGAGCCCTCTATATACCGCCATCTGATGTTCTGAGGTCCTTCATGCACATTAAGGCAATATCCGACGCCATGTCCGGTTCCGCATTTGTAGTCAATGCCCTCATTCCACAGAAACTGTCTGGCAAGGATATCAAGATTACGCCCTGTGCATCCCTCTATCCATGTTGCACGCATAAGCGCAAGCCAGCCTTTAAGAACAAGCGTAAAATGCCTCTTCTCTTCGTCCGATACTTCTCCGAGGGCTATCGTCCTTGTAACGTCCGTGGTGGCTCCGGGATATTGACCGCCGCAGTCAGTGAGCAGCATACCTCTTTTTTCACACTTTGAATACGAGGATTCTGTGGCTTCGTAGTGCATCATGGCCGCATTGGCGCCATAAGCCGCGATCGTAGTAAATGACAGGTCAAAGCAGTCCTTGGTATCAAGCCTTATGCTGTCGCAGAGTTTTGCAGCCTTAACTTCATCAAAGTCATCACCGTCCGCACAGCCCATGATCTTCTTAACCTCTCGCAGATACTTGGTCATGGCAGCCGAGTCACGCATAAAATATTCTTTCATCCACTTAATCTCAGTGTCATTTTTAATTGACTTAAGCTCTGTCGTGGGATTGACACGGCTTACCATGTGATATGACCTGATATCCGCAGGGCCATCCTTAAGCCTTCCAGCCATAATATCCAAGGCTTTTACAGAGACTTCTCGCTCATCGGCAAGTATATTTCCCCGGTATTCATAGCCTGTTAAAAAGTCATATACCGATCCGTATGCTTTGATCCCCACGCCTTCGGCAGTTAAGATTTTTCCGGTTTCTTCGCTCACACATTCTTCGTCTGCAAAAAAGTATGCTTCTTTTTCCTCATCGGAAATATATGTGATAAATGCATATGAAAATGCCACGGGATTGTATGCCACATCTTCACCGCGCACATTGTATAACCACATGATATCATCAAGCTTGCTTATGAAAAAATGTGTGCACTCAAGCTTTTTCATCTTCTCATGTATCATTGCAAGCTTCTCAGACACTGTCTTGCCGGCATATTTAACATCATGCGTTCTTATCCTGCCATGGTTGTCGGCAGGTCTTGATCCATCCTCATTCCATATGCGCCCTGCAAGATCATCCGTATAGCTTATTTTTATGCCGTAGCATGCTCCACGCCCACAGGAATCATCGTTTATCTTACGGCATTTTGAAAGAAGCCTGTCCACGCTGTAGCCCGTAAGCTTATCTCCGTCAAAGCCTATACACTGACCGGGCATAATATGCGATGCAATATATGCCTCAATGCTCGGATCCCTGTCATCGCCCTGACGCATCATCTTGATCCCCGAGCCTTCAAGTTCTTTCTCGCACTGAATATAATAGCGCCCATCCGTCCAAAGCAGTGCCTCATCCTTTGTCACGAGCAATGTTCCGTTACTTCCACTGAAACCTGACATATATTCAAGTACCATATCATGCTCACTGACATATTCGCTGTTATGTGCGTCAGTCGTAGTGACGATATAACAGTCAATGCCTTTTTGTTCCATTTTGTGTCTGAGTATTTCTATCTGTTCTCTCATCGTATATTCCCTGAAAAAAAAGCGGCGCATACGCGCCGCTTTGGATCACAAATGATTACTGCATAAGATCAACGATTCCGTCAAGGCCTTCCATGACCTGAAGGATTGAAGTATTCATTGTATTGATGTCATCATCGCTTGTGAAATCTGACTCTGAAAGCTCACCCATCTCATCGATGAGGCCCTTTGCTTCTGTCAAAAGCTCTTCAACCGTGTCATCCTGTGCGATCGCATCGCTCATGTATGCATCTTCAACAAGCTGATATGTCTCAACGAGTGTTGCATAATTCTCCTGAAGATCAGCAAATGCGCCTTCTGATACAGAACCTGAAGCTGAAGCGGCGTCAGTCGTGTCCATCATGTCGATGATCTTATCAAGGGCATTAAGAATATCAAGGATAGAATTGTTCATATCCAAAAGTTCGCTCTCATTGGCAAAATCAGCCTCTGTAAGTTCACCCATCTGATCGATAACATCCTTGGCCTCAGTAAGAAGTTCCTCAACATCATCACTCTGCTCGATGGCATCATCCATGTAAAGCTTCTCTACTGCATCATAAGCTTCTGTCATTGCAGCGTAGTTCTCCTGAAGATCCTCAAATGTAAATTCTGAGCTTGCTTCAGCGGCTGCCTCTGTAGCTTCCTCTGCTACGGCTGTTGCCTCCTCATCGCCACATGCCATAAGCATTGAACATGCAAGTACACTTGCAAATAATACTGCTAAAACTCTCTTTTTCATAATCTCCTCTTTTCCTCCTGAAAAATTCTTACCTATATATTTACCAAATAGTAAATATATCCTATCAGGCAAGTAAATGCAAGCATTTTCTTATACAATTCAGAAGAAAACATACAATATATAGGAGATTTACCTGTTTTCTATCGCAATATATTCTTTATCTTCGCAAAGCGTCTTATATGCAGGACGTATGATCTTGCCTGAGTTACACAGTTCTTCCAACCTGTGCGCACTCCAGCCTGATATCCTGGCCATCGCGAATATCGGAGTATACAACTCTATGGGAAGATTCAGCATATGATATACAAGTCCCGAATAGAAGTCCACATTGATGCTGACGCCCTTAAACATCTTACGTTCGTCAGCTATGATCTTCGGTGCCACATCTTCCACGATCGAATACAATTCGTACTCATTCTCAAGGCCCTTTTCTATCGCCAGTTCCTTAACGAAACTGCGAAGGATCTCCGCTCTCGGATCTGACTTGGAGTATATTGCATGTCCGACGCCGTATATGAGTCCCGCATTATCAAATGCCTCGCCATGGAGTATCTTCTTAAGATATACTTCAACTTCGTCCCTGTCTGTCCAGTCCCTGACATTGTCCTGTATGTCTTCAAACATTTGGACGACTTTGATATTGGCACCACCGTGCCTGGGTCCCTTAAGCGAACCGATGGCAGCAGCCATAACGGAATATGTATCCGTAAGCGTCGAAGATACCACATGAGTGGTGAAAGACGAATTGTTACCGCCGCCGTGTTCTGCATGGATCACGAGACAGATATCCAAAATGCGCGCCTCAAGCTCACTGTATTTACTGTTGGGACGAAGTATATGTAATATGTTCTCAGCAGTTGTAAGTGTCGGATCAGACTGATGTATGATCAGACTCTCTCCGTCATGGTAATGCTTGTAACTGTGATATCCGTATATGGAAAGAAGCGGGAACAGGCTGATAAGTTGCAGACACTGTCTGAGCACATTGGGCAGACTCACATCATCCGCAAAATCATCATATGAATACAACGTAAGAACACTTCTTGCAAGCGTATTCATCATATCCTTGCTGGGAGCCTTCATGATGATATCACGAACAAAGCTCGTGGGCAGGGAGCGATAATAGCCCAAAAGCGCAGAGAAATCTTTAAGTTCCTTCTCGTCGGGCAGACGTCCGAATAATAAAAGATATGTAGCCTCCTCAAATCCATATCCGCGCCCCTTTGAAAAGCCCGCACACAGATCCTTGACATTATAGCCGCGATAAAACAGCGCACCATAGTCCGGAAGCACATTGTCACCCACGGTCTTGGTCGCTCTTACATCTGAAATATTGGTGAGACCGGCAAGCACCCCCTTGCCGTTCTGGTCCCTGAGCCCCCTTTTGACGTCATACTGTGTATACAGCTCGGAATCTATCACCGATGAATCCATACACATCTTCGACAGTCTTTCTATCTCAGGCGTCACCTCTGAATATACATTATGATCCATTTATACCTCCCAATTACCCCTTATCTTAAAAATTCCAATACAGCGCCTTTCATCTCATCAATCTCAACAACTTTGTCATGTTTGATCGGCGCGTTCTTAAGCTCGCTCACCGCACGCGGAATCTTAACTCCCGATTTTTCGGCCAGTATGTCAACAAGCGCAAAAGGATCTGCATCTGACTTGCTGCCCTCTATGGCTGACAATACGCTCGGAGTGAACTTGTACGGACTTGCCGTGGATGCGATCACAGTTTTTTTCTTATCGCCCGTCTTTTTCACATATTCATCATATACAAAACTTGCTACAGCAGTATGTGTATCAAGTACATATCCGGTATCATCATATAACTTCTTGATCTGAGAAAGCGTATCTGCTTCGGCGGCAAATCCGCCGTAGAAGTCCTTAAGGCCCTTCTTCATCTCATCCGTGATCTCATATCTGCCTTCATCCGTAAGCCTCTTCATCAAGGCCTTATTGGCATCATCGTCCTCTCCTGCGATAAAGTATATGAGTCTCTCAAGGTTGCTTGAGATGAGAATATCCATCGAAGGGCTGTTGGTAAGCTTAAACTCTCTCTTTTTATCGTATACACCCGTATTAAAGAAATCGAAAAGGACCTTATTCTCGTTGGATGCACAGATCAGTCTGTCGATCGGAACACCCATATGCTTGGCAAGATACGCCGCAAGGATATTGCCGAAATTGCCTGTAGGAACGGTGACATTGATCTCATCGCCTCTGGCGATCTTGCCCTCGCCCAAAAGCTTGACATATGAATACACGTAATATACGACCTGGGGAATGAGTCTTCCTATATTGATGCTGTTGGCTGACGAGAATCTGCACCCAAGTTCTGCAAGAGTCTTCTTAAGCTCTGTATCCGCAAACATTCTCTTAACCGCACTCTGACAGTCGTCGAAATTGCCGTTGACACCGATCACGCATGTATTGGCGCCCGCCTGTGTCACCATCTGCCTCTCCTGGATAAAGCTCACGCCTCCCTTGGGATAAAAGACTATGATCTTGGTACCCGGTACGGAATCAAAACCTGCCAAAGCCGCCTTGCCGGTATCACCGGATGTGGCCGTAAGTATGACAATATCGTCTTCTATGTCATTCTTCTTGGCCGCCGTGGTCATCAGATGAGGAAGGATGGAAAGCGCCATATCCTTAAATGCTATGGTCGATCCGTGGAACAGTTCCAAATAATATGCTCCATCAGCCCATACAAGATCCACGATATTCTCCGTATCAAACTTCTCATCATATGCCGATGCGATACAGTGTTTAAGCTCATCTTCGGTATAATCGGTCATATATAACTTCATGACCTCATAAGCCACTCCTCTGTAATCCATCTTCGACAGATCTTCAAGACTTACGTCAAGCTTCGGTATATATGTAGGAACAAAGAGGCCTCCGTCTTCCGAGAGTCCCTGCAATACTGCCTTGGACGCCATCAGTCTTAAGTCGCTGTTCCTCGTACTCTTATACATCAATTCTTCCATAATGATCTCAATCTCCTGTTTTTTAACCTATATGTTCACCTATTATAACAAAATAAGTATATATCTACAAGATAAGTATAATATGTGTTAAAATATTTGATATGAACAGGACCAAAGCCAACTTATCAAATGAATATCCCGGCGTATACAAGGCTGTCAAGAAAGACGGCACCGTATATTACAGGGCTTCTTTTACCTACAAGAACAAGCACATCTCTCTTGGAAGCTTTGACAATCCGGATGATGCTCATCGCGTATATACGTTGGCCAATCTTTTGGTATCTTCCTCTTTTATGCATGTCGAGGATTATACTTCAGACCAGCTCATTCCCTTTGACAAGTGGGTAGTCATCATCAATTTTAGAGACAATGACATATATTTTACCACGCCCATATACATGCGCAAGAATTACTTCTCATATTACCTGTCTCCCACCGAAGAGCTTAAGTTTTCCATCGACGACCTCTTCTACTATTCTTCACACAAGATCATGAAGCGCGGCGGTCATCTCTTTGTTGCTGACTATGGCATGCAGGTCTCCATAGTATCCAGATACGGCATACGTCCATATGCCGTCGAAGGTCGTGACTATATTCACCTCAACGGTGACAACAGTGACTATCGCTACGAGAATATCAAAGTCGACAATATATACAACGGTGTAAGGCTCTGTCACAAGGGTCATAAGACCATGTATCAGGCAGTGATCCACATCCGCGGCAATTATGTCATCGGTTACTTCGACGATGCGATCAAGGCTGCGATCGCATATAATAAAGCCATTGATGTGCTAAACACCAATGGCCTCAAAAAAGCATACGCTCAAAACTATATCGAATCCATATCCGCATCTGCTTATGCAGACATCTATTCTGCCATTACCATTCCCGATAAGATTCGGTCGTATAGGCCTACCTCGCAGAATAATCAATAAAGCACAGATCCATATCCACAGGACCTTCTATACCGAATATACTTCCCTTTGTACTGTACTGCCACATATCGTACTGATAAGGATAATCAGGCATATCCGACTCATCTGCAAGCCATATGCCCACGCCGATCATATTCTTGGTGTCCACACGTTTTACAAGCCATTCTTCATTGCCATACAACATGGGCTTGTATCCGGCTTCTACGATCTTATTTATAAATGTGCCGGCGATTAATGTACGTTCATCCTTACTTAGCGTCTCAACTCTGGACTTGTCATTCTCAACGAATTCCATGTCATAAGCCACAGGATATTTGATCTTATAATTCTTGCAGGCTTCGATGACCATATTGGCTTCCTCCAAAGCCTCTGCTGCGGTTATGGCCTGTGAGTAGAAATATACCCCCACATCCAGTCCTGCTTCCGTCGCCGCTGCGATATTCTTCGTAAAATACTCATCAAGCGCGATCGTACCTGACTGATATCCTCTGGCACCGACTCTGATCATGACAAAGTCGATCCCCGCATTCTTAACCTGAATAAAATCTATATCCTTCTGATATCTCGACACATCGATACCAAGGAAAGACACCGCCCTGCCTTCAAGGTAATAATGCATCTTACCGTCATTGGACTTAAGATTCATAAAGTTGTAGTTGTTAAGTTCTCTCGAAGTATCGATCGCTATCCATTCGGATGATCCGTCGGCAAATTCTATCTTGAAATGCTTGCCGTCATCATATTTCTCATCATCGGATATGGGCATCGTAGGTGTCGGCAGTGGCTTACCCTTATGTTCGGGATCTTCTGTTCCGGATGCATCGGGATCAGCGGATGAATCAGTATTTCTTCCTGCCGTATCCGTCTCCGTCCTTTTATTGCTGTACATGTCCCAAAAATCCAGATCATCAGCCGTGATCTTATGGTCAACTTCAGGCACTTCCTCTTCTGTCACCTCTTCAGTCTGTGATTCCAAAGAAGCTTTATACTCGGCGTAAGAAGAACTCCTGTTGCTTTTGCCGTTCATGGCTATGATAACGCCCAAAAGTATCAGCACAAAGACTGATACTCCGAGTGTCATATATATGATCGGAGCATTATGAGCTCCCCTGTCAAAATCGCTGTCATAATCGTAATCATAATTGCGATCACGGCCGCGATTAAAATCCAGATCAAGATCTTCTATATCCCGATCGTCATCATCAAATATCATATCTATCCTACTACTATGGCCTTCTTGGGGCACTTCTCCGCGCAGGTACCGCAGCCACTGCACTCATCATAATTGATTGAAGCAAGATTGTCGGTCACCTTGATAGCCTCGACCGGACAGTTCTTGGCACATATTCCGCAGCCGATACATCCGGTGTCACATGCTTTAAGCACTACAGGGCCTTTGTCCTTTGAATTACATGAGACTCTGACCTGTGCTTCATAAGGTATAAGTTCAATAAGTCCCTTAGGGCAGGCAGCCACGCACTTGCCACAGGCCTTACACTTTTCTTTATCTACCGTTGCTATGCCGTTTACCACATGTATGGCATCAAATGCACACGCCCTGACACAGTTGCCGTATCCGAGGCATCCGTAGTTGCAACTCTTGGGTCCGCCTCCGGGTACAAAAGCCATTGCACTGCAGTCGGCCACTCCGGTATATTCATAATCTGTATGAGCCTTGTCACAGTCTCCCTGACATTTTACAAAAGCCGTCATGCGCTTTACTTCTCCGGCTTCAACACCCATTATGCCGGATATGACCTTGGCCACATTCTCTCCGCCTACGGGACATCCGTTAACAGGTGCCTCGCCCTTGGCTATTGCCGCGGCAAGACCCGAACATCCTGCATATCCGCAGCCTCCGCAGTTATTACCGGGAAGCGCATTAAGCACTGCTTCTTCACGGGGATCTGTCTCCACAGCGAACTTGATACCGGCTATTCCAAGGAACAGTCCGACGAACAATCCCACTGCTCCTACCAAACATGTTGCTATAATAATTCCGTGTAACACTTTATTCCTCCTTAAAAAGAGTTATACAAGGCTTATATCAAGCCGCTGAATCCGCAAAAAGCTATTGCCATAAGGCCTGCCGTAAGCAATACGATGGGCATTCCCTTAAGAGGCTTCGGAATATCATTGTATTCAAGTCTCTCTCTTATACTTGCCAAAAGCACGATCGCTATGGTAAATCCCACCGCCGTGGCAAATCCGTTAACTATGCCGAAAAGTACGTTATATCCCTTGGTCACGTTGGTAAGTGCAACACCGAGCACGGCACAGTTGGTCGTGATAAGGGGAAGATACACTCCGAGGGATTCATACAGACCAACCACAAATTTCTTAAGGAACATCTCCACAAACTGTACCAGAGCTGCTATGACCAGGATAAACACTATGGTCTGCATGTATTCCATATTAAGAGGGACCAGTATGAACTGATAGATAAGTCCCGCAACTGTACTCGACAGTGTAATGACAAATATAACCGCAACACCCATGCCTGCAGCCGTATTGACCTTCTTGGATACACCAAGGAATGGACACAGTCCCAAAAACTGGCTGAGCACGACATTGCTCACAAGCGAAGATCCTATGAGGATGATCAGTAACTCCTTAACCGTATTCATATGCTCTCCTCCTCATCTGATACTTTTCTGTCTGCGCAGTCACCCACATTACAGTTCATGCAGTCCGCACCGCATCCCGACTGGATCTTGGACATATCTTTGCCTTTCTTCTCTCCGCTTATCTTTATCTGATTCTGGATAGCGGTAAGAAGTGCCAGTACAAAGAAAGCTCCGGGCGCCATCTTGAATATGCTGATCGGGGTGAAAAGTCCGAGTTCATATCCGAATACACTGCATCCGCCCAGGAATTCACGAAGCAGGCCAATAATGGTAAGCGCCAGAGTAAAGCCGAGTCCCATTCCCAGTCCATCAAAAAATGAGGGGATCACGGGATTCTTATAAGCGTACGCCTCGGCTCTTCCAAGGATAATACAGTTAACTACGATAAGCGGAATATATATTCCAAGCGACTTATATAGACTCGGAATATAGGCTTGCAGAAGCAACTGCATAATGGTCACGAATGAAGCAATGATCACTATGAAAGCAGGTATTCTGATCTTATCGGGAATGACCTTACGTAAGGCCGCTATAATCATATTGCTGAGTGCCAGTACAACGGTGGTCGTAAGTCCCATACCCATACCGTTGATGGCCGAAGTAGTAACCGCAAGTGTCGGACACATACCAAGCATCAATACCAATGTCGGATTCTCCTTGATGATTCCGTTTTGCAGTCTCTCTACACATCTGTTCATCATCGTTCTCCTTAATGAATGTTAAAGCAGGTCTCCATAGTACTGTAAACAGCCGTTGACTGCATTTACAAATGCATTCGTTGTGATGGTCGCGCCGGATATGGCGTCTATCTCATCAGGCATCGAAGCACCCTGTTTGGTGTATGTGAAATGGCTTGCCTGCTTGCCTTCAAACTGTGGCTTTAAGACTTTCTCCGCGTTCATGCCAAGCCCCGCAGTCTCATTGATGGTAAGTATCGATATGCCGTTTACCGTCATATCTTTTCTGATACCGACCGCAAGAGTGATATCTCCGCCATAGCCTTCCGACGTCGTAACGGTGAATACATATCCGAGCACCTCGCCGGATGCATCAACCGCAGCATTGAGTTCATCGATGTCTACTGCACCATAGCCTTCCTCATCAAGAGTATATCTCTCATCCGCAGGCATGATCTCATCTTCATAAGGCTTAAATTCTGCCGCATCGGCAAATACTTCCCTGTATGCGTCCTTTTTATCCTGTAATTCTCTGTCAGCTATCGTCCCCTTGGTAACTTCATATACCGTACCGAGTATCACACCTGCTATCACGGTGATGGCGATAAGGATCATAGCATTTTTGATCATCTCTTTCATACGCGCTCTCCTCCCTTCCCGAAGGCTTTGGGAGCCGTGTATTTGGTAATGAGCGGTGTCAGCATGTTGCCAATGATGATGGCATATGACACGCCCTCACTTGATGCGCCGAACACCCTGAATATACCGGTGAGCAAACCAAGTATGATACCGAACACGATCTGGCCCGTCTTGGTCACCGGTCTGGTCACGTAATCCGTAGCCATAAAGAATGCTCCGAGCATGAGTCCGCCGCCTGCAAGCTGTGCAGAGATATAATATCCGTCAAACCCATGTCCGCCAAAGATTCCGTAGAATATGATAAACGTAATGATATAACTTCCGGGAACTTTAAGATCTATTACGCCGATCATCAGCAGGAATGCCGCACCGATGATAATGGCTATCATCGAAGTCTCTCCGATGGTACCCGGTATATTGCCGACTATCATGTCATACACATCAACTGTCTCTCCCGCTTTAAGTCTTGCCAAAGGAGTTGCACCGGTATATGCGTCACAGCTAAAGTTGGTCATAATACTCGGGAATGATATTATAAGAAAACATCTCGCAGCCAGAGCCGGATTCATGAAGTTCTGTCCGAGTCCTCCAAAAAGCATCTTGACTACGATGATCGCAAATACACTGCCCATCGGTCCTACCCACAAAGGAGCTGCCGGAGGCATGTTAAGCGCAAGTAAAAGTCCGGTAACTGCAGCCGAAAAATCAAGCACAGTCACTTTCTTTTTCATAATTAACTCATATACGGCTTCAGCCGCTACGGCAGCGGCTACCGTAAGAATGATCTGCAAAAGAGCATGTACTCCGAAATTCTTAACACCATAGCAGGTTGCGGGAAGCAGCGCTATGATCACGCATAACATGATCTTGTCCGTGCTGATCTTCGATCTGATATGCGGATTGGACGATACCCTTCTTACGGGATTGATTGTCTCACTCATCTGTCTTATGTCCTCACTTTCCTGCTTTTTTACGATTGGCCAGTATGATCTTACGGGCCGACTTGATAGTCTGAGTCAACTGTCTCTTGGCAGGACATACGAAACTGCAGCATCCGCACTCGCAGCATTCCATGCCGTTAAGT
>JAEEGL010009178.1_pt1 | contig 17515 bp, 20 predicted proteins | sample 9134231 | NCBI WGS metagenome assembly JAEEGL01 (sample SAMN16246548, study PRJNA631951) | gut metagenome | biome: gut microbiome; feature: rumen; material: fiber-attached | host: Bos | place: Iran: Karaj | collected 2018-10 | reverse complement strand
TGGACGACAAGTTGTGCCGAAACTGACATAGATAGGAAAAAGATCCTGCATCTTATGTCGATTTCAGCACCAAAGACCGGAGAAAGTGAGCACCTAAAAAAGGTGGTCTGCCAAGGCTGTTCAGAGGTGAAAATAACTAGAAATAGTGGTTGACTGATATATCAACCACTATCGTTAGATGATTTAGAAAGATGTGCCGACTTTGACATCGGTGGCAAGTTGTGCTGAAATCAACCTCTGCAAAGCGTGTATTTACAAAAGATGTCAAATTGAGCACAACTCTGAAATTTTATTGAAACACGGTTCAACCAGCTTCGGTCAGAGCATTACCGGAAGGATTTCATCAGTTCTGCGATCTGGGCATACTTTTCCTTGTTTGCTTCCATATCCGCCCGGATCAGAGACTCTACATACTGGCTGCCGCTGTTGTTATGGAAGAAGCTGGCCAGCTTTACATGCTGCAGTACATCCGGAGACAGGTAAAACGACGCCGGTGCGCCTGTGGGGCCGCCGGATTTCGGGCGTCCTACGGGTCTGCGTACAGGCACCGCGCTCTCTTCTGCCGTGCTTTCCTCTTCACTCTTTTTGACTTCTTCCGCTACGGGAACGGATTTTTTTGCCGAAATCGGCTTTTTGTCCTCTTTTTTCTTCGGGGAAGGAGTATTATCCGCCTTTTTGGGTGCCTCGGTCTCTTTTTCTTCCTGATCCAGATAGCCCGCCAGATTAAACTTCTTTGCCATATTACTTCTCCTTCTTGATTTCTTTGACAAGGGACCGTATATCGTCCGCGGCTGCGGAGTTTTTATCATAATCCGTGATCCCCATGTGCGCCGCCACGTTTTCGGATAAGCTTACTGCCTGGCGGATACGGGTTTGAAATACCTTTGAATCCAGGCGTTTTGCCATGCTTTCTGCCACGGAGATGACATCTTTGGCCAGATTTGTGCGGTAGGAATTCTTGTTAAATAACAGTCCCATTACCTTAAGGGACGGATTGGTGGTCTCCCGCACCTCCTGAATGGTCTCTTCCACACCAATGTTTGCCTCGAGACTGGCCACATCCGGAAGCATGGGGATAATGGCGTAGTCCGCTACGCTCAAGCTTAATACATGAGCCCATGTGGGGTCGGGGTTTACGTCGATAAACATATAGTCATATTCGTCCCGAAGGCCGTCTAATGCCTTGCGAAGGGAGGATATTTTGGCTGTTTTTGCGTTTAGATCCCCGATATTCATGCTGGCCGGGACGATATCCAGGTTTTTTTTCACATTTTTGATGCTCTCCTTCGGATCCGTGCCCGCCATCAGCTCTCGCAGAGTTTTTAGGTCGTCTGTTTTATCTACATTTGCAAAAAAGGAAAGGTTAGCCCGCTGCGCATCCATATCGATCAATAGCACCTTTTTCTTTTGGTTGGACAGCTCCCAGGCCACATTAAAACAAGTGCTGGTCTTTCCGATCCCGCCTTTTTCGTTGATTACTGATATTATCTTTGCCATACTGCTCTCCTGCATTTTTAGGTTTCGCCTGTTTTTCATGAATATTTGATTATCATATTAGTATAATTTCCTATTATAATAATTGGATAATATACTAATACGACCAAAATGCCTGCTTTGTCGCGGCTTTTTCTTTGCCGCCACCACACCACGGATATATTACCACGGACTCGCGATGGGTGTCAAATATAATAATAGGATATTATTGTATGAAGATAATAATGTCTTATTCTATTTTAATATTGGAATATGAGCATAATTGAATAATAGGATAATTACATAATAATGTAATAGGCTCGCAGAATAATAGGATAATTAAATATTATATAAATAGAATATTTGTATAATTATATAATAGGTGCATAGCATAATAGTATAATAGACTAATAGAAAAGGATAAATAATATAATATGAGTATAATAGGATAATGGTTAAACGAGAAAGCAAAGGATATAATACTATTATAAAATTAGTATAATATAAAAATATAACGAGAGAAGGCTTGAAGTAATAAACAATAGGATGCGAACCGGATTTGACTATTATAATAATATAAAAAATAAATGCGGAACTAGTCTAAAATTTCAAGGGGTTGCACAGATCAAAGGAGCCATAAGCCGGACAACATCGAAAGAGAACAATCTATAGAAAATGCCATAATAAATTACATATTAGTATAATATAAAAATAATGGCATCGAATGAATAATAATTATAGTAATACGTTAGTATCATAATAGTATAATACAATAATAGAAATAATACACAGATTATAAAAAGTGGTATACTATTAAATATAAAAAGAAAGTACTATCGGAAAGGTAAAGAAATGGAACGGATAGCTGTATTGGGAGCGGGAAGCTGGGGGACGGCTCTGGCCATACTCCTGCTTCATAATGGACATGACGTAACACTCTGGTCCCATAGGAGATCCCAGATAGAGGAAATGAGAGCTACGAATAAAAGTGATAAGCTCTCTGTTGAATTGCCGGAGGAACTTAAACTTACCAGCGAAATGGAAGATGCGGCCCGGGGCAAGGATCTTTTGGTAATGGCAGTGCCCTCTGTTGCAGAAAGAGAAACGGCAGAAAAGATCAGGCAGTATATCACAAATGGACAAAAGATCATTACCGTATCAAAAGGGATCGAGGAAAAAACCCTTCTTTCGCAAACGGATATATTAAAAGAAGTGTTGAAGGAGGCGAATATCGGCGTATTGAGTGGCCCTTCCCATGCAGAAGAGGTGGTGATCGGGCAGCCCACGCTGGTGGTGGCCGGATCGGAGGATAAAAATCTGGCAAATTATGTGCGGATCCTTTTTTCCAACGAAAACTTCCGGGTCTATACCAGTGATGATGTGGTGGGGATTGAGATCGGAGCCGCGTTAAAGAACGTTTTAGCCCTTGCGGCGGGCATGTCTGACGGCCTGGGCTTCGGCGACAACGCAAAAGCGGCACTGATCACCAGAGGTATCAAGGAAATGCGCTCGCTTTCTGCAGCCATGGGTGGAAGAGAAGAGACGCTAAACGGTCTGACCGGTATCGGAGACCTGATTGTAACATGCCAAAGCACGCACAGCCGAAACCGTAGAGCCGGCGTGTATATCGGTCAGGGTATGGCACCCAAAGAGGCGTTTGAGAAGGTGCAGATGGTGGTGGAAGGGGCCTATTCTGCCAAAGCAGCCAGGAAGCTGGGAGAGAAATTCGGCATGGAATTACCGATCGTGGAGAAGGTAAATCAGGTGCTGTTTGAAGGAAAAGACGTAAAGGAAGCGGTGCTGGAGCTGATGACAAGGGATCTGAAGGCAGAATTCGTATAAATCGCAAGATTGCATCTGGTTGGCATTAGGATCAACGAACAAAAACAGATATAAGAGGAGCTAAAATGGTAACTGTGATCGGTCCGGCCATCGTAGATGTGCTGGTAAAACCATTTCATAATAAGGTGTTTGAACAGGGCACATATGCCGCAGAGGATATCCGCCTCTCTTATGGCGGAAATGCCCTAAATGAAGCGGTGATCTTGGGCCGTCTGGGGGAAGAGACAGAACTTGTCACCAAGATCGGCGCTGACGAGGCGGGAGAAAATGTACGGCGCTTTGCCATGGAATCCGGCGTAAACTGTGACCGATTCCTGGTAGATGCGAATATGGTAACGGGCATCAACGTGGTTTTGGTGGACGAAAGCGGTGAAAGGTATTTTTTGACGAATCCCAACAGCAATCTGCGAAAGCTGGCTTTAGAGGATATTCTTCCGTTTATCCCGCAGATGGGAAAAACCGTGTGCTTCCCCTGCATGTTTACCTCCCCCCTTTTAGGGGTCAAAGAAATGACGGAGTTGTTTCGAGCGATCAAGGAAGATAGCGACAGAACCCTGTTTTTGGACATGACAACACCGAAAAACGGTGAACGCATAGAGGAAATGAGAGAACTCTTTTCTTATGTGGATTATTTCATGCCAAACGAAAAAGAGCTTTTAATGTTATCAAACAGTAGTACAATAATGGATGCGGCAGAAGAAGTCTTATCCTGTGGCGCCGGATGTGTGATCGTAAAAAGGGGCAAAAACCCCACAAAGATCTTTTTGCCGGGGAAAGAGGAAGAAATTCCCGTATATGACCGTGCAAAACCCATTGACTCCACGGGGGCGGGAGACTGCTTCGGCGGGGGACTGATATATGCCCTGGAGAATAAAATGCCTCTTAAAGAGGCGGCAAGATTCGCAAACGCCTGCGCTTCCTGTACGGTGGAAGCGGTGGGAGCGACAAACGGGGTCTTATCCCTTCGGGAGCCGAATCAAAGATATGCATATATGAAGGAAAAAGGAGGAATGTGACATGACATATGCAGAACTTGTAAAACAGGTAAAAAAGAACGTAAAAACACTGGATGCATCAGCGGCAAAGCAGCATCTGGCAGTGGAGTTTGACATTATTGGAGAGGCAGAAGGCGCCTTTTATGTGGAGTTTTCTGATGGAAAAGTGGATGTAGAGCCCTATGAATACTATGATTATGACATTCGGATCCGTACTGACGCACAAACGGCGCTGGATCTGACCGCCGGCAGACTTTCCTTTGAAAAGGCGGCTGCAGACCAAAAGGTAGTGGCAGAAGGCAATACAAAGGTGCTTGCCTCCATCGGAAGAACCGTAAAAAAGGATACGAAAAAGATCGCAAAGAAGGCAGAACCGAAAAAGATCGCCAAAAAAACCGAGCCTAAGAAGATCGCGAAGAAAGCAGAGCCCAAAAAGATCGCAAAAAAAGCAGAACCGAAAAAGATCACAAAGAAGTAGGGGGCTTTTGTGGACAGTTTCAAAAGGCGAAGGTGGGAGGAATTACAGGAAAACAGCGGAAAGAACGGGGCGTTTTACTTTACGGAGTTTTTGTCCCCGGTGGAGATATCCGATATTCTAGCAATGTTTAAATCCAACGAAGTGACCCTTTTTGGAGGAGCGCCGGATACGGAACGAAAGATGGCGCGGTTCGGGGACCCGAAGGAACTGGGGTATGAGGTGGATTTTCCCATAGCCATTTTGCGGATCGAACCGCTGCAGAAGAAATTTGCGGATGATCTAACCCACAGAGACTTTCTGGGAGCTATTTTAAACCTGGGACTGGAGAGAAGCGTTATAGGAGATATCGTGGTCCGGGACAAGGCGGCCTTTGTTTTTGTAAAGGAATCCCTGACAAGCCTTATCATAGAAGAACTAAGCCGCATCAAACACACATCTGTCCGGGTGTCCGTAATGGAAGAAGTGCCGGAGGACGTAAAGCCTGTTCGAAAAGAAGAGCGTCTCATCGTCTCGTCCTGCCGCCCGGATCTGATCATTGCCAAACTGTATCACCTTTCCCGCCAGGAGGCAAAAGACGCCTTTGGGGAGCAGCGTGTATTTTTAAACAGCCGCCTTTGCACAAATCCTTCCAACCCCATCAAAGAAGGGGATGTCATGTCTGTCCGCGGACACGGAAAGTTTGTTTTTCAGTCCATCGGAAACACCACAAAAAAGGGGAATATCAACATCATTTTGGAAAAATATGTGTAGAAAAAGCTGGTGATACATCCTTCAACAAAACGCCGCTTACGCCCTTACAGCTTGATCCGCGTATAATACTCCGTCTCGTCCTCGTGGTGGATGTAAGCGCCGTTATTCAGCTGTGCTTTCAAGCTCCCGGGATTGTCTTTGTCTACAGATAAATACGCTTCATCTATGCCCATTTCCCGGGCTTTTTTTAATGTTAATCCAAGTCCTGCCGTAGCATATCCTTTCCGGCGAAAGCTTTCTCCGATGCAATATCCGATATGACCCGGTCCTTCCCGAAGGAAATCATTCAAACAGTGGCGCAGATTAAAAACCCCCACATAGGTGCCGTCGTCCGAGAGGACGAAAGTGGTATCCGGAACGAAGCCCTCCGGAAGATCTTTTCCCAGGGACCAGTTTCGCTTCATTTCGATCCAATCCAAAAACTGTTCATAGGTATAACCGTAGACATTGTTGATATATCCGTGTTCGTTTTCGGAAAATGTCATGTATAGCGCATATGTCTTTTCATAGTCGGAATCCTGTACCCGTATCAGCTCCATAGTCGTTCTCCTTTTGCATTGACCGAAAAGGGACTTTGTTCCCGTTCCGGTCGGATGATTTGACGGTTATTATAGCAGAAAAGCCCAATTATGATATAATTTTCCTGTTGAAAAAGATCGGTAGGAGCAGGCACATTGAGTGTTGTAAAGATAAAGGACATAAATGCATCAGAGGCAGAGATATATACCCGATTAAACGAAAACCAGGTAAAGCGGCTTTATGAGCCAAAAGAGGGGGCTTTTATCTGTGAAAGCCTCCGGGTGATCGAGCGGGCACTTAAGGCCGGGTATGAGCCCATTTCCTTTTTTGCGGAGGAAAGCCGGATCGGGGAAACACAGAATCTGATCAAGGATGAAAAAATTCCGATATATACGGCGCCCACGGAAGATATGCAAAGGATCACAGGCTATTCCCTGACGGGCGGTGTGCTTTGTGCCATGCGGCGCAAACCATTACAAAGCGTAAGGGATCTTATCAGAGAAAAGAAGAGGATCGTGGTCCTCGATGATGTGGAAAACCCCACAAATGTGGGGGCGATCTTTCGGTCGGCGGTGGCACTGAAGGCAGATGGCGTGATCCTGACGGAAGGAAGCGCGGATCCCTTGTACCGAAGGGCAGCTCGGGTCAGCATGGGCACAGTATTCCTAACAGACTGGACTTTTGGAGATGCGCGGGTGGTTGAGGAGCTAAAGGATGCGGGATTTGCCACCTATGGACTGGCCCTTTCCGAGGGAGCCGTCGACCTAAATGCGCTTAATACCGCAGGTTTTGATAAAAGGGCTGTCATTATGGGAAATGAGGATCATGGGATCTCCCGGGAGATCCTTTCCGAGACAGATCACGTTGTAAAGATCCCCATGGAACCGGGAGTGGATTCCCTAAACGTGGCGGCGGCCGGGGCAGTAGCGTTCTGGGAGATATTTAAGGATCAGCCATGAAAAAAGAGGAGACAGACAATTTCACGTATCTTTTGCGGTGTGCCGACGGGACCTATTACTGCGGTTGGACAAATGATCTAAAAAAACGGCTGGACGCCCATAACAAGGGGACGGCTTCGAAATACACACGGGTACGGCGGCCGGTGGAATTGGCCTATTTTGAGCGTTTTGCGACCAAGCAGGAAGCCATGCGCAGGGAGTATCAGATCAAACAGCTGTCACGGCAGGAAAAAGAAGTATTGATCGAAAAGGGTTGCCCGGATGGGGCAGGATCATAAAGGAGAGGCGAGATGGAAGCATATGTAAAGATCGATCTGCATGGAATGACCCAGGATCAGGCCATGAAAGTGATCGACAAGGCGCTGGATTCTGCAGGATCCGGAACATATCAGCTGCAACTGATCCATGGTTTTAACCGTGGAACGAGTCTGCGCACCATGATACAGGACTGGTATCGGTATGATGAGCGTGTAAAACGCATCATGCCCGGGGATAATCCCGGGGTTACCGTGTTGGTATTAAAGGAACTCTATTAACCCAAAATAAGAAAGGAAACGAGGAAAATGGCAAAAGAAGAACGTTTTAGGAAAGCCCGTGGTTTCTCCCATTATGAGCTAAAAAGGAAAAAGGGCATATGAAAGGCAACGAAAAAACCAACGTAATGCGAGTGTTGGACGCGAAGAAAAAAGGGTATAAGAGTCACTCTTATACTCCGGATGCCACCATGCCCGGCACGCAGATCGCCGCGCTTTTGGGAGAGGATCCCCGCCTTGTCTATAAGACCTTGGTTACTCAGGGAAAATCCGGGGCATACTATGTGTTCGTGGTGCCGGTAGAAGCGGAGTTGGACCTGAAGAAAGCCGCAAAGGCGGCAGGGGAAAAGAGTATTTCCATGATCAAACAAAAGGAACTGTTGCCCCTGACCGGATATGTGCACGGAGGATGTTCTCCCATCGGCATGAAAAAGGCTTTTCCCACCTTTTTGCACGCAGATGCGGCGGACAACGAAAAGATATTTGTCAGTGCCGGAAAGGTGGGGTTTCAGGTGGAACTCGCACCGAAGGATCTGATGGATGTAACAGGGTGCAAAACAGCGGATATTGTGTAGATGATGAACGAAAAAGAGATAAGGGCCCTGGAAAAAAGGGCATCTGATGGGTGGCCGGGACTTGTGATCGAAGAGTACGACGGATGGCAGCTCCGATTCGCAAAAGGCTATACGGGACGGGCCAATTCGACAAGCCATTTTGGAGAATCCAAGCGGGCTGTAAAGGAGGTCATTGCATATTGCGAAGAACAGTATGCAAAGCAGGGGCTTCCCTGCAATTTTAAGGTTACGGATGCGGACCAAAGCCTTACGGCGGTCTTAAAAGACAGAGGATATAAGACCGTAACCCCCACGGATGTGATGATCCTTGATGTAAAAGACGAGGCCTTTTCGAGCGTTGAAAATGGGTGGAGAGAAGATCCCGGGGTGCAACTTGTCTATGGAACAGCGCATAATGATAATGGCTGGATCAAAGACTATTTCGCACTTGAGGGGATCAACGACGAACAAAAGCAGGCGGTCTATGAAGAGATCCATTCCTCCATAAAGGCAGAAAAGCTCTATATCAAGATCATTGCAGAAGAAAAAACCGTCGGCGTAGCCTCCTGTGCCATAGAGGAAGGATACAGTCTTTTGCAAAATGTGATCATTGACCCGGCGTTTCGCGGGCAGGGTCTGGGAAAAAGGCTATGTATGGCAGCGATCTTAAAGTCTAGGGAAATGGGAGCAACTTATTTTTACCTGCAGGTGTTGCAGGATAACGAGGTTGCCATCAGTCTGTATAAAAAACTGGGGTATAAAAAAGCATATGCCTATTGCTATATGCGAAATGCCTGAAAAAACCGGAAAGGGAGGAAATGTCGCCATGAGTAACAAAAAGACATCCGAAATGACGGATCATGAACTGATGCAGGAGATGGTGGAGCAGGGGAGAACTTCCCTGCGGTTAGCGTACGTAAGTCTTACCCTTCGGGTGGCAGTGATCGCGGCCATTGTGATCCTTGGAGCGATCTGTATACCGAAGATCAATGAGGAATACCAAAAGGTAGCCGGTGCGGTAGAGGAAGTGCAGCAAATGGCCGATGAAGTGGAGCAAGCGGCCCTTGATGTGCAGTCGGCCATGGACAGCGTAGAAGAGACCAGTGACAATATGAACACGGTAGTGAACGGGTTTAAGGACAGCGTGGATAAGTTTTCCGAATCGGTGAAATCCTTAAATCCTTTAAACGCTTTTCGCTAAGGCTATGAAATACGAAAACATTGTCCGCGCCACCTTTTTAGAGCGTCCGAACCGTTTTATCGCCCGGGTGGAAATAGAGGGGCAAAGGGAAACAGTCCATGTTAAAAACACCGGCAGATGCAAAGAGTTACTGCTTCCGGGCTGTGAAGTATGGCTTACGGCTCCGGGAACTCCGGGCCGAAAGACGAAATACGATCTTGTGGCTGTCAGAAAAGACACCGGTGTGCTCTTTAACATTGACAGCCAGGCGCCTAACAAAGTGGTGAAGGAGTGGCTTTTAAAAAAGGACTACGAGAAGGTCACGCCCGAATATACCTACGGAGACTCCCGCATTGACTTTTATATGGAGCGCGGCAAGGAGAAGTATCTGATGGAGGTCAAGGGCTGTACCTTAGAGATCGACGGGATAGGGTATTTTCCGGATGCGCCTACCGAGCGCGGCATAAAGCACATCAGGGAACTGATCCGGGCAAAAAAGGAAGGATATCACGCCATTTTGGCCTTTGTGATCCAAATGGACGGGGTGACGGAGGTGCGCCCGCACATCGAAACCCACCCGGAGTTCGGAGAGGCCATGGAGGCTGCCAAAAAGGCAGGGGTTAAGATCCTGTTTCTGCCCTGTCACGTGGAACCGGGCGAGCTGTTATTGACGGAAGTTAGGGGAGGTGATTTTAGTCTATGAAAGAATTTGAAAATATCGTTATAGGGAAAAGCAGCATTCCGGCACTGGTCATCTCTATCATCCTGATGACTGCGATCCCGGTTGTGATCTTTATATACTGGCGAGTAAAACATAAAGAAAAGACAAAGATCAGCTGGCTGATCGCAGGCGCTGTCGGCTTTTTCGTTTCCGCCCGCGTGCTTGAACTCGGTATACATTATTTCTGTATTATAGCGGACAATCCGGTATCCCGGTTCGTTAACGGACATACCGCCGCCTATGTAATTTACGGGATCGCTATGGCAGGTGTTTTCGAGGAATGCGGCCGATTCATCGTCATGAAATACATCATGAAAAAGAACCGTACCCGTGAAAATGCGATCATGTACGGCATCGGTCACGGTGGGATAGAGATAATTGCCGTATTGCTCCCCGGCATGATCAGTTCGCTGGTCATAGCAGTTATGCTTTCATCCGGCGATATGACTACAGCGCTTAGCAACCTTGGCATTACAGAGGATAATGCTGCCGCTGCACTTACGTCCGTTCAGGCAGTTGCTGCCTTCGATTACGGGATGATGGCGGCGAATGTCATTGAGCGTATTTTGGCGATGCTCTTACATATCGGGCTTACGGTCATCGTGTATTATGGCATCACGCAGGCAAAGAAGAGCTGCCTGCCTGCGGCTATCGGGCTTCATATGCTGATGGATCTTTTTCCCGCATTGTACCAAAGAAACGTGGTGCCGCTCTGGTCGGTTGAGGTCTGGGCTGCATTTGTTGCAGTTGCGGTTGTTGTGATCGCCATGAAGTTTTACAGGCAGATGGAGGGTGCTGACTAATCATTACATAAACCATGAAATAATTGTTGCATTTTTGTTGCAAGATTTTTGGTATGATATAAGAGACTTTGGGAGAGGAACGCAAAGTAAAAAAAGGGGGATGAAATATGGGACAGGATTTTCCGGACAGTGTTGCGGAAGAAAAAAAGATCAAGTCGTATGAAACGTGGGTTCAGGACAAGACGGTCACCGATACGGAATTGTCCTATCGGACCATGAACAGCCGTTTTTACAATCTGGATACCGAAGGTCTTTCCGAGTCGGAACTTCAGACGAAAAAAAAGAGCCGTCAAACCGAGAAGGAACGGATCGAAGGTATCTGGCACACGAAAACAAAGGATAAGATCGAGGACTTGGACCAACTGGCGGATAAGAAGCATAAGCCCAAGGATGTGGAATACTATGAGCATTATTCTCTGGAGCAGTTGGAGATCCTTTTAAAGAATAACGATCGGGGCGGAAACTCCGACGAGTACAATGACGTGGTTTCGGACCTGGAGGTCTATAACAGCGTCATTCAAAATTGTGAGAAAAATCAGGTTGAAAAAAAGGATGTGGAGCCTGAGCTTATCGAGCGATTAAAAGAGAGCGCAAGAAAATACATAAAGTCAAAACATCCCATATCTACGCAGGGAAAGCTCCGAAAAGCCATTATTTCTCAAATCTACAGAAAATTAAAAGACGAAGCCGAAGAACCCAAAACCCAAACGGAAAAGACGTCTGCGCAACAGACAACGAGTGAAGAAGCTGTCTTGCAGACGGAGAAAGAGGTTACCTTTCAACAGGCAAAGAATGATTTCCAGGCATTGAAAAAAAAGAAAACAAAAACCCCGGAGCAGATCGCACAAGTGCTTCAGGAACACAGTGTATTGGTTGCCCAGGCGATGCAGGGAAAGCTTACGCTTTCAAAAGAAGAAGAAGCGGTACTGGATGCCAACATGACAGAGTTGGTTACCATGATCTCCAAGGATAAGGTGGATGAGCATCAGTCGCCCTGCCTGACCACACGGTTTTTTAACGCCATGGGGTGGACAGCGAAAAAACCCACTCTTACGGATGATAAAGGTCTTCGTGAGGAAGTAAAAAAGTCCCCGATCCCCCATACCATGTATCACACCATGAATGAGATGCCTCACCATAAAGCCGTGGATATGGCCAAGCAGCTTATTGGAGGAGAGCGGCATTATTTAAGTGACGGAAACCACGGAAAAGGCACCTATATGGCATATAACGCCGGGCATAAAGGGATTACGGATGAGGCTGCCTCCCAGGATTCGTGGTCGTACTCTAATGTGGCGGGATCTGTACAGGTTAAGATGTGTTTAAGTGATAAGATACAGATCGTTTCTGAAGATGAATTGAGTAAGTCGTGGATCCCGCGATTAAAGGAGCGTTTCGGAAAGCTGGCATCGTATATTGAGCAGGTGGAAACATCTTTTACGGCCAGGTATGTGACCACCTCCGGCATCCCGGCATATTCCATCTTTGCCGCCTTGTGCGGGTTCAATGCCATTTCCTTCTCCGGCAGGAACGTCTCCTGGTCAAACCCTGAAAAAATAGATACCGATGTTAAATACTTGGCTGTTTTTGACCGCTCCGCATTAGTGATGTCAACGCAGGCAGAAATGCGAAAAACAACCGTTCTGCGTTCGATCTATGGGGGTGCGCCACCGGAGGAGGCAGATAGGGAAAAGATTTCGCTGGTGTAGGCTAAAGGAAAGAAGACGACATATAAAAACAAAAACAGAGGAGAAAAAATATGAGTGAAAAAGCAGTTCTTACAATGGGAGAAGAGCGATTCATCGAAGAGTCCACCGCCGGATGGGGTATGAGTGTGAGAGAAGCACTTCAAACGTATACGGAAATACCGGATTCGGTGCAGGAAATGCTTATGAAGCTGGAAACGGCCTATGTTGAAAACTTTAGAGCGTTTTATACAGAGGCAAAGAAAAAAGAAGGGGATGCCATCAATGCCGCCAAGGTACAGTACGACTTTGATGAGAAGTGGAACGGAGTGCATCCGGAGTTTTTTGATTTTGATAAGCTTTTAAGCGATTGCAAATGATCTAAAGCGCAAAAAACCGCACCGGATGTGTCTCGACGGAATGAAAGACTTTTTCTATGGCATCGAGACCTTTGCTCTTATGGAGCAGTACACGGATCGATTGCGATGTGTCAAACTCCGACTCCAGAGCCTGCTTTAGCATATAAAAAGAGCAATAGATGGAACGACCGTCCGTCCCGCCGAACCAGGTGACCTGGATGGTATCACTAAACTCTTCCAGCATGATGGCCGCGGAGATCTGTCCGTTTAACTGACAGACGATGCTGGCATCGGAAAAGCGTTCCGTATCCAGCTCGAACTCGGGAAATTGTAAGATCACATCGTGTTGTGAGGATAAGATAAAGGATTCCAGTGCAGGTAAAGGCGCACGATCCATGGGCATCAGGTCGATGCCGACCCGAAGCTTTGCCGGGACCTGCACGTCTTTCATATTTGAAAGATCGCTGGTGATGTATGTAAAATCGGAGGGCATTTCCTTAAAGCCCCGATGGGCCAGGAAATCGTAGTCATCCGATGCATCGAAGCATGCGATGGTAAAGTGAAGTTTTACATCTTCGGGAAGGTCGGTCATCACGCGTAAAAGCTCTGAGGCCACGCCCTGTCGGCGGTGGTCCGGGACCGTGTAGATCCGATGGATGCGGATCTGTTTCGGGAAGACCTGTGCGGTGGCGACGCCGACGGGTAGCTCGTTTACTTCGTCATAGGCGCCAAAACAGGTGTATCGTCCGGCAGTGATGCCGTCGAATTCATCTGCATTTAGGATCGGCATATATTGCCAGATGTTGTTTTCTGTGACGATCTCGACTTTCATGGGGGTAAAACTCCTATCTGCTTGTAATGTATCATACATGGATACATTACTGCAATGTAAATCAAAAGGGGGATGAAAAATGGATGATCAGTTGAAGATGAATGAAGAAATGAGGCTCAAAAGCTATGAGACCCTCGTTCAGGCCCAGGATACCATGTCGCAGACGGAACTGGGATATCGGCACATGAACACCCGGTTTTTCGCCTTTGAACAGGGACAGATGGATAAATCCCAGTGGGCGGATAAGAAAAAAGAGCACGAGCAGCAAAAGAAGCAGATCGAAGCCCGCTGGCATCAAAACACGGCTACAGAGACGCAAAACCTGGCCGGGTTTGCGGATAAGACCCATTCCAATAAAGAGCCGGAATACTATGCCAACTACACCTTAGAGCAGTTGGAGATATTGATCAAAAACAACGACCGTGGCGGAAACTCCGAAGAATATAACGATGTCGCCACGGATCTGGAGCTTTATAATGCCGTTGTAAAGAAAAAGGACGAGATGGATCCGCAGGAGCAGGAAGCCCTTCTCTTAAACCTGGTAAAAAGCTCGGATAAATACATCGCCAAAAAAACCCCCCATTTCAGCAGCGGAAAGATCAGAAAAGCGCTGATCACACAGATCAACCGAAAGGCAAAGGCAGAGCACGAAAGAGTGGATGCCATGATCACCAGTGAGAAGCTTAAGGAAGGATATGAAAAAGTAACCGGTGTCTTGCAGGGACAGCTGGAGATGGATGATAAAACCCGGAGCGCCCTGGACGAACAGATGGCAGGACTCGTGCAAAAGGTTGCCACCCATGAGGTGGACAAGGATCAGTCGCCCTGCCTTACCACCCGGTTTTTTAACGCCCTGGGATGGACTTCGAAAAAGCCGGTGCTTACGGATGATAAAGGCCTTGCCGAGGCAAAAGAAAAGTCCCCCATCAAGCATTATATGTATACTTCCATCAACACCCTGACCGACAGGGGCGGCAAGCCCATCGGTGCGCCGGATGCGCTGCCCATGGCAAAACAGCTTATGGGAAAGAGCCGGCATTACTTAAGTGACGGATTGTTCGGAAAAGGAACCTATCTGGCTTATGCCACGGAAAAGCCGGAAAGCACGGAAGCCGTGGCCTCCGGAGCCTCCTGGACCTATGGGCGAAAAAAGGGAGCCGTGCAGCTTGCCATGTGTTTAAATGAGCATGCAAAGACGATCACGGAACAGGAGATCCGGGATCGGGCAAAAGAGATCCAGACAAAATTCCCGAAACTGTATCAGATGATCATAGACAGTGAAAAGCATTTTAAGAGTTACGGTTCCGGAAGTTCCCAGCTGGAAGAAGGAATGTCCATTTTTGCGGCGCTGTTGGGGAAAAACGCCATCGTGGGCATCCCTGCCACGTTACATGAGGGCAGATGTGAATATGCGGTAGCCATTGACCGGTCGGCACTGACCATGTCAACGGTTGTATCTATTCGCAATGTGACGCAATTTGCCGCGATTTTCGCGAGGGATGATACGCCGAAGCCGGAGAACATGGAGAGAAGAGATCTTCGCGGAGAATTAGACTAAATCGAACTTCTAAAAAGGAGCAGGGGTTATGCCGAAGACGTTGGACGAGCTCATCCAAAAAGAGCGGGAGCAAAATCAATTTTTAATACCTGGAGAAATCGAGCTACAGCTGCAGGAGAACCAGGCTATAAGCAGCATCCTGGAGGATGAAAGCTTCGAAAAGAGCCTGGAAGAGGGAGATCTGTCGGGCTTCAAAAAAGAGGAGGTTCTGGCAGCTGCAAAGTACGCTCTTCGGGCGAAACCATACGGCATCGATGTCACACATTTGAATATCAACGATTCGCCCATTTATTATGATCAAAAGGGGAAGAGCCGGTGGTTTCTCACGCGAAAAAGCCTGAATGACGCCGCCGAAGCAGTGCTTGTAAAGGCGCAGTCTTTCTCCAGAGAAAGAAAACGTCTTGCCAAGGAAGCAGAGTTCCGACGGGAAATCGACGACTTGATGAAGGATCTGAAACTGGATCAGGAGATTGGCAAGGATATCCCTGCGGTCGATGAAAAAAATCTGCAGGAGGACGAAGCCTACACAGAGGAGCTTAAAAACTCTAGTGCCTACAATAATCTGGATCATGCTTTGCTGAATACCAAAGCCATGTCAAGAATGGAAGATGCCATGAAGTTGGCTGAAGGTTCCAGTTCAAAGGATGGGATGATCCTAGATAAGTCCTTAAAAGCACTGGATGCATGTTTGAAAAATGAATTGCCCTCACCCGAAGAGCTGCGACGGATGATCGATGAAGGCATGAGAACCCAGATAGAGAATTATATGAGACCGCAGTTCGAAAAGGAAAATGTAATCGATAAAAAGAAGTGGGTCGATAAAAAGAAGGTTTTTATTAAAGAACGAAACGATTTAATAAAGCGTTTTGAGAAGATGTATAAAGAGGTGAAAGAGGGCAGGATCTCACCGGATGTGCTGAAGGTCTTTTTAAACAGTGCCATTATGGCGAATACCTGTGAAAAGGAACATAATATCTATGCAAGCCTGGTGTTGCGTACGGAAAAATACAAAGAACCCACCAGTGAGCAAAATAAGGAGTATAGAGCCATCCTGAAGGGAATCGGACAAGATCATTATGACATGAAGCAGATCAGATTTCAGGGGATCGGTACCATGAAGGATTATGTCAAAGCAATGAATCATAAATATAATAAGCAAACGCCGGATAGCGGGGTTTCGGAAAAGGAGTCATTCAATCTGGCCTTTAAAGAGCCAAAATGTTTTATTCATTACAGGGGAAAAAATCTATTGAATGGCGAGGATTGTACCGATCGATGCTATATTACGGCGCAGCCCGGCAAACAGATCGAGCTTATGAAAATATGGCGGGAAGTCCTTAACAAACCGGAATACAAGGACTTGGTGGACAACATCCACTTTAAGATGAATGGGAATATCAGCGAAAAGCGGCGGGATAATATCGTAATCTATCTGCCACGGAACGTGGACCGATCCGCCTTTGACAGGCTCATAAAGGACGTCACCGATCGTTGTAAGGAAAAGCAGGTTCTGTGTGATGAGAAGCATACATTGCCGGCGGCCAGCATTCAAGGGGGGGGTATATCGACCGGGTCTGAGTTTGATACAGCGGATATATACGCAGAGATGATTCATTTTAACCTGTTTTGCGATAAAAGCCTGAATTACAGCCTGGACAGAGCCATCAATGGCAAAGGTGCGTCAAAAGGAACAAAGATTCCCAATTTTTCCTATAACTCCTATATTGCAAAGGCGATGTTTTATTCAGCGGAGATCCTCCGGACGAAACTTGGATTGCCAAGGGGTAAGATCATCAGACGGATCAAGACGGATGAATCCGCAAAAAGAATCTTTCGGAAGTATTTTGCAGATTTTATGAAACTGGGCGGAGTGGATCCCATGACCATGAAGCGCAGTGATAAAGAGAATAATAATGAGAATAAAGGTGATGTGGCATAATGGACTTTACGATTCTGTCGGCTGATGAGATACATTTTTTAGAAGGCTTTTTGGAAGAAGAGGTCTATCAGGGGTTTTCGAGGGTAAATTATCGTTATGCCATCTGCGCATCCGAAGAGGGTGTAGCGTGCGGAGCGATCGTATTTGATGCGCGAAAGGTCATCACGGTAGTAGATCTTTGTGTACTTCCCTCCTATCGGGGCACGCTCGAAAAAAACCTCCTTCATGAATTGGTGACTTTGCACTGCGGGCTGGATTGTGACGGGATCATGATGGATGTATACGATTCCGCAAATGGAAATGAACTGGATGATGCGCTTTTAAACGAGGGCTTT
>JAEEGL017168584.1_pt1 | contig 17516 bp, 19 predicted proteins | sample 9134231 | NCBI WGS metagenome assembly JAEEGL01 (sample SAMN16246548, study PRJNA631951) | gut metagenome | biome: gut microbiome; feature: rumen; material: fiber-attached | host: Bos | place: Iran: Karaj | collected 2018-10 | reverse complement strand
TATTTGACCTGGTCTTTTGTATTTTCGACAATTCCTGAAAGAGAATGGCGGATGACAACTCCGTCAACACCTAAATAGTAAAGGTTTTCAATTGTATCCTTTAAAGATTCGCCTTTTGCTAATGATGAGCTTTTGGCTTCAAAATTGATGACATTCATTCCTAATTTTTTTGCGGCGATTTCAAAACTGCATCTGGTTCTCGTTGAGTTTTCATAGAACATCAGGGCAAGTGTTTTGCCCTCAATCTCTGACTTTGCGCTGTTTGTCTTAAAGCCTTTTGCGAGATTGATTATATCTGTGATTTCTTGTTTTGAAAGTTTCTCAATGTCGGTTAAATGTTTCATTTAAGCCTTTACTCCTGTTGTTCTGCTTCCGGGTTTTTCAATCGGAATGTTTTCACGGCAAAGAGGACAATCGTTCGGGTCATAAAGAACAGGTGAAATCTGAAGAAGTGATTTTATGTCATATTCCGTCTGACCTTGTGTTCTATCTACTATGCAGCCTACGGCAACAACTTCACAGCCGAAATCTTTTATTGCGGCTTGTGTTTCTTTAATTGTTCTTGCGGTTGTGATTACATCTTCAATAATAACAACCTTTTCTCCTTTTTTAAGAGAGTAGCCCCTTCTCAATTGCATTTCTCCGTCTTTTCTTTCAACGAAAAGATTTCTTTTTCCTGCCTGTTTTGCAGTTTCATAACCGATTATAACAGCACCGATTGCAGGTGCAACGATTGTATCAAATTTAACTTCTTTAAGTTTTTCAGCGAGCATTTTGCCTAATTTTTCAACTAATTCAGGGTATTGATAAAGTTTTGCGCACTGAAAATATATATTTGAATGCAAGCCTGAAGTTAAGCAGAAATGACCGTGCAAAACTCCTTCAGCTCCTTCTAACAGTTTTAAAACATCTTCACTCATTGAAACATATCCTTATCTTATCTTTTAAATCATCTAAATCTTTGAAGTTATTCTCTATTATATACTCTTTTAATTCATTTTGCAGCCTTTTGGCAGAATCAGGGTATGTGAAATTCGCTGTGCCTATTTGTATTGCGTCTGCGCCTACGGCAAAGAATTTTAACATATCTTCAAGAGTATAAATTCCGCCCATACCGATGATTGGTAAATCAACGGCTTTTCTTATTCTGTTTACGCAAGATAAAGCTACAGGCTGAATTCCTTTTCCCGAGTATCCCCCCTGAACCTTTGTCTTTCTGAACTTACCGTTTATAAGCTCGAATTTTACCTCAAGTCCTTTGAGAGTATTGATTGCACTTATGCAGTCCGCTCCCGCTTTTTTGCAGGCAACTGCCAAATCTTCAATAGACGTTACATTAGGAGTTAATTTAACTATTAAAAATCCTCTGTATTTGTCTCTGACCTCTGATACAAGCGAATAAAGACTATCAGCGGAAACTCCGAATTCAAGACAGCCAGATTTAACGTTCGGGCATGAAACATTGAGTTCAATTGCCCTGATACCGTTTTTATCGCAGATTTCACCAAGCTTTTTATATTCATCAATGCTTGAACCTGCAATATTCATTATAAAATCAATGTTTCTTTCTTTTAATACAGGTAATTTTTTCTCTAAAAATCCTTCAATCCCGACATTTTCAAGTCCGATTGAGTTAATCATTCCGGCTTCCGTTTCAAGAATTCTTGTGTGTTTATTGCCTTCTCTCGGGTTAAGTGAAATTGCCTTTGTGACAACTGCCCCGATTTGTGAAACATCAATAAAATCATCATATTCATCGGCGTATCCGTATGTTCCTGATGCAGTAAATACAGGGCTTTTGAAGGTTAAATTTCCGAGGTGTGTTTGGATTAAATTATCATTTGTTATTTCCATATAACCTCCCTTCCGTTAAATATAGGCCCATCTTTACAAACAGATGCATTTTGAACTTTCCCGTCTTTTATAACATCAATAACACACCCTCTGCAAACTCCAATTGAGCATGCCATAACTTTTTCCATTGCAACCTGACTTTCAATGTTTAATTTGTCTGCCAGTTCGCTACTTTTTTTGAGAACAATCTCAGGTCCGCAGGAATAAATGATTTCGGGCTTAAATTCTTCTGCTTTTGAGAGCGAAAAATCAATGACGTTACTTTTTATTCCGTTTGAGCCGTCATCTGTTGTGATAAAATCGCATTTAACACAAGAGGGAATATCGTCAACAGAGCGGAAACCCGCAATCAAAAGGCTTTCAATTCCTCTTTTTTCAAGTTCTTTCTTTAAATAAAAAACAGGTGCAACGCCAACGCCTGCACCGATTAATATAGCTTTTTTATTTTTAATGTCAAATCCGTTGCCGAAAGCTCCCGAAAAATCAACCATATCTCCTGTTTTTAGGGAGGTTAAATATTTTGTTCCTTTCCCCTTTTCTCTGAATAATACGGAGATGATGTTTCCGTTTTGTGAATAAATACTAAAAGGACGACGCAGAGTTCTTTCACAATAAATTGAGATAAACTGTCCCGGTTTTGAAATGAAAGAAGTATCAGCTTCAATTTCAAGTAAATACATATCCTGAGAGCAATTTTGAAGTTTTTTGATTATTCCTTTTTGTATTTTTTTTGATTCTGTCATTAATTCCGTCCGCAATTTCGCAAAAAAAGAGAAACACTAAGGTTTCTCTTTTTTAATTTATATTCAACTTTTTGAATTTATCTTTCTTGTCATTGTACTTTCTTCCGTTTTTTTAATTATCGTTCCAACAAATGGATAAGTCAAATGTTGTTTGTAGAAATGTAAAAAAAATTTCATTTTAGGGTTAAAATGCGAAAGAAAAAGTTTTATTATATATAAGGAAATAGGAGTTACTATGTTCAGCATTGGCGGTTTTTCTCAAGGTCAAAATTATTCGCAAACAACGAATTTTACTCAGGCTCAGGCTAATGCCAGAACCGAACAAATCAAAGCTGCAAAACAGCAGAGATATAATGAAGTATACCAGCATGAATTAGCTCATAAACAAGCAGCAGGTTCTCTTGGCGGAAATATCGTCATAGATCAAGACGCAGATGGTTGGGTTACAGGCGGTCATGTTAATATTACCGTCCCTGGACTTGATAATAAAAACCCTGAAAAGACAAAAGAACAGGCAGAAATCGTAATTAAAGCAGCTCTCGCTCCTTCAGACCCTTCGGGTCAGGATTATAAAGTTGCTGCTGATGCAAGAGCCGTTCTTCAAGCTGCAAATGAACAAATAGAGAAAAACAGAGTCACCGGCAGCCGTTTAGATATTTCGGCATAATTCTAAAATGAATTTTAATAATTTACAACTTTAGTTTAATCTTTTAATATTTCTACATAAAAAGATTAAATATTGTTGTGTTTATGTTACTATTGGTCTTGTAAGGAAACTAGTGTGAAAACCACTGACCGGGACGCGGCCGTTATAGTCGGAACGCTTACAGACTTATTTTGGCGGTTCCCCTTTTTACTGTATTTTAAGTATGTTGAGTGTCCTTACGATAGCTACCTGAAAGTAAGGTCTTTTCAATGAGTATTGAAGCCGTTTCATCAACATCTACGAATCTTTGCCCTCACGGACTTCCTCCGGCAGCTTGCCCTGAATGCAGTGGCGGTGCAGGAGGAAATAAAAAGCTCCACTCAAGACCTGTTCAGAAAAGTAATGCGTGGAGTTATGCAAAATGCTATTCGGTTTGGCAGGCAATGAAAGCGGCTCAGGCTCTTAAAGATGCCGAAGCTCAAAGGGCTATTCGCCAGCTTGAAACAGCAAAAACTATTCAAACAAAGTTAAATAATATCATTGCAAAATTCCAAAATCTTGCGCAATCAGTTACCCAAATGCTTCCCCAGAATGTCAGAGCGGTCTTTATGAATGTCTTTAATTCCGTTTTGACACCCCTGATGAATTTAATTTCAAAATTGCCTCAAACAATGCAAAATATTCAGAATTTTCTAAATGATGTTAAGATGCATATTCTTTCTACAAGTGAAAAATTGACAGCCATCTTTGGTGAAATCAAGAACTTTGTTGAACGCAAAATTGCTCAAAAATACAAGAAACTTACAAAATCTTTATTAGGATTGTTTGTATTTAATTTAGAAGATGAAAACTATGCTAATGACGAAGAATTAGCAATCTTTAAGTCAAGAGAACTAAGAAAAATCAAGTATGCCATAGAGAGTATTACTCGGAAAGGTGCGGAATACGATGAAAATTCTACCAAAACACACTAATAATGTTAAATTGAATCCTATAAATTCTGATAAAAAGCCGATAAACAAGACTTTAGAAGCGGTATTAATCAACAGTCATTATCAAAAAGAAAGACCAATGACTGATGTTATTGATTTCAGCGATATTTCAAATAATCTTTTAATTTCAGATAATTATGAAAATCCAAAAAATTTAAAAGCACCTGAAAAACAGTCATTTGATATTAAAAAGGCAATGAAACCGCTTTTAATAGCTGCAGGTTGTGTTTTGGCTGCAACTTTAGGGGTCAGTGCTTTAATGGGTAAAGTTTCAAAAAATATTCTCAAAATGAATGTTTCAGAGCAGCTTCCGGATTTGGCATTGAATATGAACATTAAACAAGAGCCTCATTTTGCAACATACAGAATGCTCCGTGATCCGAGTTTTAAAAATATGATTGGTGCTGCTGCTGTTTTTGCTTTTTCAGGTTTAACTATTATGGGAAGAAACTTCTTGAGTGCAACAAAAGAAGTTTGGGTTAAAAAACAACAGGCAGATATTGAAAGAGATTTGCAAGAGGAATTGATTGATGTTGAAGCTCAGGCTTTTTCAGGTAAACTAAAAGTCGTTAACAATATGCTCAGCGAAAATGTTCAGTATTTCAAAAAAGTTTTGAACCCTAAACCCATTTATTCATACCCGATTGCAGATTCTTTCGGTGTCAGCTTTAAGGGATTAGAAACAAATCCGAATTTAAACAATAAGGAAGCAAAAAAGAAAAAAGATACTAAACAAGCTGTTTTATTAGGTCTGACAACTCTCGGTGTAATTGGAGCCGGAATTTTTGTCGGCAGATTTGCCTTTAAGAATTTGAAAAATACTTTAAATCTTGCAAATAAATACACAAATGATTATGCAGGAAAAATCATCAGTGATATAGAAGAAACTGTTCAGAGAGGGATTAGAAGTTCTGAAGTTACGACAAAACTTGATAATTGTTTTCAGGCTATAAGCGCAAGACCTGAGAGAATAAGAGAAGTTATGGAAAAACTGAAATATTCTCCGGAAGAAATTCAGGGAATGATTTCAAGGTGTGAAGATGCTAAACGTACAATTTTTGCCGATGCGCCTACGGCTCTTGGTGGTATTCCGAAGAAAATTCAATACTACTGTTACCTTGACGAAAACAGAGGACATTTGTATAACTGGGTTATTCACCCTGAAAACAAGTTCACAAAATATGTTTTTGCTTCATTTACGACTGTCAGCGTAGTCGGTGCTATTGTTGAAAATGCTTTCGATATGCTGAAAATGGTCGGTGTTGAAAAAGAAAATGCAAAAACAGAATTGAATTTGAAAAAACGACTTGTTGATGTTGAAATCAGAAACTTTAAAGCTAAAAAAGACAGTGCAATTCAGCCCTTAATTGCCGATTTTAACAGAAAACTTAAATCAGGTGCCGATAAACAGGAATTAAAACAAAAAGCGGAAAATATTCTTGTTGAGATTAAAAACGGTCCTCCGTACGTTTATTCATAAGGAGTTTTTGAGAATGAAAATTACTCCTTTCTTATCCTACAATATTTCACAGCTTGGAAAAGGTGTTCAACTGCCTGATAAAACAAGAAACTTTTGTAAGGTAAACGATAAAAGAATAAATGATATTGCAAGGTTCAGGGAAGATGCCTTAGTTCAAACCAAGACATTTTTGAAGTCTGCAAAGACTGAAGAACAGGTTGTTGAGGGACTTTTTGTACTTGATAGGATGTTAGATAACGGTGTTAAAGGAATTGATAAACTTTATCCCACGCTTTCAAGATTTAATGATACAACTTCACCTAATATTCAGGTTATGTTAGCAGGAATATATCGAAAAACCCTTGTACCCGATGCGTTTGGTCCATTGAATAAAATGCTGCATAAGCAAATTACTAATCCGAATTCTCCTTATTTTGATGCTACAGAAGAAATAGGCGGTGCGGTTTTGGAATATATCACGAATTATAAGCCGCATAAGCAACCAGCCGGAAACCATTATTTATTATAAACGATATAAGTTGCTGCTTTTGTAAAAAATAATCCCTCAAAAAAAATTTCATTTATAATTATTATCATGGAAAAGAGTTTGAAAATTTTCGGATATACTGTTTTGGTTCTTGGCGCAATATCAATGGTGCTGCCGTTTTTGTATATGCTTTCTCTTTCTTTTATGACGGAAGATCAGGTTTTTTGTCAGTTTGGTGCTTTGCCTTCGCCGTTTGTTATTGAGGGTTGGGTTGGCATTTTTAAAAATTCTTCTGTTCCAAGATTTTTCTTTAACTCTTTTATTGTTGCCGCTCTGACAACAATCGGGCAGGTTTTCATTGCCGCAATGGCAGGGTTTGCATTTGCAAGGCTAAAATTTAAATTTCGTGAGCCTCTTTTTATCCTTATAATTCTTTCAATGATGATACCTCCTCAGGTTAATATTATTCCTCTGTTTTTTGTTATGAAGCAGCTTAACTGGATTGATACATATCAGGCTTTAATTCTGCCGGGGCTTTTTGGCGGATTTGGAGTATTTCTTATGCGCCAGTGGTTTTTGTCGTTTCCGAAAGAACTTGAGCATTCGGCCCAGATGGATGGTTGTTCAACTTGGCAGATATTTATAAAAATTGCGCTTCCTTTGGCGCTCCCTGCGATGATTACTCTCGGTATTTTTACCTTTATAACTACCTGGAATAGTTTTATGTGGCCTTTAATTGTTACAAATTCAGAGGCTATTAAGACTCTCCCTGTTGCACTTGCCGAGTTTAAAGGAAGTTTCAGAGAGACAACCGACTGGGCACAATTGATGGCTTATTCTGCAGTATGTACACTTCCGGCGATATTTATCTTCTTACTAGGAAGAAAATTCTTTATTAACGACCTTCTTTCAGGCAGTTTGAAAGAGTAAGTTTACGTTCCTACTGATTAAAAGCACGTTTGATTGATTCAACGTAATCAGGACGTAAAATGCCTTTTTCGGTGATTATCCCGGCAATCAGTTCATGCGGAGTGACATCAAATCCGGGGTTTATGATGTTTACACCTTCAGCGCAAATTCTTTTGCCGTTGATGTGAGTGACTTCTTCATGAGAACGTTCTTCAATCGGGATTTCTTTTCCGCTTTTTATTGAAATATCAATTGTTGAAAGAGGTGCAGCAATATAGAATGGAACATTATGGTATTTTGCGGAAATTGCAACCGTGTAAGTCCCGATTTTGTTTGCAGTATCACCGTTTGCAGCAATTCTGTCAGCTCCGACAACAACCATATTAATCATTCCTTTGGACATAAAATAAGAACACATTCCGTCAGTGATTAAAGTAGTCGGAATACCGTCCTGAGTGAGTTCCCAAGTTGTGAGTCTTGCTCCTTGCTGGCGGGGACGTGTCTCGTCGGCAAAGACTTTAATTGTCGGATCTTTTGCGTATGCACTTCTGATAACACCAAGGGCTGTGCCGTATCCGACAGTCGCTAAAGCACCGGCATTGCAGTGAGTCAGAATTGTTGCACCTTTTGGAACAACCTCGGCACCATAATCCCCCATTCTTTTATTTATTTCAATATCTTCGTTTTCAAGTTTTATAGCGTTTTGAATTAAATCTTCAACCAGCTTTTCAACAGACTTTCTTTCTGTTTTTGCAAGTTCAATTTGTTTATCAACAGCCCATGCAAGATTTACCGCTGTCGGACGTGATGATTTTAAGTATTCTCCTGCTTTTTCAAGTTCTGAAAGGAATTGTTCATACGTAAGATTTTTATTTTTTAATTCTATACCTGCTAATGCAACCCCGTGAGCACCTGCAATTCCGATTGCCGGAGCTCCTCTTACTATCATATCTTTAATTGCGTAATACATTCCTTCGGTTGTTTTCACATCAACCGTTTTAAATTCGTAAGGTAAAATTGTCTGGTCTATCATTCTGGAGCAGTTATTTACCCATTCTATTGTTTTAATTTTTGATTCAAAAGCCATAATTTCTCCGTTATTTTTTAAATATATTATAAATGTATGTAACTCCTGAGCCTATAAAAGCATTTGTCATTGCACAAAGCAGAGCAAAGAAAAAGGCAAAAAAGGCTAAAATTATAGGATTTATTCCCTCAAGTAAAGCTTTAAAGCCAAAAATGTTGAAGATAACAGCAAGAGGAACAAATACAATGCAGCTACAAAAAGCAGAAATAAATCCTCCGCCTCCGCTCAAATAAATAGTTTCTGATACAGAAGGTTTTACTGACGGATTTGCCATAATAAATTGGATAAGAGAAAAAATTCCGGTTAAAACAAAGAGTGCAGTAATTGAAACTACGTTAACAAACGGAATTGCACTTAATATGCCCAAAATAATTCCTAAAACAGCACTTGTTATAATATACGGTTTTATTTCGTTCATACTTTTTCTCCGATAATATTTCTTGAGTGACAAAGTGCAATTGCAATAGAATCAACCGTGTCATCAAGTTTGGGAAAGTTTTGGCAGGTAACTGACATTTTTACTGCTTGTGCTACTTCATTTTTTGAAGCTTTGCCATATCCTGTAATTACTTGTTTGACTGATGTTGGGGTGTACTCATAATATGGAATATTATGTTTTGCAAGTGTTGCTAGAATAACACCTTTTGCCTGCGCAACCTGAGTAGCTGTTTTAATATTGGAAGAATAATAAAGTTTTTCAACTGCAACGCAGTCAGGTTTTAACTGTTCAAGCAAAATTTCCATATCAGAGAGAATTTCACACAGCCGACTTGCATCATCTTTATTCTTGTCAGTTTGAATAGAACCTGATGCAAGCAGGCGTTTTTCGTCCTCACCGTTTTCAATTAAGCTGTATCCGACTATTGCTAAGCCGGGATCAATCCCCATTATTTTCATATGTTTATTATAATGAATGCTTTAGAGTATATCAAGCTTTTTACATCACTATAAAAAAAGAGCAGTTTTGAAACTGCTCTTTTTTCTTTTATGTTTTCAATCTTATTTCTTTAAGAAATCAGGAATATCTAAATCAATTGAAGATTTTGAAGTTTTAGGCTGTGTATTTGTTTGAGTATTGCCTAATTCACCAAATAATCCTGGTGGAAGTGTAAATCCGTCTCCTTCTTTCTTTTCAGTTTTTGCACTCAAAAGATCAATTCCTTGGTTTTTGAGGTCAAAACCTGTTGCGATAACTGTAATTTGAATTTCACCTTGAATTCTTTCATCTGTTACAGCACCAAAATGAATTGTTGCATCATCTGAAGCTGCATCGGAAATGATTTCAGCAGCAGCAGCAACTTCGTGAAGTGACATATCCATACCACCCGTAAAGTTGATTATGATACCGGAAGCACCTCTGATTGAAGTTTCAAGCAATGGTGAATTGATAGCTGATTTTGCAGCTTCAAGAGCTCTTCCTTCTCCGCTTCCTCTACCGATACCCATTAAAGCTGAACCTGAAGAATCCATAACGCTTCTGACATCAGCAAAGTCAACATTAATTAAGCCGGGAACAGTAATGATATCAGAGATACCTTGAACACCTCTTAAGAGGACTTCATCAACTGCCAAAAATGCTTCTTGCAAAGATGTTCTTTTATCAATTACTTCAAGAAGTTTATCATTTGGGATAGTAATTAATGCATCAACAGTTTCTTTGAGTTTTTCCAAACCTTGAATAGCTTGGTTCATTCTTCTTTTGCCTTCAAAACTAAATGGTTTTGTAACAACACCAATAGTTAAAGCACCAAGTTCTTTAGCAATTCTTGCAATAACGGGAGCTGCACCTGTGCCGGTTCCGCCGCCCATACCGGCTGTAACAAATACCATATCTGCATGGCCGATTGCATTAGCAATTTCATCTCTTGTTTCTTCGGCTGCCTTTTCTCCTTTTTCAGGGTTGCCGCCTGCACCAAGGCCGTTTGTTAATTGGCTGCCTAAGTTGATTTTATTGTCGGCAAGTGAACAGTCAAGAACTTGACGGTCTGTATTCATTGCCCAAAATTCAACACCTGATAATCCGGCTTTAATCATACGGTTGATTGCGTTTCCGCCACCTCCGCCGACGCCGATTACTTTAATTACAGCAGGGCTGTCGCCTAATTTCATTTCTCCATTATTTTGTTGAAATGGTTTATTTTCTTTTCTTCCAAATATATCAGGTACGTAATTGTCCACTTGTGACCCCTATCCTTTTTCTCTACTTATAAAACGACTATCCGCTATACCATGCCATAAGCTGATATAACACTAAATACATAGTATTGTAAATCAGAAAAATAGTAAAGTAAATTGATAAAAAATATTATTGAAAATTAATAATTTTTAAAATTACCCCTACAATGCTCTATTCAATATCCTTTTTGGCCTGTTCAAAAAGTGTTGAAGCATCAGAAAGGTTCTTTGTTATTTCGCTGTATCTTATATCTTCTTCACCGTAGGGCATGCTTGTTGTGATTATGTCATCAACATTTCTGCTAATTTCATTCAGTCCGTTAAGAGTTTTTTGAAGTTTCAAGCTCTTTCCTTTTAGAATTATAGAGTTGAGAACAGGAACATATTTCATAGCACCTTTTATTGATTTTGAGACATTATCGAGGATTGTCGGCTGAGATTGAACAGCGAACAGATTTTCTGTTTGAGGTTGTTCAATGGGAGGAACATAGTTTGTTTCATCAAGAAATTCGTTGTCAGAGATATTGAAACGGTTGTTTGTTTTTTTCTTTTTTTTGTTTTGGGTAATAGGGGAAGTCGCAAAAACATTGGTTTTTTGAGGTTCTGTAGTCTGCTTATAGGAAAGTCCCTGCGAGCCTTCTATCAGCCCGTAGTTAAAATCAGTTGTCTGAAATTGACTTTGCGATATTTCCATAATTCCCCTTTTAATCAATTATGGTTAAATACCGAAAAATTTATAACCTATAAGTAAAGGATTTTTAAAAATAAATTTCAAACTTGTTTTTTTTGAAGGTTAAAAGCCCTTCTTTTTCCATTTTTGAGAGCTCTCTTGATAGTGCACAGCGGTCGAGAGAAAGAAATTTTGCCATTTTTTCTCTGTTATAGGAAATTTCAAAAACTTCTTTTCCGTTAGATTCTCGTTTCAGAAAGGTCATAATTTTTTCTCTTGCAAACTGTTTTCCGACAACATCAATTTGAGTATTCAGTATAGAATTTTTCTTTGCAATCATTCCGACTAGGTTTTTAATCAGAGTTAAATGGTATTCACACACTTTATTGCAGGGAGTCATAAGCTTACCATAATCAAGAAATAGTACTTCGCAATCCTCTGTTGCAAGCAAATTTACAGGTGATTTATTTTGACCGAGGCAGACAAAATCCTGCCCGAAAATGTCATTAACTTTTAATTCGGAGATTTTTTCATCTTTGTTTAAAAGATTTTTTCTTATTACTTCTGCTTTTCCGCTTAACAGAATAACCAAATTATTATTCTTTTGTCCTTCGGTTAAAATATAGCTTTCTTTTTTGAATACTTTTGTCTTAATTCCAAGACAACTTAAGAGTGAAAGTACATCTCCGTTTGACATATTTTTAAATAAATCGACTTTAAGCATTTTTGCTCCACTCGTTCGCAATTTCGTTCTCTTGAAAATCCTTTTCGCTCGGTTAGTAGTTGCTTTGTGCTATTCATAGCCGCAACTCTGAACCTTGCTCATCGGAACTTCGTCCGTTCGGATTTTCGCGTTGCAAATGCAACATAAAATATGTTAATACTTCTAAATAAAAAGGTCAAAATGTTACATAAAAATATGTTCATGCTACAATCTTGTTATCTTGGAGAAATAAAAAATGCACGAAATTTTAGCCGATATAAATTCATATTTTCAGTCTCTTGGCGTATGGGGAATGGTTATTGTCTCATTTATTGAGAGTTTTTTCCTTATGCCGCCCCCTGATATGTTTTTAATTCCTTTAGATTTGGCTAATCCTTCAAAAGCACTCTATTATGCACTTCTTTGCACAATAGCATCTACTCTCGGCGGTGGTATCGGTTGGGGCATCGGATATTTTGGTGGTCGTCCTGTTTTCAACTGGTTTTTCAGAAAAGGCGGTAAAGAAAAATTTGAAGCCGTAGAAAAACTTTATGCTGAATATGGTCCGTTTGCGGTTTTCTTCTCTGCATTTTCTCCTCTTCCATATAAAATTTTCACAATTGCAAGCGGTGTTTTAAATATGAACTTTTGGAAGTTTATGCTCGCAAGTTTCTTGGGCAGAGGAATGAGATTTTTTATTGTCAGCCTCGTTCTGATGTTCTTCGGTGAGTTTATTAAACAATATATTGAAGCCGTTATCATTGCAGTTACCGTTGTTATTGTTTTATTCTGCGTTATCGTTTATAAAAAACGTCATTCTTTTGTTAAGACTACATCAACAAGTGAAAATTCCGTTATAAACGAAGCTGAAAATTTGGATGAAAAAGAATTTTCAAATGTTTAATGAACTTTTCTTTTTGTTCATCGTTTGATAAAATATAGAAAAATTCAAAGGTAACTATGAAAATTTTAAAAATTAAAAAACTAATGGTAGTATTGGCTGTTTATGCAATAATGTCTGCAGGAGGTGCATTTGCAATTGAAGAGATTGCACCTAATTCAGAGGTTTCACTTGAAGATTGTATAGATTTTGCACTTTCTCACAGCCATTATTTAAAAATATATAAAGAGAAGGTTAAGTACGCTAAGAATAATGTAGGAATAGCGAAATCTAGCTATTTCCCTTCTTTGACCGCATCAGGCGGATATTCTTATGACTATACCACAAGCAGACGAAACAGTTCATCTGCAGATGTTTATAGTGCAGGTGTCGGACTTCGTCAGTTGATTTACAGCTTTGGAAAAGTCCTTTCTTCCGTTAAAATGCAAAAACTCAATCTTATTGGTGCACAATATGACTATGATGATATGGTTATTACAACTGTAAATAACGTAAAAACAAACTATTATGCTGTTATTGCAGCTGAAGCAAATCTTGAAGTTCAGGCTGCAAATGTTCAGATTAACCAAAGACAATATGAAAGAACAAAGGCATTTTTTGATGAAGGACTTGTTTCAAGAATTGATGTTGTTAACCAAGAAGTTTATTTAAGCGATGCAAAAATTCAGCTTTTAAATGCAGAAAAAGTTTATAAACTTGCAAAAGTTAAGCTGAACGAATCGATGTGTTTTGAAAATGCACCGGAATATACTCTTAAATATCCCGAAAACTTTAAGGAATCAAGAGATTATATAAAAGCCAAGCTCAATAAAATCGGTACAGGCACAACTGCTGCTGACGGAACCGAAAAACCTTCTTCCGATGTTCTGACTTCAAGTGTTGAAAAAGTCGATATGATTCAAGGGTTTCAGTTTAAACCTTACGATAAAACAATGGAAGAATGTATAGAAATTGCTTATAAACAAAGACCTGATTATCTCTCAATCAAAGCAGCAGAAGATTTTGCAAAAGAGTATATTAAATTCACAAAACGTTCTTATTTGCCTGATTTGACAGGAAGTGCAAGTTATAATTTCAGAAATACAGATCATATGGATACTAACAGCTTCGGTCTTGGGCTTAATTTAAGCACTTCAAGTCTTAATTTTATGGACATTAATCTTCAGATTAAACAGGCTGAAATTCAATATGAAATAGCTCAGCAAACAACACACGAAGCTTCTGAGGACGTTTATTTCAGTGTTCAGGAAAGCTATATCGCTTTAATGGAGCTTGAAAAGAAAATTCCTCTGATGCAGGATAAAGTTATGCAGACACTTGAAAACTATGAGCTTGCAGATGCAAGATATGATGTTGGTTTAGGCAATTTCATTGAATTACAAGATGCAAAAGTCAACTATAATAATGCTCAGCAGGCTTATATACAGGCAGTTCATAACTATAATGAAGCCTTAGTAGCACTCCAGACCGCAATGGGAGAAAGATAAAATGCGAAAATTTATCGTTTTATTATTAGTAATATTATTAGCTTTTGGTGGTTGGTATTTAATTTCATCAAAAGGTAAAAACAGTTCAAAATATATGACTGACACAATTCAAAGACGAACTTTGACCACGGTTGTTGATGCTTCAGGTACAATTCAACCGATTAACAAGGTTGATGTTGGTGCTCAGGTATCAGGTAAGATAGTTGAGATGTATGTTGACTACAACTCACAGGTTGAAAAAGGTCAGCTTCTTGCTCAAATTGATACTTCTTTGTTTGAGGCAGCTCTTAATCAATCAAATGCTAATATTTTAAACGCACAAGCTTCACTTGCCAAGGCTCAGGCTAAAATTGATTATGATAAAAAGACCTACGAGCGTTATACAAACCTCTATAAACGAAATCTTGTTTCAAAAGATGATGTTGAAAGTAAAAAGGCTCAATATCTCTCCGATCAGGCAGAAATTGCCGCAGCAAGAGCAAATATTGCTCAGGCTCAAGCTAATTTGGGTACGGCTCAGGCTAATTTGAGTTATACAAAAATCATTTCTCCTGTTAAAGGTACGATTATTTCAAAAGATGTAGAAGTCGGTCAGACAGTTGCTTCAAGCTATCAAACTCCGACATTATTTACAGTTGCTGAAGATTTAACAAAAATGCAGATTGAAACAAGTGTTTCTGAGGCTGATATCGGAAAAGTTAAAGTCGGTCAGGAAGTTGAATATACTCTTGACGGATATCCTGATGAAACCTTTAAAGGAACTGTCACTCAGGTTAGATATTCACCAAAAACCGAATCAAATGTTGTTACTTATACTGTTATTATCGGTGTAGATAATGAAGATGGCAAGATGATGCCAGGCATGACAGCTAATGTATCAATAATTACCAATAAATGCGAAAATGTTCTGACTGTTCCAAACAGAGCATTGAAGTTTTCTCCTGAAGACAATAAACAAAGATATGACGAACAGGGAATTTGGGTTGAAGAAAACGGCAAACCTGTAAGAAAAACAATAAAAACAGGTGTCAGCACTGATACATATACTGAAATTGAAGGCGACGGCATACAGGAAGGCGAGACAGTTTATGTCGGAAAGACAGGCGGCGGAAAAAATATGCCCAAAAACGGACAAGGCGGTCCGAGAGGCATGAGACCTCCAATGCCGTAGAATGCAGGTAAAAATGGCTCTAATTGAGATTAAACATGCTATAAAAACTTATGTTACCGGTGAAGATTCTTTCAACGCACTCGATGATGTTTCACTGTCTGTTGATGAAGGTGAATTTGTCGCTATTATGGGTGCTTCAGGTTCCGGAAAATCAACCTGTATGAATATGCTTGGTACTTTGGATAAGCCAAACTCAGGTACTTATTTTTTGGACGGTATTGACGTTTTGAAATTAAGTTCTGAGAAGCTTTCTGAAATAAGAAACGTTAAATTGGGTTTTGTTTTTCAAGGGTTTAACCTAATCTCTAGAACAACAGCACTTGAAAATGTTGAACTGCCGATGATTTATAAAGGAATACCTGCTGAAGAGCGTAAAAAACGTGCAAGAGAAATGTTAAAAGTTGTCGGACTTGAACACAGAGAAGACCATATGCCAAATCAAATGTCAGGTGGTCAGCAGCAGAGAGTTGCGATTGCAAGAGCGCTTGTGAATGATGCTCCTATTATTCTTGCCGATGAGCCGACGGGTAACCTCGATACAAAGACGAGTATTGAAATTATGGAATTTTTCGTCAAACTCAACAAAGAAACAGGAAAAACAATAATTTTAGTCACTCACGAACCTGATATCGCAGAATATTGCAAGAGAATTGTCAGGTTTAAAGACGGCAAAATAATTTCAGACCAATTAAAAGAAGAATGGGTTAAGAATAAATTACAATGATAGATTTCGAATCGACATTAAAAATGGCTTTAAACTCTCTCAAGGTGAACAAAATGCGTTCAGCTTTAACGAGTTTGGGTATAATTATCGGTGTAAGTGCCGTAATTATCATGCTTGCAATCGGAACGGGCGCAAGTGAGAAAGTCAAAAAGAATATGGAGTCTATGGGTTCAAATATTTTGACGGTGCGCTCTGCCTCAGCAAAATCGGGTGGTGTCAGAATGGGTTCGGGAACCAAACCTACTTTAACTGACAGTGATGCTAAAGCAATCGCTAAAAATGTCGAAGGAATTGAAGCTGTTGCAGTCTTGTCGTCTGAAAATAAACAGTTGATGTATGGAAACCAAAACTGGTCGAGTACCGTTTATGGTATTTCACCGGGATATTTATATATCAAAGACTATGAAATCGAAGAAGGAAGAACTTTTTCGATGGAAGATTTGCAAAACACGGCTAAAGTTGCGCTAATTGGAGCAACTGTTACCAATGAACTTTTTGGAGACTTGAATCCTGTTAATAAGACAATTCGTGTCGGAAATGTGCCTTTTAAAGTTATCGGAATACTAAAAGCTAAAGGCTCATCCGGTATGTTCGACCAGGATGATTTAGTCATGATACCTATTACGACAGCTCAGAAGAAAGTTTTCGGAACGGCTTTCCCGGGAACTGTATCTCAAATTTTGATTAAAGGTGAAAATGCTGAGTCTTTGGATTCAGTTACGAAAAATGTTGAAGAACTTTTAAAAACAAGACATAAGATTGGCAAAACCCAGACAAACGATTTTGAGATTAGAAATTCAGCCGAATTTCAGGAAAAAATGAAGTCAACGGTAAATACGTTTGCTATTTTGCTTGCTTCAATTGCTTCAGTTTCACTTTTGGTTGGTGGTATAGGTATTATGAACATCATGCTTGTTTCCGTAACTGAAAGAACTAAAGAAATCGGTATCAGAATGGCTATTGGAGCAAGGGCTTCAGATATCAGATGGCAATTCTTAATTGAATCTTTTCTTCTTTCTATGATTGGAGGACTAATCGGCGTTATCACCGGAATTGTCGGTGCGTGGTCTGTTGGATTGCTTTCTTCTGATTTAACACCTTCAATTTCGATTTCATCAATCTTCCTTTCGCTCGGATTTTCGGCACTTGTCGGAATAGGCTTCGGGTATTATCCTGCTCACAAAGCCTCTCTGCTTAATCCTATTGATGCTCTTAGGTATGAATAATTAATTATTGGGTTTGTAATAATATGGAAGTTCTTCGTTTATGTCTAATTTCTTAGCATCTTTTCTGAAAATTTTTGATTTATAAATTCCCAAATTAGCGAGAAAATATTTTAAGCTGACTGAAAGAACGCCAAAACCGTATTTGCAGGAGCGCATAAAGTTAATTGATGAAGCTTCGGGGAAATATTTTGTCGGGCAGCTTAATTCGCCGATATTAAAACCATAATATTTAACAAGCGCAAGCATTTCATTATCGAAAACAAAATCTTCATCGCAAGAATT
>JAEEGL013489434.1_pt1 | contig 17516 bp, 19 predicted proteins | sample 9134231 | NCBI WGS metagenome assembly JAEEGL01 (sample SAMN16246548, study PRJNA631951) | gut metagenome | biome: gut microbiome; feature: rumen; material: fiber-attached | host: Bos | place: Iran: Karaj | collected 2018-10 | reverse complement strand
CTGAAGGGCTGGGTCCGCAATAATTCCCTGGGCGCCGATCTGGCGCTGGAAGGCGAAGAAGCGCTCATCGACCGTTTTCTCGCGGAACTGCCGGAAAAATGCCCGCCGCTTGCCTTCATTGAATCCGTACAGGCCGAGAAATACATTCCGGCCGAGCCCTTTGCCGGCTTTCAAATCGCCCCCAGCCTGACCCTGCCCACACGGAATACGCTCATTTCCCCGGACGTCGGCCTCTGCGAGGACTGCCGGAGAGAGCTTTTCGATCCCTCCGACCGGCGATATCGCTATCCGTTCCTCAACTGCACGAACTGCGGGCAGCGCTTCACCATCATCAAAGACGTCCCCTACGACCGCCCGAAGACCACCATGGGCGCCTTTCCGATGTGTCCGGCCTGCGAGCGGGAATATCACGAGCTAAACGACCGCCGCTATCATGCGCAGCCGGTCTGCTGCCCGGACTGTGGACCGGTCCTCTCCCTGTACGGAGGAGACGGTCAGCTGCTTATACAGGGTACCGGCGCGGAAGGTCCGGGAGGTCCGCTGGAAAAAGCCCGGGCGCTTCTCCGGGAGGGAAAGATCCTCGCGGTCAAGGGCCTGGGCGGCATCCATCTGGCCTGCCTGCCGCAAAGCGAAGCGCTCATCGCCGAGCTCCGGCGCCGGAAGCAGCGCGACAGGCGTCCCTTCGCGCTCATGTGTCAGAACGCGGACGAAGCCAGGCGGTACTGTCTCCTTTCTCCGGAGGAAGAAAAGATCCTCACTTCCCACCGCCGCCCGATCGTGCTGCTGAAAAAGAGGCCGGACTGTGCGCTGGCCCATATCAGTGAAAACGAATACCTGGGGATCATGCTCCCCTATACGCCGCTCCACGAACTGCTGCTGGAAGGCGACCTCTCCGTGCTGGTGATGACCAGCGCGAACCTTTCCGACCGGCCGATCCTCTACCGGAACGAAGACGCCTTCCGGGAACTCGCCGGCATCGCCGATTTCTTCCTGCTGCATGACCGGGACATCCACCTGCGCTGCGACGATTCACTCGTCTCCGTTCTGGACGGACGGGAGTACTTTTTCCGCCGTTCCCGGGGGTACGTGCCGCTCCCGCTGCTGCGGGAGGATCCTTATCCGGAAGCGATCCTGGCCTGCGGCGCCGAACAGAAGGCCTCGTTCGCCCTCTGCCGTGACGGCTACGCTTTTGCCGCGCCGCATATCGGCGACCTGAAGAATCAGGAAACGCTCGACCACTACGAAAACATGATTGCTCATTTCGAGCGCTTTTTCGAGATACGGCCGCAGGCTCTCGTCTGTGACCTGCATCCGGATTACCTGTCGACTCATTATGCCGAAGAGCGGGCCCGGAAAGAAGGACTGCCGCTCCTGCGGGTCCAGCACCATCATGCCCATCTGGCCGCCTGCCTCGCCGACAACCGCGTAAAGGGGCCGGTCATCGGTCTCATCTGGGACGGGACGGGACTCGGGACCGACGGCACGATCTGGGGCGGCGAATGCCTCGCGGGCGACGCCTCCGGCTTCACCCGCGCCGGGTCACTCCGGCCCTTCGGCCTGCCGGGCGGGGATAAAGCCGTGAAAGAGCCCTGGCGGGCCGCCGTTTCCCTGCTGCTGGATGCCGGTACGGAACCGGAAGCCCTCTTCCCTGCGGAAGACGTCCGCCGCATCCGGATGCAGAAAGAACTCGGCCTGAACGTTCCGCTCTGTTCCAGCATCGGCCGGCTCTTCGACGCGGCGGCCGCCGTGCTCAGCCTCTGCCGGGAAGCTGCCTACGAGGGACAGGGAGCCATCCTCCTCGAGGCCTGTGCGGCCGAAGGGGAAGAGCCCTACCCGTTCCCGCTCCTTAAGGACGCGGCCCTGGCCGGCGCCACGGCTCCGACAGACCGTCTGCTGCTCGATGAGAGGCCTCTCCTCAGGGCGCTCGCGGCCGACTGCCTCGCCGGCGTGCCCGTTCCCGTCTGTGCCGGACGCTTCCTGGCCTCCCTGATACAGGGAGCGTATGAAATGTGCGAAGCCGTCCGCCGTGAGACCGGCCTCGGCCGGGTTGCCCTTTCCGGCGGCTGCTTCCAGAATATGAAACTGATGCGTCTTCTGCCGAATACGCTGGAAAAAAACGGCTTTTCGGTCTATCATCATATACGGGTCTCGACCAATGACGAGGGCTTGAGCCTCGGGCAGGCTGAGATCGCGGCGGCGCTTTCTGCCGCCGGGAAAGGAACGGACCATGTGTCTGGCAGTACCGCTGAAACTGATTGAAATAAACGGCTCCGAAGGCATCGGGGAGCGTGACGGCATCCGCCGGAAAATGCGCCTCGATTTCATCCCCGACCCGAAGATCGGCGACTACGTGATGCTTCACGCGGGCTTTGCGATCGAGCGTCTGTCCGCCGATGAAGCCCGGGCCGATATGGCCGCCGCCCGCGAGGTCGAGGAAGAGCTTCGGAAGCTGTACGCGGGGGAGGGACAGGCATGACCCGGCGCGAACTGACCGACCGGCTGCTGAGCGACATTCACTCCCTCGATCTGCCTCCGGTCTCCCTGATGGAGGTCTGCGGCACCCATACCATGGCGATCGCCCGGTACGGGATCAAACGGCTCCTGCCCCCGCAGGTAAAGCTCCTCTCCGGCCCCGGCTGCCCGGTCTGCGTGACCCCTGCCGAAGCCATCGACGCGATCCTGGAACTGGCCATGGAGCCGGGCGTGGTGATCGCCTCGTACGGAGACATGATCCGCGTGCCCGGGAGCAGGCCGGGCGACAGTCTGGCCGCACGGCGGGCCCTCGGTGCGGACGTCCGCATGGTCTTTTCTCCCATGGATGCGCTGGCGATGGCCGAAGCCGAGCCGGGAAAGCAGTTCGTTTTTCTGGGCGTCGGTTTTGAGACGACAGCCGCCGGCACTGCTGCCGCCGTTAAAGCCGCCGCTGCCGGAAAACGCGCCAATTTCAGCATTTTCCCGCTGCTCCGCCGGGTCGAGCCGGCGCTCCGGCAGCTGCTCTCCGATCCCGGCTTTTCCGTGGACGGGTTTCTTTGCCCCGGTCACGTGGCGGTGATCCTCGGGGAAGAGGGCTTCCGCTACCTGCCGGAGGAATACCGCGTTCCGGCCGTCATCGCCGGCTTCGAGCCTGAAGAGATCCTGCTGGCGGTCTTCCGCCTGCTCACGCAGCTGCAGGATAAAAATCCCCGGGTAGAGAACTGTTATCCCCGGGCCGTCCGGCCGGAGGGCAATCCCCTCGCCCGGAAGGTGATGGACGAGGTGCTGATCCCTTCCGACGAGCTCTGGCGGGGGCTGGGCATGATCCCGGGCGGCGGATACACTTTCCGGGAAGACTTCTCTGCCTTCGATGCGCGGAAACGCTTCGGCATCCGCCTGACAGAGAGGCCCATGGAACTCCCCTGCCGCTGCGGAGAGATCCTCTCCGGCAAGCTGACGCCGGAGGACTGCCCCCTGTTCGGGACCGTCTGCACCCCCGACGAGCCGGTCGGTCCCTGCATGGTCTCGGGCGAAGGCTCCTGCGCAGCCGCGTACAAATACCGCGGTCTCGATTGAAACGAGGAATCCCCATGGATGAATTCATTACCCTGGATTACGGCAGCGGCGGCAGGAAGACCTCCGCGCTGATCGAAGAACTGATCCTCCCGCTTTTTGAGAACGATGCCCTCGCCCAGCTCGGCGACGGGGCCGTGCTCGAAGGCGCCGACAGGTTGGTCTTTTCCACCGACAGTTTCGTCGTGCAGCCCCTCTTCTTCCCGGGCGGCGACATCGGCGAGCTGGCCGTCTGCGGCACCGTCAACGATGTATCGATGGCCGGCGGCATCCCGAAATACCTGAGCCTTTCCCTCATCATCGAGGAAGGCCTGCCGACGGAGACCCTGCGCCGCGTGCTGGAATCAGCTGCGCGCGCAGCCGGAAAAGCCGGTGTCCGCATCGTTACCGGCGATACCAAGGTGGTCGGAAAAGGGGCCTGCGACGGCCTCTATCTCAATACGGCCGGCATCGGGACCCTCGCCTGCCCCGGCCTTTCGCCCGCCCGCATCCGGCCGGGGGATAAGGTGATCCTCTCCGGCACCTGCGGCGACCACGGAACAGCCGTCATGCTGGCGCGGCAGACCGATCTCGCGGAAGGGGATCTCCGCTCCGACTGTGCGCCGCTCCACCGCCTCGCCCAGGCGCTCTTCTCCCTCGGGGACGGTCTGCGCGTCCTGCGGGATCCCACCCGCGGTGGCGTGGCGACCACCCTCAACGAATTTACCGAAGGACGGCCCTTCTCCATTGAGCTGGAGGAGGAGGATATCCCCGTCCGGCCTGCCGTCCGGACCGTCTGCGACATGCTCGGCCTGGATCCTCTTTACTGCGCGAACGAAGGAAAGCTGCTGGCCGTCGTGGCGCCCGAAGCGGCGGAAAGCGCGCTGACGCTGCTGCAGGCCTTCCCGGAAGGCAGGGAAGCCGCCGTCATCGGAACGGTCTCCGAAGCCCATCCGGGCCGCGTGCTTCTCCGTTCCGGATTCGGAGGCTCCCGTATCCTCCTGAAACTCAGCGGCGTCCAGCTGCCGAGGATCTGCTGAAAAAAAAAGCGGCCTTGCGGCCGCATGATCCCCACGGCGGCCCTGCAGGCCGCCTCGGGATGACACAGTATGGAGAAGCCCCGCGAAGGGGCACTGCGTGCCCACTCTTCTTGAACGAAAAAGGATCGACTCAATGAGCCGATCCTTTTTCTGGTTCAAGAAGCATCCCTCGCTACGCTCGGTCAATTCTTTCGCAGGCGCATTGACCGTCAGGTCGCAGCGCCGAGAAAGTTTTCGTCCCGACGCGGGGCGTTTATCTTTGGGGTTTTACTTCCCGGCGATGGAGAGGCCGGTGACCAGAACAGCCGGAGCGGCAAAGCCGGTCATCCCGGTAATGCCGGGCGTCTTCACTTCGTTTGCCAGAGCTTCGACCTGCTTCAGCAGCTTGAAGAAGTTGCCCGCCACGGTGAAGTTGCGGACCGCCGCCGTCTTCTTTCCCTCTTCGATCAGGAAGCCCTCGCTCTGCAGCGAAAAGTCTCCCGAAATCGGATTGAGTCCGGCGTGCATGCCCTGCATCGAATCCACATAGACGCCGTTTCCGGCTTTTTCGATCAGTTCCTCTTCGGTGAACGGCCCGGCTTCCAGCACCATCGTGAACGGGCTCGTACCGACCGCCGAAGCGTAGCCCGCCTTTGAAGCGTTTCCGGTGCTCTTCTTTCCGGCCGCTTCCGCGGATTTCAGATTGTAGAGCAGCGTGTTCAGCTTACCGGCTTCGATCACGGCCTTTTTATGCGTGGGCGTTCCTTCGGCATCGAAAGGCATCGGCATGATGCTCTCGGGATAGAAGGGATCGTCCCAGAGCGTCACCAGCGGGCAGGCGATCTCTTCCCCTTCCCGGCCGTCCAGCATCGACATTCCCTTCTGCGCCCTCTCGGCCGAGAAGACCGAGGAGAACGCTCCGATCAGGGAAGCCATGGTCTTTCCGGCGAATACCACCGGGTAGCTGCCCGTCGGGGCCGTATCCGCGCCGAGGCGGCTCTTCGCGTCTTCCACCGCCTCCTTCACGAAAGCGGCCCTTTCTTCGTCTGTCAGGGCTCCGGCTTTCATGCGGTAGGTGTTCTTCATTTCCTTGCCGTCCGAGACCACCGGCGCGGTCAGGAATACCGCCACGCTGCCGTCCGCCTTCAGGTCCAGACCGCGGGAATTATAAAGGGCGATCGTCTCCGTCACAGTGATCACTTCACTGGTCGTTCCGTCCACGACCATCGGATCCGCGGCATAGGCTGTCTTCTGGCCTTCCAGCGCCTGCCGGACCATCTCTTCAGTCCCGGGCAGTTCATAGGAACGGATCTCCGGCGTCTCATAGGTACCGCCGGCTTCTCCCAGGAACACTTTTTCCTTGAGTTCCAGCGCTTTTGCGTTCTCCGCAGCCCGCCGGACCACGGCTTCCGCCTCCTCCGCGCTCAGAAGCTCGGTCGAGGCATATCCCATCTGATCCCCGACCAGGCAGCGGAAGCACACGCCGCCCGAAAGGCCCGAGGAAAACTCGTTGATCTCGTTTCTGAACGCGCCGACCGTGGTGTTCTCCTCCGCGGAATAATACAGTTCGTAATCCGCCAGCCCCAGCACTTCCGCCTGGCGGATGACCTGTTCCTTAAACTCTTCGTAACGCATACCTGCCTCCTTATCTGCCGCCTACCGTAATGGAGGAGACGCGAATCATGGGCTGACCGACGTTCGTCGGGACCGAGCCTGAGCTCGAGCCGCACATGCCCTGTCCCATCGTCATGTCCTGGCCGACCATATCGATCTTCATGATGATCTCCGAGCCGGTGCCCACGAGCGAAGCGCCGCGGACCGGTTCGCAGATCTTCCCGTTCCGGATGATATAGCCTTCCTGCACCGCGAAATTGAAGCCGCCGGTCGCCGGGTTGACGGAGCCGCCGCCCATGTCAGCCGCGTACAGTCCGTATTCGACCGAAGCGATGATATCGTCGTTTTTGTCGTCGCCGGCCTGGATGTAGGTATTGGTCATGCGGGAAGTCGTCACGTAAGCGTAGCTCTCGCGCCTGGCGTTCCCCGTCGGCTCCATGCCCATGCGCCGGCCGCCGAACTTGTCGACCATATAGCTCTTCAGGACGCCCTTCTCGATCAGAACGTTCTTCCGGGAAGGGGTTCCCTCGTCGTCTAAATTGATCGACCCCCAGGCATTCGGGCTCGTTCTGTCGTCGCTAGCCGTCACCTTCCCATTGGCGATCACCTGGCCCATCTTGCCGGCGAACTGGCTCACGCCGTAGGCCACGCTGCTCGCTTCCAGCGAATGGCCGCAGGCTTCGTGGAAGATCACGCCCCCGAACCCGTTGCCGATCACTACCGGCATCACTCCGGCCGGGCAGTAGCCGGCTTCGGACATCACCACGGCCTGACGGGCGGCCTCCCGGCCCACGTTTTCGGGATTTACGTTCTCCGAGTAGAATTCCAGTCCCTTGTGGGCTCCCGGTGCGCAGCGTCCGGTCTGCTTTTCCCCGTTTTTTTCGGCGATGGCCGAGACGGCCATCCGGGTGCGGATCTGACGGTCCTCCGCGTAAATGCCTTCGGAATTCGCCACCAGGATCCGGTGATCGACATCCATCAGCGTTCCCGTCACCTGAACGATGGAAGAATCATACGCCGAGGCGGCGGCGGTCCCTTCCTTCAGGATCGCGATCCGTTCGGCGGGCGAAACGCCGGAAGGGACGATGCGGACGGGGTGGATATCCCCGAAGACCCGCTCCCTGAGAACGATACTCATCGGCGCGTCCCCCTCTCCCAGCGCGTCTGCCGCTTTTTTCGCACAGCGGATCAGTCCCGCCTCGCTCAGGTCCACCGTCGAAGCGGCCACGCTGCGCAGGCCCTTGAACACGCGGATGCCGACGCCCGACACGACGTTGTCCGTGACGTTTTCCACCCGCGTCCCGATCACGCTCACGGCGTGGTTGTCAGTTCTTTCGCAAAACAGCTCCGCGTAATCCGCTCCCGTCGAAGAAGCGGCTGCGAGCACTTTTTCGCACATCTTCAGAGGCAGCATAGAAAGCCCTCTCTTTCTGTTTAGTCTGAGATATCATATCATCTTTCCCCCCGTTCCGCAACGCATCCCGCCGCGAAACAGCCGCTTTTCCCGGGCTTTCCGCGGCCGGTCGGAATTTCCCTTCATTCTGAAGAAAAAGGCCGCTATTTTTTGCCTTAATTAGGCACTTTCCTCTTCCAAAATTCCCGTCCTGTGCTATACTGAATCTGTTTTGTAAAAATCTTTTGTACGTGAGGTACACGCATGCAGGAGTACAAAAAAATCAACATCGGGAAGGATGACATCCGGCCGACTGCCGAACGATATCGGAAGGAAGGCATCCCCCTCGCCATGATCCACGCCTTCGGGAATCCCGACGGCACCTTCAACATCTCTTACGAGTTCGAAGTGGGTAAGGGCATCGAGTCCGTGACCGTGGACGGCGTGACGGAAGTACCTTCCATCGCGGACATCTACGATCTGGCCGCAGAGTGGCCCGAGCGCGAGATCTCTGAGCTCATGGCGCTCACCTTCACCGGTCTGGACACCTCCAAAAGGCTGTTCCTGCCCGAGACCATGCTGGAAGGACAGGGCCAGATCCTGGTCACTCCCATGGACAAGCTGATCGAGAAGGCTCACGGGAAGGAGGAGAAGAAATGAGTTACATCGTTCCGATCGGACCCTACCATCCCGCTCTGGAGGAACCGGTCCACGCCCGTCTCTACACCGAAGGGGAAGAGATCAAGGACGCCGAGGTATTCATCGGCTACAACCACCGCGGCATCGAGAAGCTGGCGCAGCAGAAGAACTACATCCAGACCCTGGTCATGGTGGAGCGCGTCTGCGGCATCTGCTCGCATTCGCACGCCTTCTCCTATGCCATGGCCCTTGAAGCCATCGCCCAGATGAACGTGCCGAAGCGCGGCCAGTACATCCGCGTCATCATCGCGGAGCTGGAACGGCTGCACTCCCACTATCTGTGGCTCGGCATCGCCCTTCACATCATCGGCCACGACAGTCTGTTCATGCACACCTGGGACGACCGGGAAGCCATCATGGACATTCTGGAGGAGCTGACCGGCAACCGCGTCAACTACGGGATCATCACCGTCGGCGGCGCCCGCCGGGACATCACCGACGACCAGCGCCGGCACGTGCTGGAAATGCTCGACAAGATCGAGAAGTCCAACGCCGTTATCAAGGACATGCTGCTCGGCGACAAGACCGTGGCGCTCCGCACCAAGGGCGTCGGCGTGCTGACCACCGAGGATTCGATCCGCATCGGCGCCGTCGGTCCTCACGCCCGCGCTTCGAACGTCCCGGTCGACGTGCGCAAGGACGCGCCCTACAGCAGCTACGACGACTTTGAATTCGACAAGGTCGTGTTCCCGACCTGCGACGTATTCTCCCGCGTCGTCGTCCGTGTGCTGGAGAACATCGAGAGCATCAAGATCATCCGCCAGGCCCTGGATCAGCTTCCCAAGGGAGCTATCAACCTCGGGACCCGCATTCCTAAGATCCCGGCCGGCGAATACATGGTCCGTCACGAAGCCCCGCGCGGACAGCTGTGCTACAAGGTCGTCTCCGACGGCGGCGAGTGCAACAAGCGCGTGAGCATTCACGTCCCCACCTTCAAGAACGCCCCCACGGTGCCGACCATGCTGCGCGGCAACTCCGTGGCTGACGCCGGCCTCATCATCGCCAGCATCGATCCCTGCTTCTCCTGCATGGACCGCTGACCGGACGGGCCTATGCACGAACTGGCGATCACGGAGGGCATCCTCGAAGCGGCCGTTCCCGCCGCCCAAGCGGCCGGGGCAAAGAAGATCCTGGAGATCCGCCTGAAGATCGGCGAACTCTCCGGCGTCATCCCCTCCTGCATCGAGGAATACCTTCACATCGCGGCCAGAGGCACCATCGCGGAAGAAGCGAAGCTGAAAGTCGAGCGCATCCCGGCGGAGATCCGCTGCGGGGCCTGCGGCAAAGAGAGCCGGCCCGGCATCAGACGGGGGCTGTGCCCCTTCTGCGGGAGCACCGACATCCGCATCATCCGCGGCCGCGAGTATTATGTGGACAGTCTGGAGGTGGAGTGATCATTGGAAATTAAGATCGTCAAGCAGATCCTTGCCTGGAACGAGGATGTGAGCGACGCCCTTAAGGCCACCCTGGCAGAGAAAAAGGTCTGTCTGATCAACGTCATGGGTTCGCCGGGCGCCGGCAAGACCAGCCTCATCACAGCCGCCATCGAAAGACTCCGGGACCGTTACCGGATCGGCGTCATCGAGGGCGACATCGCCGGCAGGATCGACGCGGACAGGATCGGTGCGATGGGCATCCCGGTCGTGCAGCTGCAGACCGACGGAGCCTGCCACATCGAGGCCATGTCCATCGAGCATATTCTCCCTCTCTTCCGTCTGGAAGACCTGGACGTGATCTTCGTGGAAAACATCGGCAACCTGGTGTGCCCCGCGGAGTTCAACATCGGTGAGGATTTCCGCGTCGCGATCCTCAGCGTCCCCGAGGGAGACGACAAGGTGGAAAAATATCCCCTGATGTTTGCCACCAGCGATGCGCTCGTACTCAACAAGTACGACATGAAACCGTATTTTGATTTTGACGATGGCCGCGTGGAGGAACATGCCCGGGAACTCAACGGGCGCCTCTCCCTCTTCCGAGTCTCGACCCGGAGCGGCGAGGGACTGGATGCCTTCCTTTCCTGGCTCTCCCGAAAAATCGATCAAAAAATCCAAGCTGAGGAGGTAGTCTCTTGAAAAAGACGAAATTCCCTGCCTTCCTGATGACAGCCGTGGTCTGTTTCCTCTTCTGGCTGCTCATCACAGGCCAAATCGTGGCCATCTTCCAGGGGGGCGCATCCCTGCAGGTCCTGATCGCCGGATGTATCATCTCTCTGGCGGCAGCCCTGTTCTGCAGCCGGTTCTTCATCCATGAGAACCCCTTCTACCTGCTGCGCCCCGACCGCTTCTTCCTGCTCCTCTTCTACTGCCTCATCATCTTCCCCTGGGAGCTGATCAAGGCGAACGTGAGCCAGGCGGTCAGAGCCTTCGGCCCGAAGAAACTGGTCCGTTCCGGCATCGTGAAGATCCCGACAGACCTGACCAGCGAGAACGGTCTGGCCATGCTGGCCAACTCCATTACCCTGACGCCCGGCACCATCACGATGGACGTCGTGGAGGAGAACGGAAAGAACTGGTGTTACATCCACTGGATCGACGTGGCGAGCGAAGATCCCGAAGAAGCCGGCAAAGCCATCAAGGGCACGCTGGAGAAATGGATCGGGAGGATCTGGAAATGAATATGAACGTCTTTCTTTTCGCCGCGATCTGCTTCGTCGTCATGGCTCTGGTCCTGATCTTCCGGCTCGTCAAGGGGCCGAGCGTGGTGGACCGCGCCGTGGCTGCCGACAGCATCGAGATCCTGACCGACCTGGCGCTCATCCTCTTCGCTATCTTCAGCGGACGGAGCATTTTCCTGGATATCGCGCTCGTGACCGCACTGCTCGGCTTCATCGGTTCCGTGATCGTATCCAAGTATCTGGAGGGCAAGCTATGAATATCGCCATTTATATCTGCCTCGGGATCGGTCTTTTCTTCGCCCTGGCCGGCGTCGTCGGGATGCTGCGCATGCCTGATGCCTACTGCCGCATGCAGTCCAGCACCAATATCGCCACGCTGGGCGTCCTGGGCGTGATCGCCGCCGCGATCATCTGGTCCATCGGCGGGATCCACGACTACCAGATGACGGTCAAGCTGGCGGTGCTCGGTCTGTTCTACATCATCACCAACCCCATCGCCGGCCATGCGGTCGCCAAGGCGGCCTACTGGCACGGGGTGAAGTCCGTCGGCAAGGTCGACCAGCTGGCGGAAGATCTGGAAGAGGAGGATAAAGAAGATGCCTGAAGTGAATCTCCTGTTCATCCTTAACACCCTGGTCATGGTGGGGATCCTGGTCAGCGCCGCGCTCGCGGTCTTCTCCAAGAAGATCCTGACGAGCGTGATCGCCCTCGGGGTGACCGGCGCGTTCGTTGCCCTGGCGTTCATCCTCCTGCAGGCTCCCGACGTGGGCATCGCGGAAGCTGCCGTCGGCGCCGTGCTTTCCACCGCGATCTTCGTGATTGCCGTGAAGAAGACCACCAAGAAGGAGGACGAAGAGAAATGAAAAAAGGTCTGAAAGTCCTCACGCTCTGCGCGATCCTCGTGATCTGCGCCGCCTGGATCGCCGCCGCCGTCTATTCTTCCACGATCGCGCGGACCTACGACGGCAGCAAGGTGGACGTCACGAAGCTGTACGAGAATCCGAAGCAGAAGGATCTGACGAACCCCGACGGAGCGGCCGCCGTCATCGTCCAGGAGAACCTGGATAAGACAAACGCCGCCAACGACGTGGCCTCGATCGTCTTCGATTTCCGTGGCTATGATACGCTCGGCGAGTCCTTCATCCTGCTGACGGCCATCGCGGGCTCCTTCGTGATCCTGAGCCGTCACAAAAAGGCCAAAAAAGAAGGGGAGGAACAGAGCCATGAAGTATAAAAACGGCATTACCTCCCGCAATCTGGTCGTCAAGACCGGCGCGGACTTCTTCCTGCCCTTCGCCGTGATCTTCGGCCTGTACATCATCCTGTTCGGCACGGTCAGTCCGGGCGGCGGCTTTCAGGGAGGCGTGATGGTGGCCTCGGCCGCTCTCCTGCTCTACCTGGCCTACGGCTACCAGACCGCGACCAAAGCCATCAACATGAACGTGCTGCGCGTCAATGAGTCCATCGGAGCCACCTGCTACGTGCTGCTCGGTTTCCTCGGCATCGCCCTTCTCGGCCGCTTCTGCGAGAACGTCCTCTTCAAGGGTCAGGTCGGCGATCTGCTGTCCGGCGGCACGATCACTTTCATGAGCTGGTCGGTCGGCTACAAGGTCCTGACCGGTGTCGGCTTCCTGCTTCTTCTCATGCTGGGTCTTCTGGCCCCCGGTTCTGATAAGGACGATGATGAAGAAGACGACGAGGAGGTGGAAGAATGAGCATGATCATTATGAATTACCTGACCTCGGCGCTCCTGATCGTTCTGGGTCTCTACTGTGTCTGCACGCAGAAGCACCTGATCAAGATCGTCCTCGGTCTCGGCATCATCGATTACGGGATCAACCTGCTGATCGTGAGCATCGGCTTCAACGACGGCGGGACCGCCCCCATCTACACCATGTCTGACCTGATGAACGGCGTCGCCCCGAAATTCTTCGTCGACCCGATTCCTCAGGCTCTGACCCTCACGAGCATCGTCATCGGCGCCTGCGTGGATGCGATGGCGTTAGCGCTCGTCATTATGATCAACCGCAAATACGGTTCCGTGAACGCGGCGGATGTCAGGAGGCTCAAAGGATGAAAGAACTGATGACGCATTTCCCTGTGATCGCCGTGATGGGTCTCTTCCTCGGGGCCTTCCTCGTGGAGATCTTCGGCTCGAAGAACAAGGTCGTCCGCAACATCATCGTGATGGTGTTCGTCACGGTCGCGGCCGCCTGCATCGTGGCTCTGGTCCCCGCCGTATTCCTGCGCGGTGAGGTGATCACCTACTGGATGGGCAACTGGGCGCCGGAAGCCGGCTACGCGATCGGTATCGGCTACGAGATCGACGCGCTGAACCTCTTCTTCGCCCTGCTGGTCGTCGGGACCTTCTTCCTGTCCGCCATCTACTCCCTGCGCTACATGGAGCGTGACGGGCACCTCGGCCACTACTACACCCTGTTCTTGATGCTCTCCGGCTCCGTGCTCGGTCTGGTGCTCACCGGCGACATCTTCAACATGTTCGTCATGATCGAGATCATGACCTTCGCCGCCGTCGCCCTCACCGCGTTCCGGAACCACAAAGAAGGCGCCCTCGAAGCCGCCTTCAAGTATCTGGTCATCGGCTCAGTCGGCTCCGGCATGACCCTGGGCGGCATCGCGCTCCTCTACGCGAGCTACCACACCCTGAACATGGCCCAGCTCTCCTCGCTGATCTCCGTCGGCAGCATGGATATCAACACGATCCTGGCCTTCGGGCTCATGATCACCGGCTTCGCCGTGAAGAGCTACATCGTGCCGTTCCATACGCCCGCGGCCGACGCCTACACCACTGCCCCGAGCTCGATCTCCATGGTCTTCTCGGGCATGGTCAACAAGGCAGGCGTCTACGCCCTCATCCGTCTGGTCTACACGATCTACCACGCGATGGATAAAAGCGCCCTGCAGATCACGCTGGTCGTGATCGGTTCGGTCACGATGTTCGTCGGCGTGACGATGGCTCTGGCGCAGCACGACTTCAAGCGGCTGCTGGCCTTCCACAGTATCTCCCAGATCGGCTACGTGATCACGGCCGTCGGCCTGTGCACCCAGCTGGGTGTCGAAGGCGGTCTCTTCCACGCGATGAACCACACCCTGTTCAAGGGGCTTCTGTTCCTCTGCGCCGGCGCCGTCTTCTACGCGGCCGGGACCACCAACCTGGACAAGCTCGGCGGTCTGTCGAAAAGAATGCCCCGCACCACGCTCTACTTCCTGATCGGCGCCTTCTCCATCTCGGGCCTGCCGCCTTTCAACGGCTTCGCCTCAAAATGGTACATTTACCAGGCAGCCTTCGCGAAAGCCGTGGAAGGAAACTTCTTCTACGTGATCGTCACCGTGGTCGCCCTGATCGTTTCCGTGATGACGCTGGCCTCCTTCATCAAGGTGACCCAGGCCGTCTTCTTCGGACAGCTGCCGGCCAGACTGGCAAACGTGAAGGAAGTGCCGCTGTCCATGCGGATCCCGATGGCCGTCATGTCCCTCTGCTGCGTGGCCGCCGGCATCTTCTACAACACGATCCAGAAGTACCTGCTCCTTCCCGCCGCGAAATCCGTCATGAACGTCACGGCCTACGTCGACAAGATGATGGGGCTCGGTACGGCCGCTTCCAAGGGCCTTGCCGATACGCAGCTGGCCGCGCAGGGCGCGAGCGTCTGGGATCCGGTCAACTGGCTGATCCTCTTCGCCATCACGCTCCTGGCCATCTTCATCGTGATCCTTACGGGCGATCGTACCCGCGGGAAGCTGCTGACGACCAAGGAGGAAAACACGGACGGCAAGTACGCGACCTTCTTCGGCGGCGAAAAAGCCATGCACTCACACGTGGCCGGCTCCGACCTGTTCTGGGGCTTCAAGAAAGACTGGCGCGGCTACTTCCGGGTGGCTGAAGACCTGCACTCCGGCGACGTGAACGACTACGTCAGCTACGCGGTGATCGCCGCGGCCCTGCTGATCCTGGTCATCTTCGCGGTCTTCGGACTGTTTCGTTAAGGAGGGATGGTAAATGCAGACGATTCTCAACATGCTCAAGACGCTGCTGTCCGTACTGATCTATCCCGGTCTGCTCTTCGCGGCGATCGGCGGCCTGCTTCTCGCGGGCTTTGACCGCAAGATCCTGGCCCGTATGCAGAAACGTGTGGGACCGCCCATCGTGCAGCCCTTCTACGATTTCTTCAAACTGATGGGCAAGGAAACGATCGTCCCGGCGGCTGCCAACCGCAAGGTCTATCTGGCGGCTCCCGTGATCGGCACGGTCGCCCTCTCGGTGATCATGCTCTTCCTGCCGCTCTTCGGCACCGCCGCCTACTCGGGCCGGGCCGACCTGATCGTGATCCTTTACCTCCTGACCATCCCCGCCGTGGCGATGATCATCGGCGGTTCCGCCTCCGGTTCGCCTTTCGCGGGCATCGGTATCTCCCGTGAGATGGTCACCATGATGGCCTACGAGCTGCCCCTGGTGCTGGTGCTGCTCACCGTCGCCCGCAAAGTCGGCGGGCATGAGCTGACCTTCTCCCTGGAAGCGATCGCCGGCTGGCAGGCAGCCAACGGCCCTCTGCTCTTCCAGTGGGCCATGATCCCCGCCGCCCTGGCGATGCTGCTCGTCATTCCCGCCGAAGTCGGCACCCAGCCCTTCGACGTGGCGGAAGCCGAGACCGAGATCTGCGAAGGCCCGCTCGTGGAATACAGCGGCGCTCCGCTCGGACTCTTCAAGCTGAACACCGCCATGAAGATGTTCGTGATGACCGCCCTCTTCTGCGTGCTCTTCCTGAACGGCTTCGCGGTCACGATCACTCTGCCGGCTGTCTGGCTCGGCAAGATCCTCACGATCCTCGTCAACGCGCTGATCCTCTTCGCGATCTGCCTGGTGATCACCCTGCTGTGCATGACCCTGATCCACGCGGTGACGGCCCGTCTCAAGATCGAGCATCTGTTCAAGTTCTACTGGACCGTAGTAGCCGGTCTGGCTCTCGTCAGCCTGATCCTGGTCTGGTGCGGTTTATAAGGAGGGACGGAAATGTTTAACAAGATCATTGCGAACAGTATCTCCAAATCTCCCTGGATCTACCATGTCAACACCGGATCCTGCAACGGCTGCGACATCGAGCTCGTCGCCTGCCTGACGCCCCGCTACGACGCGGAACGCTTCGGCTTTAAACTGGCCGGAACGCCCCGTCACGCGGATATCGTGGTCGTCTCCGGTCCCATCACCAGCCAGTCCAAGGACCGCCTGATCCGGACGCTGGAACAGGTTCCGAAGCCCTTCGTCGTGGTTTCCCTGGGTTCCTGCCCCCGTTCCGGCAACGTCTTCAAGGGCAGCTACTCGGTGGAAGGCCCGCTGGAGAAATACGTCCATGTGGATGTTTCCGTCGCCGGCTGCACCCCGAAACCCGAAGCCATCATCGAAGGCCTCTATAAGGCCACCGCGATCCTGAAGGAAAAACGTCTGGCGATCCAGAAAGAGCGGAAGGAGGAGAAAGAATAATGGTCCCGTTCCTTAAAAAGGCTGTAGCCAACCTGTTCTCCAAACCTTCGACGCTGAATTACCCGGCAGAGCCTCATGAGGCGAAGCCGAATTACCGCGGCCGCATCGCCTACGACGCGGAAAAATGCATCAACTGCGGCTCCTGCATCCAGGTCTGCTCTCCGGGCGCCATCACCCGTGAATTCGTTCCGGTCGAGGGCGGCGAGCAGATCACCTATCACTTCGATCTGACGAGCTGCACCTTCTGCGCGACCTGCCAGGATTTCTGCAGCACCGGAGCGATCACCATGACAGACGACTACCACATGGTAGCTACCGATCCCAAGGATCTCATCGTCACCGGCACGCGCTTCAAGAAGGAAGTCAAGGGCAAGCTGACCGTGAACGACACCTGCGTCTTCTGCGGCCTCTGCGCCAGGAACTGCCCCGAGAACGCGATCACCGTGGACCGCGCGACGAAGACCTGGACGGTCGACGAGTCGAAGTGCGTGAAGTGCGGCAAGTGCATCTCCAAGTGCCCGAAGAAGGCGCTCTTCTTCGACGAGCCGAAAGAGGAAGGCATCATCAAGAGCGACGACTGCATCTACTGCACGCTCTGCGCCCGCAAGTGCCCGATGGGCGCCCTGACGGTCGACCGTGCTTCCAAGTCCTGGGAGATCGACCGGAGCCTGTGCACCAAATGCGGCACCTGCGTCTCCGTCTGCCCGAAGAAGGCCCTTTCGCTCGGCCCGATCAATGAAGACGGCACGCCGGCCGAAGCCGTGAAGAAAGCGGAAGAAGCCGTGAAGGAAGCCGTTGCCGAGGTGAAGGAAGCCGTCTCCAAGGCCTCTGCCGAGGTGAAGACCGCCGCCACCACCGCTGCCGCTTCTGCCGGAGCCGCCGTGAAGGAGGCCGCCGCCGAGGTGAAGAAAGCCGCGGAAGAAAAGGCCACCGAGGTGAAAGAAGCCGTCGCGGAAAAAGCCGCCGAGATCAAAGCCGCCGTCCAGGAAAAAACGGCTGAAGTCAAAGAGGCTGCCGAAGAGGTGAAGGAAGCTGCCGCGGACGGCCCGATCGGCGTGGTCAAAAGCGACGCCTGCATCTACTGCACGCTCTGCGCCCGCAAGTGCCCGATGAGCGCGATCACCGTCGACCGGACCGCCCGTGAGTGGTCGATCG
>JAEEGL012597802.1_pt1 | contig 17516 bp, 13 predicted proteins | sample 9134231 | NCBI WGS metagenome assembly JAEEGL01 (sample SAMN16246548, study PRJNA631951) | gut metagenome | biome: gut microbiome; feature: rumen; material: fiber-attached | host: Bos | place: Iran: Karaj | collected 2018-10 | reverse complement strand
TTTTCCAAAGTCAACGCCCCGCAGACGAATGAACTCGCCATCATCTATATCATAGATATACATATTCTTCTTGCCTGTCGATTCGGGCATATCCTTCACCACACCTGTGTTGGGAATATCCATCTTGGCGCTCTTCAATCCCCTACCCCAAGCCATCGTCTCTGCCTCTACACGCTGGTAGGGGTTGAGCCAGTGGAGTTGCTCTAAAGGTTTCTGATTGAGCCAATAGGGAATCTCGGGGATAGTGCCATCCGCAAGGTAGGTTATCTCGCTGGCACTAACGCTTCGGCGCTCGTGATGAACGTATGTGTCGAGGTGCATTAGGTCGTAATCTTGCCCAAAGACATAGGAGTGTCCCTTGAAGTCGCAGATGCCTGGATGATTGCCTCGGTCTCTTTGTGTGGGACGCATGATATAGCCCTTCCACTCCCACGGGCCAGTAGGATTGTCGCTCATAGCATAACCCAAAGCCTCAGGGCAACAGGTAGAGGCAAAGGCAAGATAATAGTGACGGCTCCGCTTATAGAACCAAGGACCTTCCTGATAGTTGGGGATATGAGGCAGTTGGGTGATGGGGCCGTCCACGGAAATCATATCCTTGTTCAACTTGCACCAATAGGTATGGGGGTTACCCCAATACATATAGGCCTGCCCATCGTCATCAACAAAGACAGTTGGGTCGATATCGTTCCAATGCTCTTTCTGCCAAACAAGAGGCTCGCCCAAAGGGTCGCGGAAAGGTCCGTAAGGCGAGTCGCTTACCAGCACACCGATTCCGTGTCCGTGGAGGGGTGCATAAAGGTAGTATTTGCCGTCGCGTTCCACTGTTTGAATGGCCCAAGCACCATTCTCGCGGCTGCGCCAAGTGAAGTCCTTCAGAGAAGCTACTGCCCCGTGCTCTGTCCAATTGACCATATCGGTGGTACTCCAAAGTAGCCAGTCGTACATGAAGAAGCCTGCCGAGTTCTTCTCCTTCTCGTCGGGAATGTCTTCGGGCGAAGCATCGTGCGAAGTGTAGAGGAAGAGCGTGTCGCCCTCCACAAGTGGCGAAGGGTCGGCTGTGTATTTTGTTTGGAAGAGGGGCATATTGACACTGAGCGGGTCGTTTACAGGATGTATCACAAGCACAAAACCACCACGGGGACGGCAGGTCATTTGTGTGGGATGTTCTTCTTGCAAAGACACAAAGAACGAGCGCTCGTCGCGGTCGCCAAAGAGTACGATATCGCCGTGCTTTTGCCCAAGAAACGAGAGGTCAACAGGCAAGGCCTTTTCCTCATTTGTGCCGTTGATGCCCGCCACATACCATATCTTGCCGCTTCTGCGAGCCAACACGACTGATTCACCTGGATAGCCAGAGAGCAGGCGTGTCTCGTCCCATACGGAAGGAAGTGTGGAAAGAAACTGCTGAACGTCGTGCGGTTGCGACAAGTAACTTTCGGGACGGTCTGCCAGATGTTGCAAGCCGCTCTCAAAGAGCACGGTCAAAGCCAGTTCGTGAGCGTGGGAAGTGATGTGCGGATGCTGCGAGTCGCTAAATGCACAAGGGGTGTAATCCATCGGACCGATAACGTTTCGTGTAAAGGGTAGAGTTGCATTATGAGCAGCCGCCTTATCTGTAAAGGTCGGTACATTATTGTACCACTCGGCACCATACACGCCCTCTGTGCTCATCAGGTTGGGCCAAGTTCGTTGCCAGCCGCGAGGAATCGTGGCTCCGTGGAAGTTGACCAAGAGATGATGTTTGGCTGCGCTCTCCAAGAGGTCAATACAGTAGTCCATGTTCATCTGATTGTCGCCTGAGAAGAAGTCAATCTTCACGCCAGCTACACCAATCCTCTCGCACCAGGCAAACTCCTTCTCGCGGTCTTCGGGCTTGTTCAGGCGGAACTTGGGGCCAGGGGCGCCATTTATCCATCCGACCGAAGAATTGTACCATATCAAAGGCTTTATGCCTTGCGACTTGGCATAACCCACCGCATCCTCGATGGTCTTTCCGTCCCTCATCTCATCCCATTCCGCATCAATGAGCACATAAGGCAGTTTCAAAGTGACCGCCATATCAACATATTTCTTGATGATTTGGTAATCGTTTGAGCCATGATTGTAAGCCCAATATATCCACGAGACAGTTCCAGGATGAATCCAGCTTGTGTCGGCAATCTTGCTGGCATCAGAGACATCAGTCACAAGTGTAGAGGCCACAACATCGGGCAAAGTTCCTACAATAATGACACGCCAAGGCGACCTGTCAAGTTCTTTCCCTGCAATCGTTTCATCGGGAACGACCTTGTAGATGCCGTCCTCGCTATACAGGCAAGAAGCACTCTGCCCTCGCTCTATGTTCGCTTCTGAAATCAAGGCAAAGACGCCATCGACTGGTTCCAGCAAGGCGGGATAGCCCCAACGCCCATTGGTTGCCTCTGTGGTCAAGGGGTAGAAGCCCTCGTAGCCATCCGACCATTTCTGCAGCCTACGCTTTGTGCCAGCAGGAATGCGATAGGCCGTCTTCTCCTTCCGCGGCTCTTTTACGCCTTCGTAACGGAAGGCCAGGCCGTCATTATATAAACGTACAACCATACGGATGCCGTCGTCGAGCGTCAGAAGGTACTCGTTTGCCTCGTTGGTACAATGTAACTTCTTTCCTGTCAGCATCTGATAGTCGGCTTTGACACGACGAGCCTTGCCTGTCTTCTGCACAGAACCGCCATAGCCAAACGAAGGAATCTCCAGTACCGAGTGCTGCTGATAAGAGAGCAAATAACCTTTCCCACTGGCCACCAGCGAGATGTTCCCGTTGGGCGAAACCATCGTTTGTGCGAAGCCCACACAAGCGACACAAAGCCCTATCAATAAAACCAATAACTTCTTCACGATTACTTCACCTTTTCATTCTTTCGTTACTTCATTCTCTCATTCTTCTCGATTGTCCAACCTTGGCGCTTCGAGAGACCGCAGTCCTTGCCCTTGAACATCTTGGCTGCCTGCTTGTCGCCCTTCAGTTGCCAGTCGAGCCAAGCAAGTGCCACAACAGTAAACTCGCCGCCGTGAGGCTGACGATAGGTACCGCCGTGACCTACAGGATAATTCGCTGCACAGGCAGGCACATGGTTTATCTTGTGGAAGTCGTCCATACCGTTTTCGTAGGCAATGTCCTCCTTGTCGCCAAGGATATAGATGACTGGCGTGTGAATCTCCTTCAGCTTTGCCTTCTCGGGCATCGGCATTCCGCTCTTTGCCTGTCCTCGGTTGCTGTCCTTGAAGAGTCCGCTGTTGCAAATCATCATCGTCTTGATGCGAGTGTCGGCACAGTTATAGAGTGTCTGCAAGCCGCCGCACGACATTCCGGCAGCACAAATGCTCTTCACATCTATTTTATTATAATAAGGTGAAGACGGGTCGGCGTTCTGACTGATGGCCCAATCGATACTTTCTATCTGCTGCTGTGTAGTGGACATTGAACCTTGATAGGGTTTCTCTTCCATAGGAATATAGCCAGTTGCCACAACAAGATAGCCGTGAGAGGCAATCTCGTTGAGGAACTTGAAGTGCTCCCAAGGCGAGTTGGTGCAGGCGCCATTTCCCCAGACGAGCACAGGCAAGGGATTCTTCTTGCTGAAAGCAGAGAGGTCTTGCGGCACGAACACGGTATGAGCCTCAAGGCCTGCCTCTTCCTTCATGATGGCTTTGTAGTCGCCCAAGCCGCCTTCTTCCACCACCAACGACTTCAAGCCCTCTATCTGCCACCAATCGAAGTTGAAAAGCTTGGGGCCTTTGCGACCAGTAAAAGCAAAGAAGATGTCGTGAGTGCCTGTTGCCTTTTGCAGGAAGTCGGTTGAAAGCGTTTGCCACTTCTCCCAGCCTCCCGTGCCAGGCACTTCCAAACGGGCTAACAACTGCCCGTGCAGGCTATCGAGGCGCACTTCTATCTGCCCGCCACGCAAACCGCTTGCCACTCTTGCCGTGAACTGCTTGGGAACATTTCCTTCGAACTTCACGTTCTGGAGCTTGATGAAGTCGCCGTTGTGAATGTCACTCACATAAACGCCAATCTCTTCATTTTGCTCGGTCTTCACGCCACGTGAGAAAGCCATCGTCTCAGCCTCAACTTTTCGATAAGGATTAAAGGTCTCGATAGGCTTCACGCCCTCGTCCGTAGGCATAATAGTAGGGAAGCTACCGTCGGCATTATACTTGAACTCCTCCACACAAACACTTCGCCCGAAGCCGCCTCCCTTGGGAAGTTTGCCCGAATGGTAGAAGAAGTAGCTGTGACCTTTGTAGTCAGCCACGCCACAATGGTTGGTGAAGGACTTCGTGTCGCAAAGCGGCATAATCTGCCCGGCATACTTCCATGGGCCTGTAGGCGAGGGAGCCGTGCTGTAGCTAATGTGCTCAGGAACGCCTCCGGCAGCATAAAGAAGCTGATAAGTGCCGTTTCGTTTGGTGAGCCAAGGGCCTTCGACATACGAATCCTTGTACTCCTTCCCCTTCTCGCGCTTGCTCATCATGGGGCCGCCAAAGGCCTCTTCTGTCATTTCCAAACGCCCAAGCTCCCCGCTATACGAAATCATATCCTCGTTCAACTTCAGGTAGTAGCATTGGGGATTGCCCCACATCAGCCAAGCCTGCCGGTCGTCATCAATAAGTACAGTCGGGTCGATATGGTCCCACGACCCGTTCTCGAAGAGAGGTTTCCCGATAGCGTCCTTGAATGGGCCTGTAGGCGAGTCGCTCACAGCCACACCTATAGCCATACCGTTTGATATCTTGCTGTGCGCACAGATGTACCAATAGAACTTCCCATTACGCTCAACTGTCTGCGAAGCCCAAGCGCGGTCGTCCGCCCAGGAGAAGCTCTCGAGAGCCAGAGGCGAGCCGTGGTCTGTCCAGTTCACCATATCTTCTGTGGAATAGACGCGCCATTCCTGCATCCAGAAGAAGTCGGCACCATCCTCGTCGTGGCCTGTATAGACATACATTCGGTTATTGTGTACCATAGGAGCCGGGTCGCTTGTGAACCAAGTCTGCACAAAGGGGTTCTGTGCATTTGCGGTCAGGGCCGCGAGAGCCATTAGAACTGCTGAAAGAAATGTCTTCTTCATCTTTATTGCTTCGTTTTAGGTTGTCGCTATAAGAATAATGCTGGCAAGGACATTAAGCCTTTTTCTCTGCCAGATACATTGTGCTGATGCCGAAGGTGAAACGCTTCCACTCGATACGGCTGAAGCCTGCCTTGCGGAGAATGCCTTCCATCTTTTCGGGTTGCGGGAATGCTTCCATCGAGGCAGGCAAGTAGGTGTAGGCGCTGTTGTCGTGACTGATGAGCCGTCCGATGAGGGGCATTACGACGCGGGCATAGAGCCAGAACATCTGTTTCATCGGGAAACTGGGCGGAGGAGTGAGTTCCACTATGAGCAGATACCCGCCTGGACGAAGCACACGCCAAATCTCCCGAAGTCCTTTGTCGAGGTTCTCGAAGTTGCGAACCCCGTAGGCAGACGTCACAGCATCAAACATTCCGTCGGGAAAGGACAGGTTCATACAGTCTTCCTTCTGGAAAGAGATGACGCGCTCAAGCATCTGCTGGTTAACTTTGTGAGCGGCTATCTCCATCATCTCCTTGCTTATGTCGGCCCCGATTATCTTTTTAGGCTTCAAAAGCTTTGCGGCTAATATGGCAAAGTCGCCCGTTCCTGTGGCAATGTCGAGAAGCAAAGCCTCTCTGTCTCCCATGTTAGGGAGAGAAAGATGTTTGCCGAGGGCTTTTATAGCTGTGCGTCGCCATAGGCGATCTATGCCTAAGGAGAGGGTATGGTTAAGGCGGTCGTAGGTGGGAGCGATGTGGTCGAACATCTTCTCTACCTGCTTGCCTTTCGTTTCTTCCTTGTTGTAGGGAGTGATTATTTCCTGCTCGTAAGCCATTCCGTCACGTTCCTTTCGATACGGGCCGCAAGGTTGCCTTCGCTGTCGGCGGGCACGAACTTCTCTCCCACAATGTGTTCGTAGAGTTCGATGTAGCGGTCGGCCACGCTTTGGGCGTATGCATCGGTTATCTCTGGCATTACCTGCCCGGGCTGGTTCATAAAGTTGTGTTCGATGAGCCACTGCCTTACGAACTCCTTCGAAAGCTGCTTCTGCGGTTCGCCTGCCTTGAACTTCTCTTCGTAGCCGTCTGCGTAGAAGTAGCGGCTGCTGTCGGGCGTGTGGATTTCATCAATGAGGATGACTTTGCCGTCGCGCTTGCCGAACTCATACTTGGTGTCAACAAGGATGAGACCCTTAGCGGCAGCAATCTCTGTGCCGCGCTGGAAGAGTGCTCGCGTATAGCGTACCATCGTCTCCCAATCCTCTTTGCTGACTAGTCCTTGCTTGATGATTTCCTCTGCGGAAATGTTCTCGTCGTGTCCTTCCTCAGCCTTTGTGGTCGGGGTAATGATGGGTTCGGGGAACTTTTGGTTCTCCTTCATACCTTCGGGAAGCTTTACTCCGCACAATTCACGGCAACCAGCTTTGTATTCGCGCCAAGCCGAGCCGGTCAGGTAGCCACGGATAATCATCTCGACACGGAAGCCTTCTGCCTTGAGGCCAACCGTCACCATCGGGTCAGGCGTAGCCAGTTTCCAGTTGGGCACAATGTCGGCCGTGGCGTCGAGGAACGAAGCGGCGATTTGGTTAAGCACCTGCCCCTTGAAGGGAATGCCTTTTGGGAGGATAACGTCGAAGGCCGAGATACGGTCTGTGGCAACCATCACCATGAGGTCATCATTGATGTTATAGACGTCGCGCACCTTTCCGTGATACACGCTCACCTGCCCCGGCAGGTGGAAGTCAGTTCTTGTAAGGGACCCTCCCCCTTTCCCCTCCCTTGCAGGGCGGGGAGTAGTTACTCGTGAAGATTGGTTATTCATTATATGAATGTGTTTTGTGGGTTATCTTATGTTACGTTATGGATTGTTGTCAAAAAGGTAATTACTCCCCGCCCTGCAAGGGAGGGGAAGGGGGGAGGGTCTTTTCGTAAGCTTCCACAATCCTTGTTACGAGCTTGTGACGCACGATATCTTTCTTGGTCAGCTCAATGAAGCCGATGCCTTTGATGTCCTTGAGAATGTGGAGAGCCTCGATGAGTCCGGAGCGGACGTTGTGCGGGAGGTCGATTTGGGTGGTGTCTCCCGTCACAATCATCTTGGTGTTCATGCCCATGCGGGTCAGGAACATCTTCAACTGGGCAGAGGTCGTGTTCTGTGCTTCGTCGAGGATTACGACGGCGTCGCTCAGCGTCCGGCCTCGCATAAAAGCCAGCGGCGCAATCTGAATCGTGTTCTGTTCCATCATTTCGCGCAGCTTCTGGGTCGGAATCATGTCCTCCAGAGCATCATACAGCGGTTGAAGATAGGGGTCTATCTTCTCCTTCATGTCGCCCGGAAGGAAGCCAAGTTTCTCGCCGGCCTCAACTGCGGGACGAGACAGGACGATTCTCCTTATTTCCTTATTCTTGAGGGCACGGACGGCGAGGGCTATGCTGGTGTAGGTCTTGCCTGAGCCTGCCGGCCCGACTGCAAAGACGAGGTCGTTCTCCTGATACGCCTTGACGAGTGCCTGCTGGTTTGTGGTGCGGGCACAGATAGGGCGACCTGTGACACTATAGACAATCACGCCTTCAACTCCCTCTCGCTCCGAGCGCTCGCCACGAGTGATGTGGAGCAGCTCTTCCTCTGTCAGGCTGTTGTACTTGTTGATGTGCTTCTGGAGTTTCGCCACGATTTCCTCGAAGGCACACATCTCCAACTCGTCGCCCATAACGTGAATGACGTTGCCGCGAGCCACGATACGGAGCTTGGGATAGAGTGCCTTCAGCATCTGCATATTGATGTTGTTCACGCCATACAACAGCAGAGGGTCGATATCTTCAATAAGGATGTGCTTTTCTATCATTCACCAATATTTTAATGCAAAAGTAATAAAAAAGTTCATAGTTCATAGTCCATAGTCCATAATTATTGCCCAAAACATATAATTTTTCATTTTTCATTTTTCATTTTTCATTATTTATTGTACTTTTGCGGAGCAATAAAACCATGAGAAGGCTTAAGAAAAACATATTTTTAGGTGTTTGTGGAGGCACAGTTCTGTTGCTTGGATTGGTCAGGCTTGCCTTTCCCGAAGTGGCACGACCCAAAGGGGAGGTTCCAACGCAGCCAGTCCAACAGCCAGTCCTCCCACGGGTGGACTCCAGTCCTCCCACGGTGGGACTGCAGTCCTCCCACGGTGGGACTGAGTCCGGACTGAACCAAGTTGAGCTGAAGAAGCTGTCTCAGGAACCGGATGACCGTGTGAAGTGGCACCCCGTCCGCAGCGTACCCTCTTATACCAACTGCTTTCCCGATGTTCAGGAGGTGCAGATAAGGGCTGCAAGGAAGTGGGGCGTGCGTCCTGTACGCAACCGTCAGGAGGCAGAGCACCGCAGAAAGGAGCTTGTCTATATTGGTGCAAACCCCTTCTACTGCATTGATAAAGAGATGAGACACAGCATTCCCTACCTCGTTCCGCGTGCCGCAGACCTGCTTTCGACCATAGGCCGCAACTATCTCGACAGCCTATATATAAAAGGTGTGCCTATGCACCGAATCGTGGTGACGAGTGTCTTGAGGACAGAAGACGATGTGGCCCGCCTGAAAAAGAGCAACGGAAACGCCGAAAGCCAGAGCTGCCACCTCTTCGGCACCACATTTGATATTGCCTACAACCGCTATTCAACGGTCTCTCCGCCAGGTGAAGAAGAACGCCGAGCCGTGCGGAATGACACGCTGAAGTGGGTGTTGAGCGAAGTCTTGCGAGATGTCAGGGAGCAGGGACGCTGCTATATCAAGTACGAAGTCAAGCAAGGCTGCTTCCACATAACAGTCCGATAGCTATCTTAAGTCGCTTACCTGAATGTTATCCTTGTCGTTGTAGTTCAGGTTTTCGCCTGCCATTCCCCAAATGAAGGTGTAGTAATAAGTGGCACTTGCACAATGGATACTCCATTCGGGCGACATAATGGCTTGCTCGTTGTGCAACCAAACAACACGGCTCTCCTGAGGTTCACCCATAAAGTGACTAACCATCTGTCCCTCTGGCACGTTGAAGTAGTAGTAAGCCTCAATGCGACGGCCGTGGGTATGAGGCGGCATAGTGTTCCAAACACTTCCTTCCTGCAACTGGGTCAACCCCATCTGCAACTGGCAGGGACCTTCCTCGAGCGAAGTGTTGACGATAAGCTGGTAGATGGTACGCTGGTTCGACTCAGCCAATGTGCCAAGCGGCCCGGCCACAGTTGCCTTTAGTGATTGAACCTTTCCGTTCTTTCTTCCGTCCAGTGTAACCCATTGCGTCTTGTAATGATGGTGGGCTGTGGCGGAGTTCAGGTAGAACTTGGCGGGGTTCTTGGCGTCCTTCGAGCGGAAGATTACCTCTTTGTTCGAGTCAATGTCCTGTCCGTTCTTGTCCTTTCCAAGCCATCCCCTACCGATATAAAGTGCTTCGCGGTAGCCAAGAGGATACTCCTGCCCATCAACAATAACAGAGCCTTCGCCTCCAGTATTAATGATGCCCAGCTCACGATTGCGCATGAAATAGTCGGCACGAAGCTGCGGGTCTGTCTCCAGCTTCAAGTCTTTGGTGACGGGCATTGCTCCGCCAAAGATGAAGCGGTCGTACATAGAATAGGTGAGATTGATTTCGTCGGCAGCCATCACCTTTTCCATAACGAAACGGGAACGGAGCGTCTGTGTGTCGTAATGCTTCACATCCTCGGGGTGACACGCTTTTTGGAAATTCATCTTCTGCTGGGCAGATACTGTTATTGAACTCATAACAATTAGGCTAAAGATTAGTTTTCTCATATTATAACTTGTGTTTTGTGAACTATGAATTGGCTATTATGCGTCGGCGATTGTAGAACATCATACCAAGCGTGAAGAGTGTCAGCAAGCCCATACCAACGTATCGGAGGTTGTTCACACACTTGTAGATGACCCAGCCGAAGAGTGAAGAGGCGAAATCCAATGCTCCTGCCTCAAAGCCTTCGGGAATCTTGGCGGCATTGTCGCCCGTCTGTGAGAATACGGTATGGGCAGCCTTCGTGAAAGCAGGAGCCATATCGGTAACAAACCAAAGACCTATGGCCAACGCAACAAGTCCGACGATGAAGGTCTTCACTACATTGCCTTTGGTATAGGGCAGCACCATCACGAACACATAGAACATTCCAGCCAAAGACGCCAAAGGCAAGAACTCGTTCCCCGGCAGGATAACTGCAAGGCCGAGGGTTACAGGAATGAGCAGAAGCGAGACGACTAAAGTGGTAGGATGACCTATTACGAGGGCTGGCGACATTCCTATATAGATTTTCTTCCCATTGAACTTCCGCTTCACGACTTCTTGTGTCTTCTCGGAGATAGGCATTAACCCATCGATGAAAAGACGCGTGATACGCGGAATGAGTTCCATTACTGCACCCATCGTCACGCCCAAGAAAAGAACCTTCTTTATATCGAGTTGAGCCAAGACGCCTATCAACGCACCAACTATCACGCCCAGCACCAAAGGCTCACCAAGCACGCCAAACTTCTTCTTCAACCCTTCTGCATCAAGGTCAAGCTTCGAGAATCCGGGAATCCTATCGAGCATCCAATTGATGCCGATGGCAAAGGCCGTGAAGCTCTGACAGAAAGGTTGTGGAATGGAGATGCCTTCCATACCTTCGTAATAACCTTGGAATCTGCTTGCTGTTAGGTCTGCCATAACCAGCGTGTTAATGTAGCACACGATTGCTGCAAAATAACCCCAGGCGAGACTTTCCCCCATAACGAAATACGCCACAGCCCCGATAAAGGCAAAGTGCCAGTAGTTCCAGAGGTCGATGTTAACCGTCCGTGTCGTCTTTGTAATGAGCATCAGAAAGTTCACTCCCAAACATATAGGGATTATCAATGCTCCCACAGCAGTATTATAGGCAACGGCAGCCGCAGCAGGCCAACCCATGTCAAACACTCCTAATTGCAGATTGTAGAGGCTGGATATTTCACTTAATGGACCGCCAAAGTTGTTCGTCAGCAATGCTGTCACAATGCCTAAGCCCACGAAACCCACGCCAACATAAAGTCCCGACTTCAAAGACTTCCCGAACTTCAGCCCTATACAGAGACCAATAATCGTAAACAGTATCGGCATCATTACTGATGCCCCTAAACTGATAATGTAACTAAATACCTGCTCCATCTAATCTACTTTGGTTGTTTCCCTATGTAGGCCAGGATGCCACCGTCAACGTACAGAATGTGTCCATTCACAGCATCACTTGCATGGGAGGCCAAGAATACAGCAGGGCCTGCAAGTTCCTCTGGGTCGAGCCAACGGCCTGCGGGTGTCTTGGCACAAATAAATGAATCGAATGGATGGCGGCTGCCATCGGGCTGACGCTCGCGCAAAGGAGCCGTCTGTGGCGTAGCTATATAACCAGGGCCGAGACCATTACATTGGATGTTGTACTCGCCGTACTCCGAACAGATGTTGCGCGTCAGCATCTTCAAGCCGCCCTTGGCAGCGGCGTATGCACTAACAGTCTCACGACCAAGTTCCGACATCATTGAGCAGACATTAATAATCTTACCCTCACGCCGCTCCATCATCTCCGGGATAACTGCCGCTGAGCAGATGTATGGGCCTACAAGGTCAATGTCAATAACCTGCTGGAATTCTTCGCGCTTCATCTCGTGCATCGGAATGCGCTTGATGATGCCGGCATTGTTAACGAGAATGTCTATTTGACCGACTTCCTTGTGGATTTGTTCCACGAGTGCCTTTACAGCCTGCTCGTCGGTCACATCGCAGACATAGCCTTTAACGTTCTCTATGCCTGCCTTCTTGTAGTTGTCATACCCACGCTGTAAAGCCTCTTCGCTGCGGCAATTGAAGACAACGCATCTGGCACCTGCCTCCACAAAAGCCTTTGCAATATTGAAACCTATACCATAACAAGCACCTGTAACCCAGGCATTCTTGCCCTCTAACGAAAAAATGTTTGCCATATATTAAAGTTCGAATGTTTTGAATAGTAATTTTAGCATTACCAATGTAACGACGGTGCAAATATATGGTATTCTTTCGTCTTTTCCAAGTTTACCGCACTTTATTCAGCAATATATTTGGTATTTTTGTTTCATTACTTGCATAATCTCATGCTTGACATTTCTGTTTCAGCAGGGTTTCGAGGCATTCTTGGGTAGCTTATTCCCATTCAATTGTCGATGGTGGTTTAGACGAGATGTCGTAGCATACTCTGTTCACCCTTTTTACCTTATTGATAATGTCATTCGACACTTTGGCAAGAAAGTCGTAAGGCAAGTGTGCCCAGTCTGCTGTCATTGCATCCATACTGGTAACAGCTCTCAAAGCAACAGGATGCTCATAGGTGCGTTCATCCCCCATTACACCCACACTTCTCACATTGCTGAGCAATATGACTCCGGCTTGCCAAACCTTATCATATAATGGTTCGCCATCCTCACAAAGGTAGTTGTGCATCGCATCAATATAGATATCGTCAGCCTCTTGCAGAATCCTCACCTTCTCTGGTGTAACTTCGCCAAGTATTCTCACCGACAGGCCCGGCCCTGGGAACGGATGGCGTTTGATGAGTCGTTCCGGCATTCCCAACTGACGACCCACACGACGCACTTCATCCTTAAAAAGCCATTTAAGCGGTTCGCAGAGCTGTAGGTGCATTTCCTCTGGCAATCCTCCCACATTATGATGGCTCTTGATAACCTTGCCCGTGATGTTCAGGCTCTCTATTCGGTCGGGATAGATGGTTCCCTGAGCCAGCCACTTGGCATCCTTAATCTTCCTTGCTTCTGCATCAAACACTTCTATGAAGTCTCGACCAATAATCTTGCGTTTCTGTTCGGGGTCTTCCACACCTTGCAGGTCGCCAAAGAACTTTTCGCTGGCATTCACACCAATAACGTTCAGCCCCAAACCTTTATACGCTTCCATTACCCGACTGAACTCTTTCTTGCGCAACATACCGTGGTCCACAAAGATACAGGTCAGATTCTGTCCGATGGCACGGTGCAGCAAGGTTGCACAAACGCTGGAATCCACTCCTCCGCTCAAGCCTAAGATGACGCGGTCGTCGCCAAGCTGTTCCTTCAGTTCCTGTACGGTTGCATCCACAAAGGAGGCAGCACTCCATTCTTGGTGGCTTCCGCAGATATTCACCACAAAATTCTTCAACAGCTGAAACCCCTGTAAGGAATGATGTACTTCTGGATGATACTGCACGCCCCAGATACGTTTCTCGGAGTTGGTATAAGCGGCAAACTCTACATCTTCAGTAGAAGCGATAGCCTGAAATCCTTCCGGCAAAGCGGTAATGGTGTCACCATGACTCATCCATACCTGTGAGTCCTTTTCAAAACCTTTGAACAAAGGGTCAGCGGCATCAAAATGTTTCAGACAAGCCCGGCCATACTCGCGACTGCCAGCAGGTTCCACCTTTCCACCCCCGCAATAAGCCATCAACTGGGCACCATAGCAGATGCCCAGCACAGGATATTTGCCTACGAATTGGCTGAAATCCACTCGAAATGCTTCCCTATCATAGACGGAATAAGGAGAACCGCTTAGTATTACGCCAATGATGCTGTCGTCGTTCTGAGGAAACTTGTTGTAGGGCAAAATCTCGCAGAAAGTGTCCATCTCTCTGACGCGGCGGCCAATGAGTTGTGTTGTCTGCGAGCCAAAATCTAAAATAATTATTTTCTGTTGCATAAAGTACAGTAGGGCGACCCGCTAAGGCCGCCCTATTATTAAAAAGGAGTTTTTAATGTTATCGTATAAACAGTAATTCACGGTACTTTGGCAGAGGCCAGAGGCTGTCATCAACTATGAGTTCGAGCTTGTCTATCTGATAGCGAATCTTGTCAAGCATCGGAGCGATGGTGTCGTGATAGGCGATGGCTTTCTGGTGCTCGTCCTCAATCTTGTTGGCAACCTTGCGGGCATTGACGAGTTCCTCTACGCCTGTCTCGATGGCTGAAGTCCGCTCTGCGATCTCCTCGATTATCTTAAGGTTGCGAGCATTCAGTTCCTTTGCTTTGTCTGCGGGGAAGACACCAAGCATTCTCTCTACATTACGCAAGAGCTGGCTCTGATAGCTGGTTGCAACAGGGATGATGTGGTTCATCGAGAGGTCGCCAAGCACGCGGGCTTCTATTTGAATCTTCTTCGTGTAGGTTTCCCACTTCACCTCGTTTCTGGCCTCCAGCTCTTTCTTTGTCATTACGCCCATGCTCTCGAACATCGCGATACTTTCCTTATCGAGATAGCGTTCAAAGATAACGGGACAAGAGGTCTCGACATCGAGGCCGCGCTTGGCTGCCTCTACCTTCCATTCGTCGCTGTAACCATTACCGTCGAAGCGGATGGGCTTGCAGGCCTTGATGTCCTCGCGAAGCACATCAATAATGGCGTGGAAAGTGGCGCTGTGGCCTGTTCCTTCGAAGTTCTTGCTGATGACAGCAACACGTTCGTCAACCCTCTTCTTGAAGCTCGTCAAAGCCTCTGCAACAGCGGTGTTCAGCGTCAGCATAGCGCTTGCGCAGTTGGCTTCGCTGCCCACAGCACGGAACTCGAAGCGGTTGCCGGTAAAGGCAAACGGGCTGGTGCGGTTGCGGTCGGTATTGTCGATGAGCAGTTCGGGGATTTCGGGGATGTCCATCTTCATACCCTGCTTGCCGTCCATTGAGAAGAGGTCGTCCTTGTCGGCCTTTTCGATATGGTCGAGGAGTTCGCTGAGCTGCTTGCCGAGGAAGCTTGAGATGATGGCTGGAGGTGCCTCATTAGCTCCAAGACGATGGGCATTTGTTGCCGACATAATAGAGGCTTTGAGCAAACCATTGTGCTTCCAAACACCCATCAACGTCTCCACAATAAAGACGGCAAAACGCAGGTTCTGTTCGGGTGTCTTGCCCGGCGCATGAAGCAGTACGCCTGTGTCGGTTGAGAGGCTCCAGTTGTTGTGCTTGCCGCTGCCGTTGATGCCTGCAAAGGGCTTTTCGTGCAAGAGTGCGCGAAAACCGTGCTTGCGGGCCACACGCTTCATCAAGGACATCAGCAGCATATTGTGGTCAACGGCGAGGTTCGTGTCCTCGAAGATGGGAGCTACCTCGAACTGGTTGGGAGCCACCTCATTATGTCTTGTCTTGCAAGGAATACCGAGTTCAAGAGCCTGTATTTCAAGGTCGCGCATAAAGGCTGCCACGCGCTCTGGAATGCTGCCAAAGTAGTGGTCGTCCATCTGCTGGTTCTTCGCAGAGTCGTGTCCCATCAAGGTTCGGCCCGTCAACAAAAGGTCAGGACGAGCGGCATAGAGTCCTTCGTCAACAAGGAAGTACTCCTGCTCCCAACCCAGATTGCTCGTCACCTTCTTCACGGCTGGGTCGAAGTAATGGCAAACCTCTGTGGCAGCCATATTCACAGCCTTCAACGCCCTCAAAAGCGGAGCTTTGTAGTCGAGTGATTCGCCACTATAACTTATAAATACTGTAGGAATGATGAGTGTATCGTCGATGATGAAGACGGGGCTTGTTGGGTCCCAAGCCGAGTAGCCGCGAGCCTCGAAAGTGCTTCTGATGCCGCCACTTGGGAAGCTCGAAGCGTCAGGTTCCTGCTGAACGAGCAACTTGCCGCTAAACTCCTCAATCATACCGCCTTTGCCGTCGTGCTCAATGAACGAGTCGTGCTTCTCGGCTGTGCCTTCCGTAAGCGGCTGGAACCAATGTGTATAATGTGTGACGCCATTTTCTCTTGCCCATTGCATCATACCGATAGCAACTGCATCGGCAATCTTGCGGTCGAGGTGAGCGCCATTGTCAATGACATCTATCATCTTCTCATAGATGTCCTTGGGCAGGTACTTATACATCTTTTCGCGATTGAAAACCTTCTTGCCAAAGTACTCGCAAGGTCTTTCTGCTGGTGCTTCTACTTCGAGCGGCTTCTTCTTGAACGCCTCTCCAACAACCTGGAATCTCAATTCGTTTGCCATAACCTAATTCTTTTACAATTTAACAATTTTCCTTTTTTCTATTTACAATTTGGCGTCCGTTTTCTTTGTTTAGGTGACATTCTTGTCGAATGACGGTGCAAAGTTAATGCATTTTGCAATTAAACGCAAACAAAGCGAAGCAAAATGTTATCATTGTGCCGCGTTTTCTTGATTTATGTCATTTATTTCATTGCTTTTCTTGCGAAATGAAGCCGAAGAGCACAAATAGCCGCCACGAAACATAAAATTCCACAAAAACACATATTAAATAAGAAAAAAGGGCGAAAATGCTTGGCGGAATGAAAAAATGTCGTACCTTTGCAGCCGGTTTGGAAAAAGTCGTCTATTGGAATAGACTAAAAAGGAAGATTATAAATGTCTATGATTAGTCAAATTACCGGTAAGAAGGCCATGATTGGCAACAATGTGTCACACTCCAAGCGCCGCACAAAGAGGCACTTCGACGTGAACCTGTTCACCAAGAAGTTCTACTATGTGGAAGAGGATTGCTGGATTAGTCTGAACATCAGCGCTTCCGGTCTGCGCTACATTAATAAGGTAGGACTCGATGCCGCCCTGAAGAACGCTGTGGCTCAGGGTTATTGTGATTGGAAGAACATTCGTGTAATCGGTTAACAACAGAGGAGTAACGAAATGGCAAAGAAAGTTAAAGGCAACAGAATCCAGGTGATTCTGGAATGCACAGAGATGAAGCAGAGCGGTCTGCCCGGCACATCTCGCTATATCACCACAAAGAACAGAAAGAATACTCCTGAGCGCATGGAGCTTAAGAAGTACAACCCCATCTTGAAGAAGATGACTGTTCATAAGGAAATTAAGTAATTGAACGATTTAAAGATTTGAGGATTTAAGGATTTCTCATCAACAGGAACAAAATCGTTAAATATAAAATCATTAAATCATAAAATTTAAGTTATGGCAAAGAAAACAGTCGCAACCCTTCAGACGGGTAAAACCGATGGCCGTTCATACACCAAGGTTATCAAGATGGTGAAGAACCCTCAGACAGGGGCCTACTCTTTCGACGAGCAGATGGTTCCCAACGAGGCCGTTAAGGATTTCTTCAAAAACTAAGCTATATAGTTTATATACAAGAGAAGGCGGGGAGCACAAGAAAGTTGCTTCCCGCTTTCTTGTTGTTTAACATTAGTGTCCGGTAAAAACAGCCGTAATCCTAGCGAATGTGGTGGCAAGACGCTGAAGCGTCTACGCTCAGTAACCGAGGGTACGAGCTTAGCGAGCACCCACGGACGGAAACCAGCTCATATACAACGACCCTGGAGGGGTCGCCCAGCAGGTGGTTGGGGCACTCTTTCAGAGTGCACTTCGTTTAGGGGTACTTACCGGGGGTGCTCGCTTCGCTCGTACCCTCGGTTATTTAGCGAAGACCGCGTTGCGGTCT
>JAEEGL011107899.1_pt1 | contig 17516 bp, 13 predicted proteins | sample 9134231 | NCBI WGS metagenome assembly JAEEGL01 (sample SAMN16246548, study PRJNA631951) | gut metagenome | biome: gut microbiome; feature: rumen; material: fiber-attached | host: Bos | place: Iran: Karaj | collected 2018-10 | reverse complement strand
GCGATCTCGGCAAGGAGATTCTGGTCATAGCCTGTGTCATAAGGTGTACCCTTGAAGGTCTCAACCATAACCTCAGTAGCGGGCTGGCTGGTTCCCATTGCAAACGGGCTCATAGCACAGTCAATAACATCAACACCGGCCTCAACAGCCTTTAAGTATGTCATTGATGCAACACCTGATGTGTAATGAGTATGAAGCTGGATAGGAAGCTTTGTATTCTCCTTCATGGATTTAATAAGCTCTGCAGCCTTGTAAGGAAGAAGAAGTCCTGCCATATCCTTTATGCAGATAGAATCAGCACCCATTTCCTCGATCTTCTTAGCCATGTCTGCCCAGTAATCAAGTGTATAGGCATCACCAAGCGTATAAGAAAGAGCAACCTGTGCCTCTCCTCTGCCTTCCTGCTTTTTGATCTTGTTTGTAGCATCTACCGCTGCCTGAAGGTTTCTGATATCGTTTAAGCAGTCAAAGATACGGATTATATCAATACCGTTAGAAATAGACTTCTCAACGAAAGCATAAACCACGTCATCAGCATAAGGACGATAACCTAAGATATTCTGACCTCTGAAAAGCATCTGAGTCTTTGTATTCTTAAGACCGTCACGAAGCTTTCTGAGTCTTTCCCAGGGATCTTCCTTAAGGAAACGGAGTGATGCATCGAATGTAGCACCTCCCCAGCACTCAATTGAGTGATAACCAACCTTGTCGAGCTTGTCCAGAATAGGAAGCATCTCTTCTGTCGGCATTCTTGTAGCTATCAGGGACTGATGTGCATCACGAAGGACAGTCTCTGTTATCCCTACAGGCTTTTTTGCTGTATCAGCCATTATAAATTCCTCCTGTTAATTTGATGATTGATCTGACTTTAAGTAGGTACCTTCTCTTTAGAAGACACCGAATATAGCCATAAATGTACCGGCAGCAACTGCTGTACCGATAACGCCTGCAACGTTCGGTCCCATAGCATGCATGAGAAGGAAGTTTGTAGGATCTGCCTCAGCTCCGACTCTCTGTGAAACACGGGCAGCCATAGGCACTGCGGAAACTCCGGCCGATCCGATAAGCGGATTAACCTTACCGCCGGTTGCAACACACATGATCTTTCCGAAAAGTACACCGGCCATGGTTCCGAATGAGAATGCCACAAGACCGAGGATAACGATGAACAGTGTGTCTGTGTTAAGGAATGCCTCAGCACTTGTTGTAGCACCTACGGATGTACCGAGAATGATAACAACAATGTACATAAGAGCATTTGATGCTGTTTCTGTGAGCTGTCTAACAACGCCTGACTCACGGAAGAGGTTTCCGAGCATCAGCATACCTACAAGAGGAGCTGTTGTAGGAAGAACAAAGCTTACTACAATAGTGATGATGATCGGGAAAAGGATCTTCTCAAGCTTTGTAACAGGTCTTAACTGTCCCATCTTTATAGCTCTTTCCTTCTTAGTGGTAAAAGCTTTCATGATAGGAGGCTGAATGATAGGAACCAGTGACATATATGAATATGCCGCAACTGCGATAGGTCCTAAGTATTTTGTCTGACCAAGCTTACCTGCAAGGAAAATAGATGTAGGTCCGTCTGCTCCTCCGATGATGGAAATCGCAGCGGCAGCCTTGTCATTGAAATCAGCCCAGCCCATAGCTCCGGCAAAAAGAGCACCGAAGTAAGCTGCAAAAATACCAAACTGAGCAGCAGCTCCCAAAAGGAAGCTCTTAGGGTTGGCAATAAGCGGACCGAAATCGGTCATCGCGCCTACACCCATAAAGATAAGTGACGGCAATATAGCCCACTCATCAAGCATATAGAAATAATAAAGCAATCCGCCGACACCATTCGGGGAATCCTCTATGCTCATCATGATATCCGGATAGATATTGACCAGAAGCATGCCGAAAGAGATAGGCACAAGCAAAAGCGGTTCAAAATCATGACGGATAGCAAGATACATAAGGAGAAGAGCTACAGCGATCATGATCACATTCTTATACGAGAAATCAGGGTTCATGAACGCCATCTGGTTCAGCAGATTTTCAAGTATCTCACCCATTGGATTTACTAACCTCCTGCGTTATTTGACTTATCCGTCAGTTTAAAGTTGCAAGAACAGCACCTGCTTCAACAGCATCGCCTACTGCGCAGTCAATGCTTGCAACAGTTCCGTCAGCGGGAGCTACCTGAGGTATCTCCATCTTCATAGCTTCTACGATAAGAACTGCATCGCCCTTCTTTACAGAATCGCCGACCTTCTTTTCGATCTTGAATACCTTTCCTGCTGCACCGGCCTCGATCTTAATGCTGCCTGCGCCTGCTGACTTAGCTGCAGCCTTGGGTGCTGCCTTAGGAGCGGCCTTGGGTGCTGCCTTAGGTGCTGCAGATGCTGCTCCGCCTGCGCCTTCTTCAACTGTAACATCGTATACGTTTCCGTTTACGGTAATAGTATAGTTCTTCATTTCTTAAATTCCTCCTTGGGGATTATTCTTAATGATCTTATCTGATCCTTCTTATGCTTCTTACAACGAAACCGTCACTTGATGAAGATCCTTCAAATGCAGCAACTGCAGCAGCGATAACAGCGGCAAGTTCTGTATCATCAGTTTCTTCGCTCTCTTCACTCTCTTCTCTTTCAACAATATTGGCAATAGTCTTATCGACTGCTTTCTCTGTTTCTTCAGACTTTTTCTTCTCTGAAGGCTCCATTAATTTAGGGATAACAGACATAGCCGATATTATAAAGGAGATGACTATGAGCATTACGAAAACCGTACCCATACCGATCGCAGTATTTACGCCTGCTTTCTGCAGGGATTCGGAAACCGTAAGATCAACATTTGTTGTTATGCTTGTAACATGGAAGTTTCTATCGATGATCATCTCGACGCTTCCGTTGTGCACATCACCCTCAAGAGGCATGTTCACAATAACTTCATCAGCTTTCTGTTCAATATTGACTACCGGCATTCCGTCTTCACCGATAGCACGTCTGGGATTGCCAATGTCCGCAACCGATCCGTTATAGGAATCAACTGCCTTCGCAATAGTCTTTCCATCCAGATAAAGCCCTGTTTTCTGAAGATAGGTCTGACCTATCATTACAGACTCATCATCAGTAAAATTGCTTATCTGTTCCCTGCTTTCAGGCGAAGCCATCTCAGGATCAGAAACCATATTATAGAAAAGATCGGCATTCTGAAGTATGAGCATCTTAGACTCCACAGACTGCAATCTTGTAGGTGTCTTAGCGCCGCAAGCAGTAAGACCGATGAGACAGATCAGCGTGAGTGCAGTTAATATCAATTTTTTTCTCATGACTGAAAACTCTCCTTACGATTTATGCAAACAGCATTTCAAATGCATATACAAGATGCTTTCTGGTATCCTCCGGCTCGATCACTGCATCAACATAGCCTCTCTTTGCAGCTGAATCAGCACTGTTCTGAAGATCAGCAAATTCCTTAGCAGCCTTATCAGCTTCAGTAGCATTATCGCCACACATAACCTTAGCAGCAAGCTTTGCATCCATAGGACCGATCTGGGCATCAGGCCAGCAGTATGTAAGATCACAGCCGAGTCCCTTTGAATTCATGATCGAATAAGCTGAACCAAAAGCCTTACCAACTATAAGGTTTACTCTGGGAACATCACAGTTTGCAAATGCATGAGTAAGTTCAGCTGCTTCGGCAGCAATTCTCTTCTCTGCACACTTGCAAGCCTTGAATCCTGTAACATTTGTTACTGTAAGAATAGGGATGCCGAAAGCATCACAGAAATATACGAAATCAGAAGCCTTTGAAAGTCCGTTAGGTGAAAGTACGCTGTCAAACTTCTCTGCAGCCTTACCATCCTCTCCCAGAACTTCGGTACGATTGGCAACACATCCTACGGTTATACCGTCAAGGCGAAGGAATCCTGTAACCATATCCTTGGCATAATCCTTCTTGATCTCAACGAAATTGCTGTCATCGGCAATATTTGCAAGAAGTGCAGCTGTATCGCCTGCATAAGCAGCAAGATCGGGAAGCTTTCTGTTAAGATCATCAGAAGCTTCGTCAACAGCGATATCATCATTGTTTGAAGGAAGCATGCTTACAAGTTCACGGATGCCTTCATAAATAGAATCCGCATCGCCTGAGAAATCAGCATTGCCTGCCTCGCCGCACTGGAATTTTGCATCGGAGGTATCACACTTCTCTGTATAATTTCCATCTATTGCATTAGGAGAATTAACAAAGAGCTTTCCGTTCTTCTCTTCTATAAAAGAGAAATCGCTCATTGCAGGAACAAGCGCGAGACCGCCGCCACAGTTTCCGAAGACTGCAGTGATCTGAAGTACCACGCCTTTTGCAAGAGCCTGCTTGAAATACACTTCGCTAAGTGCATTAAGGGCATCTGTAGACTCTTCGAGTCTGAGTCCTGTGGAATCGATGAGACCGATAACGGGAGTACCTGTCTTCATCGCAAGATCGTAGATCTTAACGATCTTCTTGGCATGCATCTCACCGATGCTGCCGCCCAGAACAGACGGATCCTGGCTGTATACATAAACGGGTCTTCCATTTATGCTGCCGTAGCCGGTTACTACACCGTCAGAAGGGGCCGTCTTTTGTTTCAGATTGAAATCAGTAGAACGCGCGGTCACCTGCGCGCCGATCTCAACGAAACTTTTTTCATCGAGCAATGCGTTTATGCGTTCGCTCGCCGAGCCTGTTGAACTACTCATTCTTTTACCTCCGCTTAAACTTTAAATATTTTAAAAGGGCATAAAATCCCCTTTTACAGACGAAATAGATTATAACATAAGGGCATGGCAAATAACAGCAAAAACTTGCTAATTTTTTAAACCTCTACAGTGACTCTTTCATCGTCATCCGTATCGGTCCCGTCACCCTCTGAAGCCTCTTTGATGGCCTGTTCCCTGAACTCTTCCTTAAGTTCCTCGCTCATCTCGGGAAGTTCGCTTAAGGACGATACGCCAAAGGCCCTGAGGAACTGTTCGGTCGTTCCGAAAAGAAGCGGCCTGCCGGGTGCATCAAGTCTTCCCACTTCTTCAACAAGCTCATATTCCAGAAGTCTGTTTATCGCATGATCGGAACTTACGCCCCTGATCCTTTCGATCTCGGCCTTGGTAACAGGCTGCTTATATGCGATTATCGAAAGAGTCTCGATGACCGTATCAGACAATGTGTAACGTTTGGGATGCTTGGCAAGCCTAATAAGAGGATCATAATAATCAGCTTTTGTTCCAAGCTGATAAGAATCTTCAAGCCTTGTTATTGTTATACCTCTGCCTTCAGATGCATAATTCTCCTCAAGAGTCTTAATTGCAGCCTCAAGTTCTTCAGGCATAAGACAGAGCACTTCACATAATCTTTCCGATGAAACAGAATTTCCATATGCAAAAAGAATAGCCTCGATCGCAGCTTCGGGATGTGCAGGCTTTTCTGATACAGGAACCGATCCATCCGAATCTGATTCTTGAGAATCTGTTTCTTCAATATTTTCTTCTGTTTTTTCTTCAACTACTTCAGAGATTTCTTCAGCATTTTCCTCATTTAAATCTTCAGAGATATCATCTACCACTTCAGAGATTTCATCGGGATTTTCCTCATTTACCGTTTCAGATATCTCCTCTGTTTTTTCTTCATTGAGTTCTTCATTTATCTCATCTTTAATTTCTTCTGACATACAACCAAACCATCTTTCTGTATTTTAATCCGGTGCAAAAAAACTTAAACTATCGCAAAGCCTTCTTCGAGCTGGATCTCGCCGGTATCAGGCGACTTCTGGATAAATATGTCGTCGAAAAGGCCATCCTGCCTGATCGTTACCATTCCGGTCTTCATAAGTTCAAGTACCACAAGGAACGTAACGATTATCTCAAGCTTGCTGCTCTGCTTTGTAAGCAGCTCCGTGAAAGAACAATACTCATGTTCATTGAGATAGGTAATGATCTCATTAAACTTTGAATCCATTGAGATCTCATCCTTAGTTATATTTCCGAATCGGCTTCTTATGGGATCGATCCTGTCCTGAGCACGTTTCATGATACCATTGAAAATATCATTAAGCTTCTTAAGATTAAGATCTTCCATCAGATCTTTGTAATCAAGCGGCTGCCTGTATTCCGAAACCTCTCTCGGAAGAGTCGGCTCCTTGTATACGCTTCGCCCCGCATCCACAAATCTGTCTTTCAGCTCATAAGACATGTATTTATACATCTTATATTCAAGGAGTTTGGCAACAAGTTCATCTCTGGGATCGCCCTCTTCCTCCTTGTTTTCCTCATCCTTAGGAAGTAGCATACGGCACTTGATATCTATCAGAGTTGCTGCCATAACAAGGAATTCACTCATTATATTCATATCCCTGTTTTCGGCCTCATGAAGATAATCCATATACTGATCTGTTATCTCAGCAATGGGAATATCATAGATATCCACTTTATTCTTTTCGATAAGATGAAGAAGAAGATCTAAAGGACCTTCAAAAGCTTCAAGTTTTAATGTCACTTCCATGGGTAATATCCTGCCTTTGCCTATATTTAGTCGCAACGACAGGATTATATCACAAGATGTTGGGAGAAAAAAGATTACATAACATGATATCAAGGTCCCAAAGTACAAAATCCGAATTAAGCTTGCTTGATTCGGATTTTGACCTTGGGACCTGCGAAACATTCGGAATTGCTCCGTTTCGGAACGAAACGGAACAATTCCGAATGTTAGATCAAGAGCAAACAATATCTATACATACCAGTTCCCCGGGGTTAAAGACTCTTACAGGGAAGGTATGATAGCCAAGGCCTCTGCTGACTATCTGGTCATGACCGCCTGTATGATAATGTCCCCCTGTATGATCAGGGAATATCTCAAGGCGAGGAGAAACTACACCTTTGCCTCCGGGCAGCTGCATTATACCGCCGTGATAATGCCCGCTGAGTGTCAGATCAGCACCCCAATCCGAATAAATATCAATATATTCGGGATTATGTGCGATGAGTATCTTATAATATTTTTCGGAAGGCCTCTCAAGAATGTCTTCCATTTCATCTAAGCGCAACTGTATACGGTCAAATTTCTGATAATTCTTTCTGGGAAGAGAAAGTCCGCTTATGCTTATTCCCTCAGCCTCCCTGTATACGGTGGAATTGTCCAGTATAACTGCACCGGCCTTACTGAAACGCTCCATCATCACATCAAAAGGAACACCAAATTCATCAGGAAACCATTCAGGCTTCTGCTCATGGTTACCAAGCCCGAAATAGATCTTGTGATGAAGTGAAAGGCCCGAAATAAGAGTTTCCGCTACATCTACGGATTCAGGCATATGCTTTGCAAGGAGCACATCGGCAGACATGATATCGCCTGACATGATCACAAAATCAGGATGCAGCTTATTAACAGCCTCGATCAGTCTTTTATTACCTTCTCCATAACTTATCCCATGAAGATCCGATATCTGAACAAAGCGCACAGATTTCTTCAGATTGTTGCCTTTAAGTCTGTAATGCTTAACTTTGAAATTGGTGATATCGCTTAAGATCACACCTGAAAAAAATGTGGTGCATGCCGCTAAAGCTGCCGGGATAAATACCATAGATAGTTCCTCATATCTGTAATAATTAAATGGTTACGTATAAAAACCGCCCGGAGCAGAAACTCCGAGCGGCCATTTTTCTTATCAGTTATACTTGCGCTTTCTTGCAGCCTCAGACTTTTTCTTTCTCTTTACGCTGGGCTTCTCATAATGCTCACGCTTGCGAATCTCCTGCTGGATACCAGCCTTGGCACAGCTCCTCTTAAAACGTCTAAGAGCGCTCTCAAGATCCTCACCGGGCTTAACTTCGATTTTTGCCACTGTCTGTTCAACCTCCCTCTCAGCCATAATATCGCGCACTGACTGAAAGTTTTTTCGTGCACGGGCATTATTATAACCGTAAAGCATGATCCAAGTCAAGGACTTTAATCATCATCACCTACCGAAATATCCGTTCCTACTATTTCAACCAAGCAGGTATTATCCATTACATCATAATCGATATAAATATCCGTACCGCCTACATTTTTAACTTTATCAATGACCTCGGAAGGATCGCTGATATTTAGAGACTCAAATATCAGATCATATACGGTATTTTCACCTTTCGACATATCGCTCATGTAAACACCATTATCAAGCATGACCATTGCATCTGCATAGTCATCTGCATGTATTGCCTCAGGCTCGAGCACTGCCATGGAAACCGCCGTCTGTACGGATGTTGCAGTCTGTTTTGCATTAGCATCCTGTGATTTTGCCGTATAGGCAATCGTCGCAGGAACCATCATTCCCAGACCAATTGATATAGCAAGCAAAACAATTATAAGAATAAAGAATATAAAACCTATAAGGCTTGTTATAAAACCGGCCTTTCTGACACCGCTTGTATCGCCCTTCTTTTTAGCAGACGAAGCAAGAAACAGTCCGATGATGGAAAATAATCCGCCGCCGGAAAGAAGTCCCAGTATACCAAGTACAAGAGAAGCTGTCCCGGCACCGCTTGCGCCTTCCTGCCTGGGAACATTATTGTAATTCTGATATCCCTGGTTGTACTGGTTATTGAACTGATTGTTATTATACTGACCGGGGTTAGTGTACTGTGTATTTCCCATGTACTGATTCTGGTTTCCGGTATTCTGTCCGTCAGAAAACAGATTATCGTTAGAAGCACCGTTGTTATTGTTGTTGTTAAAATTTCCGTCCATTATGATTCCTCGCATTCAAAAATTTTATTCTCCTCACGGAGCGTTATAGTAAGTGCACTTACTGATCGTACTTACTATAAGTTATTTTATCTGTCCCTCAAGCACAGTTGCAGCCTCTGCCAATGCCTTCTCAATGCCTGACGGATCTTTACCGCCGGCCTGAGCCATATTGGGTCTTCCGCCGCCGCCACCGCCAACGATCGGAGCTACGCCTTTGATAAGGTTACCTGCATGTGCCCCCTTTGAAAGTGCATCATCAGTTGCCATTGCAACAAGATTTACCTTGCCGTCCTTGGCAGAAGCTAAAAGCACAACACCGCTTCCAAGCTTTTCCTTAAGACTGTCGCCAAGGTCTCTTAAACCGTTCATATCTACATTATCAACTGACACTGGGAGGAATTTCACGCCCTTTATCTCAGTCACCTTATCCATTACTCCGGAAAGCTGTCCTGAAGCAGCCTTGCTCTTGAGTGACTCATTCTCACTCTTGAGAGCTTTCATCTCTTCCTGAAGCTTCTTTATATGAGAAGCAAGTTCTGAAGGAGAAGTCTTTAAGAGTGCCGCAACATTATTCAGTTCAGCCTCAAGGCTCTCGTAATACTTTCTTACATTATCACCTGTAATAGCTTCGATACGTCTTACACCTGCTGATACGCCGCTCTCTGAAAGTATCTTGAACTGTACGATGCTGTTTGTATTCTTAACATGAGTACCACCGCAGAATTCTACGGAAAAATCTCCAATGCTGACAACTCTAACCTTTTCACCGTACTTCTCTCCAAAGAGAGCCATTGCACCGGTTTTCTTTGCTTCCTCGATATCCATTACCTTTGTTTCAACGGTAAGTGCAGCAGCGATCTCTTTATTTACGATATCTTCAACCTTCTTTATCTCATCAGGAGTCATTGCCTTAAAATGAGAGAAGTCGAATCTTGTCTTGTCAGGATCCTGATAAGAACCCTTCTGCTCAACATGAGAACCAAGAACCTCTCTTAATGCCTTCTGCATAAGATGAGTTGCGGAATGATTACGGCATGTGGAAGCACGTCCGGCTTCATCAACCTTAAGTGTTGCCTTGTCACCCTTTTTGATCATTCCCTTGGTAACAAAACCCACATGAGCTATCTTTGAACCGGCCACATGAATGGTCTCGGTTACCTTAAAGCTTCCGTCCTTTGTCTCGATGACACCGGTATCGCCTACCTGTCCGCCCATGGTTCCGTAGAAAGGAGTCTTCTCGCATATAACTGCGCCATGCTCACCTTCAGAAAGAGCCTCTGCAACGGAATCTTCCTCATCTCCCTCGGGATGGAGGAGGCATAATGCCTTTATATCCTCATCTGATGTAAGGGTATCATAACCGATAAATTCAGATCCCCATGCAGCATCAAGATCTTCATATACTGTGGAAGCAGCACCCATATAATTGGTCTTCTTCCATGAGCCCTTAGCCTTTTCCTTATGTTCCTTTGCAGCTTTCTCAAAGCCGTCCTCATCAAGTGAAAGGCCCTTTTCCTCAAGGATCTCCTTTGTAAGATCAACCGGGAATCCAAATGTATCAAAAAGCTTGAATCCGTCTTCACCTGAAAGAGTCTTGTCGGGACCAAGGTTCTTTATCATATCATCAAGGATATCAAGACCCTGATTGATGGTCTTCTCGAACTTGTCTTCCTCTTCACTTATTACGTTGATGATAAACGAACGCTTCTCAATAAGCTCGGGATATCCGTCCTTTGAATCCTCAATAACCGTATCGGCAAGCTTTGTCATAAAAGCGCCGTCTATACCGAGAAGCTTTCCGTGTCTGCATGCTCTTCTTATGATACGCCTGAGCACATAACCGCGTCCCGTATTGGAAGGCATGATACCGTCAGAGATCATAAATGTCGCAGAACGGATATGGTCTGTGATCACTCTGATCGAAACATCATGAGCATCTGATTCGTGATACTTCTTGCCCGCAAGAGCGCATACAGCCTCTCTTAAATTCTTAAGTGTATCAACATCAAATATGGAATCAACATCCTGAACTGCAACAGCAAGTCTTTCAAGACCCATACCGGTATCGATATTCTTCTGGATAAGGTCTGAATAGTTTCCCTTACCGTCATTATCAAACTGTGAGAAAACGACATTCCATACTTCCATATATCTGTCGCAATCACAACCTACTTTGCAGTCAGGCTTTCCGCAGCCGTACTTCTCACCTCTGTCATAATAGATCTCGGTGCAGGGACCGCAGGGACCGGAACCATGCTCCCAGAAATTATCTTCCTTGCCGAACTTGAAAATTCTCTCGGCAGGGATCTTCATATCTTCATTCCAGATCTTGAAAGCCTCATCATCATCAACATAAACCGAAGGATAAAGCCTGTCAGGATCAAGTCCTACACGCTCTGTAAGGAATTCCCATGCCCAAGGAATAGCTTCTTTCTTAAAGTAATCACCAAAAGAGAAGTTTCCGAGCATCTCAAAGAAAGTACCATGACGTGCGGTCTTTCCTACATTATCTATATCACCTGTACGGACGCACTTCTGACATGTTGTCACGCGCGTTCTGGGAGGTATCTCCTGTCCTGTGAAATAAGGCTTTAAAGGAGCCATACCTGAATTGATGATAAGAAGTGAATTATCATTATGCGGAACAAGCGAAAAGCTGTTCATTTTCAGGTGTCCCTTTTCCTCAAAATACTCAAGGAACATCTTTCTGAGTTCATTTACTCCGTACTTTTTCATCTCTGAAAACCTCTCAAATTAAAAGTATGATCATTCCTACAAAAAATCCCTTCCGCTCTGGGAAAGGATTTAAGCTGAAAATGGGACTCGAACCCACGACCCCTTCATTACGAGTGAAGTGCTCTACCGGCTGAGCTATTTCAGCAGCAATAGCCATTATAAAGGCAGCACTTAAGATTATCAAGTGGAAAAATGACTATCCCTCTTTCATGTGAACGTCGATCTGATCAAAGGGTATCTCTATGCCGTTCTTATCAAAGGCTTTCTTCACATTCTCGGTAAGAGCCCATTTGACATCGAAATAGTCCTCGTTATTAACAAAAGCCCTTAACCCGATCGTTACGCATGAAGAATCAAGGGAATCAACATATATCTTTACGGTCTTGTCGGACAGTATACGGTTCTCGGCATCTACCGTTTCATGTATGATATCTTTAGCCTTATCTATGTCTGCCGAATAAGAGATCCCGAAACTCAATATCAGCTGTCTGATCGGTGTCATATTGACATTGATCAAAGACGTATTGGCAAGAGTTCCGTTAGGAAGCACTACGGTTCTTCCATCGATCGTATAGAGTTTTGTATAGAAAAGACCGATCTCATTAACGGTTCCCTCATTGCCCTTATTATCCTCATGAATATAATCTCCCAGTTTAAAAGGTTTGAGAAGAAGGATCAGGATACCGCCCGTAAGATTGGATAAGCTTCCCTGGATAGCAAGAGCTACGGTAACACCGGCCGAACCAAGCAATGCCACAAGGCTGGTAGTCTCGACTCCAAAATATGAAGCTATCCATATAACGAGGACGGCATAAAGCACGACCTTGACCAGGGAATCAACAAAATGGCTGATCGATTTATCAGCCTTTCCTTTTTCCATGGACTTTTTAAGAATATGTCTTATAACTTTTATCAGCCATATACCGCCAATAAAAATGATGATCGCAAAAGCAGCTTTGATACCAAAAGCTGTGATCTTTGAAGGAAGAGCCTGCAGAAACGCCTGAAACTCTCCTATATCTTCAGATATCTTGGCTACGCTTTCAGCTGCAGCCTGGGAAACGGTTGATACGCTTACTGAACCTGCCGAAACCGAATCGGCTGATGCAGATGACACCGACGTGCTCTCCGCCACCTCCTCCGCCAGCACCGTCAAAGCATTATTTACATATGTTGAAAAATCTATCATTTATTTCTTTTACCGCCTGCTTTTTTCTTATACTCGCTGCCTGAAGCTATCGCCTCTTCAGCTTCAAATATCTTCTTTTCAAGTTCAGCCTTCAGATCCTGCCTGATCTTTTCCTTGGCATCGTTGATCCTTGACCGCCTCTCCTGTTCCTCTTTCCTAAGTCTTATCTTTTCAGCCTTGCGCTTCTCTATAAGCTCTCTTTCATCCTTTGAATAAGGGATATAAGAAAATACTGCCGCGCTCAAAGGTTTCAGACTTACGCATATTGACTCATCCCGTCCGTCGCATTTTTCATCTCTTGCAAGATAAAGGCATGCTGCAGAATCTTCACCGCCAAACTCTTCGGCGGATGTGTCAAAGATCATCTCATACTTACCATCGTAAGGAACTCCCGATTCAAATCTGCCATAAGTTATATCTGCAAAATTAAATATAAAAAGCAGAGTTTCCTTATCACACTTCCTTACAAATGAGAGAACATTCCGATCGGCGCCATTCTCATTTATCCATTCAAATTCCGTATCGGGAAGAAGTGCAGGGTGCTCAGCTGCAAACCGGTTGAGTGCACATATATAATCCCTGAATACTTCCATACCTTCAGAAGGAAGAAGATTTATGGGTGAGACAGCATCAAAGGATGCTTTGTCTCCGATCTCCTGTCCCATGATGACCGAAGTGCTTCCAACATGAAATTTCAACATCGCATAAAGGAGTTTAAGATTTTCGCGCTTGCGTATCTCATCTCCGAACATCCTTGTATAAAGGCCGCCCTGTGAATTATCTGTATGAGAATGGCTCACCGGATGAACGTAAGATTCACAGTATTGATAAAATGCAGAATCCGTAAGTTCGTGATGATGAAATTTTCTTTCTATGGGATCATGTGAAAGATAATCCGCATATGCACCCGCCAGATCAGGATCCGACTTGTAATCGAAGCCAAGTGAGTCATCACCTTCCCCGGTAACTCTTGAATAAGCGCTGGTATCCTCTGCAATAGTGAATACACCCTTGTGTGACTTATGAAGAAAAGCATTGGCTTCTTTAAGGAAATCAATGGTTTCAAGATTCTCTACACCACCGTAGATATTGGGTACCCACTCTCCCGGCTTCCTGTAATAATCCAGATATAAAGCCTTTGTAACATCAGTGAATTCAAAACCGTCTATATGGAAATTCCTTACAAGATTATCCAATGAGGAAAGCAGATATTCCTTAACAAAACGATCCTTCAGATTAAACACCAGCATACCGTCAGCCGGATCTATTCCACGTCTGACATCAGGGTATTCAAACAAAGCAGAACCATCAAAAGAACCAAGCCCGTCACCCATATTATTAAAATCATAGAAGTTCCATTCCGCAATTACTCCTATGCCGTTTTCATGCATGATATCAACGAAGGCCTGATAATCCTCAGCTTCTCCGAATCGCGAAGCTGGTGCGAAGAAAAGTGATGTATGAAACCCTGCCGATCTCTCATCAGGATACTCTAAGAAAGGCATGAGCATAACATGCGTAAATCCCATACGCTTTACATATTCAGCCATATCAGAGGCTATACTCTTTATATTGACCGGAGCCCCCTCTTCATCACGGCATGCAAAAAGCGGCACTTCATATATTGAAAGAGTCTTTGCCTCTCTCTTTTCCATCCAGGCCTTATCCTGCCACTTGTAATGATCAGGGGCAGTAAGCACTGAATTGCCGTCTTTAAGTGAGAAGCAGAACGGATCGCACTTGCATATCTTTACTCCGCCTCTCATCACGATCTCATATTTATAACTGTCGCCTTCTTCAAAACCGGGAAGGAAAAGTTCAAATATACCGCTCTCAGATATACGGTCCATCTGAGACTCAAGTCCGTTCCAGCCATTGCTCTCACAAACTACGCTCACTCTGACCGCCTCGGGAGCATATACCCTGAAGACTGCTCCTCTTACTCCGGAAACCGTCTTCTTATGAGCTCCCATATACTCATAGGCTTTTCTTTCTCCGCCGGACATAAGTCTGTCCTCATCATCCGGAGAAAGCAGGACGCCTTTGTTATATATCTCCCTAACAACACTTTCCCCGTCATCTTTGACAACATGATACCTGTAGTCTTTTGCCTGAGCAGGTGAAATGAGCGCAGCAAAAAAACCGGCCTCATCAGCCATCTCCATAGCTATCTCTTCTTTTACACTGCGTCCTTTCGAAGCTTTGCTGTCAATGATCTGGAGGCTGCATGATACAGCCCCCGGAAAAAAACACTGTACAAGGACCTGACGACCGGCAGTATGCGCGCCCAGAAAATCAGATGGTCTGTCGCATTCGCCGTATACTACTTCCTCTATACGCGCCCAATCCATGAGATTATATAGTTTCTTATTCATTAAAGATAACCCGCCCTGTATTTTTTTCAGAAATTTATATCAGATAAGATGGATAAAGATACCGCTTCTGAGTTTCGGTTCAAACCATGTAGACTTAGGAGGCATAAGCCTTCCGGCATCTGCAACGGCAAAAAGTTCACCGATAGAAGTCGGATACATCGAAAACGCGAGACCATCATACTTATCAGCTCTCGTCTCAAGTTCCTTAAGTCCCCTGATACCGCCAACAAACTCTATACGTTTGTCTGTCTTAGGATCTTTGATCCCAAGAAGACCGTCGAGCATATACTTCTGAAGGATCGAAACATCAAGACCGTCAACCGGATCGTCGCTCTTGAATTCATCCTTTATCTTAAGCTCATACCACTTCTTATCGGCATACATTCCAAATGTTCCTTTGGAAGCAGGCTTGTAAGCATCTGTTCCGTATTCTTTGATCTCAAAATATTCAGAAGCTTTGTTTATGATCTCATCAAGGCTCATTCCGTTCTTATCATGCATTACTCTGTTGTAATCCATGATCATAAGCTCATTATCAGGGAAAAGTACTGAAAGGAAGTAATTGAATTCTTCCTCTCCTGTGTATCCTGGATTCTCGGCTCTGCGTTTAAGACCAACCTTTACAGCAGAAGCGCATCTGTGATGACCGTCTGCGATGTAGATGGAATCCATACATGCAAAACGCTCACGGATAGTATTAATATCATCATCGGAATCTATAACAAATACTCTGTGTCTGATACCGTCATCGGATACAAAATCATAAAGGGCTGTGCCCTGTTTTACACGGTCAACAATACTGCTTATGGCACTGTCTTCCCTGTATGCAAGGAATATGGGGCCTGTCTGGGCAGAACATGTATCAACGTGTCTGATACGGTCTTCCTCTTTATCGGCTCTGGTATTCTCATGCTTTTTGATTATCTGATTCTGATAATCATCAATGGATGCACATGCTGTAATACCTGTCTGTGTACGGCCGTCCATCGTTAGCTCATAGATATAATATGCAGCCTTCTTCTCCTGAATGTAATCGCCTTTTGCAATCCTCTCTTTAAGCATCTGTGCTGCTTTTTCATATACACAGTCTGCATATGTATCAACATCATCCGAAAACTGTGTTTCTGCTCTGTCTATAGCAAGAAAGGAATCCGGATTTGCCGCTACCACTTCCTTTGCCTCAGCTCTGTCATAAACGTCATACGGAAGCGCTGCTATCTTTGCTTCCATTCCTGCCTTCGGCCTTACAGCCGTAAAAGGTCTTATCACTGCCATCTTTTTTCTCTCCTTTATTTTTCAGCATTTCCGTACCAGTAATCTTTGGTTGAACGTGTGGTTATCGTATACTTCACGGTCTTTATCCCGCTGTATGATCCCAGTCCAACGATACTGATATCGTAACTGCCTTTATTTACTCTGTTTACTGCCTGATTGTAGACCACGTAATAATCTGTTCCGTAATCAAGTACTTTATCGCCGTACTTTACGATGATCTGTCCGGCATTTGGATCCGGCACGATATTGGAACCCGTATATGTAAAAGTCGGATCACCGTCTTCAGCATATCCGTTTGAATCAAACGTAACCGTTGCACTCATTATGCTCTGTTCAGCGATCTTATAGCTTCCGCTTATAAGAAGGCCTTCATAAGCACCGCTTCCCTCTACCGAAACAAACACTTCCGTTCCTACGGGGAGAGCTGCATTTTCAGAGATAACATTACCCCATATGTCTCTGTCTTTTCTTGTGGACAGCAGATAGTCTTTACCGGCGATCATCGTCTTTCCGCTGAACCTGTCTACTATCTTTAACTGAGCCTTCCATTTTCCGGATGCATCACTGCAGGTATCAGGTATAGCCGAAAGCACTGCAGCCGAAGGATCGGTCTGCGGCAGTATCTCATAATATGCATGGAGTTTTCCCATATAATTGCCCATGCCTTTTACGGTAACCTTTGCCTTGCCGAGTTTCGTGCTCCTGGAATACAGAAGCTTGTAATCTCTTCCTTCAACAAGGATCTTACCGTTCTCATTCATGGTAACCTTCATCGCAGGCTTAACACCGCCTTTGACAAATACATATTTATCCGTACCTGATGCGAACGAAAGTGATACATCCTCAAATTCAAGGTTCACGGGAAGGATCTTGAAATTCAGGACCTTTTTCCCGCTGCATCTTCCTATGCCTTTGACGATCACATGACCGGTGCCGCGCTTAAGATTATTACTGTAGCTGACCGTATAGTCAACACCTTCCTTAAGTTCCTCACCATCAACCAATATACTGCTCACTACAGGACGGACACGTCTGCCGGTATAATGCACACGGTAATAATCGGTATAAGGCGTACCGTCAAGATAGAATGACCTTGCTTTGATATTTGCCATCCTGAAGCGGTATGCGCTCTTTATCCTGAAATCACGTCTTACGGTTCCGGCAAAATCACCCTTGCCGGTAACGATCACTGT
>JAEEGL010343416.1_pt1 | contig 17516 bp, 13 predicted proteins | sample 9134231 | NCBI WGS metagenome assembly JAEEGL01 (sample SAMN16246548, study PRJNA631951) | gut metagenome | biome: gut microbiome; feature: rumen; material: fiber-attached | host: Bos | place: Iran: Karaj | collected 2018-10 | reverse complement strand
TACATTCAAAAGTTCATATTCTCGATTACCCACAACAAGAACAGCATCGCCAAGTCCTTTTGGCATTGCTACATCTTTATAAGTTTTCCATCTGTGCTCTACATCAAGAAGAATCAAGCTATCTCCAATAGTGAAGACACCTACTACTTCTCCGTTAGCTTCATCGAGATAACAAATATCGCTTGAAACGACTTCATACTCTTTCTCGTCAGCTATGCAAGCAAACGTAGCGATTGTTGCAAACAACAAAATAATTAGATGTCTCTTCATAACGATTTTATTTAAATGTTGAATATAAGTTGACACAACGGCTATTGGTTGATTCTTTCTTAATCTATTGAATGGCCTTAAATTTTATCAATAGTAATCTGCACAAATTGAGTTAGGTCATCCCAAATCGGTTCATCCATTACTCTAATATCTGGCAACAAGAAATCTTCTTTATCGGGATGTACGGCCAAAATAGCGTCATCTTTGATTGGCAGTCTAAATCTGATTTTCTTGAAAAACTTAACTTCTGAATACTCAATACGATTATCTGCTTCTATCGCTAAAATAGCTAGATTGATGATTTCAAGTTGCTCTTCTTCATTAAGTTTGCTATTAGCAACTTCACTTAAGTAAGCACTCAAAAAAGCCTTGCCATTTGAGTTTATCTCATCTATCCAATTATTCAAAAGTTTTTCAACATCAAGGTCTTTAAAAGCATCATTGCTAGTGGATAAATTGCGTACCAAATCCACCTCTTCAGGTGCAATATCACCATCGCATGCGATGCAGCTTATAATACATTTGTTCTCATTGCCTATAATATTTATTAAAACCAATTCGGCCAATTGTTCTTCTATCTAGTCATCGCTAACACGTCTATTTATAACAATGTCAATGCCCGTTTTTTCACAGATTTTATTGAAGAGAGCAAACTCATCATCAACGGCATCATCAGCGTCAATGATTCGAGTCAGAATATAGCCAACTTGAAGTTTCTGCTCATCGCTCATTTCTTTTATTACACTCAAAGCGAACTCAACATCTAATGCATATCCAACTCTAAAGATTTCATCACTTATCTCGAGCTCATTGTTGATGAGGTTGGATAACTTTAATTCTTCAGGTGAAACGACATGATCAGCATTAATCATTTCAATAATAATGCTGACAATAGCTTCCTTCTGTGTTTGCGAAAACATCATAATTTATGATAATATAAGAAACTTAAACTAGTCATCTGAGTAAATAATGGGAGAGACATCTTTTATCAGTTGCCTCTCCCAACTGAAAGTAATTATTTAAAGATCAGATGTTTCAGTTCTCGCACTCCTGTGACTGCAAATCCGATTACAAAAATTATTATCCAATCTGCAATTGACAGTGGACCGACATTAAAGAAGTTATTTAAGAACGGTACTTGAACAATTGCGATTTGACCAAGAGTCACTATTGTCACGATTAACAGGAAACCATCACACCCTCTAAGATTCCACCCTGAACCACCGGTCTTATAAGCTCTTGCATTGAACATATAGCCCAAATGGGTGATAACAAAGATGGAGAAGAGTAATGTTAGCTCATAGACTGATAGTGTACTTCTTCCTCCAGATGAGATTTTCATTAAATCACTTAAACTCTTAACATCTGAATGCTGGAAAATAATCATGAGCACGAGAAGTATAGCAAAGAAGAACAAACCTACACCGAGAATATTTGTTAGCATTGATTTGTCTAAAATAAATGCCTTAGGATTTCTGGGTCTCTCATTCATTACAGTTTCTTGAGGAGGTAATGCAGAGAGAGCTATAGCTGCAAAAGTATCCATGATTAGGTTGACCCATAGCATTTGTGTAACAGTCAGAGGAGATTCCGTACCCAAGAAGGCTCCCATAACTACCAACAGACAAGCAGCTACGTTAACCGTTAATTGGAACAGAAGGAATCGTTGGATATTCTTATACAAGGATCTACCCCACATAACTGCATTCGCAATTGTACTAAATGAGTTGTCTTGGATAATCATATCAGACGCATCTTTAGCGACAGCCGTTCCGTTTCCCATAGCAAGACCAACATCAGCGGCATGAAGTGCAGGTGCATCGTTTGTTCCATCACCAGTGACGGCAACAACTTGATCTAATTTTTGCAGTGCTTCAACAAGACGTTTTTTATCCATAGGACGTGCACGAGCAATAATCTTGATATCCATCACTCGATTTTCAAGTTGTTTATCCGATAACTGTGCTAACTCTGTTCCAGTGATGATATTATTGTCTCCGTCTTTTTCTGTCCACAGACCAAGTTCACGTCCAATTTCTTTTGCCGTACCTGGGTTATCTCCAGTTACAATCTTGACAGCAATACCCGCTTTCATACACTCGGCAATTGATTTCTTAACACCCTCGCGAATATCATCACGAAGTGCGAAAACTCCAACAAATGTAAGATTGTTCAAGTTGAATTTGCCATCTGTAATGACATCTTGTGAATCATCAAGTTCGATATAAGCCAAAGCTAAGGTTCGCATAGCTCTTTCTTGATACGTAGCTAAAGCATTTTCATATTCAGCTCTGGTTTTATCATCAATTTTAGACATTCCGAGTATTATCTCTGGCGCCCCTTTGATGTATGCAACTCTTTTACCAAGTATGGGAGAATTTACAATTGTTACCATGTATTTATTCTCTGTTGTGAATGGCAAGTTGTCTATTATCGAGATATTCTCTTTAATGTTAAGATAGTTCTTACCATTTTTGTGAAGCCATAACAACAGTGCTCCCTCGGTTGGGTTACCAATTATCTTAACCTCGTCTCCATCATTGAAATCGAGATTAGCGGTTGAATTAACAGCTATCATTTCGGCAAGCAAGTCATTACTGATAGCACTTATTTTAGAATCAACCACTTCCATCTGATTCTTGGTTAATGTACCTGTCTTATCTGTACAAATAACCGAAGCAGCACCCATAGTTTCACACGCATGCATTGTTCTTGGAAGTGTGTTACTATTCATGAGTTTTCTCATACTGAAAGCAAGGCTCAAAGTTATAGCCATTGGTAGGCCCTCCGGAACTGCGACAACAATAAGTGTGACTGCAATCATAATAGTCTTCAAGAAGAAGCTTACCAACTCAACCAAACTCTCAGATGATGAGAAAATCACATCATTGGAGGCGAAGTACCAAATCATTCGCCCAATTACTATTAAAACAGCGAGAAAATAACTACATTTGGTAATCCAATCTGCAAGACCATCAAGTTTCTTGCTTAGAGGTGTTTTGCTTCCCTCTCTAACGCGCATTCGGTCAATCAATGGTTGCTCAACCACCACATCGGCATCTTCATGCTTTTCAAGAAATTCTTCAAGCGCATCGTTAGCCTCATCTTCTGAATTAAACTTTGCAATTATGCGATTGTTCGAAGCATCTTTTAAGAGCCAACCAACTTTGACCTCACTACCCTCATTGAGAGACTTATATACACCACCACTCTCGGTTGAGTCACCGACAGCTGTGACTTCTGCTGTGCAATATCCCTCAATTATGGTGGTACCTTTCTTTATTTCATCTGATTTATAAGTGGCGTTCTCATCAAATTCCTCTGGATTCGTTGTCTTTATCGCCTCTAACTCTCCCGTAAGTGAAGACTCGTTGACGAATAGATTCCTGCATTCTAACAGTGTACAATCGGCTGGAATCTCTTCTCCAGTATCCAACTTCACAATATCTCCAACAACTATATCCATTCGTGGAACCTGGCAGATATGACCATTTCTATATACTTTTACTGGTGTGTCGTCATTGGTTTGATTCAGACTTTGGAATGTCTTTTCATTCTTCTTTTCAAGAAAAAAAGCAATACTCGTTGCTAAAATAAGTGCTACGATTATGCCAATGGGTTCAAAAAAGACTGTCCATTCAGCATGATTCCAAACATACTCATAAACGGAAATACCCATTGATAGCACAAATGCAGTTATAAGTATCTTGAATAACGGATCTCCAAATCCTCCGAAAAATCCTACAATAATAATAAGAATTGTAGAGATTAGTGCAATTACAGGTATCATCCATACAATGGTACCCATACTGCTTGCAAGCAAGGCTGCTGCAATGATAGAGACTAAAACCAGCCCTCCCATTGAGAGTGAAATCCAATGAGTACAAGCATCCCTCAGTAAGTCCCAAAAAGTTTCTTTCTCGGGGGGCGTCAATACATTTGCTCCATGTCTGCTACGGCTCTCGAGCACCTGTGCATCGGTCAAGCCTGTGTAATGTTTAGTTGCCATGATTTTTATTATTTTGATAAAATTATTGTCATTGAAAGTTAAACGTCAAAAGAGATATGCATTCCAGACATTGCACAAATAAAACATACTACGAAAAACAAACCTAATAACGACAAATAAGCAATCCAAAAATGCCACATCGGAATTAGAAACAATATAGCGACAACAGTTGTTAAAGCCAAACTAATTATAGCGCTCCTCTTTATGTTTTTGGAGCCACCTGCTCCAGCAAAGAACGAGGCTATGATTAAAAGAACAATAATAATAGCTAAAAATACCGTCGTATACTTGATTGCCAGTTTTATTTGCCCTATGCCATCTTCTTCAGCAAAATGGACACTCTTTATTAGATTTTGGAAATCTTTAAAACCATCTTCTGTATCATACCAAAAGCCAAAGCAATAGGCACCCTCTGTAACATATCTAATGTGTGATGCAAATTTCTGACCACTTTCAGAAACATACTTCCTAGTAACAAAATCAGTCGTAAAGTCCCATACATATTCTTTTTCTGTATCATCTAATTTGAAACCTGATAAATCACACAGAAGAGCATCCATGTTGTCTAAAACTGATGATACATTGAAATCGCCCTTTCTATAAGCGATTAAAGCAATCTCATTATTATTCATTTCTGCTCTATATGCTATTCCGCTGTTAGGAGACACCGAAATCTCCTCATAGTTATCCGGCACATTAAAACTAATGTCCCCTGAGAATAAAGATATCTCTTTGGAATGCGTATAGCTTACACACAAAACAAATAAAATGAATAATATTGGCCTTGTTATGTTCATAGCAAATTATGCATAATATCAATACCACAGAATAGGAAATAACCTAAAATTATAGATATAACAGTTAAGAGAAAAACTACAACATACAATAATATCTCAATTCTTTTAAGGTTAATATCAACAATTGTAGGAGATGACTCTTGAGAGCTTTCTTTATCTGGATTTTCTTGAGAAAAAATGGCACTCTCCTTATTTGGTATCTCTTGATCTTCTATTGCGGGAGCTTTTTCCTCTATCTTAGTCGGACCAGTATAATCAATCATGACCACCGTTATATTGTCTTTTCCTCCTTCTTCGTTAGCCTTATTAATTAATGCGTCAACTCTCTCTTCTAATGACAATTCACATTTAAGAATATCAATCATCATTGAAGATGTCAACATATCACTTAAACCGTCTGAGCATATAATATAAGTCGAATTCGAGATCAGAGGAAATGAATCCGTTTCAACCAAGTCCGTATTGAAGTCAAGAATTTGAGAGCCTGCATCTCTATCAATAACATTTCGTTCAGGATGATGCATTGCCTCCTCTTCAGTCAAATCTCCTATTTCCTCTCTATAACCAACAAGAGAGTGGTCATGAGAAAGTTTTTCTATCTTTCCATTTGCATACTGATACAAGCGTGTGTCACCTATATGCGCCATATGGAGGTAGCCATTCTTAGTGTCAACGATGGCTGCTGTCATCACACAGCTCATATTGGGATGTTCTGTGTCTTCAATCCTTTCTCGATTGATTGCATTATTGGCCTCTACTACAGCTTGTTTAATCAAGTCTGCACGCTCACCATTAGGATAAGAATCCAGATAGTCAATTATTGTTCGCCTTGCAATAGCTGCTGCTACTTCGCCGCCCTCATAGCCACCAACTCCATCAATGGCAGCTGCCAAGACAACCTGGTCATTCCAAATGCTTTGTGCTATATAAGCATCCTCGTTATTTTTGCGATTTTTCCCAGTATCTGTCTTGCCACAAAAAGATATAATATTATTTATCATAATTTATTAAATTTAACTTGTATTTCTTCATTCATCAGAATGTCAGAATTATCTGCCAATGGGACCCATATAGGTTTGCCAGGCTCACTTATTGGAACTGGCACCTCATTTTTTCTTGTTTCTGCAAAAGCACACATCTCAAATTTTCCATCGTTTAATCTGATTAAGACATGACTATTTATCAAATTGGCGCTTTCTAATTTAATTATCGAAGGATCTCTTCTTGTGTCATTAGTCCCCGAGATAGAAATAGAAGGTGAATTCATTGGATACTTAATGATGTGACTTCCTGTATCATAAGACAAAGTCGCAAATGGTTTATTATCTACCCTAACTGGAGATAACACCCTACTAGAATCTTCTTTAATTGTTGTTTTAATATAACTTTCATCAAACTTGATAGTATAAAAACCTTCTTCCAAAATATCGACACCAGCCAGTGCTTTCAAATTCAAATTAGCGGTCTTAATAACATTGCTATTATTACATTTTATCGATACCTTAATATTCCTATCAATCAGTAAATCTTCAACATGATCTATATTATCATTGTATAGCTCGCATGTTGATATAATCTTGCCTCTTGATACAGAAAAGACATCTTTGTCTTCCGATTCTATTGAACTGTCAAATTGACAAGGGCTGAACTGAAACACCCACTTTTTGCTAATTGGTTCAACGTTCTGATATTCATCTTCCTTTTGTTTAATCAAGTTATAGAATTCTTTCACGATCTCTTGAACTAAAACAGGAAGAGCTTTTTGCCTATCTTCATAGTCATCTTTATGCATCAATATGTAGAACGACATCGGGTAAAGAAGTCTTGAACCAACCGACTCCCTTGCCATCCCATGATTAAAAAGGCCTAGAATATCATTCCACAAATCAGAATTGGTAATCTCTTTAACATTTACCTCTGTTTGAGTTGGCTCATCTATACGAGTCATCCTCAACAGTTTCTGAATCATATTTATTAGTTTTTTCAATAAATCCTTCATAATTCAAAAACTAAGCATAATTGAATTCTAACCACACATGCTTGCCCAGTTCAATAATATCCCCACTCATTAAAGGCACACCCTTATTTGTGTCAGAGCCCAAATCGATCACCTTACCTTGTCTTTGGACCCTTGTCCTTTTACCTTTAAGCGGAGTTCCTCCTTTATCAACATACAGGACGAACCCTACAGACTTTTTGTACTGTATATGGGCATGGTCTCGGCTCACAAATTTGTTGTTTTCGAGTTCTTGACACTTTATATTATCATCAATGGCAATATTATTGATTCGAAGAACGCCATTGCTTGTTTCAACCTGTTTTCCAATGCCAATCAGATAAACTTGATTGTGTTTTGGATATAACTTTACTACATCTCCAATTAATGAGCCATGACCTTTTAATGCCGTAATGCTAGCACAACTTTTCGTTTCTTCTCTTAAAGTAAAGAACAAATAATTAATCCCTGTTCCTTTAAGTGTTTCTTTATCATCAGACTGCTCTTTTGAAATGCTGATGTCTTTAAATATCACTCCAAGTTCAGTCATGATCTTATCCCGAAGTGAATTCTTAAAACTATCATCCGCATTCCCTAATCCTAGCCCACTAAAAATGATATCATCAAGTATGTATATTGTAAGACATAATCGAGATGCCGAAGTATCGTTGCCCTTAAACATTTTTAAGGACTCAACAATTGATTTCATTATATTGTCTTTTTTTTCAATCAAGTTGTCGCCATCAGTTCTATGAACATTTGTGTCCATAAAAGAGCTCTTGGAATTTGTACCCGATTCTTCTCCACTCAAAATGCCAGAAAGGTATTTGGCAATGCGCGATAGGTAATTCATATTGACGCTGATTTTTTTTCTTATAATTACAAAGTTTGAAGGATAATGGTGTGGGAGAATCCTCTCCCACACCGATTAAGATCTAACGAACTTTTCCTTCGCGATACATTTGATTCACTTTGTCTTGAATCTCTTGATATCTGTCACCAAGTTTCTTTCTCCTGACAGGGTTGTTTCCATAATCACCGCGAATGACCCGAAGAGCAAGCTCATCAACAGTACCTTGAATTGTAGTTTTGGCTGAACTTGTATTATCTGAAACATTATCAACTGCTTTTGCTTTATCCTCAGTTTGCTCTACTGACTGTTCTTTTATCTCGGGGGCAGATTCATCTTTTACAGCAGCATCGCCCTCTACAATTGGAATAGTTTCAATAGAATCAATGGGCTCTGAACGATTTACAGTATCAGAAACGATTGCTGCTGAGTCAGGGGAGACTACCGGATCTGTATCTTTCAGTTGATGGTAGCCAGCAATTCCTGCACCACCTAAAACAGCCGCTAATGCAGATATTCCAGCAATCCTTTTCCACTTATTTGGAGAAGGAGGAGTAGGTGGGACAGGATTAGGCTCACTCGTATCCTTAGTAAGGTCGAAATCCCTCTCTCTTGGTTTCGATAAGTCGAATTTTGAATTATTCATGCGACACTATACTTTATGCATATATACTGATAAGGGTTTGCATGCCACCTTCATGACCATCGCCCAAGGCAACAAAATCCCAACCGCCATCATCATTACGAACAAAACGTCCTACCTCCACAGCAGTTTTTCCAACAAATTTTTCGTTAAGATTGTAATAACAAAGAACTTTATCGCTTTCCTCGTCCCTTATTTCAATCTTAGCATTAGTGACTTTATCGAAGGTCTGATTCTCAATAGGTCCATTCTCAGGATTCGGGTAAATTGAAACGCAAAAAATGATATCGCTTATTTCATCCCTAACATTGTCAAGAAGAACATGCATGGTTTCTCCTGATTCTTCATCATCTTCGCCGTCCTCACCAGGGTCATCCCATGAGCCAATAAGAGAACCATCTTTTGACACAGGCAAAGTCCATTTACGCCAATTCCTTTTATTTTTAAACTTAATCTTGTCAAATGGACAGAAACTGCCGTCTGTTACATCAATTTCATCTGGGGACTCCTCTTCTGCCACTACTTTAGGCCACCGTGGATCGCTAGGCAACCAACGACATTCAGAATTGTAGTAAACGAAATCAGCATCATCATTGATAATACCATCTTCGCCGACCAAGAAAGCACACGCATCCAAGTCAAGACCTTTCAGTCCAAAACGCTGTAATCCAGCGGTTCTCCACGAGAGGTCAACCTGAATTTTTCTGTAGCCCGAATCTTTAGCTAAGCTAAAGCGGTCATTTCTTTCGAGCCTTTTGTTTAAATCAAAATCTTTCATATTTAAAATATTTAAATTTGTTAATAAATATTGTATTTCTTATATAACTCATGTAACTGTTTTTTCTCAACATCAGAAATGTATTTATTTCTAAGCTTGTGTTCAAGAGAGATAAGTTCAGAACAAACAGCAGCCATTTTTATATCATGATCAACGGTCGCAAAAACACGTTTTGCTTCACGATATTTCCTTCTACTGAGCAAATAATATCCTTCACTTTTGTTCTCAGACTCAGATCCTGTTGCGGTGTCATCATCAGTTATAACCGTTTTTGATCGAGCAATCTCATCCTCTATAGTGTCATAGAGATCTCGACCGTTCTCAAATCGGTCATTAACATCTTTAGCAAGACATTTTTTTACCAATTTTACTAACCATTCAGGAATATCATTACGATAGTTGTTCCCTTTATAAATTTTATAGGCTTTCTCTCGTTCCAACACTACTGATTGTGGTGTAGTCTTTTTGTGGGCATTTAAGAGCTCATACTCTGCTTTAGTTGTAGATAAACTCTTATTATATACAAATGGGACATGCCCTGTGAGCATTTCATATAAAACAATGCCAAAGCTATATATGTCAGACTGGGTACTAACCACAGAGTCATTATCCCATTTTTCGGGAGATTTATACTCCGGTGCACCATTCGTTCTTTGACTCTTTCTGATAACCTCACCGTTTTGAATCGACAAACCAAAATCAAGAAGTATGTAATGACCATCATCTCTGCGCATGATATTGCCAGAGTGAATATCATTATGTATAACTTGATATTTCTTGATTAGCCTCTTTCTTGTTTTCTCATCTATAAGAACCTTGGTGCCATCATTGGGGTCTTCTTCAAGTTTGTCAAGCTCACGATCATAGCAATATTTATATATGTCAATATGGCAATATGCCAATGCACTGCCGATTTCCTGAACAAACCGTATGACCTCATCAATTGGAATGAATTTTTCATTCTCAATATATTGTGAGATATTTTGGCCAGTAATGTAGTCCATTTCGACAAATGCCTTGCCAGCTTTGAACAAAGGCTGATATATATGAACTATATTAGGATGATTACCATTGCCCAAACGCAATAATACCTTACATTCCTTAAGAAACTTCTGATATAAAGGATCGTCCTCGCTGTCAACATTCTCCTTCAAAACACGAATTGCGCGTATATATTCAAGTTCGTTATGGCGCACTTTATATACAGAAGCATACCCACCATCGCCTATTTTCTTTAGTTTGGTGTAGTCTTCTAGGTAAGCTTTTTTTATCATATCATGCTTGACTTCTTTCTTCATCACTGTTTACTTTTAATATAGCCCATTTCGTTTAATTCCCTCAGAACAATATCTTTAACCATTTTTTTTGCCATTACAGAGCTTGCACCTGCGCGTTCAATTCTAACGGCAATGGCCAATTTACCATGTCCATTACTTTTATCACAGAAACAAATGTACCATGCGTCATTTATCTTACTTTTACCACGTGGCCTTACTACAGTACCAGTTTTTCCACCAGTATTGTATTCTTTAATAAGCGTTCTTGTGTGGAGTTGAGCTTCATGTTTCATATATGATTGCAGCTGTTCTATACCTTTACCTCTAATGTCAAATTGAGCGGTAGATTTGCCCTTGACAAATCGCAATTCGGGTAATACGCCGTTATTTGCTACTATCGATGCAACCTTCGCCATAGCCAATGGTGTTGCATTAATAGGTTGCTGCCCCCAAGCCATATTCAAGGAGGGATATCCTGTCAACCTATATCTATTTTCTTTTTTTCTATTCTTTATGCCTTTCTTGACTTCTTGATAATGATCAATAGCGCCATAAGTATAATCCTTAAATAATCTACGCCATTCTGATGTGGGATTATTGTACACCAAATAGTATGGAGCGACATTGTCGCAATTTATTCCCACGTGGGAATACAATTCCTCTAACTCTTTATACAAATTGTTCTCGTTAACCAGTTTAATAAAGTATATATTAGATGACCATGTGATTGCCTCATCCATTGTCACATGATTCGTATCCTTCACTTTGTTTTCAACATCTGATGAAGCGGAAGTAGGACGTTCTCTATAACTAACAGGATATGTGAAAGCTGAACCTTGGGCTCCAAATTTCATAAATGATGCCAAGGCCGACATAACTTTTGCAGTTGATCCCGGAGGGGTTGGATAAAACAAGCCTAAATCCATGTCAGTATACGCCTCTGATAAGCCATTGTCATTATACACAATATTCCCTTCTTCAGACAATTCGAGTAGGTTTTCATAATTGGGCAGTGGGTAATTGGCTGAGGACAACAGTTCTCCAGTTGAGGTATCAATGACAACAGCCGATACCCTAGTCAATTTTTGGCCACTAAGTTCTTGTGAGACAAAATTACTTATGCTATTCTGCAAGTTCGTTTGAAGGATAGCATCAACAGAAATGTTAATGTCTGCTGGTTTGATTTTACCCATAGCAAAGAATCCTTCATTGTCCTCATTAAAATCTTTAACTCTTCCGCTCTTTACACCGGCTTTCAAATAAGGAAGTAGGGCGGAATAATCACGTAAAGCAGTTTTCCCATTGGGTTTTGAAGGGATTTTATTTTCAAGAAATCTGCTTGCAAATACTTCTGTTTGTTTTATTTGAACATATTGCTTAATCCCTTCTTTATTTCTTAAGATGTTATCATAACCTCGTAAAGAATCTAAATATTCATACTCAGCTAGAACACCTCTTCGCTTACTATTGAAGAACAATTTCGAATTGAAGTCACCAACCATAAAGAACAGATGCTCACCAAAAGGATAATATCTTTTCTGGATGCCTTCCATATCTAAGAAAATATTACATTCCTCATATTTCTTCTGGTATTTTTCAAGTTCAGACTTATTACTCGTTGCCAACAAAACACCATTGCGATCGTAGATATTCCCAATACGCATTTTATCAACAATAGCAGCAATCCTCGGATTATATTTTAATGCGACAACACCTGCCGAGTCTTTTGCTAAGACTGGTCGAATTAATGTATCATTTCTGTCAATCCACTGATAATAGAAGAATGTTAAGGCCACTATCAGTAACGCAGAAATGAATGAACAAGTCAACAATGACATTGAATTGTTATATTTCTTCACCAAATTTGAACTTGATGAAACGTCTTTATTATGACTAGACACCGTCAGCACCAAGCCAAATGCGAAAAGATTTAGAATCATACTCACTTTGCCGTAACTTAATAACGGCACGGTGATTCCCGTTAGGGGTATCACGCCAGTGCTTCCAAGTGCAATTATAGCAAGTTGGACGCCTGTAACTATAGCAATTCCAACACAAAGGTAAAATGTAAATGGATGTTTAGAACGATATCCTACAACTAAAGATCTTCGGAAAAGTAAGTAATATAGTATGAGTACAAACAATAAGCCAATGAAACCAATTTGAGTGCCAATGCTTTCCAATATCATATCTGTATTGAATGCGGGAATTAAAGAACACTCACCATTAGAAAGGCCTTGGCCATTCCATCCTCCTGTTGCTAATCCCCATAATCCATCAGCGACTTGCGAATTAGCTGTAGGTATTGGGTCCTGACTCGGATTGTTTAGCCCAAGTTGCCCCCACGTGTTTGAGCTCATGGATGTGCGATCTTCAAGCCTTTCGCCAATTCTACTAATAGACTCTTGCGGAATTGATTGCAACATTCCACCAAACAAGAAAGCTGCGATAACAAGATTAAATAATATCGAGGTTTCATGAATTTGCTTATACTTAAATAGGCCAACTCCAATCCAAACAACGAACCATGCAATACACATGATTCCTGGAGCTTTCACTAATTTTCCGAAGTAAACAAAAGCCAGGAATGATATTACACCTAAACATAATATAGCGAAGTCACAGCATAAAATGTCTTTTAGGCTTATCTTCTTATCGATGCCATCCTTTGATTTTATAATAGAATAAAGAATGATGAACGTGAAGATTATAACCATGGCAGGGCCTAAATCTTGAAGATAGACATAAAGCAACATCAAGATGGTGAAACCCAAAATCAAAACAAATAGATTTTTGAGTTTTACGCCAAATAACTTTGCTTTACCCTCTCTATCCAGTTCTAATATCTTATCACCATTTTGGCAAAAGTAAGCCGCCATAAATATGACGAAGAGATATTTTGCAATTTCACTTGGCTGAAACTTAATGCCCAGATTAAGATTGACTTTCATGCCTCCCACCTCCATGCCAAGTGGAGTTAGCAAAAGTAAGGTGATAAGAATACCAAGAACAAGGTACCCATTACCCTTCGAAGAGAATAGCATCTTTAACGCACGGCTAATGACTGAAATCAAGGCAACAAAAAGAGCTGGTATTATACTTATTGCCTTGACAAACAAGTTCTTGCTATTTAATCCACGAACAATAATTGACTTCTTTTGTTTATCTGGTTTTCCAAACCAATTTTTGGAAAATATATTTGACAGGCAAGATGATGCCTGTATCAATGGGTCAAAATGAATTATTCCTTTATCTTGATAAAAACTGATTGGGTTTACAAATTGGAGAAGAGCAACAATTACACATCCAAACATAATGCCTGACGCAGTATCTGCACCCAATAAAGTATCTGTAAGAGGGTTGTTTAATGAATGCATTACCAAACATGCCAACCCGGTTAACCCCAATAACGAACTAGTTAGCAGAACATCAACTGGACGCTTAAGAAACTTAGTAAACAAAAGAAACATCCACCAAAAAATGATGACGGCCAAGAATCGCATAGAGAGTCCACTTTCAAACTCTGAAAGGGTTCTTACCACAATCTTGTTGTCCTCTTTTATCTGCCTTATTTCTTGCTGCGTCAGAATAGGGATAGTTACTGGACTCTGTTCAAATTCATATTTGACTTTTGATTCTTTAAGCGTTGAATGTACTGTTCCTTTTGCATTGCCATACCTATATCCAACCGCAACCGGAAGCACACTATAGGATTTCGTTTTGTCAAGACCTTTAAAAACACAAACACCTTCAGTGTTCGTTCGCAAATAGGCTATCGTTTTAATTGTTTCAGCTGAATTTTCATAGGTATGTTCATTCAGTCTTACAAAAATACCACTACTAGGAACCTTGTCCTGTCTCATGATTTTACTAAACCAATTAGCTGTGCTATCCTTTTCCCATACTCTTATTTCTATACAGCCCTTCAATGATGGGTTAATCGATAGTGTGCTTTCATTGTTATTAGCTTTGTGAAAAAGAGAATCTGTTTGCTCTAATTCTTGGCACATTTGCCTATATAACTCTTTGTAAGTATCCGATTTGCTTCCTTCAACTTCTTGAATTGTTGCCCGATAACTACTTTTGCGTAAATCGAACAAACTACCAATCGGCCCTCTCGACTTTATTCTTTTATATATAACCTGTGCTGCAAATTGAGCATCAACTACATTTTTAACATATTTGTTCTCAATAAGGATTCTGCTAATTTCCTCTGGTGACGATGTGTTAATGTTGACAATGCTCCCATTGGATGGTGAGTTATTATCATATTCAAAATTTTCCTTAAGGTTTGACCTTAATGAAAAGAACAGCATTAGTAAAACAAACGTGACCAATGCCATTGGAAGAATACCATATTTTTTTAGCGTTGAGAACATGATTTCTCCGTTTCTATTATTGAATCTTTAAATTAAAAGATTAAAAGTCAGACACTTAAGTCAACCCCAAAAGATATTGTATCCAAGTGAACATCTTAGATAATGACTTAGAAAAGAAAGAGTATTCTCTACATATTGAGCTGATTAACTATATCTGTTTAACACTTTGATTAATACACAAGTGCAAATATACTACATTTTTTATTAACAAAACTAGAAATTTCAACAAAAATTAAGATATTTGATAAAAATTGCCATAGCTAGATACGAAATGTTAATTGCGAAATAATCACGATAATGCACTATCTTCTATGAGTGTTTTTAGGACACTAAAAATTGAAACACTTATAACCGATTGATAGATAGCACATAATATCATATTAGACTATTTTTTGAATTAGGGGGGATTGTTCATAAGCTGCGCACATTAACAGAACCCTACATATAAAATGGAGGCTAAACACGTAACAAGAAGACCACCTTTATCAGTTAATCTGAAAATGTAGGACAGATACTTTTTTTATTGTAATTATTGAAAAATTAAAAAAAAAGAAATATCTTTGTATTTTAGTAACGCAAATTACAATTTTCTTTCATTTTACATGAAAGAGTCTTATATTATAGAAATAATTCATTATTAACCATTTATATACCAAATAATTATTATGGAATTGATTATCGGACGACATGAGTCCACTAATAAACTCAGAGTCATAAAAGATGGCATTCAAAATGTTTATTATGATTTACCCATTGTTCCTAACGATGTTAAAAGAATTCATTGCTCATTGAATATGGATTCTTTGGGCAAGTTTGAACTAAAAGCGTTAGATGGCTTGACAAAAGTCAATAAAAAGCAGGTGTTCTCAAGAAAGATTATAAATCTAAATGATACGATACAATTAGGTAAAAACGGTTATATTTTACCCTTGCATGAGATTATAAGTCGAGAGTTGCCAAACTATTCCAATTCCATAAACGCCTTTGGTAGTAATATAGTAGAACCTAATTCTACAGGAAAACTCAAGATAAGTGATGTTAATTTACTTGTTCTATCCTGGTTATCATCTGGCATTTCAACAATAAGTTGGCTATATTCAAACGCTTACGAGAACAACAAAATACCGTTAAGTATTCTGACGATTATCTCTTTGATAATAACAATCATAGCCTTATGTCTTATTCTTAAAAACATATATTCATCTGGTTTTAGATTATCAAAGGTTCTTTTATCAATGATGCCGATATTTCTAATTGGAGGACTTGCCTATTACACACTCAGCCCCAAAATAAAAGAGATTATCATAAAAAACAATGCTATTATTGAACAGTTTAAAAAAGATATGATTAAAGTTGAGGGGGGCTCATTCTATATGGGTGCAACAAGTGAACAAATAGATGAGGCCAAAGATAACGAAAAACCATCTCATTTTGTTTCTTTACCAGATTTCTATATATGTAAACATGAAGTGACTCAGGAACTTTGGAATGCTATTATGGGCAACAACCCCAGCGAACCAAAAGGAGACAAACTGCCCGTTGTATTCGTTTCTTATGATGACTGCTTAAAGTTCATCAATTTGTTAAACAAAAAAACGGGCGAAAATTATCGATTACCAACCGAAGAAGAATGGGAATACGCTGCCCGCGGAGGTAAGCGAAGTAATGGTTATAAATTTGCAGGTAGTGATGATTTGCGTCAAGTTGGTTGGTATAAAATGAATAGCGGAAAAACAATACGTGAGGTTTGTCAGAAAGATTCTAATGAGTTAGGATTGTATGACATGTGCGGCAATGTTATAGAGTGGTGTAAGAATCAATATAAGGAATACACAGATGTGCCCCAATCTGATTCATTAGAGTTAAATACTCGTGAATATTTTGCAATGAGAGGTGGTAGTGTTTATAGTGATGCTACTTGTTCACGTGTATCCTATCGTTTAAAGGCCGTACGTAATTTTAAAACTAAAGCTATTGGCTTAAGACTTGCCAAATCACTATAACAAGACGACATCTGTAAAAACACAACTAGCTATTATTAGTAATCATCGATGAGTTCAGAGTAGAAGTCGATGAAGCTGTGGCGCTGGTTTTGGTCATCAACGGGAATATCAACATTCTTGATCTGCACGATACACCCGGAAATAAAATCGGACGGTGATATACTAAACGAGGCTAGCCAATATGCCTGCACTCTAGCCTGTGGGTGGTCGGCATAGTCAAGCACTTGCCGCAAGACATAAATCGGTGTCTTTAAGGTCTCAACGCTAGCAGCAAGGGACTGCTTATAATGCTTAGGCGGACCGATAACCGAAAGAAAAACGGGATAACCGGGTTCAAATACTATAAGTTTATACTCAATCCCCGCATTGCGTTTCATTTGCAATGCGGGGATTTTTGTTGTCATACCTACCCAAACGATAGGCTTCTACAACATTTCTGCACCACAATGTAAGTCACCGCTCCAAGTTGTCATACCTACCCAAACGATAGGCTTCTACAACGAGTAAGGAGGCT
>JAEEGL016961360.1_pt1 | contig 17517 bp, 22 predicted proteins | sample 9134231 | NCBI WGS metagenome assembly JAEEGL01 (sample SAMN16246548, study PRJNA631951) | gut metagenome | biome: gut microbiome; feature: rumen; material: fiber-attached | host: Bos | place: Iran: Karaj | collected 2018-10 | reverse complement strand
TGACCACGATGCCGATTCTTTCCTTACGAAGATTTCTTTCCATAACGGGATATAATTAATTTTGTTTTTCTTTTTCGGCAAGGATGGTGATCATCAGGGCGATATCCCTCCTGGTCTTCTTGAACTTGGACGTATCCTCCAATGGAGAAATGGCGTGGTTGATCTTCATCGAGTCAAGGTTGGCCTTCTCGATCTGGATGCGGTCGCGCAGGTCTGCTACAGACATTTCGCGTGCTTCTGTTGCTTTCATCTTGTTCTCTCCATTTAATTATTCGACATAGTCCCTGCGGACGACGCACTTGGTGGCGATGGGAAGCTTGTTGGCGCCGAGACGCATAGCTTCTTTCGCGACGGCCATGGGAACTCCCTCGGCTTCGAAAATGATGCGGCCGGGAGTGATGGGAGCCACGAATGCATACGGATCACCCTTACCTTTACCCATACGGGTGTCAAGAGGCTTCTTGGTGATGGGCTTCACGGGGAAGACCCTGATCCAGATCTGTCCCTCACGGTTCATGTAACGTGAGATGGCCTGACGGGCAGCCTCGATCTGCTGGGCGGTAAGCCAGCAATTTTCAAGGGTCTTGATACCGAAAGAACCGAACGCAAGCTGATTGCCACGCTGGGCCATGCCCTTCATGCGGTTCTTCTGCTCCCTTCTGAATTTTGTTCTCTTAGGTTGTAACATCGCTGTATTACTTTAATTATACTTAATTTCTTCTAACTCCTTAATACTCAATTAATAAGCACTTTAGGGGCCGTTTTTCGGGACTGCAAAGATAGTAAAAAAATCCCAAACACAAAGACTTTTTACAATTATTTTCAAGTATTTTCGACACGGAATCCCGAATACTAAACAAAACCTTTTCAGCGAGTTACAATATCCGACACTCAAAAAGTCCGCATCATTTTCGACACGCGATTTCCAGGCCGGAAAAGGGCGCACGTTTTTTGATTATCTTTGCACGTTGTGAGCCTCAAAAGATTCATACCGGTTCTCCTTGTCCTGCTCCTTCTTCCGGAGACGGAGGCCCTTTCGCAGCGCGTCCGGAAAGTACGCGGCACGCCCATGCGCTACGAAGTCATAGACGGGGACACGGTCTTCGTGGACGTGCTGGACCCCATCTGGGTCTTCCCGAAAGGCCGGCGTATGAAAAGCGGGGACTGGAGGCGCGAATACAGGCTCATATATAATTTCAACAAGGTTTACCCGTACGCCCTCGTAGGGCGCAGGATGATGGCCCAGGTGGACAGCACGATAGCGGCGGACGTCAGCAAGAAAAGCCAGAGGGCCCAATACATCAGGGACGTCGAGAGGGAACTCTTCCGCATTTTCGAAAAGGACATACGGAACATGACCATTTCCCAGGGCATGGTCCTGATGCGCCTCGTGGACAGGGAATGCGGGATGCCCCCGTACGACATCATAAAAACCTATGTCAGCGGATTCGCCGCCGGATTCTGGCAGGCGGTGGCCCGTCTTTTCGGGACGGACCTCAAAAAGCGATACGACCCCTCTCAGGGGCAGGACGCAAAGATAGAAAAGCTGATAGGGATCTGGGATGCCGGGAACTGGGACTCCTTCTACTACTCGATCTTCTGGGAGGCGCCCCGTAAGACCGTGATAAAACGGGAGCACCTGGAAAGCGAAGTCAAAAGGCGCTAGGGGACCATCTTCAGTTCCTCCCCGTCGAAAACGGCATGGGGAGTGCCGCCGTCCAGCCAGTCATCCAGCACCACGAGAGTGGCCCCGCAGGGCAGGGTCTCCCTCACCGGGACATGGAAATGGCCATAAATGAACCAGTCAGCGGGAGTCTTCCGGTACAGGGCCTCCGAGTATTTCCACAAAGCCTCCTCGCTCCCCTTCCAGACATAGGGCTCATGGGCCTTGCGGTTGCTGCCGGACCACCCGAGGCCGAAACGGAAGGCCAGCCAGGGATGCAGGCTGCTGAAAAGAACCTGCAGGAAACGGCACCTGAACACCCCGAGCATGAGCCTGTAGCCGAAGGGCGTCGGGCCGAGCCCGTGGCCGTGGCCGAGGCAGAAGCGGCTGCCTCCGAATTCCAGCAGCAGAGGCTGTTCCACCTGCCTTATCCCTATGGTCTTGAGGAACCCGTATGCCCAGAGATCATGGTTTCCGGGGACGAAATAAACCTCCACCCCTTCGTCCATCATGGCGCTGAGCCGCGCGAGCACCTTGAAGCCGCATTTCGGAATCACGTCCCTGTACTCGTACCAGAAATCCCAGATGTCCCCAAGGAGGCACAGGGCCCGGGTGCGGGCCGTATCGATGCCCTTCAGGAAGCCCAGGAAACGGGCCTCACGCTCTTCGGGATCGCCCTGCTTCAGGCCGAGATGCACGTCCGAGACGAAATATACGAGCCTGCGTCCTTCCATCCTACGAAAGCACGGTATAAAGGATGACGGAAAGGCCGACGAGCACGCAATAAAGGGCGAACCACTTCAGCTTCGCCTTCTTGACAAGCGCTATCATCACCTTGCAGGCGAAGAGCCCGCTTACGAAAGCCGACACGAATCCGAGCGCAAGGGGCAGGGCCCCTATGGAAGAGGCGGACATGTCGCCGCCGACAAGGTCCAGGAAGGCCTCCCCAAGGATAGGGATGAGGACCATCAGGAAAGAGAACTGGGCGACGTTTTCGCGCTTTACGCCACAGAGCAGCCCGGTGCTGATAGTGGTACCGGAGCGCGACAACCCGGGAATCACGGCGAGCGCCTGCCCCAGGCCCACCACAAGGGCCTGCCAGAAGGAAATGCCGTTGCGCTCCTCCTTCCCGGAAGCCGCTACGGGCTTTCTGTCCGAGAAGAAAAGAAGGGCTGACGTGACGACCAGGGCTATCCCGACGACGAGCAGCGAAGAAAAGAGCCCCTCGACGAAATCCTTGAAGAACATGCCGACCACGAACACCGGGATCATCGACACCAGGATCTTGCAGACATAGTCGGTCTCGTCGTTGTAGCGGAACTTGAAAAGTCCTTTCAGGAGGTCCAGTATCTGCTTCCTGAACACCACTATCGTGGCAAGGACCGTGGCCGCATGGACCGCGACCTCGAAGACAAGGTCCCCGGAGGCTTCGACGCCGAGAATCTCGCGCCCTATGGCAAGGTGCCCGCTGCTGCTGACCGGAAGGAACTCCGTCAATCCCTGGACAAGACCCAGGATAATAGCCTGAAACCACTCCATACCTTACTCCTCCTTGTCCTTGAACCTGCCCATGATGGCCACTATCTCCGTCACGATCCCGGCGATGATGACGACGGGAGCGGCAACCAGCCGGCGGAAATCGAACATCGCATAATTGAAGGGCTCACCCAGCTTCACGCCTCCCCCGATCATCAGGACAAAGCCCGCGACCATCACGACAAAGCCGGCTGCAAGGATACGTATACCCTTGCGGCTGAGAGCCATCTTATCAGTGTTTTCGTTCTTTTTCATATCAATAATACAACTGTCCCCGCTTCAGGGACACCAGTTTATTCACGACGAACCATGTGCTGACGACGCAGATCAGCACCCCGAGCAGCACGAGGCCGGCGGCGGTAAAGGCCAGGAGCTCCGGGGTCAGGATCGAAGAGGCCTGCGGGATGCTTCTCATCGCAAGGACCACCAGGGCCGCCACGCCGGCGATTCCCAGCAGGGCTGCGGCCAGCCCCTGGAGCACGGCCCTTCCGATGAAGGGCCTGCGGATGAAGGCGCGCGTCGCTCCCACCATCTTCATAGTATGGATCGAGAACCTGCGTGCGAACACGTCCAGCCGTACGGTATTCCCTATCAGCACGAAGGAGATGAAGAGCAGCAGAAGGATGAAAAAGCCGAGCACGATGGTCAGTTTCCCTATGTTCGCATTGAGGGCGTCTATCATCGACTGCTGCCAGTCTATCTCATCCACGAGCGGATCCGAAAGGGCGGCGCGGACCACGTCGAGGCTGTCGGAGCAGACATACTCCGCATTCAGGGCGACTTCCACGGAAACAGGGATGGGAGACGAGGGGAACACGTTCAGGAAATCCTCCCCGAGCATCTCCTTCATCTGAGCGGTTCCCTCCTCGCGGGAAATCACACGGGCATCCCTCACGCACGGCAGCGCCGTTATCCGGGACTCGTACGCGCCGGCCCGGACCTCGTCCACATCCTGCTTGAGGATTACTGAAATATGGAGATTCTCCTTGAAATAATCGGCCACTCCGCCGGCGACTCCGGCCAGCAGGGCCGCAATCCCTACAAGGAACAGCACGAGGGCGATGCTGACTACCGACGAAAGGTAGGACCCCGCCAGGCGCCTGCGCATCATCTTTTTCTCCTTATCCGCCATATTACGCCAAAATAGTCTTCAAAGATAGTCAAATATCCAAATATCAAAAAAAAATCTTATCTTTGTATGGATGGATAATATTATGAAGAAGGTACTTTTCGTCAACTCGGAAATTTTCCCCTACCTGGAGGAAAGCCCCGCTTCCTCCATCGGGAGGTATCTCCCCCAGGGCATACAGGAACGGAAGAAGGAAATCCGCTCCTTCATGCCCCGTTTCGGATGCATCAATGAGCGCAAGAACCAGCTTCATGAAGTCATCCGCCTCTCCGGGATGAACATCATCATCTCGGACGTGGACAGGCCCCTCATAATCAAGGTCGCCTCCATTTCCTCCGCAAGAATCCAGGTCTATTTCATAGACAACGAAGATTACTTCCACCGCAAGCAGGTCTTCCGCGACGAGGACGGCGTCTTCTTCCCGGACAACGACGAAAGGGCCATCTTCTTCGCCCGCGGCGTCCTCGAGACCGTGAAGAAGCTCCGCTGGGCCCCGGACATCATACACTGCCAGGGCTGGATCTCGCACCTCGTGCCCATCTACCTCAAGAAAGCATACAAGGATGATCCCATCTTCTCCTCGAGCAAGGTGGTACTCTCGTTGTACGACGACCTTCCGGACGAGGACTTCGACCCCGCGTTCGCGGCGAAAGTCCCCTTCGGAGGTGTCACGGCGGCGGACCTGGGCTTCCTCGCCGGGAAATCCGATGGCATAAATCTTGCTAAAACCGCTATCGAGTACTCGGACGGCGTCATCCTCGGCGGCAAGAACATCCGCAAGGAACTGACCGACTACTGCCGGCAGAGGGAACTGCCTGTTCTCCCCTATTCGGCGGATTCGATCGCTTCCGGAGCGTACATCGACGAATACGACGCGTTTTACGAGCAATTTTAGAGAATGAAGCACAGAAGCCTGCTGGCTGCCGCAGCCGCGATCTCACTTGCCTGCTGCCTGCCGTCTTGCATAGAAACCGACGTCAAGCTCGGAGAAAGTCTCATCGTCGTCGATGACACTTACGACATACACACCGTCTCGGCCCCCATCACCGACATCGACCTCCGCATGGCCGACAGCCTTTCCGGCTTTTCGTCCACGCGCATCACGGTCGGGGCGCTCCGCGAGCCGGAATTCGGCCTGACCACCAGATCCAGCGTCATCACTCTCGTCCCCCTGCACGACAAGCTCGACTTCGGGACCTCGCCCCAGCTGCTGCGCTTCCATGTCAGCGCCGCCTTCGACTCGATTTCCGTCGCCCGGGACGACCAGAAGCGCATCCTGCAGAGCCTGAAAGTCTATGAGACCACGACCGCACCCGACTACGAGAAGAACTTCGACCTCAACACGGACATAGACCACGGCAGCACTCCGGTCTGCGCAGGTTCCCCGATGCTCAACGGCTCCGACTCCCTGTCCTTCGACCTGACCCCGGAATACGCATCGCGCTATCTCAGCCTCACGGCCGACGACATGAAGAGCCTGGACGCATACCTTTCGAAGGTGAAGGGCCTGTATCTGGAGTCCGACGAGCCTCTCGCGGACGGAGGTAGGATCAACATGTTCGACCTCCAGCTCGAATACGACAGCGACAACTACTATGTCAAGGGCAACTACGGCCGCCTCTCCTTCCGTTCCACATATGACGGGAAGCAGAAGGACACCGTTTTCCTGTTCTACCTCAGCGCCACCGATATCTACGACATCGATTCGCTGCTGACGAACTCCGGCACCGGCAGTTTCCCTCAGTACTGCCTCAACCTCACAGGCCATTCCACCGCGGCCCGCGAAGGCAAGGCGACGGACAAGATCAACGTCGAGGGCGGCGGCGGCCTCAAGCCCCGCATCAAGGCCTCGGTCCTGCGCCAGATGGCCTGGGATGCCATCAGCCCCTACGGGGATCCTTCGAAGGCCGTCATCAACAAGGCCTCGCTGGTCTTCCCCTTCGAGTACACCGAGGGCATGGACTACGGCAAATACCCCGTGCAGCTCAGCCCTACCTGCCGCTTCCTCACGGACAAATCAGCGAGCTTCATGGGCCTGACGGACGCCAGCTCCGAGAACGAGAACCAGGGGGATATCAACTACTCCCTGTCGCAGTACGCCCCGGACATCACCTACCACCTGCAGGAGATACTCAAGATGGACCCGTCGAAGCTTTCGACAGGCAACTATGACATCTGGCTGCTCGTGATGGCCTACGAGACCGTGAAGACCACCACGGCGGGCTCCTCCGAGATGAGCGACTATTACAAGATGCTGGCCTATTCCCAGTACTACAACAACATGTACTCCGGATACGGCGGTTACGGCTACGGTGGATACGGTTACGGCTACGGCAGCTATTACGGGGACCCTTACTCCAACTACACCAGCTACATGCTCGCGGCGCAGTACGCAGGGCAGTCCTCGACCACCTCGAGCACTCAGCTCAAGCTCGACAAGGACCGCTTCTACAATGCGGTGCTGAACGGCCCCTCTGCACCTTCGGGCCGCGTCCCGACGCTCGAACTGACATTCTCCCTCCCGAGGAAATAACCGGGTCTGAAACGCGGACAAAAAGGGGCTGCATTCCGTATCGGATGCAACCCCTATTTCATTTGAAAAGATGTCTTGGAGGATTAGGCGAGTTTCTCGGCGACTTTGTCGACAGCGTCCTTGACGGTGGCGATGGTGCTGGTCTCCTCATCGGGAATCTTGATGCCGAATACCTTCTCGAATTCCATAAGGAGTTCGACGGTGTCCAGGGAATCAGCGCCAAGGTCATTGGTGAAATTCGCGGTCTCAGTAACCTCGGAGGGCTCGACGCCAAGCTTGTCAACGATAATGTCCTTGACTTTCTTTACGATTTCCTCGTATTCCATAACGATTTAGAATTTAAGTTTATAATAGTACTGTCTCAATTATTCTGTCAAACAGAATGCAAAGTAACTAAAAATAAATCGGATTTCCAAACTACCCTCTTTTCGCCATGCCGAGCCAGAGCCTCAGGCCGTTCAGCGCATTCACCAGATAGAAAGAGTATTTGATGACGTAGATCAGGGCATAGCTATCCCCCGGGGAGCCGGCAAGTGTCAGGGACCACATCACGATGGAAGAGACGTTCACCCCGATCCAGAAGAACCACTGCTCCATGTATGCGGTAGAGAGCAGCAGCTGCCCGATTATGTTGCAGACCACCGATATGGCATCGGTCAGGGGAGTGCTGCCGGCGCCGGTGACGCGCAGCAGGATGAAAAGCGCCGCGGAGCCCAGCACGAAAGTGCTTCCCGCGACGATCCTTCCCTTGAGCGACAGAGTGCGGGCCTTCAAGCCTTCCTTTCGTGAGGCTCCCCTGCGGCGCCACTGCGCGAAACCCACGAACTGCATCGGAAGGAAGTACAGGAGGTGCAGCAGAGCGTTGCCGTACTTTGCGCCCACAAAGCACATGGCGGCATAGATGGCCACGTTGACCGCCCCGAAAAGGAAATTCCAGATTATGCCGTTGGCGGAACATACGGTCCCGAGTATCCCCATCAGCGAGCCGAAGGCGGCGACGAGCAGCAGCACCGGATTCCCGTCCCCGCGGCCGAGCCGTATTGCCGTCGCGAGCACTATCGCAACCGTCATCCCTATGAGGATGAACGCATTGAAAAGTGTATTGAAATCAAGCTTCTTCTTCATTCCCGTTCAGTTTTTTGTGCAGCCTTTCCGCAAGGACGGGGCCGACGAAGGCCTTGAGGTCTTCAAGCGGCGCCGCAGCGATGCGCGCGACGCTGCCGTAATGCATCAGCAGCCGTCTTTCCGTGGCCGGGCCGACCCCCTTGACCGAGCTTAGGGCCGATTCGACCTGGGCCTTGCGGCGCAGTTTGCGGTGGAAGGTTATGCCGAAGCGGTGCGCCTCGTCCCTGATGTGCTGGAGCACGCGCAGGGCCTGCGAATTGCGGTCGAGGAAAAGGGGATAGGGGTCGCCTATGCGGATGACCTCTTCCAGCCTTTCCGCGAGGCCAATGACGAACAGCTTGTCCTGGATGCCGAGTTCGCAGAGGGCCTGCCAGGCGAAGTTGAGCTGGCCCTTGCCGCCGTCGATGACGACAAGCTGCGGAAGGTCGTCCGGATCCTCGGCGAGCATGCGGGAGTAGCGCCGGCTGACTATTTCCTTCATGGAGGCGTAGTCGTTGGCCCCTACGACAGTCTTTATCTTGAACTTGCGGTAGTCCTTCTTCGAAGGGACCCCGTCGCGGAACACGACGCAGGCGGCCACAGGATTGGTCCCGAGGATGTTGGAGTTGTCGAAACACTCCATGTGGACGGGCAGTTCCTCCATCCCGAGGGCCTTGCGCAGTTCCTCGAGCACGGCGCGGTGGAACTCGTCCGGATCCGTGTGCTCCCGCTGCTTGAGGGAGTTGAACTGGAACTCGCGGGCATTCTTGACGCTGAGCTGCAGCAGGGCCATCTTATCGCCCTTGACCGGGATATGGAAGTCCACCCCGTCAATCGCGACGTCCGGAAGGAAGGGGACGACGACCTCCTTTGCGAGCTGGCCGAACTTGGATTCGATTTCGGCGATGAAGGCGCTCAGGACCGCCTCCTGCTCTTCTTCTATGTGCATCTTGAAGCCCAGGTTGAGCGACTGGATTATCGCTCCGCCCCGGATGCGGAGGAAATTGCCGAAGGCTTCGGGGCCGTCGAAGACAAGCGAGAACACATCCACGTCCCTGTCCGCCGCAGCGATGATCACGGACTTCGCATAATGGCCGCGGAGGGCTTCCGCCCTGTCCTTGCAGGCCTGGGCCGTCTCGAAATCAAGTTCCTCCGCCGCCTGCCGCATCCTTTCCTCGTAGCCCCGGATGATCTCGCCCGCACCGCCTTTGAGAAGCCTCACTATCTCGTCTATCCAGCTTCCGTATTCTTCCTTGGAAACGGCCCCGATGCAGCAGCCGCGGCAGCGCCCGAGATGGAAGTTCAGGCAGGGCCGCACGTTGCCGCGCAGGATCGAAGAAGACGTTATCTTCTGGTTGCAGGTTCGCAAGGGATAGTTCTCGTGGAAGAAATCCACGAGGGAGCGGGCATGCATCACGGAACTGTACGGCCCGAAATAGCGGGAGCCGTTCTGGACCACGCGGCGCGTAAGGAAGACCTTCGGGTACTCGTCGGCCGTCACGCATATCCACGGATAGGTCTTCGAGTCCTTCAGCAGGATGTTGTACTTCGGCTTGTACTGCTTTATCAGGTTGTTTTCCAGCAGCAGAGCGTCGGCCTCCGTGTCCACGACGGAGAACTGGGCGTCGGCTATCTTCGAGACGAGGATGCGGGTCTTCGTGTTCAGCCTCGAGGGGTCGACGAAGTACTGGGCGACCCTCTTGTGAAGGTCCTTGGCCTTGCCCACATATATCACATTCCCCTCGGAGTCGTAGTAACGGTAGACTCCGGGGGAATGCGGGAAGAGAGCTATTTTCTCCTTAACGTCCAAGGCGGGATGCGACTTCCTTCGCGATTTCCTCTCCGCGCAGGTCCCTCTTCAGGATAGTCCCGTCAGGGCCGAAGAGGATGAGTTGGGGGATGCCTTCGATGCCGTAGATGTCCGTGGGGATCTTTTGGGCATTGACGATCTGGTTCCACTTGACCCCGTAGGCTGCGGCGGTGTCGGCGCTGGCCTTGGGATCGTCCCATACGGCCACGCTGAGGATGTCGAAGTTGTCTCCGGCGAATTCCTCATAGACCTTCTTGATGTTGGGGATTTCCCTCTTGCAGGGGCCGCACCAGCTGGCCCAGAAGTCCACAAGCATGAACTTTCCCTTGCCGACATAGTCGGAGAACTTCACGACTCCCTTGTCTTCCGCGTCCGGATACTGTACGATCTCGAAGTCCGTGAACATCTTGCCTTCCGCCGTGGCCTTCTTGCTTCCGAGGCTCGCGGAGAGTTTCTTCACGAAATCGTCTTCCCTGTTTGCGGGGCCGAGTTTTGCTATCAGGGCCTCGAGCTCTTCGGGATCGAGCAGGTAGTAGATATTCTGCAGGGCGGTAAGGCCGAGCTCGTTGTCCGCGTTTTTCCGGATTGTCTTCTTTCCGAGTTCGCAGAGCTGCTTTATTGCCTTTTCCTGCACTTCTTCAAGCTTGGCCTGCCTTGCGGCGGCATCAAGGGTGGTGTCGGCCTTCACGGCTTCGACGCTGCTGCTGAACGCCTCCATGATGGCTTCGCTCTTCTCGTTGAACTGAATCGTCTTCTGTTCCAGGGTCTGGCTGTTGCAGGCCAGGACCGAAAGCGCGGCAAATGCCGCAAGGATTGTCTTTTTCATATTTGGACTTGCTGTTAATTACAATATCGCCGGTCCCGAGCTGACGGAACCGGCGATAAAGATAAGAATTTTCTCAGAAACTACCTCTGGCTGTCACGACGGGGACGACGGTCGCCGCCACGACGCTCGCCGCGGCGCTCGCCGCGACCGCCACGGCCCTGCGAAGAGGAGCCCTGTGCGGAGGCTGCTGTGCCGGCGTTCGGGGAAAGATCCTGCTTGCCGTAACGTTCGCCGTTGCAGATCCACACCTTGATTCCGAGGGCACCGACCTTCGTGTTCGCGACTGCGAGCGCATAGTCGATATCGGCACGGAAAGTGTGCAGAGGGGTACGGCCTTCCTTGAACATCTCGCTGCGGGCGATTTCAGCGCCGCCGATACGGCCGCTGACCTGCACCTTGATGCCTTCGGCGCCGACGCGGATCGCGTTGGCGATAGCCATCTTGATGGCCCTGCGGTAAGAGACGCGCCCTTCGATCTGACGGGCAATGGAATCTGCCACGATGTTGGCGTCGACCTCGGGACGACGGACCTCGAAGATGTTGATCTGGACATCCTTCTTCGTGACCTTCTTCAATTCTTCCTTGAGGCGGTCGACCTCGGTGCCGCCCTTGCCGATGATGAAGCCGGGACGGGCAGCGTGGATCGTCACGGTGATGAGCTTGAGCGTCCTCTCAATGACGATTCTGCTGAGGCTGGCCTTCGCCAGACGGCTGCTCAGATACTTGCGGATTTCGTAGTCTTCCGCAATCTTCTCCGCGTAGTTGTCACCGCACCAGTTGGAATCCCAACCACGGGTGATGCCTATTCTGTTGCTGATAGGATTAGTCTTCTGTCCCATATTACTTGTTCTCTTTCTCTACGGGTTGTTTGACATCGAGGATCACGGTGACGTGGTTGGAACGCTTGCGGATGCGGCCGGCCCTGCCCTGAGGCATGGGACGGAGACGCTTCAGCGTGCGGCCCTCGTCGACCATGATGGTCTTGACATATACATTTCCGTTGTCAAGCTCCTTCGCCTGGTCCGGGTTCTTGGCTTCCCAGTTGGCGATGGCGCTGCGCAGGAGTTTCTCCAGACGCACGGAAGCTTCCTTCTTGGAGAACTTCAGCAGGTCAAGAGCGCGGTTGACTTCGACTCCGCGGACGGTGTCTGCGACAAGGCGCATCTTCCGCGGGGAAGTAGGGACATTGTTCAGTTTGGCGACGGACGTCACCTTCTTAGCTTCCTTGAGCTTTTCAGCCATTAATCTTTTACGAGCTCCCATAATCTTCTTTCTTTTTATTTCTTATTGTTGCCCGAATGGCCTTTGAACGTCCGGGTGGGGGCGAACTCGCCGAGTTTGTGCCCGACCATATTCTCAGTCACGTAAACCGGAATAAACTTGTTCCCGTTATGGACTGCGATGGTGTGGCCGATGAAGTCAGGGGAGATCATGCTGGCGCGGGACCAGGTCTTGACCACCTCTTTCTTCTTGCTGCCATCATTCATGGCAAGGATCCTCTTCTCCAGGGCTTCCTGGATATACGGACCTTTTCTAAGTGAACGACTCATAATCTATTAAGTTTAATTCCGATTATTTCTTCCTTCTTTCAATGATGAACTTGTTGGAGGCCGCCTTCGGATTGCGGGTCTTGTAACCCTTCGCAGGCAGACCCTTACGGGAACGGGGATGTCCGCCGGAAGCACGTCCTTCACCACCTCCCATCGGGTGGTCGTGAGGATTCATCACGACGCCGCGGTTGTGGGGACGACGACCGAGCCAGCGGCTGCGTCCTGCCTTGCCGTAAGACTCCAGGTTGTGGTCAGGATTGGAGACCGTGCCGACGGTGGCGCGGCAGGCGACGGGAACCATCCTGGTCTCACCCGAGGGGAGACGGAGGACGGCGTAACCGCCTTCACGCGCTGCGAGCTGAGCGAAAGTACCGGCGGAGCGGGCCATAGTGGCGCCCTGTCCGGGACGGAGCTCGATGTTGTGCACGAGGGTACCAACCGGAATTTCACTTAAGGGAAGGCTGTTGCCGACTTCGGGAGCGACACCGCTTCCGGATGCGACGACCTGGCCTACCTTGATGCCGTTGGGGGCGATGATGTACCTCTTCTCACCGTCTTCGTACTGGACGAGGGCGATGCGGGCGCTGCGGTTGGGATCATACTCGATGGTCTGGACCGTGGCGGTCTGTCCGTCCTTGTTGCGGCGGAAGTCGATGATACGGTACATCCTCTTGTGGCCGCCGCCGATGTAGCGAACGGTCATCTGGCCGGTGTTGTTGCGGCCGCCCGTACTCTTGAGAGGTTCCAGCAATGATTTCTGCGGTTTCTTCGCAGTGATGTCGTCAAAGGCGCTGATGACTTTGTTCCTCTGACCCGGGGTTACCGGCTTGAATTTTCTGACTGCCATTGTAGTACCTCCTTAGATATTGCTGTAGAAATCAATCTTGTCTTCACCGGCAAGCGTGACGTACGCCTTCTTGAAGTGGTTCGTGCGTCCGGAAAGGAGGCCGGCCTTGGTGTAGCGGCTCTTGCGCTTTCCGTGGTAGTTTGCGGTGTTCACGGACTCGACGGAGACATTGTACATCTTCTCCACCGCTTCCTTGATCTGAAGCTTGTTGGCATCGCGGTCCACCACGAAGCCGTAACGGTTCAACTTTTCGCCCTGAGCCGTCAGCTTCTCTGTTACTATAGGCTTAATGATAATTCCCATCTCTTTGGTGATTTACTTGATCCTGGAAGCGAGAATGTCCTGTACGCCGTCGAAGAAGACCAGCTTGTTCGCGTTCATGATCGCGTAGGTGTTGATCTCGTCCACGGTGATGACCTTCACTTCGGGAAGGTTGCGGGATGAAAGGAAAATGTTGTCGGAGTTCTCGGGAAGGACGAAGAGGACCTTGCGGTCACCGGCCTTGAGATTACCGACGATACGGAGGAACTCCTTGGTCTTGGGAGCGTCCATCGCGAACGGCTCGACGCAGATGAGGGCTTCTTCCTGAGCCTTGTAGCTGAGGGCGGAGAAGCGCGCAAGCTGCTTGACCTTCTTGTTGAGCTTGTTCCTGTAGAGACGGGGCTTGGGTCCGAAGACGCGTCCGCCGCCGACGAAGATGTTGGCCTTGCGGCTGCCGTGACGTGCACCGCCGCCGCCTTTCTGGCGACCGAGTTTCTTGGTGCTGTATGCGACCTCGCTGCGGTCCTTGGTCTTGGAAGTGCCCTGGCGCTGGTTGGCCAGATACTGCACGACGTCAAGGTAGATGGCGTGGTCGTTGGGAGTGATGCCGAAAATCCTCTCGTCGAGTTCGACCTGCTTGCCGGAAGCGGTTCCGTCAATCTTCAATACTGAAAGTTTCATAACTTATGCCTCCACGATTAAGTAGGAACCCTTGGCTCCGGGGACGGAACCCTTGACTACGAGAAGGTTGTTCTCAGGGATCACCTTGACTACCTTCAGGTTGAATACTTTCACCCTCTCATTGCCCATGTGGCCGGCCATGCGCATTCCCGGGAAAACGCGGGAAGGCCATGAGGAAGCGCCCATGGAACCGGGGTGGCGAAGACGGTTGTGCTGTCCGTGCGTGGTCCCGCCGACACCGGCAAAGCCGTAACGGTGGACGACGCCCTGGAAGCCCTTACCCTTCGATGTTCCGACTACGTCCACGAAAGGAACCTCGTCCTTGAGGATGTCCTCGACCGTGATGACGTCGCCGAGATTGAGCTCCCTGGAGAAATCGGCCGGGAATTCGACCAGTTTCTTCTTAGGGGTGGTACCTGCCTTTTTGAAGTGGCCCTGGAGAGCCTTGCTGGCGTGCTTTTCAGTGGTTTCGTCATAGGCAAGCTGTACAGCGGCATAACCATCTTTTTCAACTGTACGAAGTTGCGTAACAACGCACGGACCAGCCTCGATAACGGTGCACGGTATAACCTTACCGTCGGCACCGAAAACGGAAGTCATTCCGATTTTCTTTCCAATTAATCCAGGCATTGGTTTTGGTAATTAATTGATACTAAATTGTTTAAACAAATCCGCGCAAAATTGCGGGCTGCAAATATACGATTAATTTTCCAAATATCAAGCATTTGACGGGAATTGTTTTTTACGGGCAGGGGCGGCGCCGGCTCCCGGTGAGTGAGATGGCCGGTTTTACTCACGGAAGGCAGTTCCGGGTGGCCACGGTGAGTGGAAAGGACGGTTTTGCTCACCGGAGGCAGTTCCGGGTGGCCCCGGTGAGTGGGAGGGCCGGTTTTGCTCACGGAAGCGGGAGCCGGGCCCCGAAAAGGGTCCGTCCGCGAACCCGGGAGGATTCACGGACGGAAGCGTTGACTGGCGGCACCAAGGCCGGCCCGGGGCGGGCCGCCCCTAGAAGATCAGCAGGTACAGTCCGGCGGCGACGAAGGCTCCGGCGACGGGCCCGGCGACGGGCACCCAGCTGTAGAACCAGCCGCTCTTCCCCTTGCCCTTGATGGGCAGCAGGGCGTGCGCAAGGCGCGGGCTGAGGTCGCGGGCGGGATTGAGGGCGTATCCGGTCGTGCCGCCGAGCGACATGCCTATGGCCATGATGATGCAGGTCACGGGGAAGGCGCCGAGAGATCCGGTCCCGGCGGGCGCGCCGGCCACGGTGAAGGCGTTGCCGCTTGTCGCGAGGGCGAGAATGGAGAACACCAGAAGGCACGTGGCGACCATCTCGCAGAAGAAGTTGCGCCAGGGATTGTACATCGCCGGCATTGTGCAGAAGGTGCCGAGCATGGCGTCAGGCTGGTCCGCGGTGGCCTCGTAGTGGTTCTTGAAGAAGAGCCAGACAAGGACGGCTCCGGCGAATCCTCCGAGCATCTGCGCCGCGATATACGGCAGCACGGCGGCTCCGGGGAAACTTCCGGCGGCCCACAGGCCGACGGTCACGGCAGGATTCAGGTGGGCTCCGGAATAGGGCCCGGCGATGAACACGCCGGCCATCACGGCAAAGCCCCACCCGAGGGTGACGACCACCCAGCCGGCTCCCTTGGCCTTGGAATTGTTCAGAGTAACATTTGCGCAGACCCCGTCACCGAGGAGAATCAGGACCAGGGTCCCGATGAATTCAAAGATACATTGTGTCCACATAGTTCAATGGTTATTTGCTTTTAGTGCGTGCGACGGCGTCGGCCCACCCGGCCTTCAGGGCCGCGACCGAAGCGGCGTCCATCGACGGGGTGAAGACACGCTCGGCCTTCCATTGGCTCTTCACGTCCTCGAGCCCGTCCCAATAACCGACGGCAAGACCCGCCAGATAGCAGGCGCCGAGGGCGGTGGTCTCCGTCACGGAAGGCCGCACGACGGCCGTTCCGAGCACGTCGGACTGGAACTGCATCATGAGGTTGTTGCGGGAGGCGCCCCCGTCGACCTTGAGTCCGGCGAGGGTCAGCCCGGCGTCCTTGCGCATCGCTTCGACTATGTCCATGGTCTGGAAGGCGATGCCTTCGAGCGCGGCGCGGGCGATATGGGCGGCGGTGGACCCGCGAGTCAGCCCGCAGATGGTCCCATGGGCATACTGGTCCCAGTACGGGGCGCCCATCCCGGTGAAGGCGGGCACGAAATAGACCCCGCCGTTGTCCGGCACGGAAGCGGCGAGGGCCTCGACCTCGGAAGAGGAGCGGATGATCCCGAGCGAGTCGCGCAGCCACTGCACGACGCTGCCGCCGACGAAGATGGACCCTTCGAGGGCGTAGTTCACGGTGTCCCCTATCTTCCAGGCCACTGTGGTGAGAAGGTTGTTCTTGGAGAGTATGGGCTTGGAACCGCTGTTCATCAGCAGGAAGCAGCCGGTGCCGTAGGTGTTCTTGACGGAGCCGGGCTCCGTGCACATCTGCCCGAAAAGTGCGGCCTGCTGGTCCCCGGCGATGCCGGCGATGGGCACCTCGCTGCCGAAGAGACCCTTGTCCGTCACCCCGTAGACCTCGCTGGAAGAGCAGACTTTCGGGAGCATCGAAGCCGGCACTCCGAGAAGGTCCAGCAGTTCCTCATCCCATTGCAGGGTGTGGATGTTGAACAGCATCGTGCGGGAGGCGTTCGTCACGTCGGTGACATGGACCCGCCCCGCGGTGAGCTTCCAGACGAGCCAGCTGTCCACCGTCCCGAAGCGCAGGAACCCCTGGTCGGCCTTTACGCGGGCGCCGGGCACGTTGTCCAAGATCCATTTGATCTTCGTGCCGCTGAAATAGGCGTCGAGGATGAGTCCGGTCTTGCTGCGGATGAAGTCCGTAAGGCCCTCGTTCCGCAGGGAATCGCAGTAGCCGGAGGTGCGCCTGTCCTGCCACACTATGGCATTGTACACGGGTTCTCCCGTGCGCACGTCCCAGACAATCGTGGTCTCGCGCTGGTTCGTGATGCCGATCGCGGCGACCCTGCTGCCGTTGATGCCCATTCCCGCAAGGGCCTCGGCGATCACAGACGCTTCCGAGGACCATATCTCCTGCGGATCGTGTTCTACCCTTCCGGGCTCCGGGAAATGCTGCGTGAATTCTTTCTGCGAAACCGAACGGATGTTTCCGTCCCTGTCGAAGACTATCGCCCTCGAACTGCTGGTGCCCTGGTCAAGGGCAAGGATGTATTTCTCTTCCATACTGAAAGCAAATATACAATATTATTCAATTCCTTCAACCCTTGAACCCCGAAAGGGACATGTCCGGATAAAGCTACGAGGGGTAGCTGCTGCCGTACGTCTCTATAGTTCGTCCAAAAGATTCTTGAACACGAAGCCGGCATGCACTATGTCCCGCCGCCAAGGAATGGGCTTTCAGGGGGGGTGGCGTAAAACTACTGGCACGGCACGATTGACGGCAACGGCTTCTGAGTGGCTTCAGGGACGGTTTTATCATTGACTTCCGTGCCAGAAGCGGCTCCTGAGGACAGGTGTGGCACGCCTCTCCGGGGTAAAACACTGATACCCAGCATT
>JAEEGL016465966.1_pt1 | contig 17517 bp, 21 predicted proteins | sample 9134231 | NCBI WGS metagenome assembly JAEEGL01 (sample SAMN16246548, study PRJNA631951) | gut metagenome | biome: gut microbiome; feature: rumen; material: fiber-attached | host: Bos | place: Iran: Karaj | collected 2018-10 | reverse complement strand
TCTACAGAATCGTAGTAGCAGACGCTAGAGCACCACGTGATGGTAGAAACATCGATGAGATCGGTACATACGATCCAAATCAGGAGCCAGCAGAGGTTACAGTTGATACTGAGGCAGCTAAGAAGTGGATTGCAAACGGTGCAAAACCAACTGAGACAGTAGCTAGACTTTTCAAGCAGGCAGGTGTTCAGTAATCATTCAATCGAAAGGTAGAGGAATATAGTGATGAAAGAATTAGTTGAAGTAATTGCTAAGTCACTTGTAGACAATCCGGAAGAGGTTGTTGTTTCCGAGAAAGAAGACGCTAAGTCAATCGTTGTTGAACTTCGCGTTGCACCTTCTGATATGGGAAAGGTTATTGGAAAACAGGGTAGAATCGCAAAGGCTATACGTGCGGTTGTAAAGGCTGCAGCCTCAAAGATTGACAAGAAGGTTATCGTTGATATTATTGACGTAGCTTAATTTTCTAAGAAAGAGCTTGAGTTAATCAGGCTCTTTTACTTATTATAAGGGTAGTATGATTGTTACTTTAAAAAGTAATTAAATTTGGAGGCAAATTTGGAAGAATTATATCAGGTTGGTGCTATCACACAGACACACGGTATCAAGGGTGAGGTCAAGGTATTTCCTTTGACAGATGACATTTCCCGCTTCAAAAATATGAAGAATCTTTTGCTTGATGGAGGAAAGGACGGCTATATTGAGCTTGAGGTTGAGAATGTTCGCCAGCAGAAGAATCTTGTAATTCTTAAGTTCAAGGGCATTGACAACATTAACGACATTGAAAAATATAAAGGCAAGGGTCTCTATGTCACTAAGGATAATCGTGTTAAGCTTAAAGCTGATGAATATTTCATAGCGGATCTTATCGGATGTGAGGTCTACACAGACGAAAATCCTGATGAGAAATTTGGCGAGATTTCTGATGTTATGGAGACAGGCGCCAACGATGTTTACGATATAGAGCTTACTACAGGAGGTAATGTGCTTCTGCCAGCCATTAAGGAATGTATTTTAAAGGTGGATGTCGAGGCTCGCAGAGTTGACATTCATTTATTGAAAGGTTTGATGGATTAGAATGAAATATTATATTTTAACCCTTTTTCCAGAGATGATTGAGGATGCCTTAAACACCAGCATACTTGGTCGTGCTAAAAATGCCGGTGCTATATCCTTTGAAGCAGTTAATATTCGTGATTACACCTTGTCTAAGCATAAAAAGGTAGATGATTACCCTTATGGTGGTGGCGCCGGAATGGTTATGCAGGCTCAGCCTATATACGATGCCTACCAGGCTATCTGTGAAAAGGCAGGCCATAAGGTTCACTGCATTTATCTGACTCCACAGGGACAGCTTTTTAACCAACAGTCAGCTAAGGAGTTGGCTCTAAAGGAGGATATTTGTCTCCTTTGTGGTCACTACGAGGGCATTGACGAGCGTGTCCTCGAGGAAATAGTTGATGAATATTATTCAATTGGAGATTATGTTCTAACTGGCGGTGAACTGCCATCCCTTGTTATGATTGATGCTATTTCCAGAATGGTACCTGGAGTTCTCACTAATTCTGAGTCAGGAGAGGATGAATCCTTAGAGAACAATCTTTTGGAGTATCCTCAGTATTCTCGCCCAGAGACCTGGAACGGAAGACAGGTTCCACCGATTTTATTATCTGGTGATCATGCAAAGGTTGATGCCTGGAGAAAAGAACAGTCAATTCTCAGGACACAGCAGAGACGTCCTGATTTATACCAGAAATATTTGGATTCAACTGTTGATTAATGGCGGAATCCATGTTAATATACTATAGTTGCTAAAGAAGAGATGGTCCGCTGATTTGCAATAGGGCATTTCAAGAACGTCGCGTAGTTTAGGAGGATTTAAAATGAACGCAAACGAGATTATTAAGAACATTGAAGCTGCAGAGCTTAAGGCTGAGCTTCCTGAGTTTTCAGTAGGAGACACAGTTAAAGTTTACGGCCGTATCGTTGAGGGTAACCGTACACGTACTCAGGTATTTGAGGGTACAGTTATTAAGAGACAGGGCGGTAGCAATCGTGAGACATTTACAGTACGTAAGTCATCAAACGGTGTAGGTGTTGAGAAGACATGGCCACTTCACAGCCCAAACGTTGAGAAGATCGAAGTAGTTCGTAGAGGTAAGGTTCGTAGAGCTAAGCTTTACTACCTCAGAGATCTTACAGGTAAGAAGGCTAAGGTTAAGGAGAGAATTTAATCTCGCAATTCATGGAACAGTCACGAATGTGGCTGTTCTTTTACTTTTAATGGAAATTATATGCAAAGTGCGGTAAAATTACACTAAAGATTAAAAAGGGATTTTGTATGTTTTTATCAATTAAAAGACTATTTAATAGAAACTCACTAAACAGAAAAGACGGTCTTAATTTTCGTAGAAGACGTAGAAAACTGGATTTTGATAAAGTAAAGTATGTAGGCGTTTTGCTTTTAGAGCTTGCAATTGTGATAGGCTTAGCATATGGCGTGGTTATAGCATTTGGTAAGCAGGTAGAATGTTCTAATTCATCTATGGAGCCTACCTACGAAACATCCGATATATTACTTATAAACACTATTGCATATAAGCTTAGCTCACCTGAGACTAACGATGTTATTGCTTTCAAGCCAAAGTCAAATGTTAATGCCAGCTATAGCATCAAGCGAGTGATTGCCACACCTGGTGATACAATATACATCAACAATGGTCGTATCTATTTGAATGATGAGCTTTACAAGGAAAATCTTGAGGTGGAGAGAATTGAGAACGCTGGTATAGCAGCCACACCTATTACACTTCAGGATAATCAGTTTTTTGTATTAGGAGACAACCGCAATTCTTCAGAGGATTCGCGATACGAAAGTGTCGGCTTTGTAGCCAGTGAAGATATTTTAGGAAAAGTATGGATGAGATATCCATTTTAGAGGTGATTTATGGAATTTCAATGGTATCCAGGGCATATGACCAAAGCCAAGCGTCAGATGCAGGAAGATATTAAGCTTATAGATTTAGTTATCGAGGTAATTGACGCCAGATGTCCTATTTCAAGCCGTAATCCAGATATTAATGGTCTTGCTAATGGAAAGCTTAGACTTATCCTTTTAAATAAGTCAGATTTGGCAGATAAATCTGTGAACCAGAAATGGATTGAATACTTTAAGAGCCAGGGCTTTTATTGTGTTGAGCTGGATTCACGAGACAGGAAAAATATGAAGGGCGTTCAGGCTACTCTTGATGAGGTTTGCGCAGCAAAGTTTGAACGTGACAGAAAAAGAGGCATAAAGAACAGGCCGGTTAGAGCTATGGTTGTTGGAATTCCAAACGTTGGAAAGTCAACCTTCATCAATTCCTTTGCAGGTCGAGCTGTTGCCAAGACAGGCAATAAGCCTGGTGTGACAAAGGGAAAGCAATGGATAAAGCTTAACAAATCAGTTGAATTGCTTGATACACCTGGTATTCTTTGGCCAAAGTTTGAGGACAATACTGTTGGCTTGCATTTAGCGTTTATAGGCTCTATCAATGATGCAATAATCGAGACTAGAGAGCTTGCGCTGGAGCTTGCAGATTTCCTTAAGGGCAATTATTCAGGAGTGATGAACAAGCGCTACGAGGTAAATGAGGAAGCTGTTAATCACGAGATTATCACTGAGATTGCCTCAAAACGTAATTTCGTTAAAAAGGGGTCTGAACTTGATTTTGACAAAGCAGCACAGGTTTTAATAGATGAATTTAGAAATGGAAGCTTAGGAAATATTTCACTTGAGAGGCCGTAAAATGAGCGTAATTGACTTTAACGAGGAAGAACAGATTAAAAGGGACATAGAAAGGGCTAGAGCTAATGTTGATGAATCACCTTCTATGGCCCGTCCAAATATGAGAAATGCCGAGCCTGAGGAAGAGGGAGAAGCACATTTGACTAAGGGCGCTATCATAAAAGAAATTATAAGCGTCATTATTAATGTTTTAATTTGCTTTGCGGTGGTATTTATAATCACCCAGTTCATAGGACAGCGCACGGTAGTAAGTGGTTCTTCTATGGAGGACACCCTTACTGATGGTGACAATCTGATTGTAGATAAAATCAGCTATCGTATTCACGATCCGGAGCGTTTTGATGTGGTTGTTTTCCCGTACAAATACGAGGAGGATACCTACTACATTAAGCGTATCATCGGCCTTCCAGGTGAATATGTCTATATTGATGGTTCTGGCAATATCTATGTAAATGATGTGCTTCTTGAAGAAAATTATGGTACAGAGGTTATCCTTAACGCAGGCTTGGCCAGCAGTGAGGTTCATTTAGGCGCTGACGAGTACTTTGTATTAGGTGACAACCGCAACAACAGTACCGATTCGAGATTTGAAGCTGTTGGAAATATCAAGGGAGATGATATTGTGGGCAAGGCTTGGCTTAGAGTATTCCCATTTAAGGAATTTGGCCTTGTGGACAATATAGAATAGTTATGACTGAGAAGAAGATCACTGAAATCCAAAAAGAATATAAGGACGCGTCAATTGATACTTTACCTTTATTCATAGAGGAATACATTAATGATGGCAGGCCAGGAGTTTCTAAAATCATTAATCAGGCTTTGAATAAGATGGAGAAGCTTCGCCTTGAAAAGGAGAGAATTGAGCGACTTAAGGAGTACGAGTACAAATATTGGGATAAATATGATTACGTAGGGGGCATTGACGAGGTTGGCCGAGGACCATTGGCAGGTCCTGTAGTTACAGCCTGTGTAATCTTACCAAAGGATTGCGATATCCTGTACATCAACGACTCTAAAAAGCTTTCCGCTGCCAAGAGGGAGGAGCTTTATGAGGAGATAATGGAAAAGGCTGTTTCCGTTTCCATAGGTGTGGTTTCAGAGGCTCGTATAGATGAGATTAATATTCTTCAGGCCACCTATGAGGCTATGCGACAGGCAGTTTCTGAATGTAAGGTACAGCCACAGGTGCTCTTAAATGATGCAGTTACTATTCCTGGTATAGATATTCCGCAGGTGCCTATTATTAAGGGCGATGCCAAGTCAATTTCCATTGGCGCAGCCAGCATTATTGCAAAGGTTACCAGAGACAGAATGATGGTTGAATATGAGGATATTTATCCAGAATATCATTTTGCTTCAAATAAAGGTTATGGCTCTCAGGAGCATATAGATGCCCTGAGAAAGTACGGACCAAGTCCTATACATAGAAGGTCCTTCATAGGAAACTTTGTTTAATATGTTACTTTGAAAGGTAACATGGGGTGAGTTATGAACATAAATACAGGGCTTAATCCATACAATAGCAATTACATTAATAATGTGGCTGACAGGGGCAAGCTTAGCCAAAGCCAATCCTTAACTGGCTCTCCAACAGACACCCTTAAGGAAGGGGATGTTTTCGAGGGCTCTGTTAATTCTGTGGAAAATGGAAAGGTTGTAATAGGCCTTGCCAATGGTCAGACTATGACGGCTCGTCTTGATAATGGTGTTAGTCTTGTGCCGGGGCAGTCCATTTTTTTTGAAGTAAAAAGCACCGATGGAAGCCTTGTTCAAATTCGTCCGGTTAATCTAAATGGTCTAGAGGCAAATCCCACACTTCTAAAGGCTCTGGATATGGCCAATATTTCTGCTAACGAGCGTAGCATAAATATGGTCAATTCAATGATGCAAAATTCTATGTCTATTAATCCTGAAAATCTTTCAAATATGCATAGAATTTTACTTAATAATCCAGAGGTGGATGTTCAGACTCTCGTGACTATGGCAAAATACGGTTTGGAAATAACGCCTGATAACGTGGCTATGTTCCAAAATTATGCCAGTGATAAGGCAGTGCTCACAGATAATTTTGATGCTATATCAGATATGCTACCTGAGCTTATGGCATCTAAGGATGTGACAGCAGAACAGGTTATAAGTTTAAATAGCGGCCTAAAGGCTATTTTTGTTGAAGGTGAGGCGGGTCTTGCTGAAGAAGCTGTTGCGCCAGCAGAAGAGACTGCCGTTCAACAGCAGACAGCAGATGGAACTGTAGTAGAAAAGGAAGCTACTGCAAATGTTAATCCGGATGTAAATATTGATGCTGAATTACTTGAGGAAGAAGGCATAGATACTGAGCTTAATCCTAAGCTTCAGCCTGAAATTAATTCAGATAAAGGTAACATAGTTTCTCCTGAAAATTCTGCAGTTAATATTTCAAAAACTATTCCAGAGGTAGCTACAGAGTCAGAGTCAATAATTGCGGCTGAGAAGAACGCTAGCGATCCCCAAAAGGTTGCTATGGAACAGGCAGAAAGTGAAAACGAGGCAGGTACTCAGGTGCTTAATTCCTTTGCCAGTGAAAAGCAGGTTACTTCCTTTAACACTCTTCTTAACAATCTTCCAGATTTTCCTAAAAATAATTTGGAGATTTTTGGAGAGGATGGCACTCTGAAAATGGATGCCAATATAAAAGAGGTATTTAGAGAAATAGCTGATTACCTGGAAAATCATCCAGATATTCCAAAAGAGACATTAAATGATATAATAAAGGCTCCGCTTTATAAGGGATTGCTTAAGAACCTTATTGCAGAAAGCTTTACTATGGAGCCTAAGGATGTGACAAAGCCTGGAGAAATATTCAAGCTTTACGAGAGAGTGCTGAAGCAGACAGAGGCACTGGAAAAGCTTATTGCAAACTTTAACAATAAAGCGGCTGAATCAATAAAGAATCAGACCACAGAGATAAAGCAGAATATTAATTTTATGAATTCTGCAAACGAGATGTATAATTTCGTTCAGATACCATTAAAGATGTATAATCAAAACACTGATAGCATGCTGTACGTTAGACAGAACAAAAAGAGCAGCTATGAGGAGGGTGAGGAAATCACTGCGTTTCTTCACTTTGATATGGAATACTTAGGTCCTACAGATGTTTTTATTTCCCTTAAGGAAATGAAGGTTGGCTGTAAATGGAATTTGGCAAATGAAGCCTCTTTACAGCTTATTGAGGATAACATAGACTTGCTGACGGAGCGACTTAATGCAAAGGGCTTCACTGTCAGCACTCAGATGACCTGTGGAGAGCCTAAGGCAGATTTTGTGGAGGATTTTCTAGGTGCTCCACCGATAGAAGCCACAAATCCTAGTTACGGCCTAGTGCATAGATATAGTTTTGATATGAGGGCATAATTATGGCTGAGGAGAAGAAAATCGACAAAAATAAAACTGCGGTTGCTCTTTCCTATGAGGCTGGCGATGCTGCGCCAAAGATTTTGGCATCAGGCAAAGGCTATGTAGCTGAGCAGATAATTGAAGAAGCTAAAAAGGCTGATGTGCCTTTTTATCAGGATAATGAACTGGCTGAGACCTTGAGCAAGCTTAATATTGGAGACGCCATTCCACCAGAGCTGTACGAGGTCGTTGCCGAGATTTTAGTTTTTGTAAATGATATGGAAAAACTAAAATCAAAGCTGGGCAGATAATATTAGTTTTATATGAATAACAGAAGACAAGGTAATGATTTTGAAGTCTTGGCGGCAGATTATCTTAAGCGACAGGGCTTTCGCATTTTACAGCAGAACTTTTATTGTAAAATGGGTGAGATAGATATTGTTGCAAGGGATGAGGAGTATTTGGTTTTTGTGGAGGTAAAATACCGCAAGACAAAGGCTAATGGTTCCGCTGCTGAGGCTGTAAATTTTAATAAAAAGAGAAAGATATGCCGATGCGCTGATGTATGGCTAATGATGCACCAGGGCATGGGAAATGTATCAGTTAGGTTTGATGTAGTAGCAATAGAGGAAGGACATTTATCGCATTATAAAAATGCGTTTGAGTATATACCAGTATGTTAAATGCAAGTCATAAAATAGGAACTGTATCTGAGGGAAGCCCGGCGGAGAAGGCAGGATTTGTTCCTGGAGATATAATCAAAAAAATTAATAATGTAGAGCTTGTGGATATTTTTGATTATCACTATTACAGTGACGAGGCAAATATCACAGTAGAGCTCCTTCACGAGGATGGCACTACAAGTGAGGTGCAAGTTCAAAAGGAGGAGGGTGAGGATTTAGGTGTAATCTTCTGTAACGGTCTTATGGATGATTACAAATCCTGCTCCAACAAATGTGCCTTTTGCTTTATCGACCAGATGCCTCCTGGAATGAGGGAGACCCTTTATTTTAAGGATGATGACACCCGCCTTTCATTTTTGCAGGGCAATTACGTTACCCTTACAAATATGAAGATGGCTGACCTGGACAGAATCATCGCCTACAAGCTGGGACCTATTAATATTTCTGTTCACGCCACCAATCCAGAGCTTAGAGTGAAGCTTCTTCACAACCGTTTTGCTGGAGATATTTTAGATAAGATACGAAAGCTTTACGAGGCTGAAATTCCTATGAATGCTCAGGTGGTTTCCTGCCTAGGGCTTAATGATGGACCAGAGCTGGATAGGACCATCAGCGACTTGCTGGATTTTGCTCCTGTAATGAGCTCAATGTCAGTTGTTCCTGTAGGTGTTACAAAGTTCCGCGACGGACTTTACCCTCTCAGGACATACACAGCTGAAGAGGCAGGCAAGGTTATAGACCAGATTGAGCACTGGCAACAGGTAGCCATGGAGCGAATTGGAAATCATTTTGTTCAGGCCTCTGATGAATGGTATATTTTAGCTGGACGCCCATTGCCTGAGGCTGAGAGATATGATGGCTTTATTCAGCTGGAAAATGGTGTTGGAATGCTTCGCTTACTTCACGAGGAAGTGCTTGATGCCCTTGAGGACATTAAAAAGCCACTTTTCATGAAAAAGAGAAAGGTAACCATTGCCACTGGAAAGCTGGCTGCACCATTTATGAGACAGCTTTCTGATATAATCACTGAAAAGTTCAATAAGGTCACTGTAGAGGTTATTCCTATTACCAATGATTTCTTTGGTGAGGAAATCACTGTATCAGGACTTATTACAGGACAGGATTTAATTGCACAGCTAAAGGGCAAGGATTTAGGTGATAATTTACTTTTATCCTGCACCATGCTTAGAGCCCAGGAAGAGGTATTCCTTGATGATGTGACCCTCTCAGAGCTTGAGGAAACTTTACAAGTAAAGACCCGTATTGTACAATCAGACGGGCATGATTTCGTACATGCCATAATAGGACGTTAATTTATAGAAAGAGGTATATTATGTCTAGACCAGTAGTGGCCATTGTAGGCCGTCCAAATGTTGGTAAATCTACGCTGTTTAATGCATTGGCTGGAGAGCGTATTTCTATAGTAAAAGATACACCAGGTGTTACAAGAGACAGAATTTATGCAGATGTTTCCTGGCTTAATTATGATTTCACAATGATTGATACAGGCGGTATCGAGCCAGATTCTAAGGATATTATCCTTTCTCAGATGCGTGAGCAGGCTCAGATTGCCATTGATACTGCAGATGTCATCATTTTCCTTGTAGACGTTAAACAGGGTCTTCAGGATAGTGATTCAAAGGTTGCAGATATGCTTCGTCGCTCTCACAAGCCAGTTGTTCTTGTTGTAAACAAGGTAGACAGCTTTGAGAGAGATATGGCAGATGTTTACGAGTTTTATAATCTTGGTATCGGTGATCCAGTTCCAGTTTCTGCTTCATCACGTCTTGGCTTCGGTGATATGCTTGATGTGGTTGTCAGCTATTTCCCTGAGCCTACAGGTGAGGAAGAAGAGGATGACACTCCTAAGATTGCCGTTATCGGTAAGCCAAACGTAGGAAAGTCATCACTGATTAACAAGCTTTGTGGTGAGGAGCGTGTTATCGTTTCTGACATTGCAGGTACTACCCGTGATGCAGTAGACACTAAGGTTCGCTACAATCACAAGGATTACATTTTCATAGATACTGCAGGTCTTCGTCGTAAGAGCAAGATTAAAGAGGACCTTGAAAGATACTCAATTGTCCGTGCTGTAGCCTCTGTAGAAAAGGCTGACGTGGTTATTATTATGATTGATGCCACAGAGGGTGTTACAGAGCAGGATGCAAAGATTGCCGGTATTGCTCATGAGCGTGGAAAGGGTATAATTGTATGTGTAAATAAGTGGGATGCCATTGAGAAAAATGACAAGACCATGAAGGAGCATGAGACTAAGATTCGTCAGATTCTTTCATTTATGCCTTACGCATCAATTCTTTTCATCTCAGTTAAGAGTGGACAGCGTCTTGGCAAGATTTACGAGACAATTGATGCCGTCATTGAAAACAACTCAATGCGTATTGCTACAGGTGTACTTAACGAAATTGTCACTGAGGCAGTTGCACTTCAGCAGCCACCTACAGATAAGGGCAAGAGACTTAAAATTTTCTACACCACACAGGTTGCAGTTAAACCACCTACCTTTGTTATTTTTGTAAATGAGAAATATTTAATGCACTTTTCATATGTTCGTTATTTAGAGAACCGAATCAGAGATGCGTTTGGCTTCGAGGGAACATCTCTGAAATTTATAATTAGAGAGAGGAAGGAAAACGAATAATGATTATTGGGAGAATAGTTGCTGTATTAATTGGTTATTGCTTTGGTATGATTCTGATGGGGTATTTGATTGGAAAGTCAAAGCATATTGACCTTACAAAGGTCGGCAGCGGTAATGTGGGTTCTACAAACACCATGAGAAATCTTGGGGTTACAGCAGGTCTTATAACCTTACTTTGGGATTGCTTCAAATGCGTTGTAGCCTGCTTCTTTGTATGGCTTACATATCATCGATTCTTTGATGATGTGAGCATTTATATGGTGTACGCAGGCCTTGGAACAGTCCTTGGACATGATTTCCCATGCTATATGCACTTTAAAGGCGGTAAGGGCGTAGCTTCTACCTTGGGATTCATCATTGCATTATTCCCAATGGGACTTCCAATTCCAGCTTGTATCTTTATTGCACTTGTTGCTCTTACACGTTATGTATCACTTGGCTCAATCATTGGATGCTTATCCTTTGCACTTGAGATGCTTATTGGCGCATACTTTGGATTAGTACCATTTGAGGGCTCAGAGCTTGTAGAGGTTCTGGTAATCTGTTGCTTCGTCTCAGGACTTGCAATCGTACTTCACCACGCTAATATAAAACGTTTATTAGCAGGCAACGAAAATAAATTCTCATTCCACCCAGAGACTAGAGCATAATTTTGAAAGACTAGAGGTTTTTGATGGCTAGAATTAGTGTATTTGGAGCAGGAAGCTGGGGCATAGCCTTGGCTGTAATGCTTAATAAAAATGGACATGATGTAAAGGTTTGGTCCCACAGACAGTCACAGGTGGACCAGATGAATGACACTCATACCAGTGACAAGATTAAGGGGGTAAAGCTCCCTGAGTCTATGACCTTTACAGCAGACATTGAGGACGCTGCAAAGTCCGCAGATGTTGTTCTTATGGCAGTGCCTTCAAAGGCTACCAGAGAGACAGCAGAAAAGATTAAATCATTTGTTAATGATAATCAGATTTTTATCACTGTCACAAAGGGTATCGAGGAGGAGACTCTTTTCACTCAGACAGAGATTTTAGAGAATGTTTTAGGTTCAGAAAAACGTATATGCGTATTATCTGGCCCTAGCCACGCAGAGGAGGTTGTTGTTTTCAAGCCTACTCTTGTTGTTGCAGGCTCTACCGACAGACAGACCTCTTTATTTGTTCAGAACCTTTTTATGAACAAGTATTTTAGAGTATATTCTTCACCAGATGTAAAGGGCATTGAGGTTGGTGCAGCTCTTAAAAATGTCATTGCTCTTGCCGCAGGTATGTCTGATGGCCTTGGTTTTGGAGACAATGCGAAAGCGGCACTTATCACCCGTGGTATCAAAGAGATTTCGGCACTTGCAGTTGCCATGGGCGGTCAGGCAGAGACTCTTGCTGGCCTTACAGGTGTTGGTGATTTAATTGTTACTTGTTCATCTATCCATTCTAGAAACAGAATGGCTGGTTTTTATATTGGACAGGGCATGTCAAAGGATGAGGCAATGGAAAAGGTAGCAATGGTTGTAGAGGGTGTTTACTCTGCAAAGGCTGCCAAGAAGCTTGCTGAAAAATATAATATTGAAATGCCAATCGTAGATGTGGTTAACGCAGTTCTCTTTGATGGACTTGCAGCTAAGGATGCAGTCTATGAGCTTATGACTCGTTCAAAGAAGGACGAGACCAGCGATATGGAATGGTAATAAAAGACTAGCTTCGGCTAGTCCTTTTTCAAATTTAAAATAGAGGTACAAAATTTATGAAGGCTTATTTTGCAGGTGGATGTTTTTGGTGCGTTACACCTATCTACAAGATTTACGGAGTAGATTCTGTTGTGTGCGGATACTCCGGAGGAGATGAAGTAAATCCCACCTATGAGGATGTTAAAGCTCAAAAAACAGGTCACAGAGAGACAATTGAGCTTACTTATGAAAAGGAAAATGTTACCTACGACAAGCTCCTTGATATTTATTTTGCAAATGTTGATCCATTTGATGGTGAAGGACAATACATCGATAAGGGATTTTCTTATACACTGGCTATTTACTATCAGTCAGAGGAAGAAAAGCAAATCGCAGAGACTCATATAAAGGCTTTAGAGGAAGAATCAGGAAAGAAGGTTCAGGTGGCTCTTGAACCATTTAAGTTTTTCTGTCCAGCAGAGGAAGAACATCAGGATTATTACTTAAAGAATCCAGAGGCTTTTGAGAAGGAACTTATAGAAAGCGGAAGAAAAAAGTAAAAGTAAAATTGGGGGAATAAAAATGGACAGACCAATATTGAAAAACAAGCTTTATCTTTATCTGACAGAGTTTTTTGCGGGAATGTCAGTAATGGCGGTAGAGCTTGGCGCCAGTAGACTCTTGGCGCCTTATTTTAGTTCATCACAAATAGTTTGGACCATAATAATCGGAACGATTATGATTGCCATGGCTCTTGGAAATCTTTATGGTGGTCGAGCCGCCGATAAGGATCCAAATCCAGATAAGCTTTATTTACGAATTGTCATTGCAGCTATATGGATTGCGGCTATTCCGGTGGTAGGCAAATATATTATTATTGCTATTTCGGGATTGTTGATATTCACGGTTAGCAATAATTTTTTGATTATAGCAGGCTTTGTGGCTTGTATGGTGATATTCGTATTTCCGTTATTTTTACTTGGAACTGTCACACCATCACTTGTAAAGTTCTCAGTAGACAGCCTGGATGACAGTGGAACTGTAGTAGGTAAGCTAAATGCCAGCAATACCATCGGAAGTATTATTGGTACCTTTGTACCTACCTTTATCAGTATTCCAGCTGTTGGTACATCCATTTCATTTTTGATTTTTGCAGGCATATTACTAGTGCTTTGCATCATATATTTTGTCACTTCAAAAGTAAATTTTTCTCAGGCCAAGAGGGTTCCTGTTAGCATTGTCTTATTTTTAGTCTGCTGTCTTCTTGGTCACAACAATAGCTTTGCGTTTTGGCAGACTAATCTTACCTATGAGGGTGAGTCAATCTACAATTACCTTCAGGTCAGCGAGACTCAGGACAGGGTTATTCTTTCTACAAATGTTTTGTTTGGTGTTCAGTCTATTTACCAGAAGGAAAAGGGGCCTACAGGAATGTACTACGATTATGCTATGGCATCCCTTTTTATGTCAGGTGAAGAACCTAGAGAGCCAAAGAAGATTCTAATTTTAGGCAATGGTAGCGGAACCTTTGTCACACAGTGCAAAAGATATTTTGATGACGTGGATATTACAGGTGTAGAGATAGACCAGAAGATTACCGATTTAGCGGTGGAGTATTTTGAACTGTCGGAGGATGTTCCTGTAATTACGTATGATGGCAGGGCCTATCTAAATGCCATAGATGATAAATATGATGTGATTATGGTCGATGCCTACCAAGACATCACCATACCTTTTCAAATGTCTTCAGTGGAATTCTTCCAGCTGGTTGAGGACCATTTAAATGATGATGGTGTTATGGTTGTAAACATGAATATGCGAAGCAACACACCAGGCAATATAAATGATTATCTCGCTGATACCATAGGAAATGTATTCCCTTATATGCTCACCTCTGATGTCATCGGCTGGTCTAACAGAATATTATTTGCCAGCAATAACAGTGATATGGAGGATAGATTACTTGGTGCCATGTCTACAGAAAATGATGCTGACATGTTTCTTATGATGGCAAAGGTTTACGATGGACTTACAGTCTATGAGCCTGGAGATTTAATAATGACAGACGATAAAGCTCCTGTTGAGCTCCTTGGAATGAAGGTTATAGATGAAATCATTTCACAGGAGGTGGCAGGCTATAAGGACGTTTATGAAAAGGAAGGTCTTAAGGGACTGATAGAAATACTTTGATACATTAATTAAGGAGCTCTCTAGTGAGGGCTCCTTAGTTTATATTTATGATTACATATTCTGAACGGGTGCCGGTTTTAAATTTTAAAGCCCAGTCAGAAATTCCAGAGGTGACGATAAAATCAGTACCATTAATCTGTTTGTAGCCATAGGTGAAATCATTGGCTCCCACAAGTACTCCAATATAACGAATAGGAATCATCTGACCACCGTGGGTATGACCTGATAAAACAAGATCCGCTTTGGAATTAGCTTCCGCATCATAATCATTTGGTTCGTGATCCATAACGATAATATATTTGCTATCATCTACATCATTTAGAAGTTCATCAATAGACTTTCGCTTATCACCATCCACATTGTAATCAAGGCGGCCCACAATGTAAAAGTCATCATTTAGCAATTCATAATCATCCTCTAAAATATGAATTCCATTTTCTCTTAGACAATTTTCCAAATCATCTGCAGTGAAATCCCTGTGATTAAAATAGCCCTCATCGTGATTTCCATATGCGTACCAAACTCCGTATTTAAGCTTCATTGAGCCCAGAGCCTTGCAGGCTTTTTCCATATCAGCTTTTTTTGTACTATCGTCTACAAAGTCACCAGAAATCAAAAGTATATCTGGTTCCTGAGCTTCAATTACTGCCATATGTGAAGCAAAGCCATCACCATCAAAGGTGGTTCCTATATGAGAATCTGCAATCATCGCTACTTTTAATGGCGTTATATTTTTATTTGTTGTGAGATTGTAATCCTTTTCCACAACGGAAACACAAAGATAATAACCAGCTCCAAGATATAGAATTGAAGCTGCTATTGCTAACCAGCCTTGCCAGTGGATATTTGTTTGAATATGGACTTTTGAATTAACAATCCTCCTAATTAGGCCAAGAATTAAAAAAAAGGCTGTTGTAAAAATAATGATAGTAAGGGCATTTATCCATCCCATTGTAACAAAGAATAAACAGAATAAACCCACTATAATAATCAACGCAATAGGTTTACTCTTGATTAGTTTAAATTTTGAGATTGAATTTACAAGGTAGACTGTTCCTAAGATTGCTCCAAGAAATGCCCCTAAAAACATTAATAACCAGATCATCAGTACTCCTTATTTTTAAACATCTTAGAATGTATATTACTAAAGAAATGTGTATTTTTCATTATTAGAATCTTCTAGTTGATTTTTAAAATACATATAGTAAGATAATGTGTAATATTTTTCAATATATAGCTAATTGGGTTAAAAAAGGGAGAAAATCATGAGATTTGGACCTGTAACAATTAAAGATAAATTAGGCCGTGAGATTATTTTAAGGAGTGCCGAGGTAAGTGATGGCACTGATTTAGTTCAGTATCTGAAGGTGACTGCTTCTGAGACACCATTTTTAATTAGAGAGCCGGAGGAAGTTACAATTACTGTACAACAGGAGACCGCATTTCTGGAGAACAAAATCAATGATGAGCGGGAGCTGATGTTGATTGCTACATTAGATGGTAAGCATATTGGAAATTGTTCAGTTATGAGTCTTGGAAGCTACAAAAGGTATAGCCACAGGTGCGATATAGCCATTGCCCTCTACAAGGAATATTGGGGCGTAGGTATAGGAAAAGCTATGCTGGAAACAGCCTTGGATATTGCAAAAAATATTGGTTATGAGCAGGCTGAACTTGAAGTTATTGCTGACAATAAGTCAGCTATTTCGCTTTATGAAAAGCTTGGTTTTGTCAAATATGGAGAGTTTCCTAATAACATGAAATATTCAGATGGAAGCTATGCCAATGCATATTGGATGATGAAGAAGCTTTAGGAACAATTATCCGTGAAAAATAGGTTAAATTAAGTGTATGAAACTATGACAACACAAATTTGAGATATTATATTGCCATAAATTCAGGAGGTAAAATTCATGTTGTATTTAAAAGAAACTAACCTAGAGGATGCTAAAAAACAGTATGATTTAATTTCAAAGATGCCAGTGGATGAAAATGGCTTTACCAATCCTGATTTTGGAGTTAGCTTTGAGGAATACGTAAATACGGTATTACCACTTAAGTTAAAGTATTCAAAAGGTGAAGACTTACCTGATGGATATGTTCCACAGACAGAATACTTTCTATGGGATGGAGATGAGATAGTAGGTCTTTTTAGACTTCGTCATTATCTAAATGATTTTCTCAGAGAATATCATGGTCATATTGGCTATGGTGTTAAGGCAGGAGCTAGGGGAAAAGGCTATGGCACTAAAGGGTTAGCCATGCTTCTTGATATCGGAAAAGATGTAATTGTTGAGGATCAATTCTATCTTTCTGTACACAAGGATAATCCTGCTTCGCTGAAGGTTCAGCAAAATAATGGAGCAAGAATTGTCCGTGAGGATGATGAGAATTACTACACAAGAATTAAAAAAGTTTAAATATTCTATTTAGAGATATAGAATGCTACATTAATTTGAAGGGAGGATTAAATTATAGATTTAAATGGATTATAATCCCAAACTGGTTGGTATATTTATCAGTAGCTTTGTTTTTAGCAGCCTATCTAATGTATGATGAGGTCCTTAGGGAAAACGAATATCTATCTAGAGTTGTTGAGGTTCAGGAAAATCAGAAAGTAAATGAAGAGGTGGTATTATGCCAGGGATTAGAAGGCTACGAAGAATATAGGCAAAAGTTAAGATATAAAGTAATTCCATTCATTTGGTAATGATATTTTGGGGTTTTATGTAGAGAGTTAGACCTTTTTGTGACTAAATTGTTAAACTTTATTTTGTGGTCTTGGAACCTATTGACTACTAGATAATGTGGTGGTAGTATAAATCTATCAACACAATATCTAGTAGTTTTTTTATTTGAATCAACTAGATATTGACAGAAAATTTAGATATTTTAGCTTTTTTATAATAAATTTCCGGAGGTTATTATGAATCGTTTTGTAATTAAAAAAGACGGTGCTCTTGAGCCATTTGACGTGCAGAAGGTTGTAGAGGCTGTTGGAAAATCTGCTACCCGTGTGCTCGTTAAGTTCACTCCTGAGCAAGAGAAGTTCATATGTCAATTTGTTGAGGAAAGAGCGGAGGAGCTTGGCCTTGAGAAGATTGAGATTGCACAAATGCATAACATTGTTGAGGGTGCTTTGGAACGTGTTAACCCTATGGTT
>JAEEGL015616711.1_pt1 | contig 17517 bp, 17 predicted proteins | sample 9134231 | NCBI WGS metagenome assembly JAEEGL01 (sample SAMN16246548, study PRJNA631951) | gut metagenome | biome: gut microbiome; feature: rumen; material: fiber-attached | host: Bos | place: Iran: Karaj | collected 2018-10 | reverse complement strand
TTCCGCCACCTGGGCACTGTTTGGTCACTCTCTGGAGAATCGAACTCCAGACCCCTTGATTAAAAGTCAAGTGCTCTACCGACTGAGCTAGTGGATCATTGGCTGGAGTGACTGGACTCGAACCAGTGAATGACAGAGTCAAAGTCTGTTGCCTTACCGCTTGGCTACACCCCAAAACCTTGTTGGTGGGAGGGGGCAGATTCGAACTGCCGAACCCGAAGGAATTGATTTACAGTCAACCGCGTTTAGCCTCTTCGCTACCCTCCCAAGAGTACTGTTTAGATGGTGGATGTTAGAGGGCTCGAACCTCTGACCTCCGCCGTGTAAAGGCGATGCTCTCCCAGCTGAGCTAAACATCCGCGCGCTTACACGAATCTAAACGTGCTTAAATAATATATCAACAAACCTATATTTTTGTCAATAAATTATTTATAGTTAAAAACGTTCAAAATTTATGCTTAATAACCTTTTTTACCAAGCAATTTAAACATGTTTTTCTTGTAGATTTCTACGCCTGGTTGATCAAATGGATTTACATTATTAAGATAGCCAGCCATAGCGCATGCTCTCATTGAGAAGTAGAGGAATTCTCCGAATTTATATTCATCTAAAGTATCTAATTCAATTAAAATGTTTGGAACATTTCCATCGTTTGCGTGAGCATTAATTGTACCTTCGCAAGCTTTTCTATTAACGTAAGATAATTCTTTATCTGCAATATAATTTAATTCATCTAAATCTTCATCATTCCATGGAATTTTGACATCTAGTTTAGGATTGTTGAAAAGTAAAACAGTTTCAAAAATAATTTTACTTCCATCTTGAATGAATTGACCAAGTGAGTGGAGATCTGTTGTAAATGTAGAACTCATTACAAATAAACCTTTTTGATCTTTTCCGTTTGATTCATCAAAAAGTTGTTTATACCATTCAGCAAGAGCTTGAAGTCTTGGTTCGTAAGTAATTAAAAGTTCAACTTTATATCCTTTTTTATATAAGTAGTTTTGTTCACATGCATATTGGTATGCTAAGTTTTCTTTTAGTTCTGGAGAATTGAATTTTTCTTCAGCTCTAACAAAACCAGCGACAAATTTTTCTATATCAATACCAGCACATGCGATTGGAAGAAGTCCAACAGGTGTAATAACTGAATATCTTCCGCCAATGTTATCAGGTAATTCAAAGGTGTTGTAACCTTCTTGAGTTGCCATTTTGTATAATGCGCCTTTTCCAATAGATGTGACACAAGCAATAGCGCTTGCAGCACCTTTTTTACCTAGTTTTGCTTCAAGCATATTTCTTAAAAGTCTAAATGCAACGCTTGTTTCAGTAGTAGTGCCTGATTTAGAAATACAAACAACACAGAAATTTCTATTTTGTAAATATTCTAAAATTTGAGCAGTGTAATTTGGATCTAATGTTTGACCGAAGTAGACAACTTTAAAAGGATCGCTTGGGAAAAGACCATTTACTGCTTCAACCACAGCTCTTGTTCCAAGATAACTTCCACCAATTCCACAAACAACAAGTGTATCAAAGTTTTCTCTAAAATATTTTGCTTGTTTTTTGATAGAATCAATTAAATTTTGATTAATGTGAGAAGCATAATGGAGCCATCCAACGAAATTTTTAGGATTTTCCCATTCTGATTCAAGTAAAGCATTAATTTTTCTAACTTCCTCTTCATACTTACTTGGTTTAAAAGTAAGTTCAGGTTTTACATTTTTAAAGCTGACTTCAAAACTCATAATTGTTCCTCTCTTTTAATTTCTTCCTCGACCATTTTTGGTAAAGCTTTTTCAAGTTTACTAAAATCGATGTCTTTTAAGTAACTCGTTACTTTTTTTGATGGCAAAATTTCTTTATATTCATTAAGTTCATCAGGTAAATCCTTGATGGAAACTTTTAAGAATTTAGAAGTTTTGTCGATTTCTTTAATTAATACAGTTACTAAATCACCAACTTTAAAGAAATTGGAAATGTTATTAACAAAATTAGTTGAAATTTCACTAATGTGTAATAATCCAATGTATCCACCTTCAAAAGATAAGAAAACACCGTATTTTTTAATACTTGTTACTATACCTTCAGTGATGTCGCCTTCTTTAAAATTAATTGATTTAAACATAAGTGCAAAAATTTAAAAATCTTTTAAATTATAACAATATTTATTTCTAAATTTAATTTATAAATTAAAAATGATTAAAATTTGCAATATTTTAACAAAAAGAGGAGAAGTAATAAAAATTTGCGAATAATAAAAAGGTGGCGAACCACCTTTATATATATCAATTAAATATAATTATTTATTGATTAAGCAGCTGTTTTACCAGCAATTGTTGCTGATTGAGCTGTAAGACGGAAACCATAGAAGTTTGCGCCATTATTATTACCTGATGGCATGATAATTTTAATTTGAATTGTATTGTCCCCGCTATTAAGATTTGAATAGCTAACAAATTGGAATTTATTTGCTGCTCCCCAGTTTGTAGCTCCTGTTGGAAGATCAAAGTTTGCAGTTGTCAATTTTGCATTGTTAACATAAACTTCGAAAATTTCATCAAATTTGGCTGGTGTAGTAGATGTTGTAGCTGATAATTCAACATAGACACCAACTTCAGCAGCAGCACTTGAAGTGATTGCATAAGTAATAGTTCCACCAGTATTTCTATTTGTATTTCCGATTGGGACAAATCCTGCAGAATCAGCTCTAAAACGGTTTGCTGCGGTACTTGGTGGGTTTGTCATTGAAGTTCCTGTGTATCCCGGACCATCTTGCAGAGTAACATATGGTGCTACACCTGGAGCTGTGTCGCCACCATCATAAGCAACATGTCTTGCATATAAATCTGTTCTCTTCCAAGTAGCATCTTTTTCTGTTGTTCCTTGGTGATCATCTGGTAAAGCTTCACCTGGTTGTGGGGTAGGAGTTGGTGTTCCGCCACCGCTATTTTGATTCCACTTTGCATATAATGTTTTATCAGCACTAATTGTTGAATCAAAATTGAATGCACTACCTGTACCTGCAGCATTTTCATACCAGTTATCAAATGTGAATCCTTCTCTTGTTGGGTTTGCAGGTTTAGCAACTTTAGCACCTTCTTTTACTTTTACAGTTTGAGCAGTTGGAGCATTTTGGTAGTTATAGTTGAATGTAACGGTGTATTCTTTGACTGGATCAGTTTGGCTACCACCACCTTGTTCTCCACCTTGTTGGCCTCCACCTTGTTCTCCACCTTGTTGGCCACCACCTTGTTGATTGCCACCTTGTTGTTCAGCTGGTGCATCACCACAGCTAATGAGAGCAAGTCCGCTCATTAAAAGCGAGCACGCAAGTAAAGACGTTAAAAAATTCTTTCTTTTCATATTATAATTTCTCCTTTGAGTATTTTTTTGTAATTTAATTTTAGATAAATTAAACATTTAAACACATTTCAAAATTTATATATATTATTGCGTTTTTATTACTTTAAACAAAAAATGAATATAAAATATAATAAAATGAATTAAAAAAGTGGATTAAATCCACTCTTTTTAAATACTTATAATAGATTATAATTTCTTTTCGATTTTTTCTTGTTTGATTTCAAGGGCTTCTTTGATTGCAATACCATCGATAATAAGTTTAACAATTCTATCTAATTCGCTACCGTTTTTATAGTCAGCCTTTGCAATGAAGTTTACTCTATTTCCTTCATATAAATTTGCAACTTTTTCAAAGCCACCTTTAGGATGGACAGCAATAGAAGTACCACCATTTTCTTTAACTAAAATCATGCAAGGGACATCAGTCATTCCATCTCCAAAATAAATCATATTTTGATATTTTATGCGTCTTTGGAGGGTTTTTTCGTTAACTTTAGTGTCATCGTTGTTATAAATTGCACCTTTAGAAATTCTAAAAATGTATTGAGTTTTTAAGGTGTAATTGATGATAGATTTTGGCCAGCAAGCTACGCCATCTTTATCATAAACAAACTCGCAACCAAAGACTTGTTTGAATTCCTTATAAATTGGATTGCCTTCAACGATTTCTTTATTACCACTGGTAATTAAATAATGTTCAACTTGTAATCCTTTTGATTCGGCATATTCGTTAATTCTTTGGAACCATGTGGAAACGCCTTCAAAAAATTTAATATTTTTTCCACATTCTCTTAAATATTCTTTTGTAATTTTGATTCCTTTTTCTTTAGCAATAAGAATCATTGTGTATAAATAACCTAAAACACGATCTGTATCATATTTTTCACAAAATTCTGAAGTCTTTGCCCAAAATTCATCAGCAGTTAAACCTAATTTTGGAATGAAATCAAAACTTTGCATATCTGACAATGCTAAAGTTTTATCGAAATCGTACATTAATGCTACTATTGGTTTTGACATTTCTTTATCTTCCTTTGATATTAGAATATCAAATATGTTTCTTTTAGTCAAAAATGTGATATATTTTCAATATGCGTTTTGAGGTATTAATGAGCGATACTGATCTATTTATTTTATCCGCTGTAGTGGCTTTTGCTATTTCACTAATTACAGCGTATTTAATAATGCTTATTTTATCTTTTATTTTGATGAATAATTTTAAAAACAAAGTCAAAAAACAGAGTGAAAAAGTTAATATTATCATCTATCAAAAATTTGAAGTTTTATCATCATTATCGGAATATTTTGATGTGTATATTAAAAAGGAAAGCAGATTAAAGAATTTAACTAAAGAAGAGATTAAAAATTATATTTCGCTAAGTCCTTCAAGTTATAGCGAAGCTTATTCTATATCAAATCAATTAACATCTAGAGCTCAAAAAATTTATGTTAATTACGAATTTGGAGATAAACAAAAAGAAATAGATCTGTTATTTAAATCTCTTTCTGATTTAGATGATAAATATTTTGAGAGTATTCAGAGTTATAATTCTTTTGTTCTAGGTTATAATTATTGGAGAAATCTAAAATTTACTCGATGGTTAAAGAATTTATTTAAGATTAAAAAATTCGAATCAATAAATTAAAGGGGGAAGAACATGAAATTTGAAGAAATGCCTATTAGAGTTCCAAACGAAAAGAAGATCAAGGCAAAACTTGCAAAAATCAAAGAACATTTAGTTAATGCTAAAGATGAAAAAGAAGCATTAAAAGCAGTTAAAGCCTATTTTGATTTTTCAGATGAAGTTGAAACTGATGCAACAATCATTAGTATTAGATATTCAATCAATACAACTGATGAAGAAATCGTTAAAGCAAATGATATTGTTGATGAAGTAATGCCAGCAATAGGTGAAGACATTCAAGAATTTGAAAAAGCATTATTTTATTCTAAATTTAGACCTGCAATTGAGGCAAAATATGGAACTTTAATGTTTAAGAAGATTGAAGTCGGCTTTAAAACGTTTAAACCTGAAATTGTTCCTGAACTTATTCAAGAAAATAAACTTACTAGTGAATATAGTCGTTTGATGGCAAGTGCAAAACTCGAATTTAATGGTGAAGTTTTGAATTTGATGCAAATTGGAAAATATTTAAGCGATAAAGATCCTGAAATTAGAATGGCCGCCGCTAAGAAATATTTTGGTTTCTTAGAAGAAAACGATGAAAAGATTGGTCAAATTTATGATGATTTAGTCCATTTAAGAGATTCAATGGCTCATAAATTGGGTTTTAAAAACTATGTTGAGCTTGGTTATCTTAAACTTGGAAGACTTGATTATAACAGTGATTTAGTTTTTGGATATCGTGAACAAATTAAACGTGACGTTGTTCCAGTTGTTAAAAAATTAAGAAGAAGACAAGCTGATAGACTTGGAATTAAAAATCCTATTTGGCTCGATTATAATCTTGAATTTTTAAGTGGAAATGCTAAACCTATCGGTAATAGTGAATTCTTAGTTAAAGCCGCAACTAAAATGTATGATGAAATGTCACCTGAATCAGGCAAATTCTTCCATTTCATGGTTGAAAATAACTTAATGGATTTAGATGCTAAAGCTGGAAAAGCCGGTGGAGGCTATATGACTTATATTCCAAGATATAAATCACCATTTATTTTCTCTAATTCAAACGGAACAAGTGGAGATGTCGATACATTAACACACGAAGTTGGTCACGCCTTCCAAGGATATTTAGGCGCAAACATCAAAGTTCCAGGAGAAAGAATGCCAACACTTGAAGCTTGTGAAATTGATTCTATGTCAATGGAATTCTTCGCATGGCCATGGATGGAACTTTTCTTTGGCGATCAAGCACAAAAATATAGATTCTCACATCTTGATGGAGCAATTTCATTCTTACCATATGGAGCAGAAGTTGATGAATTCCAACATTTTGTATATGAACATCCAAATGCAACACATGAAGAAAGATGTGAATATTGGGCAAAACTTGAAAAAGTTTATAGACCATGGGTTAAATACACCCTTCCTATCCTTAAAAAAGGTAGATATTGGATGAGACAATCTCACATTTTTGGAAGTCCATTCTATTATATCGATTACACACTTGCTCAAGTTTTAGCATTACAATTCAAATGTGAAATGGATAAAAACAGAGAAAAAGCATGGAAAAAGTATATCAAATTGCTCAAGATGGGTGGAAAATATCCATTCCTTGAACTTATTGAACGTGCTCATTTAAGAAATCCATTTATTGATGGAAACATTAAGAAAGTCATCAAACCACAAGTCAAAGTACTTAACGAATTTGATGACAAATCATTCTAAATTAATCGACAACTGTCGTTAAAACAAAAATAGGCATCTCGAATCTAAGATGCCTATTTTAATTTGAAGAATTTGATTAATTCGTGAGCGACCCCATCATGGTCATTATCAAATTCAGTCACATGTTTTGCGTTATGTTTTAATCCATCTATTCCATTGCACATAAAGAAACTATTAGGAAAATCTTGGAGCATTTCGACGTCATTTGGAGCGTCTCCAAACACCAAAACTCTCTCTTTTGGAATGTTATAAAAATCGGCAACAGCTTTTAAAGTTTTAGATTTTGAAACGCCATCTAAATATAATTCTGAGTAAGCATAATCTTGCCAAAATCTCATCTTTATTTTGGAAAACCCTGCAATTCTCGCATTAATTTTCGAATTTGCATCATCAATATAATCTTTATAGCGTACAACAAATGTATTTAAATCACCATCTAAGATTTCGTTAATTGGACCTTTTTTGATTTTCATTCCTTCAGTATTAAAGAAGTTGAAGAGGAATAAATCTTCTTTATCAGTATAAACAGTATCATCATTTTCACATGTTGTTTGAATTAAAAAATCATCTTTGAGTTCAAGATAAATTTTAATTGCATCATCTTTTGGAATTTGAAATTTGAGTTCTTTAAAAGATGGATCAAATCTATTAACAGCTCTATGTCCGTTATAACAAACCATTGGTGATTTTGTTAAACCAATGTCATCTTGAAATCTAGAAATACTTCTAAATGCGCGGCCACTACAAAGAACGATGAGGTGACCTTCATCTTCAAGGCGTTTTAATATATCTTTATTTGATTTTGAAATTGTTTTATCGCTTGAAAGTAATGTGCCATCTAAATCGACGGCAATAATGTATCTATTTTGCATCGTGGACATATAAACCAACGGTTTTTTTGACTTTTCTTAAGGTTTTGTTTGCGATGTAACTTGCTCTTCTAGCGCCCTCGCTTAAAATTTCATCGATTTTTCCACTTGCTAAAACTTCTTTATATCTTTGTTGGAAAGGACCGAGTTCTTCAATGACTTTATCAGCGACGATTTTCTTAAATTCGCCATATTTTGTGCATCCTTCAAATTGTTTTTCGGCCTCTTCGACACTAATATTTGAAAGAGCAGCATAAATTGTTAATAAATTTGAGATTCCTGGTTTGTTTTGAGGATTGTATTTAATTTCGCTTCCAGTATCAGTAACAGCGGACATTATCTTCTTTCTTATAATATTTAAATCATCTTTTAAGAAGATGTCGCCCTTAGGATCTGATTTTGACATCTTTTTGGTTGGATCACTAAGTGACATGATACGTGCACCAACTTTAGGAGTGATAGCTTTAGGCATTACAAATACTTCTTTTTCATAACGTTGATTAAATCTGTGGACTAAATCTCGACAAAGTTCGACGTGTTGAGTTTGATCTTCACCAACAGGAACAACATCAGCATTATAAAGTAAGATATCTGCAGCCATTAAAACAGGATAAGCAAAAAGTCCAAGACCAATTGCTTCATTGTTCATTTTTTGAGATTTATCTTTAAATTGAGTCATACGTGAAAGTTCACCCATATAAAGATAGTTAACTAAGATTGTATTAAGTTCAGAATGAGCACTAACATCGCTTTGTAAAAAGATAGTTGTTTTTTCTGGATCAAGACCAGCAGCAATATAGAAAGCAACAATATCTTTTGTGTTGTTTTTTAAGAAAAGAGGGTCGATTGGAAGGGTTAATGCGTGTAAATCCGCAATAAAAATAAAAGATTCATAATCTTCTTGAAACTTTTTAAATTCTCTTAATGCACCGATATAATTTCCTAAAGTTAGGTTACCGGTTGGTTTAATTCCGCTTAATGCTCTCTTCTTTTGATCCATAATAAACTCCTAAACTCCAAAATATTATAATTGATTTTTTAATTTATTAAAAGATTGTTAAATTAACAAGGCAAGATTTAAGAAACTTTATAAGATATCAGTTGTTTGATATAATATTACAGTTGTTTAAACTTTGTTTAACTAGAGGTAATATTATGCGCGAGATAAAATTTTACAACACTCTCACAAATCAAATTGAAGTGTTTAAGCCAATCAAAGAAGGAGAAGTCTCAATGTATGTTTGCGGACCAACAGTTTATAATGATCCACACATTGGAAATATGAGACCTGTCGTATTTTTTGATACTTTTAGAAAATATTTAGAATACATTGGTTACAAAGTCAAATATGTATCAAATTATACTGATGTTGATGACAAAATTATTAATAAAGCAATCGCTGAAAATAAGAGCGAAAAAGAAATTACAGATTTTTATATTGCTGAATATAGAAAATGTCTTGAAAGTTTAAATGTAGCTAAAAATTTTGAAAATCCTCGCGTCACTGAATATATGCCATCAATTATCGAATATATCGATGGTTTAGTTGAAAAAGGTGCAGCTTATGTTAACGATGGAGAAGTGTTTTTCGATGTCATGAAAGATGAAAAATATGGAGAACTATCGAAGATAAATCCTGAAGAACTTAATGCTGGCGCACGAATTGAAGAAAATTCTAAAAAGAAAAATCCACTAGATTTCTTGCTTTGGAAAGAAACTGAAGCAGGCATCAAGTGGCCAACAAAATGGTGTTATGGAAGACCAGGATGGCACACAGAATGTTGTGTTATGATTGATACGATTTTTGGTGGAATGATTGATATTCATGGTGGTGGTATGGATTTAAGATTCCCACATCATGAAAATGAAATTGCTCAAGCTGAAGCAATGCATGGAAATCATATTGCAAATTATTGGATTCATAACGCAATGATGAATATTAAAGGCGAGAAGATGTCTAAGTCTTTAGGAAATGTAATTTTAGCAAAAGACGCTATTAATGAATTTGGGGCAGATTTAATTAGGCTTACATTAATCAATGCTCCTTATAGAAGTATTATTAATTTTAGTGATGAAACATTAAATGATAATAGATCTATACTTCAAAAATTAGAGTTTGTTTATAAACAATTAAATCTTGAAATGAATATTAATAATTTTGAACTTTATAAAAAATCTTCGAAATTAGAGGGTTTTTTGAGTGCTTTAGCTGTTGATATCAATGTTTCAAATGCAATTACTTCAATGCTTGATGTAATCAAAGAAGCAAATATTGAATTGAGAAAACGTGAAAAAGATTATGAGATTTTGAAAGAAGATTTCTATGCTTTGACTGATATGGCTTTTATTTTAGGTTTACATTTTGAACCTAAAAAGATGAGTGATGAAGATGTTGCTCTTTATAAAGAATATCTTGATGCAAAAGCTCAAAAAGATTTTGAAAAATCAGATTCTTTAAGAAAAAAATTAATTGAAAGAAAAATAATTTAATATCGTTTTTCTTTATTTTCGACCATTAAAAAAGTCGATAACAATCGTAAAAAATTAACTTGCAAATACCTTAATGGAGGTCTAAACTATGAGTACCAAAATTGTTTCAACAAACGCCATTCGTGGGGCAATTGAATCGAATTATTGTCTTGAACTTTTCATCACCGAAAAAACAAGACAAAAAGATCTTATAGCTTTAGCAAAAAAGAAAAATGTAAAAGTCAGTGAAGTTAGTAAAGAAAAAATGGATCAACTTTTCGGAACCAATCATCAAGGTGTTTGTGCATACGCAAAACCGGTATACACAGTTGGTTTAGAAGAGATTATTCACGACTCTAAAAAGGTTAAAAATCCGATTATTGTCATGCTTGATGAACTTACAGACCCACATAACTTGGGAGCTATTTTAAGAACTTGCGATGCATTTAATATTAGTGGAGTTATCTACAAAAAAAGAGGAAATGTGTCCTTGAATGAGACGGTTGTTAAAATTTCTACAGGTGCTGCATATTTTGTTAAATGTGCCGAAGTATCAAATCTTAGTAACTCAATCAAAGTTCTTAAGAAAAACGGATTCTGGGCCGTTGCTCTTGATGGGGATTCAAACCTTCTTTTAAAAGATGTTCCTCATGATGTACCTTTGCTTGTTGTCGTTGGTTCTGAAGGATATGGTATTTCTAGATTAAACAAAGAAAACTGTGATATGGTTGCAAAAATACCGATGACTGGAAATGTTAATTGTTTAAATGCCTCTGTCGCATGTAGTATCGCATTATATGAGCTCCGTAGATAGAAAGGTTGCTTATGCGAGGTTACGACAGAGAAGAAGAGAAAAAGTATTTACTGAATTTAATTGAAAAATCTAAAAAAGACGATATTGATGCGCAAAAAGAATTATATGAATATTTAAAAACTATAAGCGCACCAATTGCATATTCACTTAAAAGTTTAGCCGAGAAAAGTGGCTTAAGTAGAGAAGATTTTGATGCTAGTGTCTATGATGCTATGTATAACATAATTTTTAAAAACGATTTAAAAAACGTTAAGAATTTTGAATCTTATTTTAAAACCTCATATAAATATAGTTTAATTGCTCGAATTAGAGATAATGTTCATTTTTATAAAAATTTTCAAGTCGGCTTAGATGAAGAAAAAGCACAAACTAGGCATGCAACTACTAGCGAAAGAACATTTGGATTAGCAAAATTACCCCCAGAATCAAGTATTGAATTAGTAGTTAGTGTTCTTTATGATGCAAAGCGATTTTTCACTCGTAAAGAATATTCAGTTTTAATGATGCTAGTTGAAGGCTTTAGCATACCTGAAATAATTAGAGCCTTGCATTCGACAAAATATAAAATATATACAATATATCAAGAAGCTATAATAAAGCTTAAAGAGTTCATAAATAGTTTATTTCCAACAGTAGTAGAGTAAAATTGCGATTAATTGTTTGACTTTCTTGCTCCATAAATATATTATTTATGATAGTTTTATAGATATAAGGATAAGATATGAGAAAAAAAGTTATTTTAATTTGCTCCGAATGTCTATCAAGAAACTATACGACAACTAGAAGAGTTGAAGATAGCACAACACGACTTGAACTCAACAAATTTTGCCCTCAATGCAATAAATATACTATTCATAAAGAGAGCAAATAGAAAGGCAACACTATGAAAAAGATCTTAAATTATTTCAAAGGTGTAGGAAAAGAAGTTAAGAGAGTCAAATGGCCTAAATTTGATGCATTCTTACCTGCTATTATCACAGTATTATGTATTACTGTATTTGCTGCTATCTTTTTAGTTATTGAAGATTATGCCGGTGGTATTATCATCTCTACATTAAGAGATGCGTTCGAATCAATGAGATAGGAGTAGCGTTATGGAAGAAAATCAATTAGCTGAAAAACAATGGTATATTGCTACAACATATAGCGGACACGAACAAAAGGTTCGTGAAAACATCGAAAGACGTAAAGAAAGTATGAATTTACAAGATTATGTCTTTAGAGTTGTTGTTGCTGAAGAATTAGTTCCTGCAAAAGGAAAAGACGGACATCAATTAACTGTTAAGAACAAAGAAACGGGTCTTGAAGAACCAAAAATGAAGACAATTAATCTTTATCCAGGATATGTCTTTGTTGAAATGATTATGACAGATGAAAGCTGGTTCATGATTAGAAATACTCCAGGAGTTACTGGTATTGCTGGTTCATCAGGTGGTGGTCAAAAACCAACTCCAGTTTCTGCAAGAGAAATCGAAACTGTTCTTAAGAGAATGGGTATGGTCGATAAGTCAATGTATGAAGGATATGAAGTCGGTGATCTCGTTAAAATTATCCATGGTACATTCGATTCTGTTGAAGGTAAAATTATCGCTCTTGATAAGGAGAACGGAACAGTTACAGTCGAAACAATCTTCTTCGGAAGAAGAACACCTGTCGAAGTTGATTTTAGCGAAATCGTTAGAATCTAACTTATCTCAACTCAAAAAATTGCGCTTAGCTTAATAGTTAAGCGTTTTTATTTTGTTTTTATTAATTAGAAAGAAACTAGTTATTTTTTAGGTGAAAATTAGTTACTTTGAAAACTACTAGAAAACTACTAATTATTAAAAATATTAGAGTTTTGCGCAGTTTTTAATAAAAATTAGTTATTTTTCTAAATCTTTAAAAAAAGAAGAAAATTTCAACTTTTAATAGCTTTAATTAATTCAACATTTTTCGATAATAATGGACTCTTTAATATAATAAACGCAATAGAAGTTGAAAGAAGAGAAAGTAGGACAAGTAAGCAGAATATAGATGGATTAAAAATTATATTTGAATAGTTTCCAATGAGTAATAAATTAATATTGTTATTAGAAATCACATTAGAAATATAAGTGAGTAAAAATGAAAATTGAAATATCAATGACGGTAACAAATATAATTTTAAAAAATACGTAAGAAAATATTTCTTTGTGTAGCCGTAATATCTTTGAATATAAATTGAATATTTTTGTATCTGAGCAATGATAGGAACAAAGATTAACGAAATTAAAGAGCCTAAAGTAAGAAGCGAAATTCCAATAATAAAATTATTTAAATTGCTCATTTGAAATTCTGAAATATTTTTAATTCTAGAAAGTAAAATGTTTGTAGTTTGAACATTATATACATCTAGGTTTTTAAATTCATTAAAACTATATCGATTACAAAAATAAGTTGAAATAAATTTTGTATCATTTTCTTTATTTTTAATAGATATAAATGATGAAGTTAAGAAAGTTGATAAGACCACATTATTCTCTTTGAAGAGCTTATTTATTGAATCGCTATATAACTTAAAATTTGATTCATAGACTCCAACAATATTTGGATCTAGTTCATAATATTTTGAAATATTTGTTATTGTATTATCTTTAACAAACTGTTCTGCTTGATAAGAAGAAATCAAATATTTGTCTGATCCTTCAGGAAAACTTCCATATAAAACTTTGATTTTTTCAAAGCAATTTTGTTCAAAAAAGTATGCAGAACCGCCATATTTTAGTGAATTATGAGATAAATTTTGAATCTGAGGAAGAAAATCTATATCAGATTTATTCTTTGAAATAAATTTATTATTTGTTTGATTATCTATTAAAGAGAATACTGGGACATTATCATAATATAATCTTTGATTTATAAAATTGACTTGAGTTTGGTCGCCGCCAATTCCAATAAAAATTGAACCAAGCAAATAACATAATAGCATGCAAAAATTTACGAGTACTAGAATTGAATGACTTACAGGATTTGCGTGATTCTTAGAAGTGTAGCTAATGCTTTGATTAGCCTCAAGAATACTTGATAAATGTATTTGTGTCGAAATAATTTCTAGAGTTTGATCTATTGCTAAATCGCTTGGCAAATAGTGAGTAGACAAAATAATAATGTGATTATTTTTAAGTTTGTTTAATATTTCAGCAATTATTCTAATGTTAGCACTATCTAAATTATTAAATATTTCATCAAGTAATAAGATTTGAGAATTTCTAAGAAGTGCGTAAGCAATTAATAATCTTCTTTTTTCTCCAGATGATAATGTGTAAATTTTTTCGTTTATTAATTGTTCTAGTCCTACAAAATTCAAAATTTCTTTATATTTATTTTTCTTTTTTCTAGAAATCATTTTTAAGCTTTCTAGAACAGTTGAGTTTTCAAGCAAAAGAAAATCTTGATTAATATAAGTTAGATAATTTTTGATTGAGTCGATATTTTTCTCGTTTATTTTAATATTATTAACTCTGATTTCTCCTTCAAAATCAAAGTCGTTACCAGAAATTAAATTAAAAAGAGTAGTTTTTCCAGATGCATTTTCTCCTTTTAAGTAGTACAAACCATAATTTTGGATTTTGAAAGTTATGTTATCGAATATGGTTTTTTCACCATAAGATTTTTTAAGATTTAAAACCTCGATCATTATAGTTTCCTTCTTCTAAATAAAAAGCAAAGAATTGTAAAAATAAATGGAAGAAAAATTGAAAGAAGCAAACCTAAAGTTGTAGGTAAATAATAAGATAATGGAGAAAAATATGATTCTGCATTAAATTGATTTATGTTAATAAAATATACAAATGAATTCAGTATATTAGGTACAGCAATAGTTGTAAGCAATATGTTTATAGCAATTGATAATATTGAGGCAAATATTAAAGGGAGAATGTTAATAATTTGAATAAATAGATTTGAATAACCAAGCATACTTAAGTGGTTATTTAAATTTTTATCTTTCTCTTGTTTATAAGATAAATATATTGAACCAATTAAAAATAATACATAAGAAACAAGGCCAAAAATTAGCAAAGATAAAAAGTGAACATCGTCGGCAGTTATCGTATCTTTTTGATTATTGAAATAATTATTTAAAGAAGATTTTTTGATCTCATAATTATATTTATTTAGCGAGTTGAAATTGATTTTATCAACTTTAAAAGTTGCTAAATTCGTACCTGATAACATATGACTTAGATATAGACGAGGAAAAGAATTTTCTCCTTTTGAATTAGTTTTTAATTGATACATACCAGTATCAGGAATTGAGAATGCAATATTAAATGTTTCATTAATTTCTTTAAAAGAAGTCGAAATTAAGTCTTCATTATTAAGAACAAAAGTGCCATAAAAAGTTTCAATTGAGTTTATACTTACTTGTTTATTATCTAGATATAAACCTTCGAAATTTGAATTAATAAATTCATCATAAAATAGTGTTGAAATTATTAATACATCTTGATAATTAGTGTAGATATCAGAGAAATCACTCGAGCTTGCTTTAAAACCTTCTTTTTCAAATTTAAGGGTATTTTCTGTTGCTTTAAGAAAATAATTATTTTTTGAAAGACGATTTGTTGCATAAATTGTGAAATTTTTCCAAGGAAAATAATTATTGTCATCTAAATAATTTGGTTGGACTAAAGTTTCTAAAGTAGAAGAAAACAATGAAATTGAAGTAGCTACTTTTGAATCAACATTAAAAGTTTCTCCAAGAAGTGTTATGTAATTTTCGATTGAATTTTTAATAACAAATGTTTTGTTATATTGATCAGTTTTTCTTTGAAAAACTAAGCTTGATGAGATGCAAAAAGTTGATAGCAATATAAAAATTAAACTACTTAAAAATGTTGAGAATTTCTTTTTGATAACATAAGAAAATATGTTTTTAAAGTCATTTTCAGGTTTCGAAAAATGATATTTTGAACTCGAGTCATTTTCTTTTTTTGATTCAACAAAAATTTTGTTATCTAAATCAATTAATCCATCGTAATTGATGTTAAATTCTTCGAGATGGTTCGTAAGAATGACTATATGATCTTTACTTAATTTATAGATAAGACTTAAAAGAAAATCTGCCTTTGTTTTATCTAATTCTGAAAATGGTTCATCAAAAAGAAATACATAACTTTTAAGAGAAATTAACATCAACATTTTAATTAATTTTTTATATCCGCCATTAATTTCATATACCTTTTTATCAAGATAAGAATCTAAATTTAAATCGGATATATTTTTTTTAAAAGAATCAAAATCTATGCTATTCCCGTATCTTTTTTGTAAAATAGCAAAATTTTCTAGCACCGTTTTATTCAAAATTAGGGAATTACTTGCATCAATATATGTTATTAAATGTTTATCAAAATTGTAGGTGATTGATCCTTTATCTGGCTTGATATTTCCTGAAATTATTTTTAATAAAGTAGTTTTGCCAGAACCAGATTTTCCTTTAATCAAATAAAGACCATCGTTAAATTTATAAGTTAAATCTTGGAACAAAATGTTCTTATATTTTTTTGTTATTGAATTACAAAGCATACGAAATTAAGGTTTTATTATTCCGTGTAGATTTTGTGTTTCCGCTAAACCAATCTTTGTGGCAATCCATAGATAAATCATATTTAATTTGATGACCTAAAGCAGTTTCTGAAATCTCATAATCTGGATAAGGTTCTGATTCAAGTATCAATGTAAGTTGAGCGTCGAAAGCATTCCTGCAACCGATTTTTGGCCGATCAAAGTTAAAACTCCAACCATAACCAGTCGCATCAGAAATTTGACCTTCTGATAAAACAGGATCGTTTTGTGTATATGACATTTGATAACTAAGTTGATAATTAGAAGCAAATGTATTTGAACTTTCGCCAATTATTCTCACAACATTGGCTCCAAAATCGATTCCAAATTTATTTGTAGTGGAATTAGAAAATGAACTCATTCCTCCATATTGGTAATAATATTGTATAAAATTTCCAGTACATCCAGCTTGAGCAAAAATAGAATTTGTTGCCTTTGTTCCGAGATAAAGCTTCAAATTGACATAGTGTGTAAGCCAATTGTTTTCATAATGGGTTCCGACTGATAAATTATTTGCTGCAGTACCAGAGGCAGCAGTTAGATTAACAGTAACAATTGTATAAAATAAATTCGAATTCGATGGCATGATTTTGTTTACATCAAATGATAGTTTTGTAAAACCTTTAGGTACAGAATCGTTGTTTTTATAGCTTTTATATGTAATTTCGTAATGTTTGACATGAAGCAAAGAAGATGAATATTCAACCTCCGATGTAAAAGAACAACAAAAAATTGGAAGAATAGCTGATGTCATCATTTTAACTTTAAGTGAATTTCTCATAGTTAATTATTCCTTCCGTTCAAATTAATAAGTATAAACCAATAAAACCAAAATTCAACTTTAAGAAAACAAATTGTGCTCTTTAAAACGCAAAATGCACTTCACCAAAGAAAGAAAACAAAATTTCTATATATTTTTATAAAAAATATCTTGCATTGAGATATTGTTTTGTTATAAAATTTAACAGCATATCGTTCGCTTGATGTGCTATGTATTATATACATAGTGGGAGGAGAGGCGTACTACTCCACACCACAATCATTGAAAGGAGATTCACACAAT